>Ga0105046_10010002_pt1 | contig 14790 bp, 11 predicted proteins | sample MAT03_FD_78385 | JGI IMG/M metagenome (GOLD analysis project Ga0105046, IMG submission 78385) | Freshwater microbial communities from Lake Fryxell liftoff mats and glacier meltwater in Antarctica - MAT-03 (megahit assembly) | ecosystem: Environmental > Aquatic > Freshwater > Ice > Liftoff... | reverse complement strand
TTGGCGGATCCGCAGGAGGGATGTTTGCCATTTTTGGGCAGATCGATCCACACCAAGAAAAACCTGGGACCCGCCGACTTTCCAGTTGGGGAGAGCGGAGATGCCGGTCACCCATGTGCCCCACTCATCCGTGTAAGGTCCGATCGTGATGGCCCCGTTAGCCAACATTCCCTGATCCAGCATAGCCTTTTTGAAAGCTGGGGGTACTGAAGCCCAGACGTCACCAATCACTGATTCTTCTCCTGAGCCCGGCTTGGCAGAATCCGCCAAAAAAACCAACTGTTCAAACCGCTGGAAAACCAAATAGGCGAACGAATAATCTCCGGTTTTTGCAAGGGTCCGGAGTTTTTTTTTGAGGTTAAGGTAATACGGGTCTTCAAATTCCTTGTCTTCTCCCTGAAGGTTGGGTGGGGAGAAATCTTCCATGGAAAACACGGCCAAGCGCGTTTGTTGAATGAGCTCCAACCGCCGCTGACCATCGATCTTCCGGCTCAAAGCCTCAAGAGCCGGCCACCCGGCAACCAGCAGACCAAGAAAAAGGAGGAGAAGCAAAGGACTGGTCGAGGCCTGACGGTCCTTGAACGGGCTCGGTCGAAATGGAAGAGATCTCCAAATCGCTGCCCTATACCACAGATAGGATCCGATCAGCCAGCAACCTGCCCCAAAGAAGATTTGAATCTGCTGCATGGCCACCGGGTTGCTCAGCGAGATCGCCGACCAAAACACATGAAACGCAACTCTTGGCGGAACAAGCAGGGATGTCAGCGCGGCTCCCAACGTCATCAACTGTAACGCATGCCGAAAATCTCCCTGCTTGTTCCGACTTTCCAGGAAGAAGAGAGCCGCGGCCAGAATTCCCCCAACAGGCCAGAGGATTCCAGTGATCCAGGTGGTTCCACCTGCAAACCACAAAGAAGCACCGATCAGGAAGGTAAGGATACCAATCAAAAGACCTCGCCGGTTTTTTCGAAGCGACCATGCCGAGCACTGCAGGAAAACCACCGCGAAAAGCGCAATGATGGCATGGATCGCACCAAGCGCCGGATGATTCACATTTTGCAACCAAATCAGCGGCCAGATTTGCAGCAGAGCCATAGTCAACACTGCGAGTCCCAGACTGAATGGCATGGAGCCCGATTTGCTCCCACTGGCACGGAGCGCGACCAACCCGGCAAGGGTCAGCAGGAGGGCTGTGATAAAAACAAGATAATCCATAAGAAGGAAAATGGCTCAGCCGCCGGGATGCTTGAGGCATCGGCCACCGAGATTGATTGTTATGACATTCCCACCATGCGTTTGACAGTTTGTTGGAGCGAGTTGGGGCTGAATGGCTTGGTGATAAAATCAAAAACCTGCAAGCCTTCGGCTTCTTTGCGGATCAGTGTCTGGTCACGCGCAGTGAGCATGATGACCGGAATATCCGCCCCGGAGGGCAGTTGCCGGATTTGACGAAGTGTCTCCACGCCATCCTGTCCGGGCATTGAGACATCGAGCACCATCGCATCGGGCGCAGGGTTGTTTTCCAAATAACGAACCGCTTCCTGTCCGCTTTTGGCACTGGGAAGCTGCGCACCAAGAGGGCGGAGAGCCGCCTGGACCACGCGGATAATGAGTTCCTGATCATCCACAAGAAGAATGGTTTTTGGCATAGTGTTAACGGGTTCGGGAAATCAGGAGGGCTGTTCTATCGTCGGAAGGCGGTGCTCCATTCGTAAATTCCTCCAGTTCCGAAAGCAGGGCATTCAAGGACATCTGGGAATTTTTAGAAAAAGAGCGGTAAAGACTTTCTCTCACCCGCACATTGTCAAAAAAGGAATCCCGAGGATCAGAGGCCTCAATAATCCCATCGGTGTAAAGCAAAACGCGGTCCCCGGGATTCAACTCCAAGACTTCCGGAGGGTAGTGACTGTCAGGAAAAATCCCAAGTGGCATGCCACCGCCCCTCACTTCGTCAACCGCTGTCGGATTATGCGCCCTTTGAAGCATGGGCAGGAGGTGCCCGGCGCAGGCATGACGAAGACGATCCCGCGGTGAAGAAATCCAAATGCAAGCCATGGTAATGAACATTTCCAGTTTGATGAGGTCGGGGCACATTAAATTGTTGATCGTCTGAAGAATATTGCCCGGGTCGGTCCCACCGGTGGCCACCACCGCACGGAGATTGGTTCTTAGCATCGTGGCAAGCAGGGCCGCAGGAAGACCCTTTCCCATGACGTCCGCAATTACGCAGAGAATCGAGCCATCCGGCAGGGCCAAGACATCAAAGTAATCTCCTCCGGCCTGCATGGCCGGACGACAGGTTCCGGCAATATCCAAACCATGAAAGGCGGAAAACTCAACGGGCATCAACGAAAGTTGAATCTGGGATGCAATCTCCAGATCGCGCAAGGCCCGATCCTCAAGAGATCGCTGCCTTTGAAGTTCGCTCATCATCAGCACAATCCCAAGATATTCGGCCACCATTCTGGCAATCTTCAGCTTGCCTGCATCAAAAAATGATTCTGTTGTGGTCTTGCCAATCAATAAAATCCCGCGCCTTTCGTCCTTGAAAAGCACCGGTGTGACAAATCCCGAATGAAACACCCCGGTAAGCGCATCACCCGGTGGCAGGAGAAATCCTGCAGGCAGTGTGATTTCCTTTCCAGTCAAAAACACCTCGGTCTCAACGCCGCCAAGGCCTATGGGAACGGCTTTGGGAGGATCGGACAGACACGCTCCCCATTGCTTGATGGTCACAAGGGCACCGTTTTCTTCAAAGCGAACATAGGCCAGCTCGGCGCCCGTCACTTCGCAAAGCTTTGCAAGCGCTCCCTCTGCAAAGGCGTTCAAATCAGGTGCGGTGGCAAGCCATTCCCCAAGTCCAAGGAGCGTGCTGATCATTTCGTAGCTGGCCACAAGTTCTTCGGTCATCTCGAACAAAACCTGCTCCAATTGCCCTGGAACATATTCGCAGGGAACGGTGGCAAAGCGTTTACGCAATACCAGAACATGACGGCCCTCCTCATGTTCATGGAGAAGTTCGTTGGTCATTTCCGCCATCAAGAAATGCCCACGCCCCCCCTCAGCAAACGGATCTTCGGGCAGCACGGGAGGGTCTGCCCATCCTTTGAAGTTGGAGGGATCCTCGACACGCAATTCCACCCCCTCCGGCAGGAGACTGAGACGCGCCCGAAAGAATTTTTGCGGGCTCGAAAAGCAGCCATGTTCCACCGCATTGTTGAGAGCTTCGACGGACGCCTGCTCAAATTCCGCAAGGAATACACTATCCGTCACCCCATGGTCCCGCAAAAAGCCCAGCAGGCAGACGACGGCTGTGGCAGCGTCCGAGAGGCAGGGGTCTTCGACATCATAAGAGCAACTGAGCTTTCCTTTCATCATGTTGTCGGAGTTGTGAGAGCAATTTTTAGCAGGCTCCTGCGGGCGAGCTTGCTGCCGGCCCCATTGGCCGCACCGGACTGAAACAGCGCATGGGTCCACTCATCGGGCTCGGAGGCAGTATGACATTGATACAGGTCTGAGAGAGTAAAAACCCCAACTGGTGCACGTTCCAAGGCAGAGCGGACTTCAGCTGGCAGTTGGTCCCAATCGGCGGGTGTGCGGGGAAGAATTCCGGCCCAGCGCATGGTGCCATCGGCGACGTGTTTGATCCATGCTGCGCGCCGCAGACAGAGCGGACCCACGGGATAATTTGAGAGCATGACTTCGCGGTCCCGCCCCAGACGAACCTTGAAGGCCACGGAAGCTTTTCCTCGTGCCGCCAGTCGCGCAAGGACACATAAAATCGGGGCAAGGATAAACGCCATGCCGCGAGCGAATGGAGAGAGAGGCGAGGAGTCTTCTACGGTGGAACCCATCACAAAAGCATCCGCCACCTCAACGGCCACCCCTTTTTTTAAATCCAAGAGGAGGCCGCCTTGGGCCACCATACTTTTCAGGCTGGTATGAGACCCGATATAGGTGTCGGCACAAACAATTGAGTCCTCCACCTCAACATCCTTATCCAAAAAGGCCCCGTCCCCGATGAAGGCGTTAGGCCCAAGGTGGCAGTTCCCGCCGATTTTGGCATAACTCCCGATCCGACACGGCGCGGCAAAAGTCACTGTGTCTGAGATCCGAACGCCGGGCGCTATCCAGACTCCTGGCTCAATTTCCCGGTCCAAGTGGACCATGCCCGCGGTCCGGGCACTGATAGCGACCCGCTGCAGCTCAAACCAGTGCCCGAGGAGATCGGTCGGGGCGCTCGCCCCGCGTGTTTCTGGCTGGCCCGGCAGCCGATCCATGGTGACAGATTCCCACTCTTCGCTCTCCTCCTGCCCGGTCTTGACCTCAACCGTCCGCGACCAAAGATCACGTTGACCCAGCCAGTTGCGAATCAAGTGTGGGCGGTCCACCGCCTGAATCCTTACCCAGGGAACGCCCCGTCGCACCGCCTCATCCAGCCAATGCGAAAGAAGTGGTTTTTCACACACTGGCCAAAGGACGAAGGGCAGGGGCGAGCGCCATATGGTATCCATGGTCGCGTAGTCTGGCGCGATCAGATTCCATGGCCGCACTTTCATCAGTAAGCTCCTTTGCCAAGCAGAACGGCGGGAATCGTTAGAAACAAAAGCTTCAAATCCGTCCACACACTACTTGATCGGATATAAGCAAGGTCCAGTTGCACCTGCCCTGCAAAATCGATCTCACTCCGTCCGCTGACCTGCCACAGGCACGTGATGCCCGGCTTGGCCAGCAGGCGCTGACGGTCTTCTGCGGAATATTCGGCCACCTCCTTTGGCAAGGGCGGACGCGGCCCCACCAAAGACATCTCGCCCACGAACACATTCCAAAACTGCGGCAATTCATCGATGGAATACTTCCGGATAAACCGGCCGACCTTTGTAACTCGGGGATCGTTTTTCATTTTAAAAGTAACCCCGCCCTGCATTTCATTCCGGGCCGTCAGCCGGGTCTTGATCTCGTCCGCATTGGTCACCATCGACCGGAATTTCCACATCGGGAAAAGTTTACCATGACTCCCCACCCGGATCTGCTTAAAAAACACCGGGCCACCGTCTTCCCGTTTAATGAGGAGGGCGGTGATGGCAAAGATCGGCGAAGCTGAAAGGAGAGCGACTCCCGAGCCAACCCCATCAAGAGCCCTCTTCAAGCCATGAGCCAGAAACAAGACACTTTTCCAAACCCACAACTTCAGAAAAAGCCGGAGTTTGAGGCGCAGGCGGCCACCGACCGTGGAGCTCCGGATCCAATAATCGATCGTGTAGTCCGGTGTGGGTTGCTTTCGCATGGTGAGGTGTTTTAGGGGATGGGCTGGGAAGCGGCTCCGGCAAGTTCCGTCAGCAGGTCTTGTAGCCTATGCACAGAATGCGAAAAGGAAAAGACACTTGCCGATTTTTTAAATCCGTGGAGGCCCATGGTGCGGCAGGCCGCAGGGTTGTCGAGAAGCTCTCGCAAGGTGTCCCGAAGAGCCTCGACATTGCCAGCAGGCACGAGTCGGCCATTCTCGTAGTCGGAGAGCCATTCGGGAATGCCGCCAACATCAAATGCCACAACCGTCCGGGCGTGACGCATGGCCTCGATCCCGACCATACCAAACGGTTCCTGCCATGCGGAGGGCACGACCACAATCTGGGCCTGTCGATACTGAACGGAGAGTTCCATGGGGTTCAAATGGCCGGAGAAGGTAACGCGGTTCCCCATGCCGAGTTTGGAAATGAGTGCCTGGCATTTTGCGAGGGCAGAGCCCTTGCCGGCGAGCGCCAGATGCCAGTCTCCGGGCAGGCCGTGCAGGGCGCGAATGAGAAGGTCCACCCCTTTTCCACGGATCACTTGACCAATAAACAGGATGCGTCCCGGCACGCCGCCCGACGCCGCAGAGTCTGGAGACGTTTCTTGGTCCGGCGGCTCCTCCGGGATCGGCGGATGAATCCGGATGGTGCTCTCCGCAAACCCGTTTTTTAACAACTCGCCCTTCATAAATTGAGACGCCACAACCACCCGGTCGAGTTGACGGTTGTCGCGGATCTCTTCAAGTTTTTTTGAGAGGCTGGCAAAGCGTACCGGCCATCCTCCCGCTCCGCGTTGAAGAAAAGCGAAGCAGGGAAACAGGCAGGCCGCCGACGCTGGCCGCGTGCAGTTTTTGCGGGTGAGCGGATGGTACTTATAATGCCTCATGCAATAAAGCGCGTGGTCGTGCACCATGCGGCCCATAGGAATCCCGAGCGTCCGAAGCCGCAAAAAAAATGCGCTTTCCGGCCAGTTGTGAATCCAGACCACATCGGCGGAAATCCCGGGCAAGGCCTGCGCCTCCTCCGCCTCCCCGGCGACACAATGCGTGGCAGAAAACGCTTCCTCCCAGGCTTCCATGGCCACCCCGGTTTTTTCGAGATAAAACAACTCATTCCTCCACCCGCAGGCCTTGAGAGCGCGGGCAGTGGCCAGCACGTTTGCCTCGGCTCCGCCAAAAGCTCCTAACTTCGCATTAAGCCAGAGGATTTTCATAACTGGAATGCATCCAATACGAATTTCGGATTTCGCATTGTAATCGCTCTCATCGTCTTTATTATAAATCGCATGGCAAACGAGTTCCAGACCAAAGTCGAAGATGGCGTTCTTCAAATTTCCCTGAACCTGCCTCGGCTTGATGCCAGTACTTCGGCCTCCTTGAAAAAAGAACTCGCATTTGACCTTGATCCCTCGGTTCAACGAGCCGAGGTGGATATGCGTCAGGTCCAATTCATCGATAGTTCCGGGATTGGGGTCTTGTTGAGCATCTATAGAAAATTGCCGCAGGAGGGTGCCGATGTGACCTTGCTGCATGTTCACTGCGGGGTTCTGGCTGTTCTGGAACTGCTCCGCCTTCATCGCATTTTTCGAGTAGAATAATTCCATGGCCTGACCTTCCGCCCCCCCCGCCCATACATATGAATACCTGTGTGTTCTTTCCCGCCGAAGAACCGCATTTGCGTGGCAAACTGGAGGCCTACCTTCATTGGTTGGAAATTCAGGCCACCACAATCCCAAGGCTCAGGGCCTTTTTGTTGGGAGGTGGATATGGCCGCGGAGAAGGTGGCATTTTCGATCCCGGCGATGGTATTGGAGCCCGGCTATACAATGACCTCGAGTTTTATCTCTTTGCGTCGCTGGTGCCCAGTGAAACAGTAGACTCCTGGGTGCAGGAGGGCGAACAACGTTTGGGCATTGACATTGAAATCAAAGTCATGGAGCCCTCAACCTTCGAGGCCGCAGCACCCAGCATGTTTTATTATGACCTCCTGAGCCGCCATATGCTGGTTGCCGGAGACCAATCGTGGATGGAATCTTTGCCCGCCCGGCTTGCTGAGGCGTCTGCCATTCCTCCTGAGGAGGCCAGCCGATTGCTCGTTAATCGCGGCATGAGCCTCCTGAGATGCCGGCGCTGGGCCTCGGGGGAAATGCCCCTGCCCGCAGGATTCTGTGAACGCATTCTCGCAAAGCTCAAGCTGGCGCTGGCGGATGCGGTTCTGTGCGCGGCGACGCAATATCACTGGTCCTGCCAAGAGCGAAACCGGCGACTCTCCTCCCTGCAAGAGGGGCCTCCGGATTGGGAAACCCTCATGGCATGGCATTCCGAAGGGGTTGCTTTTAAGTTCCGGCCCACGGATTCCGAACTCCCCCCGACCGAGTGGGCCGAGCCGGTGGAACGTCTGCGCCGCGCATGGCTCTCGACCTTTCTCTGGATCGAATCCCGCCGATTGATGGCCGGATTTTCGACTCCCATGGAATACGCCCACACTTCCAAAAGAATTTTTCCGGCGGACCCGGTCACGAAAAACCTTGTGCGCCAACTGCGTGATCTCCAGCGACCGGCACATGTCCCCTTTTGTTGGGGCGACCATCCCCGCTCGCGCATCTGGAAATCCTTGGCACTGCTCATGGAGGGCTCCTTCGAGCCGGAAGCCGCCGCTCTTCTTGGAAGCCCGGACTTGCGCGGAATGGCTCTGGAAGAATATTGCCGCACCCTCTGGGTAAACTATCCCTGAACACTCCTGAGGAATACCTATATGAAAATCGTGATCGGTCTCCTTGCCTGGAATGAGGAAAATTCCATCGCTGCCACGCTGGCAAGTCTTAGCATCCAAAGCCTCCTCCGGCACGCCAATGCCGAGTCGTTCCAAATGGAAATCGTTGTGGTTCCCAATGGCTGCACGGACACCACGCCAGCCGTGGCGGCAAAAGCCCTCCGTCTTCTGCAATCCGACGTCCCCTCGATTACCTGCCGCGTGGAATCTCTCGCGGAAGGCGGAAAATCCCATGCTTGGAACCGCCTTGTCCATGATCTCACAGCAGCGGATGTGGATTATTTTATCATGATGGATGCCGACATCGAACTCCTCACGCCGGGCACCTTAGAAGCTCTCTGGAAGACCTTGGAAACCAATCCCAAAGCCCTCATCTCTACAGACCTTCCAGTCAAACACCTCACCCGCAAGTCCCGGCTCTCACTGCTCGACAGAATTCTTTTGGGAGTGGGGAAAATGACACGCGCCACACCGGGTCAACTCACCGGCCAGCTCTACTGCGCACGGGGCTCCGCACTGCGCCAAGTCAAGATGCCCAAAGGCCTTATCGTTGAAGACGGCTACCTCAAACAAATCCTCTGCACTGGGGGATTCAGCCATCCGGTGGATAATTCGCTAATCGTCCGCGCAGAGGGAGCCAGTCACCTCTTCGAGTGTTACACCCGGCTGAGCGATATTTGGAACCATCAAATCCGGCAGGCCACCGGACATACCCTCTACACGTATCTCACAAAATATGTGCGCACCCATGTGGCCGAGCGTCCGGTTTTTACGGTGCTCCTTGAGATGTCCCGGAACGACCCGGAATGGTTTTTGCGAGTGATCCGCGAGGAGGTCAAAGCCCGAGGGTGGTGGGTGATGGACACACCCTCACTCACCATGAGATGGCAACGGATTCGTTTTGCAAAAGGTCCGGGAAAACTCAAGTTTCTGGCTCTGGCCATGGCTGCCAGTCCATTTGACCTTGCTGTCTTTCTTGTTTCCAATGCCCGCCTGCGATCGGGCCGGGTCAAAGGCCTCTGGAAAGACACCCGCACCACCTCCCTCACATGAATCCTAAAACGGCCCTCTGCACCATCGTCGTCGGCGAATCCTATCAGGCCGCCTTCGACCGCTTCTCGCGCAAACGCTTCGACAACTATGCCCGGCGCCATGGATACGATCCGATCATCCTCACCCATCCGGTGCGCGACCTGCCAGGCAAAAAGTTCACATGGCAGAAGCTCTGCCTCCCCGATCTCCCGTGGTGGAGAGAGTATGACCAAGTCGTTTTTGTCGATGCGGATATTCTCATCGCCCGCGATGCCCCGCCGCTGCCCGTGATGCCCCCCGGAAAAATCGGCGGGGTGCCGGACAAGCTGCCGTATCAAATCAACAGTGGCGTGTTGGTCTATCACCCGGACGACTCCATCAGATCGCTCTTCGAGGAAGCCCTCTTGGACACCGACCCCTTCTGGGATCAGCGAGCACTCACCCGCGTGATGCTTGACCGGCGCATGGAAAAAACCATCGACTCGCGGTTCAATCGTCAGTTCTATTTCCAATGCTGGTCGATCTTCGGTTCACTCTTTCACCGCCAGTGGTTCTATCACGCCTGCCACGGAAAAATCAAGTTGCCGTTCATTTCCACATGGCTAAGCCTTACATTCCGCTAAAACTAGCACTGGTCTTTGGGCTCTGCCTGATGTCCGTTCAGGGAGCACCCTTGGACCGCCTTTTTCCCACCATCGTTTCGCTCCCCGAGCCCGGAGCGCAAGACCTCCGGGTGCTCACGCCCGATCTCTTGGAGCTTCGAATAGTTCAGTCGCCCGCCCCGATTTCTGAGCAATTCCCGCCTCCCGGCCCGCTGGAAAATCCGGACTATTCCCTTAAACCGATGCCCCCTGGTGACTTCGAGGTCACAGCCAATGGCAAGCGGATTCGCGTGCTGGCCACAGGCCTCCGAAGAGTCCCGGTCTATGCCGATTACTACACCTTCGAGGCGCGCATTATTCTCCAAATCTTTCTCAAACTTGAAAGCCCCATCCCGGACCATGCAGAAATCGCCGTGCGCAGTCTATCCGGCCTGCCTAACGAGCCTCTTGGGTTTCATGATATTTCTCTCACGGACAGATTCTCTCCAGCCATTCATGTTTCTGCGCATGGCTTCACGCCAGATTCCCCGAAATTTGCTTTTGTGTCCTATGACCTCGGAACGCTCGGCGCCATGGACCTTCCCGGCCCACCGGAGGCCCACCTGCTGGATGAGAAGGGGGAATCGGTCTTTGCGGCTTCCTTGGATCACCGCCCCGACCAAGGATGGGACTGGTATCAAAATGTCTGGCGCTTCAATTTTTCTGCGGTGAGTAAGCCGGGGACCTACTTTGTCGAGATTCCCGGCCTCGGACGCTCGGCTCCGGTTCGAATTGATGAATCCGCTTCGGCAGTGACTCCCAGACTTCTCGCACTCGGTTTTTACAATCAACGCAGCGGAGAGGACAAAGGCGAACCCTACACCCGGTTCGGACATCGTGCGTCTCACACCCGCCCCGCGGCTATTCCTGACACCAGCGATGCCTTTCGCGCAACGAACCGCCACATCGCTGCAATGGCGAAAAAAAATTCCGATCCGGCCGTTCAGTCCGCCCCGATGATGAAATCCGTCGCGGACTCTCTTTACCCCATCCTCCTCAAAGATTCGAAGGATGTCAGCGGCGGGCATTATGACGCGGGGGATTACAGCAAATATGTGATCAATTCCGCCCAAGTGATCCATGCGCTTGTTTTCGCAGTCGATCATTTTCCGGGCGTGGACCGCATCGATAATCTGGGCTTGCCGGAGAGCGGCGATGGGGTCCCGGATGCCCTCCAGATCGCGCTCAGAGAAGCTGTTTTTCTACTCAAGATGCAGGATCTCGACGGGGGATTCTTCTTTTTGGTTTATCCAAAAAACCGGGCCTACGAATTGGATGTGCTGCCGGAAGATGGAGATCCCCAAGTCGTGTTTCCAAAAAACACGGGAGCGACTGCGGCGTGCACCGGCGCGCTCGCCCAACTCGCCGCCTCGCCGCAATTGAAAAAGTCCGACCCCGCTTTCGCCTCGAAATGCCTTGCCGCAGCACAAGCCGGATACCAATTCTTGAAATCCGCCATCGCGACCCATGGTCTTGAGGGAAGCTATCAGGCCATCAGCCACTACGGCAATTTTGACACTCATCGCGATGAACTTAGCTTTGCTGCCGCTGCGCTATTTGTCGCAACGGGCCAGCCCGCCTATAAAAAGGACCTGCAAATTTGGTGGCCGGACCCCCTCAGTGGACGTGATAAAAAGTGGGGCTGGCTTCCCCTTTACGAGGCGTATGGGTCTGCCGCCCGCGTCTATGCCTTTGCCGAGGCGCCCGGATTCCTTCCCGTCGGTTCCTGTGATCCCTCTTATCTCGCTGCCATGCGCACCGCCATCCTCAGGGCGGGCGAGACGTGGTTGGACCTCGCCGATGCCAACGCCTTCGGGCTTCCTGTTTCACTTTCTGCTAAACGTCAGAAACGCGCCGGTTGGTTTTGGGCCATGGACCCGGGCATGGACCTTGCCGCGGCCTCCCTCCTGACCCCCGGAGATTCCGCCTTCGAACAGCGCGTGCTTGAGGCCCTCGCTATGTGGTCCGCCTATGAGGCTGGCGGCAATCCCTTTCACCGCGCCTTGATCACCGGCACCGGCCCGGTCTGGCGACGTCAGGCCGTGAACCGGATCTCACTCAATGACGACCGTCGACTCGCCCCGCCCGGCATTCCCATCGGCAACGTCGTCTCCACTCCCCACAACCTCAAACCCTACCAAATCCATGGAGCCAACGGACTTCGTAAATTCTTTTTTCCATTCCTCGACAAATTCCCGCTCTACGAGCGCTCGGCCACCGATACTTACAATGTGAGAGAAGAGTGGACGGTGGCAACCGGAGCAAAACTTCTGGCCGGACACTTATTTCTTATGGGCCGCTCGCCAGTTGCCACCGCGCCATGGATTCCCCAGCGTCTTGAGCTCGAAGGCTTCGGCGACAACCTGCCCGTCGGGGAAACCATCCACGCCCGCATCGCTTATCCGGAGGGTCTCTGCGGCAAAGAGGCCACCGTCGTCTGGGAACTCATCGGCGCCGAACCCACCACAGGACCGGATTTCTCTGCCAAAATCACGGTCCCCGGCTCCGCACGACTCGAAGCAGAAGTCGTCTGGCCCGACGGAAAACGTCTTTCCGTAACCCGGAAATTCTTGGTTGTCCCGTAGGAGCCGTTCAGCATTGCACCTTATTCGCAGAGCGTGCGGGAAGGCTTGATGTTCTTGTCAGGTCGTTCTGGAATGAGGGGATGGAATTTTCGGCAGACGCCGTCCATGGTGTGGACGTTTTGGTGATTGAGCCCGAGCGCGAAACCCGGCAGGTCTTGCAAGATTCGTTGGGAACGCTGCGGGTGCAATGGGTAGGCACCGCTTCGGAAGGCGAGGACTTGCTGCGGAGAAAGGAATTTTCCTTGGTGATCTGTGCCGATGAATTGCCCGACCTGCCCGGGCTCATGCTTTTTGCGGCGACCCGGGGCCTTCATCCCTCCACAAGAAGTCTTCTGGACCGCGCGGAGACGCGGATGGCTGGTCTCGGAGGCTTTGGAGGCCTGTCCAGCAGCTTTCCCATGAGACGCCTTCGCATGCTTGCTGTTTCCATCCTTTGGATTCTTCTGATGTGTGCTTTGCTTTTCGTTGGCCTTTCTGCCATCTATCACCTTAAATCCGCCTTGGGCATTGACCTGTTCCCAAAAAGTCATTTGCAGGATTTTCTACCACTGTGAGAACTTCATCCCAGCCACCTGATCCACGAACGCTCGTTTTGTTCGGTGTTCCCTTCCATGACGTGACCATGACGGAGACGCTCGCTTGGATTGACTGGTTGATCGCCTCCAAGCTTGCTGCGTATCTGGCGACCGCGAATTTGGATTTTGCTGCCCAAGCCAGTGCGGATGTCGAGTTGCAGAGGATCCTGGTCGAGGCGGCGTTGGTCTTATGCGATGGCACCCCGTTGTTTTGGGCTTCACGACTGGCCGGCAAGCCATTGCGCGAGCGGGTGGCCGGCTCGGACCTTGTCCCCCGCTTGGCGGCTCATGCCGAGCAGAGAGGCTACAAAATTTTTCTATTGGGGGGAGAACCGGCCATCCTCGAAAAGGCCGCAGAAAATCTTTCCCGGAAACATCCTCTGCTTCCGCCGGTGGGTTTTTATTCTCCGCCGTTTGCCAGTTTGCAGGATCTTGACCATGAAGGCATCCTTGCGCGTCTTCAGGAGGCACGTCCGGACATCCTGCTGGTGGCCTTCGGTTGTCCAAAACAGGAAAAATGGATTTCCATGCACTACCGCACGTTGGGAGTTCCGTGCAGTATCGGGGTCGGTGCCACAGTGGATTTCCTCGCAGGAAAAGTCTTGCGGGCTCCCGGTTGGGTATCAGCGCTGGGCCTCGAATGGATTTACCGTCTCTCTCAGGAGCCCAAACGCCTCTTCGGCAGATATTGGAAAGACCTGTGTTTTCTGTGCAGCCAGAGTTGGCGGGAGTATCAGGTTTCCCGGGCAACACAATGCCTGGCCTCCCCGGAGGCTGTCGAGGTGCCGCCGTGCCCGGGCTTGGAGGTCATTCCGTGGACGGGGGCCATTTCCGCTTCGCGGCTGGAGGAGCTTCTGAAGCCGTCGATGAAGCAACCCTTTGTGATCGATCTTTCCGGGGTGACCGGGGTGGACAGCCGGGGGCTGGGGATGATGCTTCGCATTGTGCGGGAATCGTGGACGACGGGGGTTGCAGGGTGCTTTCTTGCACCATCCCCTGCCGTGCGTTTGGTGATTGAGGTCACACGGTTGGAGCGTATCCTGCCGGTGGCCGAGACCATGGACGATGCCAAGGTGCTCGTGATCCGTGAAAACTTCGTCAAGCAGCTTCAGCCCCGGATAGAAGAGAGCGGAGAAGCGCTCACCTTCCACTTCCCGCCGCGCGTGACCGCAGAGAATGTGGAGGCCTTGGGGCAGGCGACCCATCAAAGGTGGGAGGAACATTCCCAAGCGCGAACGATGACTGTGAATCTTAAGGAGACGACATTTATCGACAGCTCCGGCTTAGGTCTTCTTTTGAGAATCCATCGACTTGCCACTCAAAGACCAGGCGGGCAATGCACCTTGCTGCATCCTCACCAAAACGTCCTCAACGTGATTCGCATAGCACGTTTGGAGAATCTCCTCCTCCCCCACGGAACATGAAAGTCGGGCTCTCAGTCTCTGTCATCCAGCGGGGCAAATCCGGAGTGGCGACGTATGTGGGCGGCCTGCTCAAGGGAATGGCCGCAGGGAGCTGGCCAGCAAAAGTGGTTCTCTTCGGGTTAGAGGAAGATCGGGATTGGTTTGCCCCGTGGCTGGAGCATTGTGAATGGGTCGGCGTGCCGGAGCGGTTGCGCCCGGCTGTGAAAAACATCCTTTGGCATCAGACCATTTTTCCCGGACTGTTGCGCAAGCACGGATGCGACGTGGTCCACATTCCCAGCTATCGCAGGATCGTGGCTTGGCCTGGAATCCCCCAAGTGGTCACCATTCACGATCTGGCTCCTTTCCGGCTGGCCGGGAAATACGACTGCCTGCGGATGTTTTATGGTCGGCACGTCGTCAAATGGTTGGCTCGGCGTGTTGATGCGGTGACCGCCGTGAGCGAGACGACCGCTGCGGATATCCGCGAGTTT
>Ga0105046_10010000_pt1 | contig 14791 bp, 12 predicted proteins | sample MAT03_FD_78385 | JGI IMG/M metagenome (GOLD analysis project Ga0105046, IMG submission 78385) | Freshwater microbial communities from Lake Fryxell liftoff mats and glacier meltwater in Antarctica - MAT-03 (megahit assembly) | ecosystem: Environmental > Aquatic > Freshwater > Ice > Liftoff... | reverse complement strand
GTGTAGGCGGCGACGTGTCGCTGCCAGGTCGGGTTGAAGCCACCCTCGGGGGTGACCACCCGTTCACCGGTGATCTTCATCTGGGCCTCGCGGGAGGCTTGGGGTTGGTCGGCAGGCCCATCGGCGGCAATCTTGACAGGGTTATGTCCGTGAACGACCGCGTCGACATCACCGAGGCCCACTTTGACGAGATCGCCGGCGAGTACGACGACTCCCTTCCGCCGCATGTTGTGGAGCATTACCTGGCCAAACGTGTGGCGTTCATCAGGGAACTGATGCCTTCGGGTTCGGTCCTCGACGTCGGCTGCGGAACCGGGGTGGTCGCATCCCGGCTGGCCGGTGAGGGTTACGAAGTGACTGGTGTCGATCCGTCAGCGGGAATGCTCACCCACCTCGCGCAGAGCGATCCCCGGGTGACCGCGGTTCAGGGTTCTGCCACGGAACTGCCATTCGAGGACGGCCGGTTCGATCTGACCATGTGTGTGGCCGTGATGCACCACATCGCCGACCCGGATTCGGTCAAACGGTCGCTGCACGAAATGGTCCGCGTGACCCGTCCCGGCGGCCTGGTCCTGGTCTGGGACCACAACCCGAGGAACCCCTATTGGAAGAACCTGATGGCCCGGGTCCCGCAGGACGACGGTTCCGAGCGGCTGGTGCCGGAAGCCGAAATCGTGACCGGCCTGGTCGAGGGCGGTGCCGTGCTCGTATCCGGCGATCAACTCGGCTTCGTGCCCGACTTCCTGCCGCCTTCGCTGCTGCGCCTGGGCGCCCGGATCGAGCGCCAGGTTGAACGCACCCCCGGCATCCGCCGGCTCTGTGCCCACAACGTGATCGTCGCCCGGCGGCGCGGCACCTGACCTGTCTGGGTTATCTTCTTCAACTCGTGGTAGCCATCGGAAGTGCAATCACCTCGCCGGACAAGTACGAAAGGTACGCCGAGCCGGGGATACAGTTCGCGTCGGAACCTGACACCCAGGTGCTGAGCTTTGCCAGTTCCGGAACCCTGTTCCGCAGCTACAACCTGATCCTCGATCAGGCGGCGAAGATGGAAGATCTGGAGTTCCTGGTCCTGATCCACCAGGACGCGGAGATCATCGACCCGGACTTCATCACGAAGATCCGCGAAGCAATGAAGGATCCCGATGTAGCCCTGGTCGGCTGTGCCGGATCGGTCGGCGTTCGCAGCATCGCCTGGTGGGAGGGCGCGGTCACCTGGGCTTCGTTCGAGCACCATTACGAAGAGCTCGGTGGCGGCCGGATCCCGGCGCTCACCTGGCTCGCAACCGAGACACCCTCTTACGCCAACCTCGGCGAGGTCGACATGATCGACGGTTTCGTGATCGGTTTCACCCCGTGGGCGATCAAGAACCTGCGTTTCGACGAGATCACCGGTGGCGCACTCCACGGATACGACTTCGATATCAGCCATCAGGCCCGTGACAAAGGCAAGAAGGTCGTCACCGCCGACCTCAAGGTGATCCACCATCACTCGATCGAGCTGATCAGCGACCTCGACACCTGGGTCAACGCGCATATCGCTTTCTCGAAGAAGTGGGAGCACATGCTGCCCAGCCCCGAAGGTCCGGGCGGTGATTCTGCCTGGGAGGACCGCGCCCGTCGCGCCGAAGCTGAAGCCTCAGCCGCACGCACGATGGCCGGTGCCGGTCACCTGATCAACGAGTCGATGGAGCGGGAGCTCAAGGAACTCAAGGCCAGCAAGAGCTGGAAGCTCACCAGACCGATGCGCGACTTCAGCCGGATCTTCAAGAAACGCAAAGCCAGGCAGGAAGAGGCCGCCAAGCGGCCTCAATGAGGCATCGAAATCGCTTCGCTTCGCTGTGCGACTTCGATGGTGGTGACGTCAGCGTTTAAGGACGGTTAGTTGTCGTCCAGGACGTCCTGGATTTCCTGGCGGGTGAAGATCGGGTTTCCCCTCTGCTTCAGCTTTGAGAGTCGCTCCGCTACGCCGAGCGCGCTCGACTGGAGCATGCGGCCCATCAGTTCCTCCTGGCGGGCCAGGCGGCGGCGCAGGTCCCGGATCTCGGCGGCGTCGGCATGGCCGTTGACCAGGTGGGCGACCCGGTTTGCTTCGACCCGCTTCAGGACCGGGTTGCGGTCGTAAGGGGCGATCAGCCGCTCGACTTCGGAGGCCCAGGGAGCATCCGTCTGCCAGATCAGTCCGAAGCCGAAGAACACCGGCACGGTCGCGAGCTGCAGGTTTTCGCGGCCTTCGATGAAGTCTTCGATCGCGGTGAGCACACCGTTCTTCGGGCCGCCCTCCCTGGCTGACGCCCATTCGTACGGCAGGCCACGCTCGCTCAGCCCCGGGTTGCCGGGGGCGAGGGTGCAGTTGTGCCCGAGGGGCATGCGCTCCTCTTCCGGGATGCGGTCCGGCGCGTAATAGGTGTCGCGGCGCTCATGCGGCCAGCCGACGTCGTGGAAGAGCAGGAAAGGCAGCGGCGAATCCCCGGCCTTCTCGGCGATCTTCTCGAGTTCCTGGGTGAGCGTGAAGTAGTTGTGATCGCCGTCGATGATGATCGCGTCGGGCAGCGAGTCGAGCCCTTCGAGGGCACCGGTGCCGGTGTCTTCGATCAGTTCGAGTTCGGGGCGGCGGGCTTTCAGGTCGAGCAGGTCAGCGGGCGGTAGTGGCTCGACGGTGGCGACCTTCGCCCCGGATCCGTCGGCCCACTTGAGCAACTCTTCGGTCAGTTCTCCCCTGAAGGATCCGATCTCCAGCAGGGTCTTCACCCCGGCCGCGTCGAGACACGGGGTCATGATTTCGTGCACGTTGGCCAGGGAGTAACCCCACTGAAGCGCCTCGGCCACCTGCTCGGTCTGTTGTCCGTTCTGGTCCACGTTGATCGGCCGGGAGGCTATAGGCTGCGCACCCCCTTATGACAGCGCAACCAACCAAAGCCGAGAAGAAAGCCTTCTGGCGCGAACTCCACCAGCGACATCCCGGGGTCCGCCAGGCGATCGCCGAGGACGTTCGGGTGACCTCCCTTCACCGGGGTGAAGGATCCCAGGAATTGTCCGGTTTGAAGCTGTTCTTCCGGGCCATCCAGTTGGTCTGGGTCACTGATGCGTTCTTTGCACTTGCCTGCTATCGCCTGCGAATGCGCATGAAGGCCCGCGGCATACCCGTCCTGCCGACGGTCCTCCACAAGCTGTCGATGGCGAGCGCCCAGGTGTCGATCGGGGATCCGGTTCATCTGGCCCCCGGCATGTATTTCCCTCACGGCCAGATGGTGATCGACGGACTGGTCCACATCCAGGGGGACACCGTGATCGCGCCCTGGGTTTCGATCGGTCTCGTTTCGGGGAATCACAAAGGACCCGACATTGGTACCCACTGCTTCATCGGTTCCGGAGCGAAGCTTCTGGGTCCGATGAACATCGGCAACGGAGTAAAGGTCGGCGCCGGGTCGGTAGTGACCAGGGATGTGCCCGACGGAGCGACCGTAGTCGGTATTCCGGCCAAAGAGGTCGGGAATAAATAGGTAGTGTTAGCGTGTCTCCGGGTTACGAATCCCCGAGGTAATTGACAACCATCAAGGTAGGTATCAAATGGGCCTTTTCTCACGCAAGAACCGTCAGCCAGACACCGCAGTAATCGACCGTCAGCCGGTCTCTCCTGAAATTGAGGCATTCGAAGCTGAAGGCAAGCTGTTCGAGGCGATTGATGCCATGATCGAGGTCAACCGGACGCAGCGTGACCCGAACGTCGAGCGCGAGCTCCGCCGGGTCCGACACCTCGCCGGCATCGAACTGATCGAGAATGCGCCTTCCTCGCCCCAGTTTCCGACACCTGCGGAATCGGTCCCGGCTCGTGGCGAGCAGTCCCGCTGTCCTGAGATCACTGCAGCTGAGCTCACGCCTGAACTGCTGCGCGCAGCTTTCCTCGAGGCCGGCTGCCTGTTGGTCCGAGATGTGATGGATGACGACAAGGCCCTGCAGGTCGCGGCTGACATCGACCACTCTTTCGAGGTCCGCAAGCAGCGCGGCGAAGACAATCCCGATCCCGACGGCTTCTACGATGAGATGCAGCCGGAGTCTCCCTTCCGGATCCTCGAGCGTGAATGGGTCGAAGAGGGCGGCGGAGTGCTCGCGGCCGATTCACCGAAAATGCTCTTCGACATGCTCGATGCCTTCGAGAGGGCCAACCTGCGCAAGGTGATCGAGGCCTACCTCGGTGAGAAGGCCGCGATCTCGGCCCAGAAGTGCACGCTGCGCAAGTCCACACCGGACGTTGCCGGCGGCTGGCACCAGGACGGGCAGTTCATGGGTGACGTCCGTTCGGTCAACGTCTGGCTTGCGCTCTCGCGCTGTGGCGACGTCGCCCCGAGCATGGACGTAGTTCCGGTCCGGCTGGAAGAGTTCGCCGAACTCGGCGGCCCCGGCACCTACCTCGACTTCCAGATCTCAGATCAGACGGCCGAGAAGCTCGCCGGCGACATCGGTGTCGTCCGGCCGATCTTCAACCCGGGTGACGCGCTGCTTTTTGATCACCTCTTCCTGCACCAGACCGGATCCGATCCGAGTATGCCGAACAACCGCTACGCGATCGAGAGTTGGTTCTTCGGTCCGTCTTCATACCCGGAGAATTACGTCCCGATCGCTTTCTAGGCAGATGCTCTTCCGGGGGAGAAAGAAGAAGAGCGCGGAAGAACTGTTCGCGGAGATCGACTCGCTCACCGAGTCGAATCGCGCCGAGCGTGACCCGGCCAAGGAGCAGAAGCTGCGTGAGCTGCGCCATCTGGCCGGCATCGCCCTGCTCGACGGACCGGCCAGCGAGCCGGCCTATCCGGAGCCGGACCCGGTGCCACCACCGCGCGACCCGGTCTCGAAACTGCCCGAAGTCACCCCGGAGCGGCTGACTCCGGAGCTGTTGCGTGCGGCCATCCTCGACAGTGGTTGCCTGCTTGTCCGGGGGCTCATGGACCGTGACACGGCCCTCGGCCTGGCCGACGATGTTGAGAAGTCATTCGCGGTGCGCGCTGAACTCAAGGGCTCCAGCCGCCGTGACCCGGAGGGTTATTACGACGAACTCCAGCCCGAGAAGCCGTACGAAGTCAAGAAGCGCGACTGGATCGAAGAAGGCGGCGGCGTGCTCGCGGCCGACTCCCCGAAGATGTTCTTCGACATGCTCGATTCCTTCGAGCGGGTCAATCTGCGCAACGTGATCGAGGGCTACCTCGGCGAACGGCCGGCTGTCACCGCCGATAAATGTACCCTGCGCAAAGCGACACCCGATGTGGTCGGCGCCTGGCATCAGGACGGCAAATTCATGGGTGACGACATTCGTGCGATGAATGTCTGGCTGGCCCTTTCTGAATGCGGTGGCGACTACCCGGCGCCGGGCATGGACCTGGTGCCTCGGCGGCTGGACGGCCATGTCGCCGCTGGTACCGAAGGCACTTTCTTTCCGTCGCAGGTCTCCCAGGCTGTGGCCGAAGAGGCCGCCGGTGAACTCGGGATCGTCAACACTTCCTTCGAGCCTGGTGATGCCCTCCTGTTCGACGACATCTTCCTCCACCAGACCGGCGGGCGCCCCGGCCTGACCGAACCGCGTTACGCGATCGAGAGTTGGTTCTTCGGGCCTTCGGCTTTCCCGGAAATCTACGTTCCCCTGGCTTACTAGGACACGCTTTGGAGGACCGCCGGTCTTTCACCGGATGGATCGCCGCGCACCGGACCGCGCTGCTGCTCGGCCTGATCGTGCTGGTCGGAACCGTGCTGCGCCTGATCCAGGCGAACCAGGCGGTGAGCGGCGACGAAATGTCCACCCTCTGGGTGGTCAAGGACAACGGTCTCTGGGAAACGATCGACATCGTCAGCGGCGACGCCGAGATCACCCCGCCACTCAATTTCATCCTGAGCTGGTTTGCGGTCCAGCTCGGTTCGGCGCCGGAACTGGTCAGGCTGCCGGCGCTGCTCGCCGGGATCGCGGCGATCCCGCTCACCTGGGTCCTTGGCCGCAGGACGGTTGGCGAGACGGCCGGGCTGATCGGCGCCGCGGTGATGGCGCTCAGCCCGTTCATGACCTTCTTCTCCGGCAACGGCCGCGCCTACACGGTGATGATCCTGCTGCTGCTCGGTTCGACGATCGTGATGCTGAAAGCCGACGAAAGCGGCCGCGCCCGTTGGTGGGTCGCTTACGGTGCCCTCAGCTGCCTGGCGATGTACAGCCATTACACGGCCGCTTTCGTGCTGGCCGCCCAGCTCGTCTGGCTGCTGGTGGCACGGCCGGGGTCCCGGGTGCCGGCACTGTTGGCCAATGCCGGCGCGGCGGTTCTGTTCCTGCCCTGGATCCCGGGCCTGCGTAGCGACCTCGACTCACCGACCACCAAGGTCCTTGAAGCCCTTCAGGGTGACGGCTTCCTGGCCAAACGAATGGCGGTCGAGCAGTGGGCTTTCGGGCACCCGTTCCTCGCGCCGAGCGTGATGCCGGGCCGCGCGGTCACAATCACGATCTCACTCGGGCTCCTGATTGCGCTGGCCTTCACAGTCAGGGTGCTCTGGCAGAAATGGCAGGCCCCCGGGCGTGGCCGTTTCCCGGTCCCATCGGGGCTCATGCTGGTCCTGATGATCGGACTCGCCACACCGGTCGGCGAAGCCCTGCTGGCACTCGCCGGGACCGACCTGTTCGGGGCCCGCAACCTGACCGCGTCCTGGTACGGGCTCGCGCTTTCGATCGGCGCCGTGCTCGCGATTCCCGGGGGGCTGGTGACCGTGCTCTGCTCGATCGTGGTGCTTGGCGGTTACGGGGCCGCAATCGCGAAACTCAACACCTCGGCGAACGCGCTGCCCGACTTCAAGGGACCGGCCGCGGTGATCGACGACCAGTCCCGGCCCGGTGACGTGGTCGTCGACATGTTCGCCGCGATCGCCACACCGGTGACCCTGACCCCGCTCGATGTCCACACCAAAACCGACCTCCCGACCTGGAACCTCAACCTGCCGAAAACACCGCCGCCGTTCCTGCCGAACAGCAGCACCGTGATCGACCCGCCCGCAGCAGAGGTGAATCAGGCATTCGAAGAAGCGAAAGGCCACCGGGTCTTCCTGCTGGCGCCCGACCTGCTCACGGTCGAGGATTCGGGCACCAGCGGCCGGAAGCTGAAGAACCCGCTGCTGACCGGACGCACGGTGTACCTGCCGGAAAACGCCACGATCGTCGATCAGGAGAGCTACCGCGGAACGATCCGCCCCGAGCTCTACGTGATCGAGGTCGCCCCATAACCGGCCGCCGAGATACAGGAAATCAGGACATAGGGGTGATATTCGGGATCTCGAAGCACCATGCGCCACGCTTCGCGCGGAAATGATGCGGCGAGACCCATAAGGATCGGGTCCTGGCACATCGTTTCCACGCTTCGCGCGGAAATGATGCGGCGAGACCCTAGCTGGCGTTCGGGGCGCGGCCGGTTCGGCCGAGGCGGGCGGCGATGATGAAACGGATCATGGTCAGGCCGAGAATGACCGCCTTGAGCGGGTGGCCGGTTACCGACGAGGTGCCGACCCGCGGCAGGTAGTTCACCGGAACCTCGACCAGGCGGGTGCCCGAGGTGATCGCCAGCAGCATCATCTCGGGGCCGGCGTGGCTGCCACCGACCGACATGTGTTCGGCCATCCAGCGGGCTGTGTCCTTGCGCATCAGTCGGTAGGTGCAGCCGACGTCGCTGAGGTGGCTGGTGTTGAACAGGACCTCGACCATCTTCGCCACCGCCCAGTTGCCCCACTTCAGGAACCAGCCCATGTTCGCGCCTTCCCAGATCATCTCGCGGGTGGTCCGGGTGCCAAGCACCACATCGCAGTCAGCGCTGTAGGCGAGCAGCTTGATCACATCCTTGGCGAGGAAGGTGCCGTCCGGTTCGGCCAGGACGATCAGGTCGCCGGTGGCGTCTCGCAGGCCGCGCCGGACCGCGTGGCCGTATCCCTGCTTCTTCTCGAAGACCTGACGGGCATCGGTCTGCTCGACCTCCTCGGTCGTGCCTTTGGCCGCGTTGTTGTTGACGACCAGCACCTCGTCGACGACGCCGGTGGCGAAGAAGTCCTCGATGACACCACGAATCGAATCACGCTCGTTGTAGGTCATCAGGACCACCGACACAGTTTCTCCGAGCCACATAGGCCGCGATCCTAACGAGGAGCAGGGGATTAACCCCTCCGGACCCTAGAATCAGGGGCTGATGTCCCAGATGCCCGAGATCCTGGAGGATCCAGTCCACCCTCTGGCGGACTACTTCGACGACCACCGCGCCGAACGCCAGGAGTTCAGGCAGAGTGCGGATCCGGTGTCGGGGCGGGAACGCTCCCGGGCGATCATCACGATGGTCCACAACGAACCTTTCTTCCTGCCGATCTGGCTGCGTTACTACTCACAGTTCTTCCGAACCGAGGACATCTATGTCCTTGACAACGAATCAACCGACGGCTCGACTGCCATCCACCGGGGGGAGTTCCGCAGCGAAACCGTGAAGATGAACCGGGTCGACCACACCTGGATGGTCCGCACTATCGAACAGAAGCAGAAGCAGCTCTTCGACGAGGGTTACGACCTGGTCCTGGTCACCGACGTCGACGAGCTGGTTGTGCCCGACCCTTCCCTCGGTGACCTCGGCGATTACATGGACACGATGGTCGAACCGTTCGTGACCTGTATGGGTTACGAAATGGTTCACCTGCCGGACCGCGAGGGTCCGCTCGACCCGACCCGGCCGGTTCTCGACCAGCGCAGCTTCTGGACCGAAAACGCCGCTTACAACAAGTCGGCGCTCGCGACCGGGCCTTCGACCTGGGAACCGGGCTTCCACCGGCGGGCCGACGGCCATTTCCGCGGTGATCCCGACCTGCGCATGATCCACCTCCACCGGGTCGACTATGAAGTCTGCCTCGCCCGCCACCAGCTTCGAAAGAACCGCGCCTGGGGGGAAGAGGACGCCTCCTCCGGCTGGGCGGCCCACAACCTGATCACCGAGAAAGACGAGTTCGACCGCTGGTTCTTCGGCGAAACCGGTTTCGAGGGTTTCCCGCTGCGGGTCGAAAAGGTCACCGAACGCTGGCGGGGCTCGTTCTGATGCGCGGCGTCCTGCGTCGTCTCCGGATCGCCCTCTCGCGGCTTCTGGCCGGGCTCAGCCGGAAGGTCTTTCCCGAGGCCGAAGGCCCGGAGGAGATGTGGCAGCGCCACATGCTCAACCGCTCGGTCCAGGACTTCATCACCGGGCTCGGGCCGGAGGGCCTCGATGCCGCCGAGATCAGCGGTGCCGGACAGGCCGTGCACCCCTGGAAGAGCTTCACCTCGCTGGACTACCCCGCCTTCGACCTCTGCGAGCCGCTCTCGGCAGAAGTCGAAGGGAGGTTCGATGTCGCCATCTGCGAGCAGGTACTCGAACACGTGATCGATCCCAACGCGGCGGCCCGCAACCTGGGCGGCCTGGTCCGGCCCGGCGGTGTGGTGATCGTCTCGACCCCGTTCCTGATCAAGGTTCATGAACTGCCGATGTTCGGCATGTACGACTACTGGCGGTTCACCCCGCGCGGACTGCGCACGCTGCTCGAGAAAGCAGGCCTCGAGGTTGAGACGGTCGGTGCCTGGGGTAACCATGAAGTCGTGCTCGGCAACCTCGACCGCTGGTCAGCCCTCCGCAAATGGCATCCGCTCCACAACGAACCCGACATCCCGGTGCAGGTCTGGGCGTTCGCCAGGAAACCGGTCTGAACGGGTGGACGTGGCTTCCCTTCCGATCCCGGAGATCCACGTCGATCCACCGCACCCGCTGAAGGATTGGTTCGACCATTTTCGCGAGGAGCGCCAACGGCACCGGGACGGGGTCGATCCTGATCCGGGTGACCGGTCGCGCCGGGCAGTGTTCACGATGGTCCACAACGAAAGCACGATGCTGCCGATCTGGCTGGCCTATTACTCACGCTTCTTCCGCCCGGAAGACATCTACGTGCTTGACCACGACAGTGACGACGGCTCGACCGTCGGGCAGGGTTTCAAGTGCATCCCGGTGTCGAATCCCGAGTTCGACAACGTCTGGCAGACGGAGGTGGTCCAGGAGCAGCAGGAAACATTGTTGGGGCAGTACGACGTCGTGCTATTCACCGATGTTGACGAGATCGTGATCCCGCATCCCGACCTCGGTGATCTCGGCACTTACATGGACACCTTCAATGAAGATTTCGTCAACTGCCTTGGTTACGAAGTGATCCATCTGCCCGACCGGGAACCCGCCCTGCAGCCCGACCGGCGGATTCTCGGGCAGCGGCGTTACTGGTTCGAGAACTCGACCTACAGCAAGGCTGCGCTGGCGACCGAGCCATCGGCCTGGGAGCCGGGATTCCACCGCCGCACCGACGGACACTTCAAGCCCGATCCCGACCTCTTCATGGTCCACCTCCACAGGGTCGACTACGACCTCTGCCTTGAGCGGCACCGCAAATGGAGCCAGAGGCCCTGGAGCCGGCGCCGGATCGAGAACGGCTGGGGTTCACACAACGCGATCACCGGCGAGGACGAGTTCCGCGAGTGGTATTTCGCTTGTGAGAGCTACGGAGACGTCACCCCGAAGGTTCAGGAGATCCCGGCGATCTGGCCGGAGGACACCTGGTGAGCACCGGTCGCCCCGATCTCAAGCATCTGCTGAAGCACCACGACCAGTCTCAGCTCTGGTTCCAGCTGGCGGAGATCGTCGACGACCGCACTTACCTGCGGCACGGCATCGAAGTCGGGCCCGGTGACGTCGTGGTCGATGCCGGCGCCAATGTTGGTGTCGCCGCGGCCTTCTTCCTGTCCGAGTGCGGGGCCGGTGAGGTCTACAGCTTCGAGCCGGTGCCGGAGATCCACGAAATGCTGGTCAGCAACCTTGAGACTTTCCCGGGTGCCCGCACCTTCCCGGCCGGCCTCTCTTCGGTTGAGGGCGACGCCGAGCTCACCTTTTACCGGGGTGCCGCTGCGATGTCCAGCCAGTACGCCGACCCCCGGCGCGATCACGACATGGTCAAGTCGGTGCTGATCGGCATGGGGGTCAGCGAAGAGGACGCGGAGGACCGGATTAAAGGTGACTTCGAACCCCTGACCGTGAACTGCCAGATGGTCACCCTGTCCTCGGTGATCGAAGCGCAGTCGATCAAGAAGATCGACCTGCTGAAGATCGACGTTGAACGGGCTGAGCTTGACGTGCTGAACGGAATCGACGATCAGGACTGGCCTCGAATCAGGCAGGTCGTGGCCGAAGTCCATGACGAAGGCGACCGCCTCACCGGGGTCCGCTCGCTGCTCGAGCGGCACGGGTTCATGGTCGTCGTTGACCAGGAGGACAACATGAAGAGCACCGGCGTCTTCGTTGTCTACGCCGTCCGCCCATGAGTGGCCGGCGGCATGAGAACCATGGCCCGGTGGCGATCTGCATGGCCACCTACCGGCCGGACCCGGAACTCCTCCGGGCACAGGTCGAGTCGATCATCGGCCAGCAAGACTGCGATTGGCACTGCTTCATAAGCGACGACGATTCCGGTGCCGAAAGCCTCGCTTCGATCGAGGGCCTGGTCGGCGAAGACCCGCGGTTCACGATCTCGGTGTCCCCCGGCCGGCTCGGTTTCTACCGGAACTTCGAGCGGGCGATCGAGATGGTTCCAGACGAGTACGGGCTGATCGCGCTCTCTGACCAGGACGACGTCTGGCACCGCGACAAACTAGTCACCCTGGTGGCCGAACTCGGACCCGCGGAACTGGTCTACAGCGACCAGCGCCTGGTGACTGAAGACGGCGTGGTGCTCAACGACACGTACTGGTCCGGCCGCCGGAACAACTACACCAACATCGCGTCGTTGCTCGTCGCCAACACGGTGACCGGGGCGGCCTCGCTATTCCGCCGCTCCGTTGCTCGCAAGGCCCTGCCTTTCCCCGAGCTTCCCGGTGAGCAGTACCACGACCACTGGCTGGCAATGGTGGCTCTGGCGCTCGGGGAGATCCAGTATGTCGACCGGCCGCTCTACGACTACGTGCAGCACGGCGGGGCGGTGCTCGGTCACGAGAAAGCCAACGCCGGCAATGCAAGCCTCGGTTTCCGCCGACTGGATCCGCGCCAGTGGCGGGGTATCTTCGCCGGATGGGCTTCGGCCTACTTCGACGTCTACCTGCGGCTCAAGGCGATCAGCCAAATCGTGCTCGAGCGCTGCGGATCCGAGATGAGCCCGGCGAAACGCCGGCCGCTGGAGCGTTTCGCCACGAGTGACCGCACGGTCACCGGACTGCTCTGGCTCGCTTTCCGGCCGCTGCGCCGTTTCATCGGCCACAGCGAGACCCTCGGCATGGAACGGGTGCTGGTCCGCGGAATCTTCTACCGGCACCTGATGGGCGTGAAACGGCGCCTGCCGACGCGCCTGCGGGAAAAGCTGACCGCCGCCGCCGGCGACGAAGCCCCCGACGAGCACGGTTTCACCGGCCAGATGCGGCAGAAGGTGGCACCGCTTTTTCCGGTGGTCTCCGATACCCAGCCGGCCCGGGTGAACCTGTTGATCCCGACGATCGACCTCGAGCACCTCTTCGGTGGTTACATCGCCAAGTTCAGCCTCGCCCGGCGGCTGGCCGAGTCGGGCCTCAGGGTGCGGATCGTGACCGTCGACCCGACCCCGCCACTGCCGTCGGACTGGCAGCAGCAGGTCGAGTCCTACCGCCAGCTTGACGGGCTGTTCGAAAAAGTCGAGATCTGCTTCGGCCGTGACGGCAGGGAACCCCTCGGCATCAGCCCGGACGACCGCTTTATCGCCACCACCTGGTGGACGGCCCACATCGCAAACCGCCTGGCCGCTCAGGCCAGCGGGGACGGCCGTTTCGTCTACATGATCCAGGAGTACGAGCCGCTCACCGTGCCGCCCGGAGGCTGGCAGCAGCTTGCCAGGCAGTCCTACGATTTCCCGCACCGGGCGCTGTTCTCGACCGGGATCCTCCGGGATTACTTCGCCGACCAGGGCATCGGTGTGTTCGACGGTGGCGCAGTGGCTGCAGGCGACCGGGCCGGTGATGGCAGGCAGGTGCTCACTTTCCGCAATGCGATCACGCCGATCGAGACACCCACCGAAGCCGACCTGGCCGGCCGGTCCGCCCCGAAGCTGATCTTCTACGGCCGTCCGGAAGCGCATGCGGCCCGCAACCTCTACGAGGTCGGCATCGACGGGCTGAAGCGGGCGATCGCGGACGGTGCCTTCGGCCCGGAATGGCGTTTCTTCGGTATCGGTTCGACCGGTGCCGGGCAGAAGGTGGACCTTGGTGGCGGCCGGTCGCTCGAACTGATGCCGCGCACCGACCAGTCCTCCTACGGGGAGGTGCTCGCGCAGCACGACCTCGGCGTGGCGCTTATGGACGCGCCGCACCCCAGCCTGGTGCCGATGGAGATGGCTTCGGCCGGGATGCTCGTAGTCACCACCACCTACGGTGAGAGCAAGACCGCCGGCAAGCTGGCCGCGATCTCCCCCAACCTGATGGCAACGAGTCCCGATGCCGACGGTGTGGCCGCCGGACTGCGGCAGGCCGCCGGACTGATCACCGATTACCCGGCGCGGGTCGCGGGCGCAGCCGTCGACTGGCCGGATGACTGGGATGACTCGCTCGACGATGAGCTCATCGGCCGGATCACCGAGGCCCTCGGCCTGTCTGGCGTGGTCCATGACGAGTAGCCTTGCGATTCGTCTGCCGGTCGCTTTCCGGCAGACGTGGCCCTGATTTTGAATCCGACCAAGTCCCTAGAGAACCTTTCCCCGGCCGACGCCGCCCTCGAGATCCAGAAGGGTCCCGTGGTGGTGGACGTACGCAATCTCGGCAAGTCCTTCCGCATCCCTGAACACCGGATCGACTCGTTCAAGGAACGGGCGGTCCACCCGTTCCGCCGCAACCCGTCCCGGGAACTCAAGGCGCTCGAGGACATCTCCTTCCAGGTCCATGAAGGTGAGTTCTTCGGCATCGTCGGACTCAACGGCTCCGGCAAGAGCACCCTGCTGAAGATCCTCGGCAGCATCTACCGGGCCGATCGCGGCCGTATCCAGGTGGCCGGCCGGATCGCTCCTTTCATCGAACTCGGGGTCGGCTTCAACCCGGAGATGAACGCCCAGGACAACATCGTGCTGAACGCGGTGATGATGGGCCTGTCAAGGCAGGAAGCGCAGCAGCGTGTCTGGCCGGCGATCGAGTTCGCCGGCCTCGACGAGTTTGCCGAACTGAAGCTGAAGAACTACTCCTCCGGGATGATGGTCCGCCTGGCCTTCTCGGTGATGATCCAGGCGGAAGCCGACATCATGCTGATCGACGAGGTGCTCGCGGTCGGTGACGCGTCCTTCCAGCAGAAATGCGAAGACGTCTTCCACGAGATGCGGGCGGCCGGCAAGACGATCATCCTGGTGACCCACGACATGAACAGCGTCGAGAAGTTCTGTCACCGGGCGATGATGATCCACGACGGCAAGGTGAGCAAGGAAGGCAGCCCCCAGGAAGTGGCCGAGTGGTACCTGCGGGCGAACTTCCGCGAAGAGGACGAACGACCGGGGTTCCATGCCGGAGCTTCCGAGGAAGGGGATGACGCGCATATCGTCGATGCCTGGCTTGAGGACGAGAACGGGGTGCGGGTCCTCAACATTGAGCGGGACACGCCGTTCAGCATCAACGTGATAATCGAGGGGATCCGGTACATGGAGACTCCCGTGTTCGGGTTCGGAGTCACGGACGAGGTCGGCACGCAGGTATTCGGCTTCTACGAAAAGCTGGCGTCTGGCTCGACGGACGGATCCC
>Ga0105046_10009999_pt1 | contig 14791 bp, 16 predicted proteins | sample MAT03_FD_78385 | JGI IMG/M metagenome (GOLD analysis project Ga0105046, IMG submission 78385) | Freshwater microbial communities from Lake Fryxell liftoff mats and glacier meltwater in Antarctica - MAT-03 (megahit assembly) | ecosystem: Environmental > Aquatic > Freshwater > Ice > Liftoff... | reverse complement strand
TGCCGATTTCAAAAAAGCCAAGGAGTTATCCTTAGAAACAAAGTCCGGTATGACCGGGGTATTACAAATTGAAGAGATAATAGTACCTATTGCAAGAGAACAGTTAAGAAATAAAATGCAGACGGAAAATTATACACAACAATTAAAAGATGTTCCTGAAGATGATTATACCGGCGAAAAACTTTATATCCGAGGCCAGGTTCGTGAAGCCGCTTTAGATGTATCGGAAGTATTGACCCACAAGCAGATTAACGAAGTCCTCAAAGATTTTGGATTTAAATGGTAATTTTTTTAATTATAATCCAAATTAACATACAAACGACAATTGCTTCCAGAAATCAGAAAAAAAGATGCTGAGCCATAAAGAGTGATGGATTGTAGCGTCTTCAATTAGTTTGCAAGACTAATTCAGTATCCAAATCCGCCTAAATCTTAAATAATTAATTTGAGTTTCCCTGAGTAAAGATCATCAACAAAAACAATCTTTTCAGGGCGTGAAAGAATTGGACTTCAAATTTTATCGTTAAATATTTCTTCAGTTAGGTGGTGGTCTCTCTGAAAATTGCGATAAATAGCACTTGAAAGAGTAGTCTGACTGTTTTGAACATCCTCATCGACGTATTCACGTTCATCTTGTTTAAGCATCCACTCTATATCAATTTTAGCTTTTAAATTTTGTATATGGTTGTTCCATTGATTTCTCCATCCAAATTGAGGAGTACCAGGCGTATAGAATTTAGCATCCATTAGTGGATTATCTTTGGCAGTTCTTAACCATTGTTGGTCTCCCTTTGCGCCAGAATCGTACTTAGGACAGGATCTAACCCATATATAAAAATTGAATACAGTCATGCTGCCGATCCAAGGGTAGAGTCTTTGATCAACCCATAGAGAGCCCAAGGCTTGCTCTCTGATACTGCTTGAGTCATAATATAGGGGTAAATCTAATTCTCCTTTCTCTTTTTTTTCATAACAAAGTTCTACTTCCATTAGTGAAAGCTTTCCCAAACTTAAGCAAAGCTGCATGTTAATATCGCATAAGTCAACAAAGGCTGGGTCATCTATTGTTTTACCTTCTTTGACCATGTCTCTTAGCTTAAGCCAATTATGTGAAATCTCAGTTCTCATGTGATGTAAAATGGGATTATACAGATGAGAGTATGATTTTCTTTTAAGTGCAGGATATTTTTCAGCTATCTTTTCATAAGATTCTAAATTTGTAAGCGCCATTTCAGCATCTTTCATCAACTCCACGTACTTAAGTTTAGCGGCAAATTGATTATCGAGTTGAAAAGTTTGAACTGCATCTTTGCGAAACGTATTAGTTGATTTAGAAAGCGATGAATGGGTGAAAAAAAAAGAAGCAATTTTTAATGCAAGACGAGTAAAGAGATTTTTGTGGCTGATCTCATCTTGTATTGAAATGGATTCCTTAGCAACCGAAGCGAAAATTTGTTGAGCTTCAGTTTTGGTTAAATTTTGTTTTTCAGCTAGAATCGCTTTGTTTGCAAAACGGACAACACGAATCATATCGATTAAATTAGCAACTGAATTGGAGCTTTTATCAACTAATTCTATACGAGATTTTTTGGAATGGCTTTTGACGATCCATTTTTTATTCTCAGGGCAATTTGACGTCAATTGGGAAATCTTATCTAACATATAATCTCTTTAAAAAAGCCTAATTATTAAATGTCAAATCCAACTATATAATCTTTAATTAGCACAAGTTGCATAAGTCTATTATATAACAAAAAAAAGAATCGCAGCTATAATTATTTTAGATCTGGTTACTAAAATGCTCTGAAAAAACGCGATCTCGTTATACTATAGAAAGAGATGTGCTAACCAGCTGCGTCTGATAATACTAAAGCAAATACAAAAAAATCTTAGACCGATTATTGTTGTTTTTATTTTTTAAAATAACTAAACTAAGTCAAAGTTAAATGGTTATCAAAATAGGAGATAATACTTTGAAAAAAATAACATTTACTTTTTTAAGTTTAGTTATGTTCATGAACGGCATATTACTTGCCGAAGTTACCAATCAAGAAGCCGAAAAACCTCAGTTAGAAATGAGGACGTATGAAGTCACACAGGTTCACCCGTTCGAAGATTTAGATGAAGGTGAATTTTTCAAACTTAGCGATGACTCAAGTTGGATGCGTACTTGGTGGGAAGGCTCTGCTTACCACTTAGAAGAGGGGCAAACAATCGCAATTATTCCTATGACAGAGGAAGAAGTTTTGCTTCACCAAAAACCTCCCCTTCAAGGGCATCCTTACTGGATTATCATCAACCCTAAAGACGACATCTCTGTAGTTAGCATTGCTTTTAAGCTAACAATCCAAGTTTTTTAAAAGACACATTACAACAGAATTAATCCCAAAACAATAAAGGTGTTTTTCATGCTTTCATTAAATCCTCTTCACATAACAGACTTAGATAGAACTTTACATGGGACATTTGAAGCCGGTGTAAAGGCAATTCAAAATGGCACACACTCGGGGTTTTTCTATCCGATCGCTCTCCTCTTGGTAAAAAGGAAATAGCGGAATTGACAGGTGCGCTCAGGGGGAACCAAACCATAAAAGAAATTTTTCTCAGGGGTGTCACTCTTTCTAATCAACAAGTTATCGATCTCCTCAAAGCAACGCCGCAATTAGAAAGACTCGATCTAGTTAACGGACAGGTTTCTGATTTTAATGCTGAAGAAATCGGTAAAGCTTTAAACGATAGTTCTGTTACAGATTTAAATTTAACTTTAACAAATATTGTGGAAGAACAAGCAAAGAGTATTTTGAGCCAATTAAGCGAAAGTAGAAAACAGCAAACTTCGATCTCCCTTTGGACAAAAAAAGTAACTCTTAGCATTTCCTAGCTAATCGATCAAAAAAATTCACCAGGCAGTTCTGCCTGGTGTTCACCCACCAACGTTTCATCCCAAGACTATTCTAAATCTGTCAATAGGTTCTATTCTAGAAATCGAAAAACCTTTAGAATGGATGATTTAACGAAGAAGGAGCACTCATGAAAGAATTGCAATCAAATGAACATGAAAGTCGTGTCACAATTCAAGGAGTCGAGCTTGCTTTAGGATTTCCCGATATCTTTAATTTTGAATGGATTGGTCAGCAAGATGTGATGGATCAACTTCTCGCCGCCTGGCTTGTGATCGACCCTAGAGACATTCCCCTCAATCCCCGTCTTATTGGAAAACCTGGTGTTGGTAAAACAACTCTAGCCTATGCAGCTGCTAAAAGATTAAACAAAGATGTCTACATTTATCAATGCACCATGGATACACGCCCGGAAGACCTTTTGATTACACCGGTCATCGACAAAGCTGGCGGCATTCGTTATGTGGCTTCGGCGCTTGTCACAGCCATGATTCGAGGCGGCGTTTGTATTTTAGATGAAGCAAACCGCATGAGTGAAAAATCATGGGCCTCTTTGGCTCCCCTGCTTGATACACGCCGCTATATCGAATCGATTGTGGCGGGTTTAAAGATTTCAGCTGATCCAGATTTTCGCATTTGCGTGACCATGAACGACGATGCCTCTACATTTGAGATTCCCGAGTATGTGCACAGTCGTTTACAGTCCCAAATTTATCTCGACTTTCCCGAAGCTGAAGAAGAAAAAAGAATCTTGCGTGAGAATCTTCCTTTTGTTGATGAGCATATTATGGATTATGTGGTGAATTTCCTCCAAAAAGCTCATAACAAAAATGAAAGTTACACTATCAGAGATGGAATCAATATTGCACGATATGCCGCCAAACGGATGAACGCTCTTAAAGATAAATCTGTCAATGTTAATAATTTATTGCAGCAGGCAGTCATCATGACCCTTGGAGATGAAGCCCTCGAGCACCTCATATAAGAGCATACGTACATGAATGGTGAAGAAGCTTTTTTTATCCAAAAAGGAAATGTTTTTGCAGTCCCCATTTCGCATTATAACATGGAGATGGCCGCACAGGTTCTTTTAGCGTTTAACAAAATTAAACCTGATTGTATCGCGGTCGAATTGCCAGAAACGATGCAATTGCAGATGCTGCATGCCGCCTCCCGCCTTCCCGATCTGAGCGTAGTCTTAACGTACGAGCCAGATGGTACAGCTCTTTATTATATGGTGGAACCTTGCGATGCCTCTTTTGAAGCCTTAAGGTGCGCCCTTGAAGCTCAACTGCCAGCCTTTTGTATTGATTTAGATGTGGCTGATTATCCAAAAATCTTTGAGCCCATGCCAGATCCTTATGCTGTGCAACGTATTTCTTTAAAAAACTATTTCGAGCTTTACGAAAAAAGCCGCAATCCCCTTTTTCATCCAAAGATCGATCAAGAGCGCGAGCTCTATATGGCCAAACGGTTAAAAGAATTAAGCTTCTCTTATGAACGCATCTTATTTGTAGGAGGAATGGCTCACGTTTCGCGTGTTTTGAAAATGATCGATCAAACGTCCTTTCCTTCATTCCAAATCCCTCAGAGAGAATCCGCGCAAGTATGCACCTTGACTGAGGAATCAGCTCGTGAAGTGATGGCCGAATGCGGTTGGATTTCACAAGAATATGAAAAACTTCGCAATGAATTTAAAGCAGATATTCTGCCTGAATCTCTCCAGTTAGCTTTTCCTCCAGATCGTCAAAAATTGTTCTATCAGCTTTTTAAAACTGCAGCTGAGAATTATAAACAATCTACCGGTAATGCATTTCAGGGCTACCATCTCCGAACTTTAATGAAATTTATTCGAAATTACGCGTTGATAAAAGATCAGTTGATGCCGAATTTATTTCAAATTTTAAATGCCGCCAAAGGGTGTGTCGACCACAATTTTGCTTACGAAGTTTGGTCTCTGGCGACTGAATACCTTTATCGACGCAACATCGATTCTTTGCCTGAGCTCTCGCTAAAAATCGAAGATGTTTGGGGGCCAAGCAAAATTATTCGTTTCCATATGAAGCTCCCCAGCCGCAAAAACCCCTTCTTCAACCGCAAAAGAAAAGATCGTTCGACTTTTAAATTCGAACCCCCCAGCCCTTTTAGCATCTGTTCTCATACCCCTGAAGATGTTTTGGTGGAAAATTTTGGTGAGTTTTTAAAAAAGAAGGGCAAGCAAATTCTTTCGGATGAAGCAGCACGTACGCTCCCCTTCAGCTCAAGCTTGGAAGAAGGCATCGACGCCAAAGAAACAATTCGACACTGGCATGAACACAAAATTTTTGTCAAAGTCAGAGGCAAGCCCCCAGGAGGGGTCGGTTCGATTGTGGTTATTTTTGATGAGGATCAAGGCAACGAAAACCAAGCAAAAGAAAAATATCCCTGGCGCACTACATGGCTAGGTGAACATGCCCAAGAATCTGATATGGCGTTTTATGCAACGCCCATGACTGAAAATGTGGTAGGTCCGGGAATTAGTCGCTGCGAGTATGGCGGATTTATGATGTCCTACCCCCCTCGCCGCATGCATGATGTGTGGACTGATTCAGATTACTCTGAATGCCGCACAAAATCTGAAGTGCTACTGATGGCTGCCATTGATTACTCCGTGCAACCTTTAATTACTTACGTGGCAAGTAAACCGCCACGCTCATTTCTTAAAAACTTCGCCAAAAGATACGGTAAAAAAGTTGTGTACCTTCCTTATGGACAGCTTTCTCCCGTGACCTTAAATAAAATTAGAGTATTTCATGTCTTAAGTGGACAGAATAAACGAGATATTGCTGGAGAGTATATTTTTTAAAATGTTTACAGGATTAATAGAAGAAATGGGAATTGTGCAAGCCATCATTCCCTCTCAAACAGGCATGCGTCTCGAAATAGCAGCCATGCAAGTTCTGGCTGATACCAAAATTGGAGATTCAATATCTGTGAATGGATGCTGCTTAACAGCGGTGGAAATCAATCAGACTTGGTGGGCAGCTGAAGCTGTCAGTGAAACCTTACAGCGCACAGATTTAAAAAACTTAGCTGTTGGGGAAAAAGTTAATCTAGAACGTTCACTGGTAGTTGGCAGTCGCTTAGGAGGGCATCTAGTTCAAGGACACATTGATGGTGTTGGCAAAATTGAAAACATCAAGCTTCTGACGGATCATTCCTATCGCTTTCAGATTACCGCCCCAGCTGCCTTATTAAAATATATGGTAGAAAAAGGCTCAATAGCTTTAGATGGAATAAGCCTGACACTGTGCCATGTAGACAGTCATTCGTTCTCGGTGACACTTATTCCTCATACCATTGCGATGACTACTTTTGGACAAAAAAAAGAAGGTATGCTTGTGAATATAGAAGTTGATCTTATGGCAAAATACGTCGAAAAACTTGTCCTCCCTTTTTACTCTCCTATAAAGGAAAATTTATCATGACGCTCTCGAATATTGAAAAAGCTCTGCAAGCTTTTGCTGAAGGAAAAATGATTATTGTTTCCGATGATACTAATCGCGAAAATGAAGGCGATCTTGTCATTGCTGCGGAAAAAGTGACTCCAGAAGCTATTGCCTTTATGGTGCGGCATACGACAGGAATTCTATGCATGCCGATGTTAGAAGATCGCTTGGAAGAACTCCATTTGCCACAAATGGTTTCTGAAAATACAGGGTCTAGAAAAACAGCTTTTACAGTGTCTGTCGATGCCTTAGTTGGAACAACCACAGGCGTCTCTGCGCTGGATCGAGCCACTACTGTGAAGGCTTTAATCGATCCTAGCACACGGCCTAATGAACTGGGGCGCCCTGGACACATTTTTCCCTTAAAATATTGCCCTGGTGGGGTTTTAAAAAGAGCGGGACATACTGAAGCTGCCATCGACCTATGCCAAATCTCCGGACTTTACCCTGCAAGCGTCATTGGGGAAATTGTCAATGAAGATGGCTCGATGGCGCGCAATGTTGATTTAGTCCGATTTGCCGAAACCTATCAAATCCCTTTCATTTCTGTTGAAGAGATCGTACGCTACCGCCGCAAAAGAGAAAAATTAGTCCATTGCGTTTCCCACGCTAAGATTCCAACTGAGTGCGGCGAATTTATCGCTTATGTTTATGAATCAAAATTGGATGGAATTGAGCACTTAGCGTTAGTGAAAGGAGATGTAAGAGGAAAAGAAAATATTATCGTAAGAGTACACTCTGAATGCCTAACCGGTGATGTTTTTGGCTCAAGACGCTGCGACTGCGGCAGTCAGTTGAATCTTGCTTTGCAAAAAATTGAAGAAGCCGGCGCAGGTGTATTGGTGTACTTACGCGGACATGAAGGACGAGGCATTGGTTTAGGGCATAAATTGCGAGCCTACTCTTTGCAAGAACAAGGCCGAGACACGGTAGAAGCGAATTTAGAACTCGGTTTTCCTGTAGACACGCGCGAATACGGGGTTGGTGCTCAAATCTTAGCGGATTTAGGAGTCACCACCATTCGACTGCTCAGTAACAACCCTACCAAATATGGTGGTTTAGCCGGATACGATTTAACCATCGTCGAACGCCTCCCCCTACTTTCTTTGCCAACAAGTGAAAATGTGCATTACTTACGCACAAAACAAGAAAAATTAGGTCATTTTTTATCACTATCTACAAAAAATTAAGGAATCTCATGGAAATGAAAGGACATTTAAATGGAATTGGAAAACGTTTTGGAATTATCGTAAGCCGCTTTAACGATTTTATTACAAAAAGTTTATTGGAAGGAGCACTAGATTGCCTTTACCGCCATGGTGTTGAACCAAATGCTATCCATGTCGCTTGGGTCCCCGGCTCTTTTGAGATTCCTCTGATTGCTCAAAATATGGCTCAATCTCAAACCTATGATGCTGTCATCGCTTTGGGAGCTTTAATTCGTGGCTCTACAATCCATTTTGATTTAATTGCTAGCCAAGTCAGCTCAAACTTAGGACAAATAGCCTTAAAAACAAACATTCCTGTTATTTTTGGGGTTTTGACCACTGACACAATTGAGCAAGCCATCGAGAGAGCCGGCACTAAGCATGGCAATAAAGGCGCTGAGGCCGCGCTAGCAGCCTTAGAAATGAGCGATTTAATGCACCAACTAACTCTACCTATTGCTGCTGCTGGTTTTTCACACGCTCAAAATACGTATAGCGTTCAGTAAATGCACTTGTTAGGCTGATCACTGCTTTTGCGACTTGCGCAGAAGCATCAAACAAAGGAACGATTACAAGGCTTTGCTTTTCCCAGGTAATGCCTTGTAATTCAGTCGTTTTTTCCATTGCCACACGATCTAATTTTATATTTTCAAACAGTCTCCCCTCACAGAAAATAGCTAAAGCTCCTTCATGTGGATAAAGCATCAATAGCAGATGCAGGAAAGGCAACGGATTTGCAGTTTGCTCTGGGTTCATGACAGGACGAATGCCAACTTTCTTAAGGGTTTCAGCAACCAAATTTTTAATCGATTCATCAGTCACTGTGAGGCCGAGAGATGCAGGTTTCAAAACTTCGATTGAAATCCCGATTTTATCTGTTAAATTATATAGATTATCGCTCCCCACCCAACCGCCATCTTTTATAGCTATGACACCAGGTGAAGTATACAGGGTGTCACCACTTTCGGGAGCCCTTGAAAGATTTTTTTCAAATTTTTTAATCGGCTGCGAAGTAGAACTTCTGTTTGAGGGATTGGTTGAGGTAGAAGATTTGCTAGAGGATCCAGGAATAGATCCTACACTGGGAGAAGAGCCTGGGGTTGTATATTTTTGCGACGGTAAGGCCGTTGAAGAAGAAGTGCTTGATGGAGGCAACCCAGATAAACACGCAAATGTGCCTAAAGCCGTCAGAAAAACAGGCAGGTTAAAAATTGTTTTTTTGTTCATTGAGCCCCTTCTTTTTTCATGTGGCTTGAAGAATTTTCATCTGAGATTAACTTAAACGAATTTAAGAAATAACTAAATTCTGTAGGCATATCGCTAATTTTTTTTGAAACACAAGTTAAAACATAGAGAATTTTATCACGAATAAAAGCTGTCGCTTGAATTTGTGCATCACCGTTTTCAATCGTAAAATTTAACGCCTGCTGATTTTGAAAACTTCCCATATCCATAGCGCCCAGCACATTATTTTTGCTGGAATTGACCATATTATTCATGACCGAAGTCAATAGATCGGTTTGCTCTTCTAGGGTATCGACTTCATCAAAAGTAATTAAACTTATCATGTAGATACTTCCTGTGCTTCCTTCAGCTGCATACATATCATATTCACGCGCCTCTTTAGTATGCGGATCAACTAGCTTTTCTTTGGCATTCTGAGGAGCTGACGGAAATTTAACCTGGAATTTCCCAGAAGGAGATCGAAAATCTATCCAGGGAGTTATGGGAGTATTAGCAGGGTTAACTTCTTTAGTTACAGGGATAAGTTCATAGGTGTCTTGATAATAATTTACAAAAAGATAGGTCAAAGCTACAACTGCAAGAGCAAGGAAAGAAAACAGCAGCCTTGTCATATGAAAACCTCTGAAAGTTAAACAGTCTAAATTTTTATATATAAATATTTTTCAATTTATACAATAAAAACTAGATTCAAACAAAAGATAACTAAATGAAATTCTTAGTGGATTCGTAATAAAGGGTTAAAGGGATTTGATCGGTTTCTGTTTCAGATCCAAAGAATTGAATGGGTCCTGGGTCACAATACAAATCGTCAAGCTTCCATTTTTCTCTTTCCTGTTTAAAAAAAGTAAAAGGTTGGCCCTTAAGATCAACTAGAGCTTTTGAAACAACCGCTTTAAGTTCTCCGTTCCGATCTTCCATGCCCATCATATGAGTTAAGGGGATGCCTTTAATGCCCCACTGTTCGACTGGTAAGTTCAGATCAGAAATACAACTCATATACCCAGTAAGCTTTGTGTTAATTAAAAGCGCCGCTGCGTAACCTAAAGCATAGCAGTACTGGCTATCAAAGTTGGATGGCAAACAAGAACGTCCTTCGTATCCGCAAAAGAGAGGTTGTGCGCTGAATTTGCCTGCATACTGGCCCATCTTTTGCCTGGCAGATAATTCTGCTTTTACAAGGTCAATCAATAACCTTTCGGTTTCAATCTTGGCCACTTGAACATTTCCATGGGGATCGCGTTCCATTAAAAGCTGCAGCTGAATCTCTTCAGTCAGAAATAAAAAGCATTCTTTAGATGCAGGAGTTAGCTGATCGACTATGTAGCAAATTTTTTCTTTTTTAGAGCGAGACTCCAGCTCTTTTAAATGAGGTTGAGAGCTTGCTAAAAGCGAATTTAATTCTTGAATTAGAGACTTAATTTCGGGAATAAATTCTATCAATCCTTCGGGAATTAAAATCACACCATAGTTTTTCTTTATAGCAGCACGAGCACAAATTAAATCGGCAATCGAAAGGGTAACTTCTTTTAGTGACGTTTTATTAGCAGCGATTTCTTCTCCAATTAGAGCTAAATTGGGATGGGTTTTTAGGGCGCATTCTAGGGTAATATGCGAAGCCGATCTACCCATTAATTTGATGAAATAATAATATTTTTTAGCGGAAAGGCTATCTGTTAAAATACTGCCAATAGTTTGAGAGAATGTTTTACAAGCCGTATCGAACCCGAAAGAAACTTCTATCGATTCATTTTTTAAATCCCCATCAATTGTTTTTGGTGTGCCAATCACACGCGTAGGGCAATTTTTAAGGAGAAAATATTCGGCTAAAAGCGCAGCATTTGTATTAGAATCGTCCCCTCCAATAATCACAAGCCCATCTAAATGAAGCTCTTGACTGGTTTTAAGCACAGCTTGAAATTGCTCTGGGGTTTCAATTTTCGTACGTCCGGAACCTAAGAGATCGAACCCGCCTAAATTGCGATAGTTTATCAAGATTTCAGCATTAATCTCTTTCACTTGATTGTTGACAATCCCTGCAGGTCCATTTAAAAACCCGTAAAGTTTACTTTCAGGATTAAATTTAATCAAAGCATCGAAAAGACCGCTAATGACGTTGTGCCCCCCCGCGGCCTGACCTCCTGAGAAAACGACTCCTAAGCGAAGAGGCTGATGTGTTTTCACTCCTCCTTCAACAAAGTTAACAGGAATTTGGTTGATCGTTTGCGGAAATCGATGAGAAATACGGTGATCCAGCGATTTGACTTCGCCGGATTCAAATGCGGGAATGAGACGTCCTAATGCATGCAGCATTGAAGGCAAGTGCGGCTGATAAGCTAAACGCAATTTTTCTAAACTACTCAAGACGCGCATTCTAGACCTCTTAGATTTATAAAGTTCGTTTAAACCAGGCTAATGTTTCATCTATGGACAAACGTTGTTCTGCGAAATGGGAGAAATCATGATCGCTATTTGGCAAGAAAATAAATTTAGACTCTCCTGCTGCTGCTTGGCGGCAAGCTTGATAATTTTGCGCATGGGATTCTAAGATCGTTAGATCATTCTTCCCTTGAATGTGCAATAGAGGGATATTTTGTAGTTTAAGCAGCTCTTTATCTAGCTGCAGCTTGAAAAGCTGTTCATAAAATTCATAGCTAGCCTTTTTGCCATTAATCGTCATTAATTCAGCTTTCTTATTCGCATCTTGTGTGTTTTGCAGAATTTTCCATTGCCCCAGCCAACTTTCTGCGCTAAAAAAAGGCGCCCATAACACCATAGATTTGCAAGCTTTAGTGCGATTAGCTGCTAAAACCGCGATGGCACCTCCCAAGGAACGTCCTAAAAAACCTAAGCGTTCTTTGTTGATTTGCTTATCTTGTTGTAAAAACTGAATCGCTACCTCTGCATCACTGACTAAACCATCCACTGCGGTATGGCCTAAATCCCCTTCACTATCACCGCAGGCATGAAAATCAAGACGTAAAGTGGCGATTCCAATCTGTGAAAGTTCCTGCGCTAAAGTTAGGTAAAGGCGATTTCGTCCCAGTTTATCCCCTCCAAACCCATGACAAATCATTACAGCAGGATAATCAGATAGCTGCAGCGGCCGATGCAAAATTCCAAATAATTTATTCCCTTGATTCGTTAAAACAACAGCTTCACGCGTTTCAGTTTTTATCATGGCATGCATCTCCATTGATTATTTTGATTAATCTGTTTTAGCATGCTAGCATGTTTACGGCAAGCGCCTAAATAAAAGAAAGCATTTTAAATTTGAGTACGTTTAAAATCTGCTGAAAGCTACATTACACTTTATGTTGACTCCGAAAAAAAAATTTAAAAAGGGAATTTTTAGTGAAAAACCAACTCATTGTTAACCAAACCAGTTACATTTTTGCTGGAATTATGTTGATTTTTAGCTTTCTTTTATTTTACAACGACACCCAGCTCTTTTGGAAGAGTCTAGCAGCAGCACTTTTAGCAGCAGCTTTGTTTTGGGTAAGTTATGTCTTGGTTCGGTGGTTAATTCTCGCCCTAAGAAATTAAAAGGAGTTTATGATGTCAATATTTTTGGAAAAAAAATGGTCAATGATTTTACAAATTGCCTTATGCCTGTACTGTTTTCCACTACAATCTGAAGCCACACCCCAGTCTGTTTTTCTTTCAAAATTTGAGCAAATTTGCACAGAAGATCGTCTAAACTCCAGAGAAAAAACGGCTTATCTCGCTAAATGTGCTTCAGAACTCGGAATTCCGTTTGAGCGCGTGCCTACCCATGATCAACCGCTTTTGCAGTTTCGCTTGAAAAAAACTTGGGAGCTCCTAGATGCCGAGCATCATGCTTTTTACTTACAACTGGATAACCACACCTTAGCCTCGTTTGATGAAGTTGCAGACGATCCTTTTCTTGTTTTAAGAACTAAAGTAGGTCCACGCCACTCCCCGTTTGATTTTATCCAGGCTCAGGCAAATTTGGCGCATTTTAAAATCGTTGATCTTGAAGAATGGCCTGAATTTTTTGAAGATTTTATTTCTGAAATTACACTGCATCCAGAGAAGCAAGGGCTCGAGCCAAACGTAAATGTAACTGAAATTTTAGCCGGCTGGGCTGATCCTTCCACTACATTTCATCTTTCACAAAGCAATTGTGAATTGATTTGGTGGCAGATTGCGTCTGATAAAAATTTTGAACTCATCGTTTCAAACTTCAACCAAATTCAGCCTTTTGTAGATTTGATTGAGCTGGATTCATTAAGTGAAACATTTTTAAACCCTAATCAAAAGTACTACTTCCGCCTGAAAAGCTTTCAAGATGGGGAATGGAGCGCATGGACTCTCCCTCAAGTTTTTACTGTGCAAAAGCCTGCCCAAATCAAAGCCCCAACCTTCAGTAAAATTCAAGAAGGCCAGTATAAAATCTCTTGGGAGGGTGAAGATGCAGATACCACCTATTGGGTATTTGGTTCCAATGCCTTAGATCTTGTCCCCCCTGTATATAGGATTCAATCTGAATATGAAGTTCCAGCCTATGAAAGCTTAGAAACCACCCAGACTTTCATCGAAATTGATGGCAGCTATGCATATTATCGAATTATTCCAGAAAAAAACGGACGGTACGGTGTTCCTTCAGAAATCATTCGAGTTTATGATGAGGGGATGTTCCACACGCGCACCCTTTTGCAGTATGATGGGAAATCCATTTCGCGCCGCATCTTTCCACGCTTGCTCGAACCGCAAAGCCTTGAAAAACAGCCAAAATTTATTCAGCACCCACATGTTCCGGATGAAGCCTGGGAGGCAGTTACCCCTTACTTACTACCAGATAACCATCCCTATAGATCAACTTTAGATCGTATTTTTTCGAAAACTAGGGTGCTTCACAATGAGGCTTCCCTTAAAAGTGCAGGCTTCACATGGACAAAAAAAGGCAGCTTTAGTCCAGTTTACCCGACCTTGCATAAAAAAATTAAAGGCTACTACATCAAAGTTTTTACTGATTCACAAGATAAAACTGATTGGAAAAACTGGGTAGCAAGGGTTCAAGGAGCCAAATCGATTCAAAAGTCCATTGATGAAAATAATTATCAAACCCTTTTTAAAGTTCCTAAAAAATACATTTATCCTCTTCCAGAAAAGCCAGGGCCCACCGGTTCAGGAAAGAAAAGAAAAAATTTTATATTGCTAGCGGAAGATATGAAAATTTTTAGGCACAGCTTAAATAAAGAGATGTATCGTTACAGAATCACACCCACCCATTTAAATGCTGTGTATAAAGTCGTCACTGAGGTTGGCCTAGTAGACTCTCTTTATATTAATAATCTTCCCTGGGCCAAAGATGGAAGACTAGCCTTTGTAGATACTGAAAAACATCATATGTGGCCAATTGCTTATCAAAGATACACTAAAATCCTTTCAACGGGAATGCAACAGCACTGGAAATTATTAATTACCCATCAGGGTCCTAATTTTTAAAAATACTATAGGAGAATCATATGCTAAGACCAGTAGAAGGTGACGCTCAAGCTTGGAATCAAGCCGAAGGTCAACCAGTTGTTGAACAGGATGTATTGCAAGCAGTCACTACTGAAATAGGAACAAAATGCTTAATGAAAGGAGCTAAAGAGTCATTAAGCCCTAGAACTTCACTTCAAGCAACTTTAATTCAGCACCAGCAAACCCCCTTAAGTGCGGAAGAATTAGCCAGTGCTATCGAATGCTATTTAGAGACAAAAAAAAAGCTTAACTATCAGGAAGTATCTAAAAAAATTGAAAAATATTTAAGGCAGCTCAAAGAGTCAAATAACATTATTTCTCAATCTTTAATTTCATTAGCTCGACTTTGTACAAATTTTGACGTTTTAACGCGCGGATAATTTGAAAATTTTGATGTGCTTTTAGTGCACAAGCCCTCAAAATTGCATGTAGCAAAGATACAAAAAAATTGATAGGAATG
>Ga0105046_10009997_pt1 | contig 14794 bp, 13 predicted proteins | sample MAT03_FD_78385 | JGI IMG/M metagenome (GOLD analysis project Ga0105046, IMG submission 78385) | Freshwater microbial communities from Lake Fryxell liftoff mats and glacier meltwater in Antarctica - MAT-03 (megahit assembly) | ecosystem: Environmental > Aquatic > Freshwater > Ice > Liftoff... | reverse complement strand
TACGAATATTCCCCATGCTGCATCTGATATTGATCTTGATAAATGCCTGGTTCTAACCATATTTCTTATCGCTAGATTCTCTACAACTATGATATCGTGGTTCTTGACTAGCATAGTTGTTGCTTTGTGCAAAAAATCATTTCTTTGATTTTTTATTTTTAGATGCACTTTTATTAATTTCCTAGTTAGCTTTTTCTTGTTCTGACTGCTTCTTTTAGCTCTCGCTTGAACTCTCTGAACTTTTCCTAGTTTTTTCAAACTAGCTTTGAGTAATCCAGGGTTTTCAATTATGAGATTATCAGAAGTATAAGCAAAATTTAGTAGGCTAAGTCTATTCCTATTGCTCTGTTCTTATCTAATTTAGCTTTCGATACTTCCTTATCTATAGTACAAACAATACAAATATACCAGCAATCGCCTTCTTTTTTGATGGTAGCCTGTTTTATAGTTCCCTCAATCTCTTGAGATGCCCTATATTTTACCCATCCTATTTTGGGCAAATATGCTTTATTGTTTTCACATTTAATCGACTGAGGATATCTAAATGAATCACCCTGATCTTTTTTCTTGAAATGTAAATTCGCTTTTTCTTTTTTCTTGATTTTGTTAAAGAATTGTTTAACTGCTAAATCAAGGTCTTTTAACTTTTGCTGTAATGGTTGAGAATGAAGATTATTTAACCATTTTGTTTCTTCATTTAATTTTAACTGAGGTAATAGATTAGCCATATCAGTATAAGATGGTATCTTGCTTTTTGCTTCTAAGGCTTTCTTTACAAGCGATAGACCATAATTGTAAATATATCTTGCACACCCAGCGAATTGGGCAAGTTTCTCTTTAACCTCCTTACTTGGGTTTAATCTAAATTTATATGTTTTTTGAATTTGGATTATCAGCGTTTATGAGCTTCCCTGCGTTAAGTTATAGCACTATTTTATCACCTTTTTTTCTTTACTCAAAGACCCTTTTTCTTCGTTGGCTTTTTTAAAGGATAGCCATTCATCCAGGTCTTAAAAGACCTGGTTTTCTGTCTATAAAATAAAAACAAAGTGGATCACTATAACAAGGCATCCACTTTAAATACGTTTAACGTACCTTGTTACAGACAACACGCAGAAGCAATTATTTCACAAATAGAAATCAATAGATTTTGCTATTTGACAAATAATTGTTTTATCGTATTCTTAAATGTAATTGGGGGGATCAAGTAAATCAAAACTACATCCACATCCAATGTTAAGTAAATATAATTCCAATGGAGGAACATTATGAAACGTCAAATTTTTTGGCTACTCTTTAGCTGTATAACAGCATCAACATTTATATCTAATTCTATGCAAGAAGAAGATTTAGATTCCGACGACGAAAATCTATTAACTCAATTTGTAGAAGAAGCGAAAACCGCTCAAAGACTCTATCCAGAGCTTCCCACAAAAACAAACGGCAACGAAAAAGAGGAAAAGCAAAGTACCTTAGGATACTTATGCGCTAAACTTCAAGTTATCAATGAAGATAAACTTGATGATTTTTTAGCTGCTCAAGTTTACCGTGTAGTTAAAGAGCTTGGGAAGAAGAATCCTGATTGGAACGAATTCGCTGCAAAAGCATTTGAAAATTTCTTTGAACTGGTCGACAAAAAGAAAACAACAGAACTTTGGCTAAAGTTTCAAGAAAGCTATATCCCTGACATGGTAAATGCATCTATTGAAGACATTAGAATGAATATAATAATTTTAATGATCATAGAAAAAGTAGTTGATTATGCGCAGAATGCTGGAAAAAATTCTGAAGAAAACGTTGAAACTATATGGAATGATGAACTTACATTAACCTTCATTGAGTGGGTTTCACCCAATTTAAATGGCTTATGTCAGTCGATTATTAAAAAGTATTTGGACCAATGCCCCGTATTAGAAGAAGAAGAAGCTATTCTGACAACCAAACCTAAAACCTCTAGTGTAGACATTGCAGCTGAAGCAAAAACTATAGTAGCTAACTCAGCAGTAAAGTTACATGCTCGTATCAAACGCCTAGAACAACAGTTAAAAAAAGCTAATAGCGCACGACCATGCTCAGAAAGCATACTGTTGCTTAAGGGAGCTATTCTTGGATGGGGTAGCTATTTTGTTTTATCAATGTTATCTAGAGCAACATGTGATTACCTGCCATGTATAGAACATTTTGAACCAGATTCAATGCTTGGGTCATTATTCTATGCCATGATAGGAACAGTTGCTACAACAGGAATCTTATATCACCTTCGAGATATCAAAAACCTACAATATTTAGTAACTACACTAGCAACTCAATCTGGCAGTAAAGCGGTTAAAACTTACCTGAAAATCAAACAATTAGCAGGGCTTCTTAAAAGCAAATCAGATACAACCAAGAAGCCAATAACTAAAAGTCCTTGGCATATTTTTGAAGATACATTAACTGAGGAACAAATTAGTTTATTGCCGGATACAATTGCGGCAATGTTTAAAGATGTTTATAATGGCAACGTTGCAGAATTTGCTGAGTATTATTTAAGTTTTGTAAAAGCAGTTAAACGAGATGGACCACAATCAGTGTCAAAAGAATATATATATTTTGTCGATTTTATGAGTTCATTAAATGAAAATCAAATAATATTATTTAAAAATGTTATAAAATATATAAAAGAACTCAACTCTAAAAATAAATAAGTAAGCTTACTGTTTTATTAAATAGTTATTATAAAAATGGGGTGCTTGAATTTTGGGCACCCCATTTTTTATGTCAATACTCGAGCAATAATAAATGTTTTTTAGGTAAATTTCAAGTTAGCAAGGCTTGTAAGAGTCGAAGATAGCATATTTAAAGACGCTCTGCTTTGCTCTAGAGTGAGGGGTGTTGGTTTTACCTTTTCAGCCATTCTCGACTCAATTTGTATATTTTCAAAAATTTTTAGCACAGTATTATTTACACCTGCATCATTTAGTATGATATGGAGAGGGCCTTCTGCAATCTTCATACAACTTAAAAATTTAGAGGTATCTTGTTCGTCCTTTACCAAGAAGCTTAAGGCAAATAAGTAGATATAATTTAAACTCGCGTTTAAAGCTGTAGAATTCACTGGCTTAAGATAGCCCACTTTTTTTCCCCACCAGTCCCACCAAGCAAGTTTTTTTGTATCTTCATCAACGAAGTAATCAACAATTCCTTTTATACCAGAGCTGCCTAATATTTTTTTTTCAAGATTATCGTTATCTTTTGGAGTAATGATGCTATCATACTCACTTAAATAGTGATCAAAGCTCGCTTCGTTTTCTCCTTCAGAAATGACATTTACTAAAGGAATAGTTGCCTTTTCAGCCATTTCAATAATTTTCTGAAAAAACAGTCGTTGCACCTTAAGCCGTGCACCTATAGCCTGTTTTTTGTTAAACTTTACACCCAAATATTCAACATTTTTTGAGGTCGTCTCTAAATCTGATAAATCTTGATCGGCAAAAAAACACTGGAAATCGAATTTTTTAATCCCGTCGCTTTCTTTCATCTCAAAAAATTCAATAGTAGGCAATTTGCATTCTGAACCATCGCCAGTATTGACTTTGATAGAAAACAAAATCATTATTGTTAACAAAACTCTTTTTTTCATCACATTTACTCCTTTTTAGACAATGCAAACCACTAAACAAGAATCTGTAAAAGAATTAATCTTAAACATTACTTCAAAATTGATACCCATATATCACAACACTGATCATGCCAAAACTATAGCATGGTCAATCCTTCAATTTGTTACAAGCTACACTAAAGCACAATTAGTTGTGAATAGTCAAATAAATATGTCGGAATCACAGCAAAAAAAAATTGAAGAAATTATATATATCCATGTTGAAAAACATAAACCTATCCAATATATTTTTAAACATGTTCCTTTTTTAGATTTAGCTATCACCCTAAAGCCGGGAACCTTAATACCCCGCCTCGAAACAGAACAGTGGTGTCATGATCTCATTGAAGCTTTAAAAAAAGCCAACTTAAACCAAAAACAAGAATCATCGCTCACCATTCTCGATCTTTGCACGGGCACTGGATGCATAGGCCTCTCTTTAGCCAAAAATTTTCCGCGAAGTACGGTATACGCCTTAGACATCTCGAATGATGCTTATAATCTAACAAAAGCGAATGCTCACTCTAATGACGTAAAAAACATAATAATTCTTAAATCTGATTTATATAAAAAACTCCCTAATACTATAAGATTTGATTTAATTGTATCTAATCCGCCCTATATAAGTTTCAAGAAATGGAAAAATCTTGATCCAATGGTTAAAAATTGGGAAAATGCGAACGCATTAACTTCTAAAAAAAGCGGTACCTATTTAATTAAAAAAATTATCAAGGAAGCCCCTCAATGGCTTACCTACAATCCAGAACTAAAAAAAGCTAATATACCGCAACTTATTATAGAGATGGATGATAATCAGGGAAAAAAAATCAGCAAACTATTGCAACATTACGGGTTTGGTAGCATTATTGTTAAAAAAGATATGGCAGAGAGGGACAGAGTAATAGAAGCATCTTTAACCAGACGCTCCAGGTAATTACCCCTTTCATTTAAGACAGCGTGGGAAAAACTCGCATGGAAGATACGAAACTAATTTTAATTTTTGGTTCAAGCCTCACCCTTTTGGCACTTAAAAATAACGTTGCCATACATTCAGAAGAACATAATTTAGAAAATAATGAAATTATTGACGGCATAATTTTTAATATTACCAAAATTGAACAGCTTATAGCCAACTTTCTAACGAATCGCCTTTTGGCAAACTTAGCAACAACCATTTTGCTTAAAGATAGTATGATTACCCAACATTTAAATCAGAATCTTGAACTTGATCCCCAACTCTATCATCTAAGATCCTATGAATTACAATTTTATCCGCATCAAATTTTTTACCACTTAGCAATCAAACACTACCAACTACTTCAGTATCATTTGTTATGTACCAAATCATTACTCAGATTAGACTCCATAACCACCCCGTTGCTCCATTTACATAGATTATTCAAAATGTCTTCTCATCAACCTATAGCCAAAAACATTACATCGGTGGACGCTCTAAAAGTGGCTCTAAAAAAAACAATTCATGAATCAGAATTACGAGGTTCGATTTGCAATTCAATAAGAAATTTTGATACCCTTCTCTCATTATATTAATGTATGTATTAATTAGTAATACCGTAACAGTGGCATACAATGAAAGATTTAAGTATCTCCTCAACACATTTTCATAATCTAAAAAATTCATCAAAAAAATGGATTATTATATCTTTTTCACTCATTTTTTCGCAAATAATTTTGCTCTTTTTTATTCATTACAAACAAAAAACAAGATTAAAACAACTTTCAGATGAAATTTCTACCTTAGAAGCTTTCATTGAGACGCAACAACCCATCTTAGACGCCAAACAAAAATTAAAGAAAGAGCTTGAATTACTGCTAAATAAAAAAGCAAATCTCATTGGCAATACGAAACTGCCTAAATTACTTTTAAAAAAAATTATAAAAAGCATTCCAGCAGATTGCTGCCTATCGACTTTGAGTTTTAAAAATAATATCATTTCAATTAAAGGGAGCTCAAAAACGTGGGCAGCTTTGAATAGTTTTTTTGATGCACTTTCTAAAATTGATACCTTAGGAACCATACGAATAAAAAACTCTACTAAAGAATCTCAGTATCTAAATTTTGAGATCGAGTTTTCCAAAAACAAAAAATGAACTAGTTAACAACTCATTAACGAGCTGAATTTAATCTGAGAAGTATCAAGGCTACCCTTGTTTAGAAAGCAGCTCAATAATGGGTATAATTTCTTTCTTTAGAGCCATATCAAAGGCAGTTTTTTTAAATTTATCATTAGTTGTTAGTGTTGCATCTGCTCCATATTCCAGAAGAATTTTCACAATCTCTTTGTGGCCTTCACATACGGCTTGCATAAGAGCCGTATAGCCATTGATATTTTGAAAATCTATTCTTGCTCCTGCTATAAGCAATAGTTTTATTAACGTGGGCGAAGGCCACAGAACAGCCCAACCTAATGCAGCACGAGGGGTAGTTAAATCAGTAGCTATTAAAAGATTGACATCAGCCCCAGCCAAAATAGCTCTGATAGCATTATGTTCATTTTCAGAGCTTTTTTTCCCAGTCAAAGCTAGTTGTAACTGTTTATTTTTTTGATCTCGGTCCAAAGCGCTATATTCTTTTGATATATAGTGATTTCCATGCGCAAGAAAAGATAGAATTAGATCATTTTTAAATGACCTAAAAGACTTATTGACCGGCAAAACATTTTTTAATAACTGTGAAGCTCCATTTAACACCTCATCGAACTTGCTGGTATCCTGAAAAGAGCTTTGCATAGACAGCTCCAGAATATGTTTTTGTAACTCTAGCGGAAGATAATCAGCCGAAAAAAACTCTTTTTTATAAGTTTGTCCCATACAGTTTAAAAAAATGGGTTGAGCCAAACTTATAAATAAAACTAATGATTGAATTTTATGTGCCATAATACCTCCTCTAATAGTGCGCAACAAGATTGCAATACATTTATTATTCCTTAACAAAGTATACATTTTTTGTTTTCGGCTATTTTATCCTTTAACAATTTTATCATCTTCTTATCCCCTCGATTCTTGGCAACCTTGACAGGGGTGTTACCATCTACATCTTTGGCCTTAGGATTAGCCTTATAATCTAGCAACTGCTCTACACTATTTTCATTGCCAAAAGATACAGCCCAAATTAATGCTGTTTGTTTTTCATCGCTTTCACTATTTGGATCAGCTTTATATTCAAGCAATGTTTTGATTAGTTCAGGAAAATCTCTGGTTGCTATAATTAATGGAGTAAAGCCCTTTATACCCCGGCTGTTTACCTCTGCGCCATGTTCTATTAATAACCTAGCCAGTTTTTTATACTGATACTTTATTGCCCCTATTAAGAGAGGATTACCACCAGCTAGCCTTAGATTGACATCTGCCCCAGCAAGAATAGCTTGCGCTGCTCTCATTTCGTCTTCAGAGTCAAACTCCAAATTTTTTCGATTAAATAGTTCTTCGATGACTTCATTGCTTCCATTTATGGTTGCATCAAAAAAAGGGTTCGGAAATTTTTCATTTAATAGCCGCAGGAAAATTTTTCTGAGATCTTTTAAAAGAGGCCTAAAACTTTGATCAATCGAAACAATATTTTTTAAAAGACCAGATTGGGCAAGTTGCATATGCGCTTCAAATATATCATTGCTATTTTGTACTATTTCCCGAATAAGTGGCCGAATGATATACATTTTAAGCTCATTAGGAAATTGATTTAAATAAAGACTTTGCAACTCAATCTTATCTTGTTTCATAGTCATTATAAAACCACACCGAATCATGAGATTTATGAACACAAAAAAATTTATATAGCTATACATTACTACTTCCCACTATTTATAATTTAAGTATACTAAAGGGCCTCGTTTCAAATTATAACCAAACTAAAAAACTGGGCAAAATTATTGTGCTAATCACCAACCCGACAAGCATTATGCAATTTAAAAGTGTTTTAATTATATAGTTAACAAACTATACAATTTGTTTTCTGTAATGCTTTTTTCTTCAATTTTAATAATTTTTTAATTTTTTGGTTCCCTCGCCTCTTAGCTATGGATAGAGGGGTATTGCCATCTTGATCTTCCACTTCAACATTGGTATCGTGAGCCATAAGCAACTTTACAATATCATCGTCTCCATAATAAGCGGCCCAAAACAAGGGTGTCTGTTTAAAATTATTAGCAATATTGGTACTAGCATTATAATTAAGAAGCGTTTCAACCATAGAAGGCAATCTTTTCAAAACAGCTACCAATAAGGGAGTATTTCCTTGTTGATTTTTTCTATTTATATCAGCACCGCGCTCAATCAATAACTTTGCAAGTTTTATATAACCAGTCTCCAATGATTGAATTAATAAGGTACTTTCAATCTCATTACTCTCTTTTAGTATCTCTAGGTTAACGTCTGCCCCCGCAATAACGGCTTGAGCTCCCATCATTTCTTTTTGAGCTTGAAGCTCATTAGTATCTGCCGAGTATGGCAAATCAAAAATTGATAGCAGAGCGCTATCTTTATCTTTTAAACTCTTGTTTATAAAAGGATTAGGAAATCTTTCATTTAATAATCGCTTGAAAATAGTTTGAACCTCTGTGAAAAATGATCGAAAGTCCCGATTAATCGAAAGAATGTTTTTCAGAGGCTGCGATTGAGAAAATTGTGTATTAGCTTCAAATATATCATGGCTATTATTTACTATTTCCTCAATTAAAGGCTGAATTATACTGAGCTTTAGTTCGCTTGGCAACTCAGACAAATAAGAGTCAAACAGTTCTGTTGTACCCTCTTCCATAGATAACGCTAGAGCAGAAACACCCATTAAAGACATTAACAACAAATTATTGATCAGTTTATACATTTTATCTCCCTATTTCAATAATTTGAGTATACCCCACCCCATCCTCAAATTACAATATGAAACGCAAGTCATTATTAAAACCTAAAAACCAGCATGCCTTTCGTAGCTAAACATATTATTTTTAGATTATTCTTTAAAGATCAAAATAGATAAAAAGTATTAGCCGTTTAATAAACTATTTGGTACAATTTTTATCATATCAAAAAAAATATCTGACCGAAAATTCCGAATTATGTATACCCCACTAGCTAATTACAATGCCTAAAATAAAAAAACTAGACCCCCAAGAAATTATAAAAATAGCTGCAGGAGAAGTGATTGAACGTCCTGCCAACGTCATTAAAGAGCTGTTAGAAAACGCAATTGATGCACAAGCTACACACATATCACTGTTTGTGGAAGATGCAGGGAAAAAGCTCATACAAATTATTGACGATGGCACAGGAATGTCTAAGGAAGATGCTCTCCTCAGCATCGAACATCATGCCACAAGCAAATTAAATTCTGTTCATGATCTTGATAAAATCTCAACCTTTGGATTTAGGGGGGAAGCATTATCAAGTATTACCTCAATAAGCAAAGTCAGATTAACAACCAAAGAAGATTTAGATCTCACTGCAACCGAGCTTGAAATAGCAGCGAGCGAAATTTTAGGGATAAAAACTGTATCAGCTAATACGGGTACGACTATTTCAATTGAAGATCTATTTTTTAATATCCCCGTCAGAAAAAAATTCTTAAAATCAAAAGAAACTGAGTTCAGAGCAGTATTACATCTTTTTTATGCATTTTGTTTAAGCAATCTTTCAATATCATTTAAATTGTATTCCGACAAAAAACTGATTTACAACTGTCCTGCTGCAAAAAATTTAACCGAGCGTCTCGGACAAATGTATGATCAAGATTTAACAAATAGTTTAATAATCATTGAGGATGGAGATAATCACGATAATCTTAGTTTGAATGGTATCGTCTCTAAGCCTTCCTACAACCGCTATGATCGCAACTACATCTTTATATTTGTTAATAATAGATGGGTCAAAAATTATAAACTCACTCAAGCCCTGACCAAATCATACCAAGGCGCCCTCCAACCAGATAAATTTCCGGCCGGTTTTTTGTTCCTAACAATAGACCCAAAACAGATCGATATTAATATTCACCCCAAAAAAGAAGAAGTACAGTTCCTTCATCCACGAATAGCGGAACAATTTATCACTAAAACTATCAAACAAGCTTTGGACAACTCGGTCAAACAAAGTCTACATCAACCGGGATACTTGATCCAAGAACCAGCAGTTTTAAAACATTCCGTGGAAACCAAATTCCCCTCTATGCCATTCTATGGAACAACCAACTCCAGCGCATCCCAAGAACCTATCGTCAAACATATCTCACTGGAAGATCTCACTGATAACAAACCAGAAACAACAGATCATCTTGTATTTTCAAGCATCTTAAATAATTATTTTGATGAACCAACTCGAGCATCGTTAACTCAAGAAGCCCCTCTTAATCAACGTCATAATGACGATCAATTGACTACGCTTCCTCAAACTCAGACAACAGCAAATAATGATATGTCCTTTCTAAATAATCAGATCGAACAGACAATGTGTGTCACTCTTGATATTTTTAAGGATACTGAAAACTTGAAATGTAACATAGTTGGTCAACTTTTTGATACGTACATTATTATTGAGAATGATAATGAAATAGTTCTCGTAGACCAACATGCTGCTCATGAAAGAGTAATTTATGAAAAAATTAAGCATTATTATGAAGCACCAGAATCAGTTGGCCTCCTCATTAATCAAATAATGACAATTTCACCTAAAGACCTTATTGCCTTAGAGCCTTATTTAAGCTTGTTACAGGATCAAGGAATAGCAACAGAACCTTTCGGTAAAGATAAACTCATTATTAAGGCATTACCTCCCTACCTGAAAAACAAATCTATTGAGGATATAATTCAGCAAACCGTGGCCTTGATAGAACACAATAGAGATATTCAGAAGTTAAGAATACAAATTCAAGACGACTTACAGAAGCAAATTAGTTGCAAAGCTGCGGTAAAAGGTGGTGACAAATTAACCATCGAATCAATGCACAGTATTATAAACAGTCTTTATAAAACAGAAAACAAACTGACGTGTCCTCATGGTCGGCCAACTATTTGGTCTATTAATAAAAATGAGATCGAAAAAAAGTTTAAGAGAGATTATAAGGCCAAAGTACACTCTTCGCTCTTTGATAATGATTAAAATTAAATCTTATACCAAGCAGGATAATTCTGAATAAATTCTTCCAGCGCTTGTACTTTAACTTTAATTGTTGATCCAACTTATATAACCATTATTTAAGACTCTTTTTATACATTTTCATCATCTTCTAGTGCATTATCTTCGGCTTGATTAAGTGCTTCAAAGCTAGCTAATCCCTCGTTAAATTGCTCATCAGCATTAGCTACTAACTGTTTGTAAATTGAAATAAATACCATATTAACTATTGGGTAGCCATAAGCAATAGAAAAAGGGATAGTAATAAGCTCTAAATAATTTTTCTCAATAGAACCGAACATTAAATACGAACTTAAAAAACTTAATAAAACAGCGGGAATTACTGCTATAGAGCTTACTAGCCAAGAGCACGCTAATTTTAATTTTTCACCGCGTACAAGATAAGGGACAGCTCTAAGGCTTTGTATAAATGTTAAATTCTTATCTAAAATTAAGTATTTTCCAAGAAAATATTCAAGAGCAAGTAACACACTCAAAGCAAAACCTATCAAAGTAGCAAGCGATGCTACGGTGGCACTATAACCACTCATCATCCCGGAGATACTTTCAATACAATAGATAAAAACAGAATACAGTAGGTAATACCCTAAATTAAAATCATATTGAAAAAAATCTTCAAATCTTAATAGTCTTGTATCACCATAACTTTTTAAGAGCAAAACATTTAAAATTATATCCCAACACAATAATGCAATAGGTAAGATAAGGCCCAACTCTCCCGAAAAGATGGAAGGTAAAAACAGTTTCCCCCAATAGATAGCTAGTGAGCCAATTAGTGAGATAGTAAATATTTTAAAAAAGAATTTAAAATTTTTAACGTATGTTGTAAAGGCATAATGTAGCGCCTGATAAAGAGAAAATTTTTGAAAATTTAGCATAAAGTACCCCCAGATTTAAAGTTTTAGCAACAATTAATAGTTGCTTACATTATACATCAATCACTCATAAATTAACATTGCAATCACTGACATAATCGAGAAAAATCTTATTACATAGGTCTTTCGCAATTGTTTAAAACCCTAAACACTGTATATTAATTGACATATATTAATTATTTATGATTATTTCTGTAAGGGGATTGCTTTGAAAAAACATATAATGAGCATTTTTATAGTATCGTTATCATTAGTTTATGCTGATTCATATTCAATGAAAAAAAGAGTATGGCCTAAATCACCAAAAAATCAAGATAATATCCCGGTCAAAAAACAAAAAATTGCACCAAACGTTTCTGCTATAGAAGATGCTTCACAGATGTTAATAGCAGCAATGGAACGATTAATAGAAGCGCTCCCCTACGCCGAGAAGCCAGGTCCAACAAATTCTTTGATTAACGCAATGCAGTCAGGGGACCGGGCAAATATACTGATAATGCTTGAGCAGATATATATTTCTCTGAGCGGTGAAACGGCTTTAGGAGCAGCTCTCATACGATGGGCCCTGATTAATGATTATGATGACATAGTAAAAACAGTTGCTTTACGAGGCATTAATCTCAATAATCCTAAACTGATACATGTCATGTTAATGCGAGCATGCACCAAGGGATACGAAGATATAGTAAATCATCTTCTCAATTATGATAACATTAGTGTAAACACAAAAGACTGTTTCGAGCACAATGCCTTAATTAAGGCTATTCAATGCAAACATAAAGCTATAGCAAAAATGCTTGTTAGATATCGACCAACTAATAAAGAAATTATGCTAGATATGATCTCGACAGCTTTAGCTTGGGCGATTCTACGTAATTTCGACCAACCGAAAATCATCCAAACACTTATAAAGTACCATTTTAAAAATACATAATTAAGCAAAATTTTATATAAACAGGGGCGAATTTAAGCCTTAAAAATGCCGTCTCGTTCAAAAATAATTTTTCTATACGCAACAAAAAACTAATAAAGTTTGTAATAAAATTTTTAATTTGATTCGTCCTAAATTGTTGTTTATATTAAAAAACAATACTATAAACATTTTTAACCGTATAAGAGGTAACTATGAACTTCAAATCTATCGTTTTCACCGCTCTAGTATTCACTAGCATAGCTAATTATCAAATGCTGGCTATTGCCCCGATAACTAATGATTATCAATTTAATGATATTATGGCTAAAGGCGGTATTGACATCATTGCCCTTGCCTCATCACCAAGTGATTTAGACAATTTAAGTGCTGAGCTAAGTGCTATTGAGATACGTGGTGAATTTCCATCGGCACATTTTTATTACTCCACCCCTTACACTATTCCAAATTCGGTTCAGAAATATAGATTGGCTACTGTAGGAGTTACTGTTTTTAAAAACGGGACCGTAATAGGCAAAATAGAAGGTTCGCCTGATATTCAAGATCTTATTCGTAGACTAAAACAAATCCTTGGATAAAAAAACTACTAGTAGATAATTAATTTTTTTAGGGGCTATTTGATAAAATGGCCCCTTTTTTTAATAAGCAAATCAGCACATTGTTTATTTTTCAGAATTACACATTTTTGCTACCCTTAATCACCTAAATAAGAAGCAAACATCAGAATACATAATTAAATGCCATCTCGTACGAAAATGAATGTACGGTATGAGGATTAATAACCCGTCCATATTTATCAAGCGTCCCATATGCTGTCTTATCCCACGTCAATTCAGTCCCAAATCTGAATGCACCTCGTGCATATAAAAATCGAGGACTTATGCGAAAAGTATAATCAACTCTCGAAGTAGTTTGCTCAAATGAATACACAATAGGCTCTGCAGCTCCCGGTGCTTTATACAGAGCGTTTCTAGAACCTAAATTCTTCGCATAGCCAACAAACAATCCTAATGACATACTGTCAGAAAAAAACACACAAAATGTATCAATCCACGTGGAAATAGCTGCTGTGTTTGAATAGGTTTGAAAATTAGTTATAGGCTCATTCGTTCTCACACCAAATCCACTTAATAGTAATTGATCCGATCCATTTTCAGCATAAACTGTCTTAACATTAAGCTCGCCCCACCAAAAAACATTATGTATAAATAGCTCTCCTATTAAACTATCGATGTACTCGTTTACTTTATAATTAGTCTCGGTCCTCAACCGAGGAACTAGACGCTTGAAATCGATTGCTCCTCCCAAAAAACTCCTACCACTTCGCCACTTTAGCTGCAAATGAAGGTTTGGAATAATAGCATCTTGCAAGTAATTTGGGAGCGCACCCCTTTCGGACCAACTATAAATGTAACCTTCTCCCGCAAGAGCCATTATTAGTTCTATGTTGCCTAACATTTGTGTTAAACGAAATTGTGGCACTAATGCCTGAGGTTCAAAAGCAGCTCCCATATTGCTATTTACCGTCCTAGGAAAAGATTCCGGAAGAAAAAGAGGATGAAAAAATTGGCCAAATAATAGGGAGCCACTATACCAAAGATATTCACCAAATGTATGCCTAATTTTTGCGGAATAAGTGGTTATTGGAGAAGATGCTCCTAAAGTTGTTATAACAAGAGGAACTATCCCAGCAAAATCGAACTCTATAATCCCGTACAAATTTTCTCTAGAAGCACTGTTAAAAGGATTAAAAAAGAGACCAAATCTTGTAGTATTTGATGCTATGATAGCTTCTGGATGCGCATTAATATCTTTACCATTAACATCAGGTTTTTTTATCGCTGACACTAAATAGGAGGTAAGGACAGGTACTTCAAGTTGCTGTCGAGTCCTTATTGCCATGTTAAATCCCGTGAATCCATAAAATCTTAAGATAGAAAAAGGTTCAAATTTATCATAGGTTGTATCACCATATCTTTGGAATACTTTTAATTGAGTAATTGCAGCAATATTACTTTCTTTTATTTGAATTAGGTCGAATATGGAATGATTTTCATCTAATAGATTTAACCGAGAAAGCGCATTAGAAGTCACCAAACTCTTAGGGATAGATTCAGGGTTTTGAGCATCAAGCGTCCAAATTATACTTGTTAAATATATATATAGAATCAAACGAAACGGAACTGTTTTCATATAATATCGGTC
>Ga0105046_10009994_pt1 | contig 14796 bp, 2 predicted proteins | sample MAT03_FD_78385 | JGI IMG/M metagenome (GOLD analysis project Ga0105046, IMG submission 78385) | Freshwater microbial communities from Lake Fryxell liftoff mats and glacier meltwater in Antarctica - MAT-03 (megahit assembly) | ecosystem: Environmental > Aquatic > Freshwater > Ice > Liftoff... | reverse complement strand
GGTCGAAACCAAGTGGTGGCCATGGGGGACTCCGTACCCAGAAAAAATCCGTCAGACGATGGACTATAGTAGACCCTATTCCACCGCAGGTGAACAGATCAACTACCCGCGGGCGGGGTATAACTTCAGCGGGGATCGCACGGGGAAGAAGATCAACATGGCACAACCACCCATCATTCTCGTTGCGACCCTCCGCGACCGACCCGTGCTCGTCGTAAAGGACGGTCCGACCCTCGACCCGGCCGCCGGGGCGAAGTTTGACCGCCTACACCTTTTCGCCTCTGACAAGTCCTTCCTCATCGACGCCGATGAATCCGGGAGCAGCTTGGCCGTCACCGTCGATGGGGCGGGGAACCTTGTGGCAGTCCGGTTCTCAGCCGCAGTGCGATGCTACATCGCTGGCTCTTCGGGACAGGTTGTCCCCTTCGCTGGTGTACTGGTGCCGGACGGCACCGGACTCAAGTTCGCGTCCGGCATGCTCGGTTCCGAGGCGTTCTCGAACATGCTCATTGGCGACCTTATCGGCTTACAATGCACAATCGGCTGCGAGTTTGACGCGGCCTTGTTTGAAGCAGTCGGCCTGCGGGTGACAGGCGGGCCGGTCGAGGCACGGTTCGCATTGGCCCCCCGTCCAGCTCCGGAGTCGCAGCCGGCGTCCGAGGACCCGGCTGCGACGCTCCACGTTCTCCGGTTCCGTCGGCGGGCGGCCCTCTTCCCGTGCGATCAACGACTGGCCATCGGACCGGTGGCCATAGATTTGTCCGCGGCCATCATCAACCGGTTCGCACTGGCCGGCTCGGCCGAAAACCCGACGCCGATCGAACTCGTCCAGACGCCGCTGGTGATCGTCGACCAGAAGGACCACCTGGACGCGGACGCCGGGCGGACGGTCGTGAGCGTTGCCGGACTGCCGAGCGTGCCGATCGTGCGGGCGTGGAATGGGTTTGCCGCCACCGAATACCTAGCGTCGCTACAGTCGGTGCAAGACGGTCGGCCGATTTCGACACTGGCGCAGTTCGAACTCCCCGCCGATCCGCAGACAGCATGCGACGCCTGTTGCGATCCACTGCAAGTGACTTCTGCCAAATGGGAGGATTGCAATACTCTTCGGTGGGCGGTGACGCTCCAGGTTGTCGCCGAACCATCCTCCACGACATGCCGAAGCGGTGGGCTTGACGTACGCTTCCGCGCCGCGACGCCAATGCCGGACAAGGTGACCTCCGCGAAGACGGATTGCTTCAGGGCCCGATTCCCAGGGATCATCTGCCACGAGCGAGAACTACGACCGCTCACTCTTCCGTTCGCGGTCCAGCGGGCCGTGGAAACCAAGCTGGGCATTCCAGCCGACCAGGCGGAGCGAACCCAGAGCCGCGTCGAAAGCATCTGGCGAGGGTTTGTGTTCAACGCCCGGCAATTGTTCTTCGAGGGGGACAACGTCTCTCGTGAGGAAATCGCCAAACGTCGGCCGCAGCGGGTGCGCATGGGCGCCCTCGACCTGGAATTCGACCCCGACCTGGCCGATCAACCGCTGAGCGAGCTGAAGCCGTCGGGCTGGGACGAAGGCGTGATCGACAGGGAGTGCCGATTCCAGGTCGGATTCCGTACCCCGCGATTGCTCACTCACACCGACTTGCCGACAGCGGCGATGCGGCTGGTACTGCGGGTCAACCGGCTCACGCCCGGCGGACAGGACGGGTTGCCGGACGAGCCGTTCAACCCTGGCGAGCCTGGGCCAGACGTTTCGCGAGACCCGATCGCCGGCAAGTTCCTCCGCGAACCGCCGATTACGATTCCTCTCGATCTGCCGGCGAACGGCCCCTTCACGCTCCAGGCCATTGAGACGACCGATGCGGCCCGGTCCCAATCGTTGGCGCTTCAACTATTCGAGCGGCCGGGCGACCGAATGCCGGTGATCGTGGCGGGAAGTGCCGCCAAGTCGTTCCGGCTGGTCGTCGTCGATCGACACGCGTTCGGCATTTACGGCGTGGACGCCCCTGCGTTTCGCGGTATCGTCGGGGCGGACGGCAACCGCGAGGTGGGCAACTGGTCGTCCGCGGCGGATGGCGGAGCGTCGTGGGAACTGGCAGGCGCGACCGACGGGTTCCGCCTCGCCCTACCGCCGCAAGCGATCGGCGAGGGAACGGAGAAGCGGAAGGACGAGAACGGCGTCGTCGTGGACATCGGTGATGGGAAGGCTGCGGGGTTCCGGCTCAGCCCTGCCGCCAGCCTCCACCTGGCGTCGAGCTACACGCGGCAGAACTTCACCGAGGCGGTGTGGAACCTCCGCCGCATCCTCGGCTACCCGTCCCAGCGCGCCCCTGGGGCGGCGGCGACGGCCATGCAATTCGAGTTACTCTACGGCCTTGGATGCCGGGTCACCCCCCGCGGGGTCCGCGTCGCCGAGCTGGCTGCCCGTCTCGGTGCGGTCCCAAAGGCGATGCCGGACGCGCTGTCCCGGCCTTTTGGAATCAACGTCGAGCAGGTGACCGGTGATACGGACGCCTACGACCGCGCCCGCGCCCGGTGGGCTGAACAGTACGCGGCGTATCTGTCGCGGCTGGCGATCCTCGAACCCTGGTCGGAGGCGCACCCCGGCCAGTTGAACCTCGCTCAGGCCGACGGCGTGCGCTACACGCTCCGCGACCCTCGGTATCTGACCATCAACCCGACCGACCCGGCCGCCGAGACAACCAGCCCAACCGGGTGGAAGCTGTTGGCCGGCGGTGCGGTCTGGGGGCTCCACTTTCCTGCCGAATACGAGCCGTTTCTGCTGCCCGGCCGGTTCGAGTCGGTGGACGGCCAGCTTGTCCGCCCAGCGTTCTCAGCTCTGGGCGGATGGGGCTACCAGAAAGCGGTGTTTCTCAACGGCATCACGACGATCTATTCCGACACGGCGATGGGTCGCGTGTTCTTCTACAGTGTCGAGCAGAAGGGACGCATTGCCGGCTTCTGGAACTACGCAAAGCACGTGAAGGTGTACGAGCGGACAGTCGCCCCGACGCAGCAATTCATGAACGACCAGGATCATCACGCCGGCCGGCCGGTGTTGCGAAAGGTCATCGAGTTTGTAGAACTACTGCAGCCGGTTCGGGCGTACCCGGACTTCGACGCCGCCCCTATGACGCGCGGGTGTGTCCTCGGCATCGAGTTCAAGACGAAGATCATCTCGGTGGACAGCGACTGGGGCCACACGGTGAGCTCCCCTGGTCAAGCGGCTCGCGGGTATGCGATCCCGCTTTGGCGGCCAGGGGCGGACCCGCGGGTCTATCCAAAGCCGCAGGTTGGTCTTCGGGTCGCCGGGGCGGCGGCAGACGGCGAGACTTTGCCCGCCGAGCTAGATGAGCCGGAAAAGCTGTTCTTTTACTCCGAGCCGGGAGCGGCGACGGCGGATACGGATCACTGGGAGGCGGTCGCTGGCGTGGACTTCCCGGACCTGGATTGGCCAGGCGCCGATCCGCCGCAGCCGAACCCCGCCGCCGATCTGGACGCCGCGCAGCCTGACGAGGTGCCGACCGCAGCCGGATACGACGCGTACACCTACACGATCATCGCCGCTAAGGCGGTGAACATCGTTGCCACGCGCACGGCGACGCCCGTGGGGGCAGTACTGCGAAACGTGACGATGGTGCGTTCGAACCCGGCTGCCCCCGACGAGGCGAATAAGGCGGACTGGGAGGTGGTCAAGGCCGGGCGCGGGCAAATCAGTTCGGCGGTTCGCGGGCTGGACCAGCTGCTCGCGGCCCTGCCAAAACCCGGCGACCCTGCTGCGAAGGTCGATGCGATCAAGCAGCAGATCGACGCCACTGCCAAGGCGATTCAGGCTGCTGCTGCCGGTGGTGCGCAGACATTCAAGGACAAATTGACCCTCACCACACGCAACTGGCTGGCCGAGGCGAATCAGGGCCTGGAGCGGTGGCGGACGGACGCGAGTCGGGTCCTAGAGCAGGATTTTGTCACGCGCCTGGTCCCCGGGATCCGGGCGTTGCCGGGCACACCCACCGAGATCGAGCAAGCGGCCAAGCGGTTGATCGCCGAGCAAGTCGAGCTGTTCCGCTTGCGGGTGCCGTCGCCGGACGCCGCGGCACGGCCACTCATCGACATGCTGAGCAAGGCGGAGGGGGCCGCGAACCGAGCGAGCGTCGCCATCCGTGCCCAAGTCGCTGCGGTCCAGGCTGAACTGAACCGGGTGCTCAGCGGGATAAATGGTCCCCTCGCCGCCGACGTAAAGGAGCGGGTGACGGCGGTCATTACGGACGCGATTCGCCGTGGTCAGGCCGCCGCGCGAGATCCGCTTCGGCAGGCGGCAGACCTCACAACACGGTTCTTCGCAGACGTGCCCACCCAGATTCGCGCCGCCATCACGGATGCCGAGAGCAAGGTCGATACCGAGCTTCGCAAGGTGGTCTTGCAGCTCGGCAACTCCGCCGCCGACGTCCGCCAGGCCGTGCAGCAGCTCGATGCCCTGAACCGTCAGATTGAGACCATGGTGAGCGCCCTGGTCGCGAAGGCGAACGGGATCGCGGAGGTTCGCAAGAAACTGGAGGACGGGGCGAAGAAGCTGCTCACCGACACGTTCGACGGCTTCAAGCTGGAAGACATCGTCAACGGACTGAAGGGCCGGCTCGACGGGGCGCTCCAGCCTGGTATGAATGCCGCGGCGGCTGCAAGCGCGCTTGCCGCACAACTCCGACAAGAGGCCCGTACAGTCACCGACGCGGTAGCAAGAATCACCAACGCGGACGATTACAAGAAACTCGTCGAACAGCAGATCGGCAAGCTACGCGGTGTTCTTCAAGCCGCCGCGCCACAGGATGTCTTGGACTTTTTCGCAACCGACGCGACCTGGAAGGACGAACTCAAAAAGGTCTCAGAAGAATTGGGTAGTCCCAATAACCTAGCCCGCGAGACGCTAGAAAAATTGATCGGCAACGCCCGCAGCAAGCTCGATACACTCACTGGCCAGATTATCGGTCCCATCGCGGCCGCCTTCCCGCAAGGTCTGACGCAGAAAGCCGGCAATGTCCTGCGCCTCGTGCGGGCATTCGGCGATGCACCGACCGTCGAGGGAATGGGGTTCACACGCGAGAAGCTCGGCTTCTTCTACGATCCGCTCAAGCGGCTGGCAGCAAACGGCACGCTGCCGATCGACATCACGCCGGTGAACGCCCTCGTCAACCGGGCGGGCGATTTTCTCAAGTCGGCGGGCGTGCGGCTCCCCACGGGCCAGCTGCTCGACCAGATCCTGCCGCCGCCGGATGAACTGCTCAAGGACTTCGACATGACGAAGCTCCTGCCGGACTTCGCCGGGATGAACCTGTCTAAACTATTCCCCGACCTGAAAGCTCCGACGGGGTTGAAGGACAAGGTGAAAATCAGCCAGCAGTTTGACCGGCAGGCAGGTCGCGGCTGGGTGCAGGCCGACATCCATATCCCGGAGCCGGGGCCGACAACTCTGTTCGACGCCGGCCCGGTAAAGGTCGCGGTGTCGAATATCGACCTACGCGGTACCATCCGCATCGAGGCAGGTCTCGGTGGGGGGCCGCAGCGAACGCAGTCCGGACGGCTGTCTGCAGACTGGGATCTGACCGTCGGCGGGCAGCAGTTCATCACGTTCGCCGACACCGCCCTGACTTTTGACCAGAGCGGCAAGACGAAGTTCGACCTGGACCCAAAGAAGGTCCGGATGAACGGCGTCCTCCAGATGCTCTCGGAGGCGTTCGCCAAGCTCAGTTCGCCTGACGACGGGTTCACCCTCCGGCTTGTGGAGGACGGCGGATTCCCGGTGGGCGTCGAGGCGGCTTTGGCGATTCCGCTGCCGGATTGTTCGGCCGGCCCGTGCGGCCTGTCGAACCTCCGGTTTGGAGCTGTGTTCGAACTGGTCGCTCGACCGGAGTTCGCCATTGGAGTTCGGGCGTACGTCAGCCAAAAGACGGCCCCGTTTACCCTCGTCATCTTCATCCTCGGCGGCGGTGGGTGGGTCGATGTACGCGCCAAGTACTTACCGCTGTCCGGCCGGATCACCACAGCGGTGTCGATCGGCCTGTCGGCCGGGGCGATGCTAGCGATCGCGTTCGGCCCAGTGAAGGGGTCGGTGTTCGCGTTCTTCTACATCGAAGCCGAGATGCAGACGGACACAGCCGCCCCCGGCACGCAATTGACGATCCGTATCGGTCTGCTGCTTGGCGGAGAGGTGGATGTCCTCGGACTGATTTCCGTGTCGATTAAGCTGCTGCTGGAACTGGAGTACAGCGCCGCGACTGGGGTCTTGGCCGGCACCGGCACACTGTCGATCCGGGTGAAGGTCTGTTGGTTCCTGACGATCAAGGTGAGTATGTCGGTGCGGAAGGAGTTCGCCAAGGTCGGCGGGCAGTCCAAGTCAACTAATGCCGGGCCAATGTTCGTCGCCGCGCGGGAGGCTGCGTTGTTGCCCGCGAACCAGCCGGCATCATTAGTGTTCCCGTTCATCGGCGATCCGGCCCGCGTTTCGGTTGGGTCGGTGGACGAGGCCGTGGCGGAGTACCTCCTGTTCGTCGAGTAGTGTGGGGAATTCGATGCCACTGAATCTTGCTTTAATTTGCAGTGCGGAACGTCTGTTCCCCCACGACAGCTCCACCGAGATGGTGCTCGGGGTGAACGTCGTCGTCGCCGCCGTGCCCCCGGTCGGGGTCGCGGACCTCGACCGCAACTGGTTGGAGCCGTGGCGGTGGTCGCCGGTGACGGCAGTGCGGGTGCGGGTGATCGGCATCGACGCTGGGGGTAACCCGGTCGATCGCAACATCCCCGCGACCATCTGGACGCACCCCGCCCCGCCGACCGCTGCCGAGGTGACGGCAGCGAAGGACGCACTCCAGCGGCGTTGGGACGAACAGATCGCCGTGGGAGAAGCGGCGTTCGTGTGGGATCCGCGCGATCCAGGCGCTCCGCCGCCGGCGGGTGGCTTCCACCGGGCAGTCGTCGGCGGGGCCAGTACGACTGCCGGGGCACTCTCTCACGCTCTGAACCTGGCGTTCACGGTGAAGATCCCGTTGACCGGCTTTCAAGCCAGCGACTTCTTCCCGGCGGGTACCCAAACGTTCTTCCACAAACTCCGGCTGGTCGTTGCTCCGGTCGTGCAGGTCGGCGGCGCGAGCCTGACGCCCTCCGCCGGCGCCATCCCGGGCGACCCGGTGGCCGAGTGGCCGTACGTCGCGGCCGGCGGTGCCCCCCCCGCGACGGCTCACATGCCGAGCGTCATCCTGAACAACGACGATCCTGCGGGCCGGTTTTTCAAACTCGGCACTTATTGGGTCTGCGAGCCGGCAACGGTGCCGACCGCCGACCCAGGTGATGACTGGACGTCGAAACTAGCTGACCGCGTTGCCGATGCCTGGAATTTGCCGCGTCACCTCATTGATGCCATGCAGCGATCACTGACGAAGGCCGAGTTCGAGCGGGTATGGGAAATTACGCTGGTGGCCCTGCGCGACCGGGCGGGCACCGGGACCGGCGCTCCTCCGGATGGCCGCAGTCTGTTCCGCGTCGCCGCGGACATCGTGACGCCCGAACACGCGAACGCGGTGGCGGAGGCCGTCCGCGAGTGGCGGATCGAGTCACTGCGGGAGCAGTTCGCCGTGTTCGAGCGAGCGACGACGCTCCCTATGTGGCACAAGATTTTGCAGGACGCGGGGGCGATCACCAACCGGGTCCCATTGGCCGCTCCGGTGCCCCCAGGGCCAAACATCCCGGTGGACGCGCTCGACCCGCTCGCGGGAGTCGTTGCAGCTTTAGCCGACGACACGATACTGGCCAAGGTGGTCGCAGCGCAGTGGCAACGGTTCGCGACCGTCGGCCTGAGGCTCGATAGCCCAGGAACCACGTTCGGGCCATTGTTCACCGCCCGCCGACTCACGACCTCGGGCTCGACGAAGTTTGTCAATCCGCGCTGGCCGGCTACGGGTACCCTCGACCTAACCGGGCGAAACACCTGGGCAATCACGCTCACGGACATCGCTCTCGTCAATCCGAATCCCGTTTGGGTAACGGGGCCGAAATACCAGCTGCGTTTCCCGTCCGGCGACCAGGAGGCCCCGGCGGAAACCATGGTGGTGGAAGCCGTCTTCGCCGTGACCGGGCCGGGGAACGACCCGACGCTGACGATCACGGTCAGCGGGGCGGGCCTCACCCCTGTGCCGCGGGACGTCGTGTTGCCCGCGGGCGCCATTCGGCACGGGCTCCGTGTCACCTTCGTGCCGGCGGGGGACACGACGAACGTCATCGTCGAGGTGATCGACGTTTCGCCGCCCGTTGCTCCCCTTGCCCCGATACCGCTCGCGGGTGACGAGGTCCAGACGCTGACCCTCTCTGGTTCGCCGACCGGTGGGACGTTCGCGCTGGGAGTGCCGCGCGACGACGGCACGATCACACCCACGGCGGCCATCGCGTTCGACGCGACCGCCGCCCAGGTCCGGGCCGCCCTGGCCGTAGTGCTCGGCGCCGGGAATGTCGCAGTCACCGGAAGCGGCGGCGGCCCCTGGGAGGTCACCTGTGTCGGCAACCTCTCGCATCGGGATGTCGCACTCCTCGCCTTGCACCTCAATAACCTGACCGGCGGCACGACGCCCACACTGGGAATCGTCGAAAAGACCAAGGGGTTCTTTGCCAAGCTGCCCGCCGCCGCGGTGCTTGTGCGGTACGCCGCCGCCGGCTCGCCCGCCGGATTGATCGCCAGCCCGCCATCGGTGTTCGCGTCGACGCCAAATGTGTCCTTCACAAACGTGCTGAACGCCTGGAAGGCGTTCGGTTCCGACCCGGTGCGAGGGTACTGGGACGAGTTCGGCCGTGATCTGCAACGACTACTGCCGACGCTGCACCCGCGCCGCCGATTGGCCCGCGAGCAAACGGGCTTGCTGTGGGCGGCGTGGCACTTTTATGACCGGGACGAGCCGAACCCGGTGGAGTCGGTCCGCCAGCGGTTTACGATGTTCTTCCGCCGGATGGCGAAGCAGCGGTTCGGTTGGGCGCCGGTCGCTGAGGCTGCCCCCGGCCTGTACGCCGACTGCAAGCCGGCCGCGGTTGTGCCAGAGGTGACTCTCCGCACGCTGATCGACGACCATCTTAGCTCGTTTGCCGACCCAGTCGCAGCGCGGATCGTGCCGTGGAGTGCGACCTCAGCGGGGCCGGGCATTCCCGGCGAGTTGGACGCAGACCTGGTGCCGACACCGACGCCGCATGGTTGGACCGTGGCGGTGGACCGGCCAGATCGCTTCGGCGAGGCAGACACGGGGACGGACGACGATCTGACCCGCCGTGTGGCCGGAGTGGGAGTACTCCTGCGACAGGCCTCCACAGCCGGGGCTGCGATCACGTTCGCCGGGCAGCCATGGCGGGTGTTGAACGCTGCCGACGTCGTCGCCGTGACCGCCGTGAGCGTTGTGAACGATTCGAGAGTGCCGACGTTCGCCCGCGCCGCACGTCGCGCCTCCGTGCCGATCCGCGGACGCTACCAGGACGATGTGCGGCAGACGGTCATCACCTACGACAACCAGTCGCTCATCGCCGCGAGCCTGGCGTCGGCCGTCGCCCACTTCGACGGCAGCCTCAGTGACGCCTCGACCGACGATGCGTTCGGCCCTTTCCGATTTACCCCGCCGACCAAGGATCAGGGAGGGAACGACGTTCCCACCGACCCCGTGCCGACGCTGAAGTTCGGGCAGTGCTACGAACGCATCCACTTCTTGATCGGCAACGCCGGTTCGCACCCCGCCCCCTTGACTGATAACCACCCAGCGGCCCTGGCGGCAAGCATCCCGGATGCGCTGGCCGGTACGGCGAACTGTGTCCGTCGACTGCGATACCTCCGGCGGGTGCAGGTCGGCCTGCCGCGGCCGGACGACGAGGTCGAACTCGCGCGGCTGATCCGCACGCCCCCGAACGTTCTGCCGCTGGCACGCGAGTTGGGACTGCGCGCCCTCAGCCCGACCCGCGCCACGGACGAGTATCGGTTCTTCTACGACACCAAGTGGGCGACGGGGCAGTTGAACGTCGGCGCGCATTGGCAGCTCACATTGCCGCGGGCGATCGCAACCGGGTGCCCGCATGCCGACCCCACGGAGGCGGTGTGGGTCGTTGAGTTCGGACTGATCGACGAGGCGACTGGGAAGAGCGTGATTGCTCGCGTCATCCGGGCGGGTACGCAATTGAAGGCGATGCTCGTCGTGAACGACACCAATCTCGCCGAATTGGAGGCCGCCGTTCCCGCTGTCGGCGGGGCCGACCTGCGGGTGGAAGCGAAGAACGGCACCGTGACGTTCTTCTGGCGGGAATCGGAGCACGGCGCGGCGTGGAGCAACCGCGACAAGAACGACAATGCTATGGCGTGGACCCCCGCAGCCGTGCCAGTCATGCCGCACGGGTTCGTCGTTGTGCGGCCGGTCGCCGCAGCCGTTCGACCGACGTTTAGTCCCCCCGTCTACGGGTCCCGACGCGATCCCGCGGACGGATTTGTCGAAGACGTGGTGCCCCCGCCGGAGACGCCGCTTGCCGTCCTCTCGCCAGACGCGGAAGTGGCAACCTTTAAGCTCCGGCCCCCCGCTGCCGACTTCCAGACATGGGCCCGCTGGTACGACATGAGTCTCGCGCTCGGTCAGGACGGGGCAACCGCTGCAAAGCGGTTGGAGGTCTGGCAAGACTACCATGCGAAGCTACCTGCCCCAGGCCGAACCGCCCCGCCAGACCTGGTTCCCGACGACCCGGCTGTCAAGGGCGTCCTTGTAGAGTGGATACCGCTGCTCGCAGAATCTACGGACGCTCAGCCGGCGGTAGAGTTCTTAAAGGTGAGAAACTTAGCCCATCCGAACAAAACACTGCCGCACGTACAGGCCGCGCCTTGGGAGTTCCAGGTCCAGCAACAACCCGTCATCGACCCGACAACTGGAAACGCGAAGCGGTTGACGAAGTCTTCGGCTTCCAAAGTCGTGGCGGTGGCTAAGGAGAAGGAACTCTGGGAACTCCGTGTGTACCCGGCTGTGCTGGAGGAGCGGTTCAGTGGCAACGAGAGCCAGCCCGGTGTGCGTCGGTTCCACTCGGCGTTCTGCGGTGCGCAGAAGTACACGGACGCCGACGGTACGATCTACCGCCTGTCCGCCCCATGGCGGTTGGCCGTGGAGGTCGCGACTCGCGATGTGATCCAGTTGACCATGGCGGATCAAACGAAGGTCACGCCGCGAGCCCCGGCGGCCGTCGGTTGGGAAGCAGCGGTCCCCGTGTTCGACGGTCGGCATGCCCGCGTGCGATTGAACAAACTCGCCAGGCCCACAATCGTGGCGTCAGCCGGGGGCACGCTGACACTTGACGCGGACCCGTGGCGGTTCCGTTACGCGGCCGAGATTCGGTTGCGGCGGCAGGTGTGGCGGTGGCGCGGCCGGTCCGTGCCGCCGTTCCCGTTCGCAGCCGCCAACCCCGACGCGTTTCCCGCTGCCGGCGGCCACGAGTTCAACACGCCAATGCTCTGGGACACGGCAGGATTCGGCGACCGCTCCGGCATCGACATGTTAGACGAGGTCCGCGGGGTAAACGCCGGCACCGTGGCGGCCGAGCTGTTCGCAGAGGACCTGCAGAGCGATGGCCGGGCACTCTATTATCGGTTCGCCGCCCAGTACATTAGCCGGTATGCTGGTCTATTCCCGGACGTCCCAACGGTCGCTGCGGCACAACACGCAGTGGCCCAAGTCACCACCGCTGAGGTGACCGGGACTGTAACTGATGGCGATGTGTTCAACCTCATCTGCAATGGCACCACGGTCGGCACCCATACGGCGATAGCCGTAGACGACGGCGCCAAAGTGGCTGCGGGCCTGTCAGCAAACTTCAACGCCGCCACGGGCGGTGCGGCGACAGCGCGAGGCACGCTGGTCGCCACCGCGAGCGGCGCGACGGTGACAATGCGAGGGACCGCGGGTGCGGCAACTGTAGCGGTCACCAAGAGCGTGACGGCGGGCGACGACGCGGACATCAGCTTGACCGCCGTAGCGGTGCCCGTGGATTCTTCGCCGTGGCGGCGTCTGGTCGTGCCTGCGCGACGTACCGCGACCGTCCCTCGGCCAGTCGTCCGGTTCGTTATACCGCTTACGGAGGTCACTGATACCAGGGACCGTGGCCGCGTACCGGGGATGCTCGTCGTGCTCGACGAGCCTGCCTTCGCCGTCGGAGGATTGGCGGAGGCGATCGAGGCCGAAGTCGTCCGGGTTGACGATCCGCTTTCAAACGTCAGCCGGCCGGAATGGGGGCCTGAAGTTCAGGCTCGCGGCAAAGGGTGGGTGGCATCAGCACATCCGAACCCGGGCGGCGCGACCGGATCGGATCCGCCCGCTGTGGCCCTGCCGTTCGACACTGACGGACCGATCGGACACACCTTCGATACAGACGCCGAGGCCCCGCTGTTCGGGTCGGCCACCTACATCGTGTCGCCGCCGGACGTACCGCCGATCACCGGTGATATCGGCCTTGGGGGGTACTTCGCCAAGCTCCGGTTCCGCCGCCTGCTACTGCCGGAGGGCACCGCCGATTCTGACCTTCCGTTGCTGCCCGCGGCCGGCTTCAAGTGGGCCGCATTCGACGACGATCGGGCGTTACTCGTGTCAGCGACGGTGACGACGGCAGCCGATGGAATTGTCACTCTCCACGACGCTGGCGGGACCACCCTGCGGAGGGTGCGGGCGACGCGGCTCGCCGGGGCCGTTCGATTCACGTTCGACGGTCCCCCCGCAATTGTGGAACTCCCGATCAAGGGCAGCGCAGACGTCACGATAGAGGTGCGCGTCATATTCCAGAACCAGGAGTTGCCGGCGGCCGGTGGTGGCACCGTCCGGTCTCGAAACTTCACTGTGTCGTACCGCGTTCCTGGCCCGACGGACAACCTGCGGGCGAACCGATGGCGGACTCTTCAAGCCGCCATGTGGCCGGAGGCGGCGTGGCCGACGGAGGTGCGCGTCACCGGCGGCCAACCGTCCGTCCGCCTCCGTCCGGCCCGGGTCAGTGCATATACTCCGCCGTACTGGGTGCAGCTCCTGTCGGACGCGGCCGCTCTCCTGCCCGATCACTCGGTCGAGTATCTCGTCCGCTGGCACGCGAGCGGGCTGAAGTTCCAACTGGTCCGCAACGGCGTCGCCTCAACGTGGGGCCTCGGACTTCGATCCGACTGGCCGCCGGCCGGCGAGGGGGCCGAGTTCTGCTTGCGCCGCCGGTTGGTGGTGACGGAGTTGGTCCGGGACGTCCGCGGCCAGTGGGGCCAAGAGCGGTACCTCGGCCTCTACGAGCCGGCCGCAGGGGACTGGTTGGAGCGACAGCACCGCTCGCCGGCGCTGGCCGTGGATGAACGTGAACAGGATCTGCCCCAGATCCGAGTGCGCGTAGTCGAATTCAAGGAAGATAAAGAGCGAACTACAAGGCTTCGGTATCCGGCCGACAGTCCTCTCTTGCCGCACCGCCCGTGGGGAGCACTCTTCGATCCTCCGGACGCGACGGCGCAAGACGCCCGGACGGCCGATGTGCCATACCACGTCACAGGCGTGTCGCCGCCCGTGACCTTGTACCGCGAGTCCCCGTAAATTTATTCTTTCAACCAACAGGATAGTTTCATGAGCCAAAACTCCCGCAAGCGCGTCGTACTTAAGGTCTGGCAGAAGGACGGGCAGGTGTTCGACACCGCCAGCCACGTCGAGTGGCTCGAGCGACAGGGCTGGGTCGTCGCGTGTGCCGAGCCGCTGCTCGATGACCCGGCGAACGGCGTCGCGTACATATCGTACCTGCTGGAGTGGAAGGAAGGCACGACTGTGTCGGTCGGAAGCGTTCCGCCGGAGGTCGTGGCTCCGGGGACGTTGGTTGACCTCCTGCCTAACTCAACCACAACGGTTCAGTGCCCGACGAGTCCGAACACCGTTAAGGTCGTGCTCTTTGCCCACGTCACGCGAGGACGGATGAAAATCCATGATTTTGACAATAACGTCATAGTTATGGATCTCTCAACAGTGCCTGAGAGAGGTCCTCTCACTGCACATGCTCAGTTCGATCGAAGCATCCCCGGTGGCATCGTCTCCGAACGACAGTTTCTAGTCATGAGTCATCACGACGCGGAACCCTCGCCAGAGCCACCGCCACCCCCCCCACCGCCCCCCCCGCCCCCGACATGGCTTCCCGACGCCAGCCCTGCCGTCCTGACTCTGGATGCATGTTTTGTTCATAGCGACCCTACAAAGACAGTGTTCGTCCGGCTCTTGCAACAGAAATTGCGGCCGGGGGACTTCTGCAACTTCCACGTCGTGTTCAAGTTCGTCTAAAAAGCCCCTGCCCCATGGGAGCCTGAACAACGTCGCAACTGCAGTCCGTATTTCGGAAATACATAAGGTCTCATCAAGTTCCACTTTCAGGAGTATTCTCATGGCACTCATCGTAATCGATCCCGGCCACGGTGGCACCGCACCGGTTGGAAACCCGCCGTCGTCCCCGAACAACGCGACGGGGCCGCAACGCACACAGGAAAAAAACATCGTACTGGACATCGGGATCAAGTGTCGTGATATCTTGCGGCGGCAAGGTATCACGGTTCTGATGACGCGCGATTCGGATGTCAATGTCGGCCTCTATGACCGAGCGCACGTGGCCCGCGACAACCTTGCGGCTGCCTTCGTTTCCATTCACCTATACCCTACGCGGCCAAGAGTGATATGTCTTCGAAGGTTTGGAATTTCAACGTCATCAGCGACTTGAGATCCTCGGCGTGTGTCGTCGCGACACCCGCGAGTGTGTTTTCGATGGCCGCTC
>Ga0105046_10009991_pt1 | contig 14797 bp, 11 predicted proteins | sample MAT03_FD_78385 | JGI IMG/M metagenome (GOLD analysis project Ga0105046, IMG submission 78385) | Freshwater microbial communities from Lake Fryxell liftoff mats and glacier meltwater in Antarctica - MAT-03 (megahit assembly) | ecosystem: Environmental > Aquatic > Freshwater > Ice > Liftoff... | reverse complement strand
GGTGGGCCGGCGCGGTGGCGGTGTTGTTGGTCGGGGGGGTGGTGTTGGCGGGGGGGGCGGCTTTGGTGTGCGGGGTGGCGGAGTCGTTGGTCAGGGCGGCTTTGGACAGGGCGGTGGCGGATTCGGTGGTCAGGGCGGCTTTGGTCAGGGCGGTGGCGGATTTGGTCAGGGCGGCGGTGGATTCGGACAGGGCGGTATCGGAGGAATGGGTGGCATCGGCGGCATCGGCGGGATTGGTGGTTTCGGGGGATTTGTCCCCGGAGTGATTCAGTTTCAGAGCGTGACCGGCATGATGGGCATCGCCGGCCTTGGCGCGGCCGGAGGTGCTGGCGGAGGCATTGGAGGCATTGGCGGCATTGGTGGTGGTGGTGGATTCGGCCAGGGCGGCGGCGGATTTGGCCAGGGTGGCGGCGGATTCGGACAGGGCGGCGGATTCGGGCAGGGCGGCGGATTCGGACAGGGTGGCGGATTTGGACAAGGCGGCGGTGGTGGGAAATTCGGCTTCGCTGGCTCTTACGGGCTCTAACCTCTGCGATACTCCCAACAATCTTCACAAAGCCCGCGGTTCGCCGCGGGCTTTGGCCTTTCTCTATAATCCCCAACCACGACCTTCACGCAACGTTCCGGAGGAACCGGCGCCATGTTCGATCGCATCGCCTATCAAGGCATCACCTTCGACGATGTCCTCCTCGAACCGGGCTACAGCGATGTCATCCCACGCGAAGTCGATGTCCGCACCCAACTTACGCGCAACGTTCGCATCAATATCCCCCTGCTTTCCTCGCCCATGGACACGGTCACCGAGAGCGAACTCGCCATCGGCCTTGCTCAGGAAGGCGGCATCGGGATTATCCACAAAAACCTCAAGCTGGAGGTTCAGACTCGCGAGGTTGACAAGGTCAAACGCAGCGAGAACGGCATCATCACCGACCCCATCACCCTGTCCCCCGAGGAAACCGTCGGCAACGCGCGCAAGATCATGGAGGAACACCACATCAGCGGTGTCCCCATCACCGTTGACGGCTTCCTCAAAGGCATTCTCACCCGCCGCGACCTCAAGTTCCTGGCCGACAATTCGCGTCAGATTCGCGAGGTGATGACCAAGGACAACCTCATTACCGCCAAGGAGAGCACCACACTGGTGGAGGCCGAGAAGCTCCTGACGGAAAATAAAGTGGAGAAACTTCTCCTTGTGGACGATCTATTCAGACTAAAGGGATTGATCACGATCAAGGACATTGATAAGACCCAGAAATTCCCGAACGCCTGTAAAGATGCCCGCGGCCGGTTGAAGGTGGGAGCGGCGATCGGGGTGAACGACTTTGAACGGGCCGCGTCCCTGATCCAAGCGGGGGTGGATGTGCTGGTGGTCGATTCGGCCCACGGCCATTCCCGGAATGTGATCGAGACGGTGCGAGAGATCAAGCGGCGTTTCACGATCGACGTGATCGCTGGCAATGTCGCGACCGCGGAAGGGGCCCGAGCCCTGGCGGACGCGGGGGCGGACGCGGTGAAGGTGGGCATCGGCCCCGGTTCGATCTGCACCACGCGGATCGTTTCCGGCGTCGGCGTGCCGCAGATCACGGCGATCGCTCAGGCCGCCCAGGGGCTGAAGGGTAGCGGAATCCCGATCATTGCCGATGGCGGCATCCGGTATTCCGGAGACATTACGAAGGCCCTGGCGGCAGGTGCCTATTCCGTCATGGTGGGCGGCCTGTTTGCCGGCCTCGACGAGAGCCCGGGGCAGACGATCCTGTACCGGGGGCGGAAGTTCAAGGTGTACCGCGGCATGGGGTCGCTGGGCGCGATGGTCGCCGGCTCCGCGGATCGATACCAGCAAGGATCGCCCACGAGAACGCCGGACAACAGCAAGCTGGTGCCTGAAGGTGTGGAAGGGCGAGTGCCCTACAAGGGCCGGTTGGACGAACTGGTGTATCAGCTGGTCGGTGGTATCCGCGCTGGAATGGGATACTGCGGCAGTCGAACGTTGGAAGACCTACGGACCAAGACGCGGTTCATCCAGGTGACCGCGGCGAGTGTGCAGGAGAGCCACCCGCATGACATCTCGATTACTCAGGAAGCTCCGAATTACAGCGTCGGCGCCTATGGCGCCTCGGACGGGGGCTAAGCTCGCGATACTCGCGCTGCTTGGCGGCGGTTCGCTGTTCGCACAGCAGCCGCAGGCACCGTTCAAACTCGCTGTGCCTCCGAGCTATCAGCAGCGGGCCCCCGGCGGCAACAAGCCTCAGGGCCCGGCCCCGGGCCGACCCGCCGGCACGATCAACCCCAGTGCCGACCGTGCACCGATCTCCGGCAGCGGCACTCGGGTGATGTACTTCCACAAGCCCGCCAACTCGCTTGTGCCCGATTCCAGCCCGGATCTCATCCCGGTGGAAGCGCAGAGCCGCGCCGCTCCCGGTGTGATCCCGAGCGTTCTGCCCGAGTCGATGTCGCCGCAGGACACGCGCTTGGCTCAGGCTCCGCCGACGATGCCGCGATCGGTGAACGTCACCCCGTCGGCCCCCATGGTCGCGGATACGCCGGTCAGCCGTGCGCCTGCCGCGGCCCGAGCGGAAGAGACCGCCCCGGCGTATCTGCCGATGGCGACATCCGCTCCTTACACGACACCCGGGTACGTCAAGCCGCCTTCGACCGTTCCCATGTCCTCCACGGATATGCTCCTGCATACATCCCAAAGGATGCAAGAGCCTGGCCCGACGCCCGAGCGGACGGAGCGAGAACGTGTCGACCGCGAAAAGGCTACCCGGTTGCCGGCTCGTGACAAGATCTTCGTGATCTACAACGATTCGCAGCTTGAACAGGCGATCATCACGTCGGTGAAGAACGACGTGTACAAGATGATGCAGAAGGCTCCCGGCGCCGTGATGCCGCCGAGTACGGAAGAGTTCTACCGCTTCCCGGAGCTTTCTCGGCTCGTGCCGGAAGGCACCGTGTATCAGGCGAAGACGAGCCAGTATCCACCGCGAACCGAGTGCTTCGAGCCACCCTGGGTCGTCCATCGTCGGCTGCACTTCGAGCAGAAGAACCCGGAACGTGGCGGCTGGGATCTCGGCATCGCTCAGCCGGTCGTCTCGACGCTGGTCTTTTACAAGGACGTGCTCTTCTGGCCGCACAGCCTGGCCTCGGGTGTTCACACCTGCTGGGACACGAGTGCCGGCAAGTGCCTGCCGGGCAGCCCGACGCCGTTCTATCTGTATCCGCCAGAGATCACGGTCACCGGCTCGCTCGCCGAGATCGTCCTGGTGACCGCGACCGTCTTCATCTTCCCGTAAGGTGATCGCAGCAGCGGAAGCCGATGAATTGACACGGTCTCAAGCCCACCCGCCACAACGGGTGGGCTTCTCGCGTCTACACTGACTGCATGTCTCCACCCTGGCTGCATCCGCGAACCGCTTACCTGCACATCCCCTTCTGCGCCCACCACTGCGGGTATTGCGACTTCGCCGTGACGGCCGGGCAGGATCACCTGATCGAGCTTTACCTCGACGCTCTCGATGTGGAACTCGCGACGCTTGCGGAACCCCAGACGATGGAAAGCCTCTTCGTTGGTGGAGGCACGCCGACCCACCTGAGCGCCTTGCAACTCGAACGCTTCCTGCGAAGCGTCAATCGCTGGCTACCGCTGGCGCGTGGTCGCGAGTTCAGCGTGGAAGCGAATCCCGAGAGCCTGACGGAAGAGAAGGCGAGTCTCCTCGCGGCCCACGGGGTCAATCGCGTGAGCCTGGGCGTGCAGTCCTTCCGTCGCGAAACATTGACGGCGCTTGATCGACCACACTCGCCCGAGGTGATTCCACGCATCGTGGACCTCGTTCGCCGTGCGGGCCATGCGGTCTCGCTGGACCTGATCTTCGCCGCTCCGGGCTCGTCGCTCGAAAGCTGGAGGGCGGATCTTGACGCCGCCCTCGCCCTTGGGCCGGAGCACCTTTCGACGTACGGCCTCACTTACGAAAAGGGAACGCCGCTGTGGAAGCAACGCGAGCGGGGAACCGTGAGTGCGGCGACCGAGGATCTGGAACTGGCGATGTACGAAGCTGCCATCGTCCGGATCACGGCCGCGGGGTACGAACACTACGAGATCTCGAACTTCGCGAAGCCCGGGCGTCGCTGCCAGCACAACGAACGCTACTGGGCCAACGAGGCCTACCACGGCTTCGGCGTCGGTGCGGCTCGTTATGTGGACGGGCACCGCGAGTTGAATGTACGCGACACGAAGCTTTACATCCGGCGAGTCCTCGCGGGCGAATCGCCGACGTTCCAAAGCGAGGTGCTGCCGCCGCGTGAGCGGGCTTTCGAGACGATCGCCGTGCAACTGCGCCGGATGGAAGGCGTCTCGCGCGGTCGCTTCCTCGAGCAGACCGGAGCCGATCTCGACGATCTCGCCGGGGGCGTGCTTCACGAGATGATGCAATCGGGACTGCTCGAAGATGACGGCTTCGCGATCCGCCTGACCTCGCAGGGGAAGTGCGTCGCGGACGGCATCATCGAGGTGATCATGAAACGGATGTGATCCAGGATCCCATCCGTTTCATGCCATCGGCGTCGTCCGGAGGGCACTCCGGTGTAGCTCCGCGGTGGCGATCTCGCGAAGGCGGAATTTCTGCACCTTACCGGTCACCGTCATCGGGAAGCTGTCGACGATCTTCCAGAATCGTGGAATCTTGAACGTCGCGATGCGGCCCGAGCAGTGATCGGTGAGTTCCTCTTCGGTGAGTGTCGCTCCGGGTTTCACGATCACCCAGGCCATCACTTCCTCGCCGTACTTGGCGCTGGGCACACCGATCACCTGCGCCTGGCTGACGTGGGAGTGGGTGAGCAGGAACTCCTCGACTTCGTGCGGCGAGATGTTTTCACCGCCCCGGATGATCACGTCCTTGATCCTGCCGACGATGTTGAGATAGCCCGCGGGGTCCATGGTCGCGAGGTCTCCGGTGTGCATCCAGCCGGCGGGGTCGATGGTGGCCGTCGTGGCCGTGGCGTCGTTCCAGTAGCCGAGCATCACGCCGAAGCCGCGAGTGCAAAGTTCGCCCGGCGTGCCTCGCGAAACGACGCGGCCGTTCACGGGATCGATCACCTTCACCTCGACGTGCGGCAACGCCTGCCCCACCGTGCTCACACGCCGCTCGGGCGGGTCGTCCCGGCGAGTCATCGTCGACACGGGAGACGTCTCCGTCATGCCGTACGCCACGGCGAACTCGGGCATGTGCAGGTCCGTGACGACGCGCTTGAGCAAGGCGACCGGGCACGAAGCACCGGCCATGATCCCCGTTCGCAGCGAGGAGACGTCAAACTCGCGGAAACGAGGATGATCGACCTCGCTGCTGAACATCGTCGGCACGCCGTAAAGCGAGGTGCATCGCTCGTTCTGCACGGTTTCCAGCACCACGAGCGGGTCAAACGATTCCCCTGGCACCACCATGCAGGCCCCGGTGCTGGTGCAAGCGATGTTGCCGAGCACCATGCCGAAACAGTGGTAGAACGGCACCGCGATGCAGACACGATCAGCCTCGGTATACGCCAGTTGGCGTGCGGCGAGCCAGCCGTTGTTCAGGATGTTATGGTGCGAGAGAGTCGCTCCCTTCGGGAAGCCGGTGGTGCCCGAGGTGTACTGAATGTTGATCGGGTCATCGAACTGCAGGCTCGCTTCACGTTCCTTCAATTGCTCCGGGGGAATGCGGTCCCCCGCGGCGCGGAACGCTTCCCAGTGGGATTCGAGCACGAGGAATTGCTTCAGTTCCAGGCATCGCGGCTTCACCTCGTCCAGCAGAGCGATGTAATCTGTGTGTCGAAATCCCTTGGCGAGGATCAGGAGAGTCACGCCGGACTGGTTGAGGGCGAATTCGAGTTCCCCGGCCTTGTAAGCGGGGTTGATGTTGACGAGGATGGCCCCGATGCGAGCCGTGGCATACTGCACGATCACCCACTCGTAGCGATTGGGGGCCCAGATGCCGACGCGATCGCCCTTCTGAATTCCCAGGGCCAAAAGGCTGCATGCCGCCTCGGTCGTGGCGCGCCAGAGGTCCAGATACGTCATGCCGACGTCCTGGTGCGGAACGACGAGAGCATCCGCGGAGTGGCAGCGCAGGGCCGTGCGGCGAAGGTTCTCGCCGATGGTCTCGCCCAGGAGCGGTTCAAGGCTGGTGCCGTGAGAATAAGAGTGCATGTGGGAAAGTGGGTTAGAGGTTCATCATCATTGTAAGTCGAATCGAGTCTACGAGACCCGACGCATGAGAGGGAGCCCGGATGACACGGATGGTGTACTACTCGGGCGACGTGCAAGGCGTCGGCTTCCGTGCGACGGCCGCGTGGATCGCTCGGCGACATCCGATACGTGGTTGGGTTCGCAACCTCGCGGATGGCCGGGTGCAACTCCTCGCCGAGGGGTCGGCCGAGGCCGTCGACGCATTTCTCGACGACCTTCGCGACCGCATGCGCGAGCACATCTTGAACGAGGACGCCCACCCGCGAGATTCGGAAAACCTGCCCGACGGCTTCCACATCGTCCATTGAAGCGTGAAGCGTGAAGCGTTCAGGGTTTCGCGTTACAATACTCGAAACGTCTTCGCCACCCAACACCCCAGCGACACGACTCATGCTCCCTGCCGAGGTGCTTCATCAGGTTCGCCGTTTGCATCTGCGGGCTCGCAAGCTCGTGCAGAACGCCCTCGGCGGCGAGTACCACTCGGCGTTCAAGGGCACCGGGCTCTCGTTCGAGGAAGTCCGCGAGTACCAGCCCGGCGACGACATCCGCAGCATCGACTGGAACGTGACCGCTCGCATGGGCCAGCCCTTCATCAAGAGGTATGTCGAGGAACGAGAACTCACGGTGCTCCTCGCGGTTGATATGTCCGCGAGCCTGCGTTTCGGCACCCAGTCGCGATCGAAGCGAGTCGTCGCGGCGGAACTGGCAGCCCTGCTGGCGCTGTGTGCAGCCGGGAACAACGACCGCATCGGCCTGCTGGCGTTCACGGATCGCGTCGAACGCTTCGTGAAGCCGAACAAGGGCCCTCGCCATGTGCTGCGACTGCTGCGTGACGTGCTCGCCTTCGAGCCGGAACACCAGGGCACGAACCTGACGGCGGCGCTCGAATCGCTCAACCGCTCCCAGCGTCGTCGGGCGGTCGTCTTTCTGCTCAGCGACTTTCAGGACCCCGCGCCGGACCTCTTCCGCCGCACGGCGAGGAAGCACGACCTGATTGCCGTCCGCATCCGTGATGCTCGCGAAGAGACCTGGCCCGCCGTGGGACTGGTGGAACTCGAAGACGCCGAGACAGGCGAGCGACGCCTCGTGGATACGAGGTCGCTCGCGTTCCGTCAGGGCTTCGAGGCAAAGGCGAGGGAACGCCAGGCGGCCTTCGCGAAGCAGGTGCGAGAAGCCCAGGCGGATCTCATCGAGGCGACGACCGACGGCAACCACTTTGACGCGCTGCTCGCCTTCTTCCGCCGCCGGGAACGCCGGAGGGCCCGCGGGTGAACCTGCTCACCGCCATCACTTCGCTGCTCCTGCTCGCGGCGGCCCCGGCCCTCACGACGACGACCGTTGCGGATCGCAAGACCATCGGCCTCGCGGAGTCCGTCGCTGTCACGCTCGTGCTGGAAGGGCCAGCGCCCCTGCGAATCGAGCCTCCCACGAACTGGCTCTCCGACGATTCGGAAGCGATCTGGCGGATCTCCGCGATCGAGCCCGCGAAGGTGGAGCCACGGCCCGGAGAGCGGGAACGCTGGTCGCTGCGGCTTCGCGTGGAGCCCTTCCTTCCCGGGGAGGCCGTGCCATTGCAGTTCGCCTCCGCGAAGGTGACGGCCGGCGGCGATTCGGCCCCCCAGCCGATTTCGTGGGACGGACTGGAAGTTCGCGTGATCACGACCCTCGACGCATCCACCGCGAAGCCACGGCCGATCACCGGGCTGGAACTGCCAGCCGTCGAGCCAACTCCTGTCGCGGCGACGACTGACGGTCGGCTTCGAGTCGCTGTGGCGTTCGCGTCGATCGCCCTGGCGGGGCTGATGTTAGTCGTGGCCCGTCGCCTGCATCGCCGCGTGCCGGAGTCGCCCTCCGCGTGGGCGCTTCGCGAACTCGCTCGGCTGAGTAGCGTAACGGAATCGACGGACTTCTCCCGCATTCTGGACCGAGTGCTCAACGTCTGCCGGGTATACCTCGAACGAACCACGGGCGTTCCCGCGACGAGGCTCACCGTCACGGAGTTCGCCGTCGCCTCCCAGGAAATCCCTGAAGCGAAGGAATGGAGGAGCTTCTTGGAATCGAATGACGCTGGCCGATTCGCGGGAGCCGGCCGAACTCGGGAACAGGTCCTCACAGCGATCGAGGAAGCAAATCGGCTGATCGCCCGCCTTATGGCATGAAGGTGACTGGCTGGCCCACCCCGGCGCTGACGCTTCGGGTTCGCCTGGGACTGCGATTTCCCTACAACGCCTGAAACTCCCCCCCCATTGCTGGCCCTCCCATGCGACGCTTTCTCCTTGCTGTATTCCTCGTGCTGCTCGTGCTCTGGGCACGCACCGCTGTCTATAGCGTCGATACCGGCGAATATGCCTACGTCACTCGCTTCGGCCGGCCGATCGCCACGCTCGATGGCACCACCGAGGCGGGCTTGCATGCCAAGCTGCCGTGGCCCATCGATGGGGTTACCCGGCTTGATCGACGGGTGCAGACGTTCGACCTCCCCGCCGTGGAATCGCTGACTCGCGATCCGCAGAGCCGCACGGTGGACAAGACGCTCGCGGTGGACGCCTTTGTGACGTGGAAGATTCCGGACTGCGCCGCCGTTGATCGCTTCGTGCGCTCGGTGGGCACGCTCGAACAGGCGAAGAAGGTGCTGGGCCCGCGAATCAACGGCCGGCTGGCCGCGGTGATCAGCACGCTGCCGTTGGATGAGCTTGTGAGCGTCACGGATTCGGCCCTGGCGACGGCCGCGGTGGTGGGGCCGGCCGCGGTCGTCGGCGAGGAGGCTCGCTTCGACGAGATCAACCTTCGCCTCATCGACGAACGGGCCGATCGCATCCGCCAGCGTCTCCTCGGGGAATCCGGCAGCGACGCCGCCGATCGACTTCGGGACCGCGTGCTTGCGGACTATGGCATCGAGATCGTGCAAGTTCGACTGCGTCGCTTCGGCTATCCGGAGGCGGTTCGAGCCAGCATCGCCGAGCGAATCCGCAGCGAACGGGCTCGCAAGGTGGCGGACTACCAGAGCGAGGGCCAACAGCGAGCTGCCGACATCGCGACCGATGCCATTCGCGAAGCTCGCTCCATCGAGGCGAGGGCGAAGGAACAGAAGACGCTCGTCGAGGAGCGGGCCAAGAAGGAAGCCTTCGACGTGCTCAACGCGGCCCATGCTCAGGACCGCGAGTTCTATGTGTTCCTGGAAACGCTGAAGGCCTACCAGACGATGTTCGCCAAGACGCAGGACGTGCTGCTGTTATCGACGAAGCATCCGCTGTTCGACCTGCTGCTGAAGCCGCCGCAACCGGGGGCCACAGCGGCGCCGGAGAAGAAGTGACAGTCCAGGTTCGATGGGGAGAAGTTGTGAATCGGCTCGTTGTTCTCCTGCTGGCCCTTGTCGCACTTTACCTTCTCACGGGCCTGGCCCAGGTGGGGCCGGAAGAGCGTGCGGTGGTGCGTCGGTTCGGGGAAGTCGTCGCCCGTCCGGGGCCCGGGTTGTGGATCGGCTTCCCCTGGGGCATCGATCGCGTCGACCGCGTTCCGGTGCGCACCGCTCGACAGCTTCGCATTGGCTACGAACCCGAAGGCCAGGACATCGCGCTCACCTCACCCCCTGGGCAGATGCTCACGGGGGATCAGAATCTCGTGAACGTGCAGATCGTGCTTGACTACGCTGTCGGCGAAAGCGATTCCGATCTCGACGACTACGTGCTGCAACGGAACCAGGTGGATGCCGTGCTGGCCCGCGAGGTGGAGTCGCTCACCGGGGAGTGGCTCGCGGGGCGACCGGTGGACGAGGTGCTTCTCACGGGCAACGCGGCCCTGCCCGCATGGCTTGCCGCACGGCTGCCCGATCGCGTGGCGGCGAATCGCCTGGGCGTACGCCTTCAGCGTGTCAGCGTCGGCAGCCTCTCGGCCCCCGAGGAGGTGCGAGCTTCCTTCGAAGCGGTGAACGCCGCCCAGACTGGCATCCGCACCCGCGAGCACCAGGCCCGGCAGGACGCCGATCAACGTCGCCGCACCGCCGAGGCCGATCGCTACCGCATGGAGCAGGAAGCCGCCGCCTATCGCGAAGAGCAGCTCCGACTCGCCAGTGCAGACGCCTCCGCCTTCCGCGATCGGCTTGAGCAGTATCGCCGGATGAAGGCGAATCATGCGGATGTCCTCACGCTCTTCTGGTGGGAAGAGATGGGCCGCACGCTGGCGCTGATGAAGTCGCGAGGCCGAATCGACGTGATGGATGCGTACCTCGGCAAGGACGGGCTGGACATCACGCAGTTCGTCTCGCCGAAGAAGTGACGACGAAAAGACCGGTCGGGCCACCCCGTCGCTGCCACCGTTGTCGCTGCCACCCCGTCGCTGCCACCGTTGTCGCTGCGGGTTCGCCAAGCTCGAGGCATGAGCCTGCCTTCAACAAATCTCACCAGTTTCTCTCGATTCCCAGGCTGTCGCTAGGCTCACGTCGACGCTGACTCACGTGCCGATCTCACCGCCTGCGCACATCGCACGGCTGACACTGGCTGAAAAGCCTGCTTACCTTCAAATTCGTCGGCACCTCTGGGGCTGGATTTGCACCCCCCGTGGAGTGGGCCACAATTCACTCGCACCAAGGTGGTACAACATGATCGGCACGGCCGCCCTCTTACTCCTCGTCGCATCCTGCTCGGGAGCGCCGCACCAGCCTCATCTGGCTCGCCCGGCGACTCCACGTGTCTGCGGCTATCTTTACCAACCCTGCCACGATCTCGAGAAGCCGATCCTTCTCCCGGCTCGGGATTACCAACCCCAGCCCGGCGATGTGCTCATCATGAGCAACACGAACCTGGCCTGGTCGGTCCTGTACAAGCTCGCCTTCACGGGGAAGCCCGGGCACGCTTCGGTTGTGGTTCGCCTGCCCTGCGGAAGGCCGGGAATCCTCGAAGCGGGGATGCACGATTCGCTCTGGACGAACTGCGTGCCTGCGGAGGAACGGCTCAATAGTTACCAGGGAACGATCTGGATCCGTCGCCGCAAGGCGCCGCTGACGGAGTGTGAGAATCGCCGCCTCACCGAGTTCGCGGAATTCGCTCGCGGCAACCGATACAACGTCCTCGGCCTGGGCCGACAGATCACTCCCTTCCGCACTCGCGGCCCCATCCGCACTTACTTCGTCGGCCATCCACGCGGCCCAGGCCACAAGTACTTCTGCGCCGAGGCCGTGCTCGAAGCTCTCGTGTATGCCGGGCTCCTCGACGCCGACACGACTCGGCCCTCCGCCACGTATCCGAAGGATCTCTTCTTCGACAACTCGCCCAACCTTTACATCAAGAAGCACCCGCCCCTCGCCTGCGGCTGGGAAACTCCGTCGCTCTGGACGACAGATGTCGGCAGCAACGCCAGCGGCAAGGAACGCGGCGGGAAATCTCCCTGACCGCGGCGGAAGTCTTCCCACACGCCGTTGCGAACACCTCTCGCAGCGGTGATACTGGACATCGGCCTGGCTCCTCGCCCTCGTGGAGTTCCGCTGATGCTCCTTTCACGCCTGACGCTCCTGCTTCTCTTCACCGTCCTCATGGTGGTGATGGACTTCGGGACGGGGTTTCACTCCGAGGGTTTCCGCCCGCCTGTCGCCATAGCGGCAGAGCCACCGAAAGCTCCTGCGGTGGAACCCTTCGCGAAGCCGCCGGCGGGCTATCACAACGTCCCACTCAACGGGCACACCTTCACCCTGCCGGACGGCTTCACGATCGAACTCGCCGCGGGGCCCACGCTGGCCGAACGGCCCGTCTCCGCAGCCTTCGACGACAAGGGCCGGCTTTACGTCACCGATTCCTCAGGCGATAACTCGAAGGCCCCGGAGCAGGCGAAGACCAAGACGCATCGCATCCGCCGACTTGAGGACACCAACGGCGATGGCACCTTCGACAAGAGCACGCTCTTCGTCAAGAACGTGGCGATGCCGCAGGGGGCAATGTTCTACAAGGGTTCGCTTTACGTCGCGGCCCCGCCGAGCATTATGAAGTTCACGGACACCGACGACGACGGCATCGCCGACAAGGAGGAAGTCTGGTTCGACGGCAAGACCGTCGGCAACTGTGGCAACGACGTTCACGGCCCCTGGATCGGCCCCGACGGCTGGTTCTACTGGACCAAGGGCGGCTTCGAGAAACAGGAGTACACGCTGCCCACCGGCAAGAAGTGGAGCACGCGGGCTGCCCATGTCTTCCGCGCGAAGCCCGATGGCACCAATCTCGAACCGATCATGACCGGCGGCATGGACAACCCCGTCGGCCTGACCTTCACGACCACGGGCGAAGTCCTCGTCTGCGGCACCTTCTTCCAGCACCCGGCCGACGGCAATCGCGACGGCATCATCCACGCCGTCTACGGCGGCGTCTTCGGCAAGGACCACAGCCCCATCTACGAGCACCCGTGGACCTCGCCTTCCGTGCTGCCCATCATGACGCACCTCGGCCCCGCGGCGGCCTGTGCCCTGACGCGCTACCAGAGCGACCAGTTCGGCAAGGACTACGTGGACAACGTCTTCTGCTGCCAGTTCAACCTGCGGAAGGTCAGCCGCCACGTGCTGGCGCCTGAAGGCGCGACGTACAAGACGATCGACTCGGATTTCGTGGTCAGCAACAACCTCGACTTCCATCCCACGGACGTCATCGAGGACGCTGACGGCAGCCTGCTCATCATCGACACCGGCGGCTGGTACAAGCTCTGCTGCCCGACATCGCAACTGGTGAAGACGGACGTGACCGGCGCGATCTACCGCGTACGGAAGATCGGAATGCATACGAAGCGAGTGGAGCGAGCGACGCCGGGCGTGCTGATTCTTCGCCAGATTGGGGGGGAAACGTTCCTCAAGAGCCCGGACCCCCACGTGGTGAGGCAGACCGTCAAATCACTGGGCCAGGAGGGCCGCTCCGAAGCGATCCCGGCCATCCTGGAGGTGATCGCGAGGTCGCCGGATCGATTCCTGGATCACGCCTGCACGTTCGCGCTGATCGAGATCGGCGACATTAAGACTCTCACCCACCACCTGGCGACCGGGGGACGTAAGCCCCCTGAGCCTGTGGGAAGCGGAACGTCGAGCGCCAGCTCCCCGCCGGTCCGTCGAGCGCTTATAACCGCCCTCGACCAGATCCCCGACGGCAAGCTCGACACGAAGTTCGTCCTCGCCGAGCTCGATTCCCCGGACGCGGCCCTGAAGGAAACCGCGTGGTGGATCGCAGGCCGACATCCCGAGTGGGGCGAGCAACTCGCAGGTCGCTTCGCCGAGCAACTCAAGAGTGCCCACACGCTGACACCCAGCGCACGAGACGAACTCGCCGAACGGATTCTGAAGTTCGTGAAGCACGAGGCCGTGCAGAAGACGCTGGGGGAAGCGGCGACCCAGTCGATCGATGCGCACCGGCTCGTCCTTCACGTGATGGCGCGCTCTGGGCTCAAGTCGCTTCCCAAGGCCTGGAAGAATAAGCTCGCTCTGGCACTCACCGACATACCGGGCCAGGCGGTCGATGCGTTTGCCGTCCTGCGTGCCATTCCCCCTTTGCCCGAGGACTACTCCGAGATCACGAGGCGGGCGTTCAATATCCTCGGTGAGGTTGGAGGCGTGCCGAAAGAACGGGTGCCGGCGTATCGACTCGGCCTCGCGTCCTCGATTCCTCCTGGCAATCCCGCGAGTCCTGAAACCTTTGACTTCCTGATTCAGAAGGTTGGACGCGATGAACCTGGCGAGACGCGAGCCCTTGCTGTGGAGGGGCTGTTGCGAGCGGGATTGACGGCCGAGCAATTCGCCTCTCTCTCCACGGCACTCAAGACCACCACGCCCATCGACTTCGCGAAGCTGCTGCCCACGTTCGCCACATCGAAGGAACCGGAGGTCGGCCTCGCCCTTGTGGCGGCGCTCTCTGATCTGACGGTTCGCAAACTCGTCCGTCAGGAACAGGTGAAGCCGATGCTCGACAAGTATCCCGCCGCGGTGAGGGTGGAAGCCGAGAAGCTTTACGTCCTCCTCGCCGAGGATCGCAAGGCGGAGCGGACGAAGCTTGACGCCCTGATTGCCCAGGCTCCGAAGGGCGATGAACGCCGGGGCCAGGTGGTGTTCAACAGTGCGAAGGCGGCCTGCATCGCCTGCCACAAGATCGGGTACGTCGGCGGCAACGTCGGCCCGGACCTTCGCCGCATCGGTGCGGTGCGAACCGAGCGAGATTTGATGGAGGCGATCGTCTTCCCAAGTGCCAGCTTCGTTCGCAGCTACGAGCCCTTCCGCGTCGTGACCACGACCGGCAAGGTGTATAACGGCATCCTGCGGAAGGACGCACCGGAGGAAGTGATTCTCGCCGTCGCCGCGGATCAGGAGGTCCGCATTCCGCGAGCGGACGTCGAGGAGATGACGCCGAGCACGGTCTCCGTGATGCCTGCGGGGCTCGACCAGCAACTGTCGTCGCAGGACCTCGCAGACCTCGTCGCCTTCTTGAAGGCGAACGTTCGCTGAATCCTGCCAGGGGGAATCACTTCTTGAGTTTGTCCGCGATCTCTCGAGCACGCTTGCCGGCCTCGCGGATCTGTTCCGGCGTCATCTGCTGTTCGAGGAGCGCGAGTGGCTTCTTG
>Ga0105046_10009989_pt1 | contig 14798 bp, 11 predicted proteins | sample MAT03_FD_78385 | JGI IMG/M metagenome (GOLD analysis project Ga0105046, IMG submission 78385) | Freshwater microbial communities from Lake Fryxell liftoff mats and glacier meltwater in Antarctica - MAT-03 (megahit assembly) | ecosystem: Environmental > Aquatic > Freshwater > Ice > Liftoff... | reverse complement strand
GGATGTGCTGGTGCACAACGCGAGCGTGTACGAGCCGACGCCGACGGACAAGGTGACTGTCGAGCAGTGCGAGCGGTTCTATCGGGTCAACGCGCTGGCCCCGATGCTGCTGACGCGTGCACTGTCGGGCAAGCTGTCGCGCAGCGCGCTGGCGGGTGGCGGGGCGGTAGTAAGTATGTGCGACATTCACGCGATGGGGACCAGTGGTCAGCCGCGGCGAGATCACTTGGCGTACTCGATGTCCAAGGCGGCGCTCTTGGAGATGACGCTGGTGCTGGCGCGCGAGCTGGCCCCGCGGGTGCGTTGCAACGCGGTGGCCCCGGGCGTGGTGGCGTTCCCTGAGGCGGGGCGTGAGGCGGACGCGGGCGAGCAGGCGCGGTACCTGTCGAGGGTGCCGCTGGGCAGGGCGGGGACGCCCGAGGACGCGGCGCGGGCGGTGAGCTTTTTGGCGCTTCAGGCGCACTATTGCACGGGGCAGGTGCTGAACGTAGACGGCGGTCGGACGATCACCTAGCGGGCGCGGGCCGGACGGTTTCGGTCCTGTGGGGCGGTTGTTCCGGGAGAGTTGCGGAAGTGCGGGGGTGTTTGGTACGATCCGCCCATGAACCTTTCGCTACGCGCGTTGACGGAGTTTGTGGGGACGTTCTTTTTGGTGCTGACCATTGGCCTGACGGTCAAGGCCGAGCCGCTGAGCGCGGCGGTGGCTATCGGCGTGGCGCTGAGCGTCCTGGTCTATATGGGTGGGCACGTCAGCGGGGCGCACTACAACCCGGCGGTGTCGCTGGCGTTTCTGCTGCGCAAGGTGATCGGCCCGACGGAGTTTCTGGCGTATGTTGTGGTGCAGTTGCTGGGCGCGATGGCGGGGGCTGTGATGGCGCAGGCGCTCAGTGGTACGGCGCTGGTGGTGGCGCCCTCGCCGCAGGCCGCGCCGTTTATGCCGGTGGTGGCCGAGGCAATCTGGACGGGGCTTTTGGTGCTGGTGGTGCTGCACGTGGCGACGCACCCGAAGACGCATGGCAACTCGTACTACGGGGTGGCGATCGGTGGCACGGTGCTGGCGGGGGCGATTGCGGTCGGGCCGATCAGCGGCGGGGCGTTCAACCCGGCGGTGGGCGTGGGGCCGGCGCTGGTGGGGTTGCTGCGCGAAGGCGCGAGCGTGAGCACGGCGTGGGTGTATCTGGTGGGGCCGTTGGTGGGCGCGGTCGCCGCGGCCGGGCTGTTTGGCCTGCAGCGGCGTGTGGCGTAGAGCGGTGCTGAGAGGTATGTCGGGTTGGGTGTGCGACGAGGGTTAGCCGCGCTTACGGCGCGGGGTAGCGGGCTTGGCCTCGGCCTCTTGGACAGGTGCGGCGCTCTTGGGGGGCTTGGATGGAGCTGCTGCGGGCCCGCGGACTTCGTAATCGGTGAAGACCTGCTCTGTGTAGCCGTGGCGCTGGATGGGCGGGCGAGCGACGCGGACGGTCCGCGGCTCGGGTGCCGGGCTGGGCTTTAGGTTGGGGTCTGCGTTCGCGCGGCCGCGGCGGGGCGGCTTGGACGCGGCGCTGGCGATGTGCGGGGCACCCTGCGCTGCGGGTTCGTCGAGCTCTTGGCCGGTGACGATGCCGGGCGGAGCGGTGAAGGGGCGGAGGTGGCCGAACTCGCGGACGATGGAACGCTCGATGGCTTCAACGATGCCGATGCGTTCACCCGCGGGGACGAGCAGGAGTGCGGCGAGCCAGCGGCGTGCAAGGTCTGGCCCGGCGGGGCGCATCAGCTCAACCAGCGCTCGGGCGTGGTCGGTCGGAAAGAGCTTGGGCGACCCTGCGGGCACGGTCAAGCTCGTCGCGATCAGCGGCGGAGGGTTGGGCGCTTTGGTGGGCTGTGTGGGCGGATTGGAGCTGCCCCTCTTGCTGCTGGATGTTCGTTGACGCTTGGCCATCGATCTCTCCGCGTGCGTTCTGGCCCTGAGCGTTGTAGTTGTGGGCTGGGGGGTTGTGAGCTGGGTGGTTGTGGGCCGGGTGGCTGTGAGCCGGGTGGTTGTGAGCTGGGTGGTTGTGGGCCGGGTGCTGGTGGACGCCGGGGGCGAGCTCAGGGGCGGTCTCAAATACACTGGGGTTGGGGTCGAGCTTGCCATCGACCTGCCCGGCGCGGATGCGCGTTTCCATCGTGCTGAGCTGGGCTTCGAGGCGATCAACACGCTCGATGAGCCCCTCGATGGTCGCGGCCAGTGAGGTGAGCAGCTCCTGGACGTTGGCCTGCTTGAGGGCCTGGGCTTTGACGTCCTTGGCCTTCATGGGCCCGCGGCCGGTGAGCAGCCAAGCCCCGTTGACGCCGATCTTGACGCAGACGGCAGCAAGGAACTCCACGCTGGGCGATTGACCCTGCATGTAGCGGCGCGCGGTTTCGGCGTTGTGCCCGGTCAGCTCGCCTATTTGGCGATAACTGAGCCCTGATAGCACCGCCCCCAAGCGATCGTGCAAAGGCGAGGAGTCCATACGAGTGACTGTATCCGCCTTCGGGTGAAGTATGGGATTTGTCAGCAATCACTGGTATCACAATCGGGGCGAGCCGTTGGCCCGTTCGTGGTGAAGGACGAGTGTCGATGCGGTAGTATCGTCGAAAACATGGTCGTTAGACTCATCTTTGTGCGAGCGAACGACAATTGTGCGGGGGGTTGTCGAGCTTCGCTGTTGAGAGTTCGGTGCTGCGCTGAATGAGAATGAACCACCAATTCTAGAGCCGTCGTGCGCGAAGTGGGGTCTATCCGACGTCAGCGAGGCCGAGCCACTTCCCGTGCGCTTTGAGGAGTCTTGTCCTCAAAGTTGTGTCACTTGGATTGGCGAGTGCGGGGCTTGCTTCAAGCCAGGCGGTCGCGTCTTTGCGGGCGAGTGTGAGCAAATCGAGGTCGCGGCTCAGGTCTGCGACCTTGAAAGGGGGCATGCCGGACTGGCGGACGCCGATGACGTCACCAAAGCCGCGGATCTCGACGTCTCTTTGGGCGATGATAAATCCGTCGCTGGTGGCGGCCATGACGCGGAGACGTTCGCTGGCGGCTGGGCTGGCGGTAGGTGTGGGCGCGCTGGCGATGAGCAGGCAGAGACCGCCTTTGTCGCCGCGGCCGACGCGACCGCGGAGCTGGTGGAGTGTGGCGAGCCCGAAGCGGTCGGCGTTCTCAACGACCATGACGGTGGCTTCGGGGATGTCGACGCCGACTTCAATGACGGTGGTGGCGACGAGCGCGTCGAGCTGGCCGGTTCGGAAGCGGGCCATGATCTGGTCGCGCTGGTCTGAGGAGAGGCGGCCGTGGACGGCGGCGAGGCGGAGCCCGGCGAGCGGGCCGGCGGCAAGCTCGGCGAGCAGATCGGTAACGTTGGCCATAGGCGTAGGCGCGGTGTTTACGGTGTTGGTGGTGTTGGTAGTCGCGGAGCTGGGAATGGAGGTGTTCGTGGCGGGGCCATCGCCGACCCACTCGCGTGGCGCGTCGACGATGGAGCCGAGGGCGGGTGTGCTGGCGGTGGTGGGTGCCGGGGCGCGGTAGAGCTGGTCTTCGCTGTCGCGTTCGCTGGTGGCGGCGTCGATGGCGGGCGCGACGATGAAGGCGCGATCGCCAGCTTCAATGCGGGCGCGGACTTGTGCGTAAACCTCGGCGCGCATCATGGCATCGACCACCTCGGTGACCACGGGCTTGCGGCCCGGTGGTAGCTGATCGATGGTCGAGACGTCGAGATCACCCAGGACGGTCATGGCGAGCGTGCGCGGGATGGGCGTGGCGGTCATGACCAGGGTGTGGGGGATGAGCGGGCGAGAGTCTATTGCTTGGGCGCTGGTGGCGCCGGGGGTTGGATGAGCGGCCTTGGCGCGCAGCGCGAGGCGCTGGTGCACGCCGAAGCGGTGCTGCTCATCAATGATGGCGACGGCGAGCTGGCGGAAGCGGACGTCTTCGGTGAGGATGGCGTGGGTGCCTACGACAAGGTCGATCGAGCCTGAGGCGAGGCCGGCGAGGACGGCGTCACGCTTGGCGGCGGTGAGGCTGCCGGTGAGGAGGGCGACGCGGACATCGGCGCCGGTGAGGATGCGGGTGATGGAGGCGTAGTGCTGCTCGGCGAGGATCTCGGTTGGGACCATGAGTGCGGCCTGGCCTTTGGTGGCGGCGGCCAGGAGCATGGCGTAAAGCGCAACGATGGTTTTGCCGCTGCCGACGTCGCCTTGGACGAGGCGGCTGGCGGGCTCCGGTTGGGCAAGGTCGGCGGCGATCTGCTTGACGACGCGGTCTTGGGCGGCGGTAAGGGTGAAGGGGAAGCGGGCGCGGATGTGGGCGTCAACCGCTGGTGTGACGCGCAGCGGCAGGGCGCGGCACTGGGCGCGGACCTGCGCGCGCTTGAGCGCGAGGGCGAGCTGCAGCAGCAGCAGCTCGTCAAAGGCGAGGCGTCGGCGCGCGGCGAGAAGATCGGCCTGGCTCTGGGCGTGGTGCAGCAGGCGATAGGCGTCGGCAAGGGGGACCAGCTCACGCTGGATGCGATAGGCCTCGGGCAGGTGGTCGCGGATGAGCGGGAGAACGAGCGGGAGCGCGGCGGTGATGGCCTGCTCGATCTGCTGGCTGGAAATCGAGCTGCTGGCGGGGTAGACCGGGCGGAGGCGCTGGTCGCGGAGCGCGGGCTCGGGGGCTTGATCGCGCAGAACTTCGTGCTTGGGGTTGACCATCTGCACGGTGTGGCCGAAGCGCTGTGGCTTGCCCTGGACGCGGAGGCGGACGCCGGGGGTGATGGTGCCGTGGAGGTAGCCGCCGTTGAACCATGTGAGGTCGAGTCGGCCGGTGTGATCGACGAGGACGGCCTCGAAGCGGTGTGGGCGTTTGCGGTTGACCACGCGCGTGGCGGTGACCTCGCCGCGGACGGCGGCGTTGGTGCCGACGGCGAGTTCGGCGATGGTGCCCTCGGCTTCGAGTCGTTCGTGGCGTAGCGGTAGGTAGGCGATAAGCTGCGCGACGGACTTGATGCCGAGCTCAAGGAGTGCCTCGGCGCGGCGGGGGCCGACGCCGGGGATGGCGCGGGTGGGTGAAGCGAGCGTGATCTGCAGGTCGTCGGGCACGTCGCGCCATGCTATGTGGTTGGGCGCGAGCGGGCGTTGGTTGGGTGGTGGGCGGTGAACGGGGGCGGAGCTGGGGGAAAGGCCGGTTGGCAAAGATATTTATTGACAGAGGTGGTGAATCTTTGGTAATGTACTTTCAGTTCGTGAGGCATGGTTGCGTTTGTGTGACGCGGCCCAGAAATGGTTCGTGTTTCGCGAGGAGCTTGACGATGTTGACTATGACGCGAGGCTGGTTGACTGGGGCCCTCAGCCTTAGGCTGGCGGTGGGCATGGCGGTGATCGCGTGCCCGGTGGGCGCTCTGGCGCAAACGACCACGCACACCAACGCGGCGGCGATCACGATTCCGGCCTTCGGCACAGCGACGCCGTACCCGAGCGTGATCAACGTGGCGGGCGCGACGGCGAACATCAGCTACATGACGGTGCGGCTGAACGGGTTCGCGCATACTTTCCCAACGGATGTGCAGGTGCTGCTGGTATCGCCGACTGGACAGAAGACGATGTTGCTGAGCGGCGTGGGCGGCGGTGTCGATGTCGCGGGAATCAACCTGGTTTTCAATCAGGACGCGGCGACCCAGCCTACGACCGGCGTCCAGTTGCTTCCCGGGACATACCGCCCGCGGAACTTTGTCGGTGTCAACCTTCCAGGGCCTGCGCCGGTGGGGCCGTACACGGCTGACCTAACGGTGTTCAACGGCTTGAACGCCAACGGGACGTGGACGCTGTACGTGAACGACCGGGCGATCGGCGACTCGGGCGCGATCGCCACCGGCTGGTCGATGACCTTCAACGACACGGTCCGGGAGCCCGGGCCGATTGGGACGGCGATCACCTACCAGGGTCAGCTGACGGGCGCGCCCCCCAACAGCACGGCGTTCCTGCGATTCAGCCTTTGGGACACCGAGAGTAGTACGAACACGGACAACCGCGTGAGCGGGGAAGTCACGCGGACGGTGACGCTCGTCGACAGCGTATTTACGACGGACGTGGACTTTGGGGTCAGCGTCCAGAGGCAGAAGGCGCTGTACATCCAGATCGAGGCGGCGACGCTGAGCGTGGCGGGCCCGTATACGACGCTTACGCCGCGGCAACGGATCACTGGCGCGCCGCTGGCGCTGCAGCTGAAGGGTGTGACGGTGGATACGAACAACCAGGTAGGTGTGGGCGGGATTGAAGACCCGCAGTTCGTGCTGGAGACCAACGGTCGGATAAGGGTGCGCGGTGACGCGGGCGCATCAGGCGGTTCCCCGGGCATCTGGTTTTCAAGCCCGAATTCAAGCGGTGTGCAAGTTAACCGCGGCTTTGTTGGCCAGCTGAACGATAACAACCTGGGGTTCTTTAACGGCAGCTGGCAGCTATTGCTGAACGACAACGGGAACGTGAACATCGGCGATCCGTCTGGTGCCGCCCCTGCGGAGCGGCTGACGGTGACTGGCAACATTCAGTTGAATACCGCCGGGCGGCTGAGCTTTGGGGCGGTAGGCAACTTCAATTCCACGGCTGAGAATACTGATCCGATGTTCTTCCAGCGGAGCAATGGGCCAGCCGACATTTCTGTGCTTCGCCTGAACGTGGGCGATAACGCTACCCTTGGCGATAGCTTCATCATCACCACCACAATTAACGGGACGGCGTTCACCGAGCGGTTCCGCTTTAACTCTGACGGCTCGGCCCTCAAGCCGGGCGGGGGCGCGTGGGGGGTGCTTTCTGACGCGACGACCAAGACCGGCGTCACGCCGATGACCGGGACGCTCGACAAGCTGATGAAGCTGCACGGGTACAGCTTCAGCTACAAGCCGGAGTATGTTGAGCAGGGCCGTGCGCTGGCGGGCACCCAGATCGGGCTTGTGGCGCAGGAAGTTCAGGCGGTCTTCCCCGACTGGGTCGGGACCAGCGGTGATGGGAAGCTGTTTGTGACCGAGCGGGCGACGACGGCGCTGATGGTCGAGGCTTTGCGTGATCTGCGGAGCGAAAAGGACACGCAGCTTGAGGCCAAGCAGCGCGAGATCGATGAGCTCAAGGCGCGGATGGATCGGCTTGAAGAGCTGATGCAGGCGCGTTAAGGCCGGGTGGATGAGGTTGCAGCAACACGCCGTCGTGGGCCATAAGGCCCCTGACGGCGGTTTTATTTGTAAGAGGGATTGGAAGGAAGGGTTTGGCGGAGGGGGTGTGTACGAGCCCGCGGTGTGCGCGAGTGCGGGCCGCTGCCGCTAGTGGCCCAGGTAGGCCTTCTTGATCGCGTCGCTCTTGGCCAGCTCGCTGGCGGGGCCGCTGGTGGCGACGGTGCCGGTCTCGAGCACCACGGCGTGGTGCGCGACCTGGAGGGCCATGTGGGCGTTCTGCTCTACCAGCAAGATGGTGACGCCCTGCTGGTTGATCTCACGGATGATGCGGAAGATGGTCTGCACGAGCTGCGGCGCGAGGCCAAGGCTGGGCTCATCGAGCAGCAGGAGCTTTGGGCGTGCGAGCAGGGCGCGGGCGATGGCGAGCATCTGCTGTTCGCCGCCGCTGAGGGTGCCGGCGGACTGTTTAAGGCGCTCTTTGACGCGGGGGAAGAGGGTGTAGACGCGCTGGAGGTCGGCCTCGATCTGCTCACGGTCGGTGCGTACGTAGGCGCCAAGCTCGAGGTTCTCGGCGACGGTCATGTTGGCGAAGATGCCGCGGCCTTCTGGGCAGTGGACGAGCCCGCGTTTGACGAGCGTGTCGGGGCGCTGGCCGAGGATTGGCTGGCCGTCAAAGGTGACGCTTCCGGTGGCGCGGACCATGCCTGAGAGTGCGCGAAGGGTGGTTGACTTGCCCGCGCCGTTGGCGCCGATGAGCGTGAGGATCTGCCCTTGCTCAACGGCAAGGCTGACGCCGCGGATGGCGGAGATGGCGCCGTACTTGACAGAGATGTTGTCGGCTTGGAGCAGGGGCATGCGGTGTGTGCTGGGCTAGGTGGTGACGGCGTCAACGGGTTGGCCGAGGTAGGCCTCGCAGACCTTGGGGTCGTTTTGGATGTGGGCCGGCGGGCCGGCGGCGATGGTGACGCCGTGGTCAAGCACGGTGATGTGCTGGCAGATGTCCATGACCAAACCCATGTCGTGCTCGATGAGCAAGACGGCGAGGTTGTAACGGTCTTTGATGTGGCGGATGGCGTTGGCGAGCGAGCGTTTCTCGCTGGGGTTCATGCCGGCGGCGGGCTCGTCAAGGAGCAGGACCTTGGGTTGCGTGGCGAGGGCGCGGCAGATCTCCAGGCGGCGCTGGTCGCCGTAGGGCAGGTTTTTGGCTTGCTCACGCGCGAGGTGGGCGAGGCCGAAGACTTCGAGCAGTTCCATCGAGCTGCGGTGCATGGCGAGCTCTTGGCGGACGAAGGGCCCGGAGCGGAGCACGGTGGCGAAGATCGAGTGAGACCCGCGGCAGTGGCAGGCGGTGCGGACGTTATCAAGGACCGTCAGCTCGCCAAAGAGGCGGATGTTCTGGAACGTTCGGCACAGGCCGGCCTTGGCGATCTGGTGCGGCGGGAGGGCGTCGATGCGCGTGCTGTCGAGGGTGATGGATCCCGACTGTGGCTGGTAGACGCCTGTGAGGAGGTTGAAGGCGGTAGTTTTGCCCGCGCCGTTTGGGCCGATGAGCCCGTGCAGCACGCCGGGTGGAATCTGGAGCGTGAGGCCTTGGACGGCTTTAAGCCCACCGAAGGTGATGCCGATGTCGCGCGCGTCGAGCAGAAGCCGGCTCATGGTGCTGGCTCCGCTGGAGGTGAGTTGGGTGGTGAGTTGGGGGGCGAGACGGGGGGTGTGGTGGGGCGTTTGGCGCTCCAGAGGTCCCAGATCTCACGGACGCCGAAGAGGCCCTGCGGGCGCAGGAGCATCACGAGGATCAGCAGCAGGGCGTAGAGGATCAGGCGGTATTGCTGGAGGTCACGCAGGAGCTCGGGCATCACGGTGAGCAGCACGGCGGCGAGCACGGCACCGCTGATGGAGCCAAGCCCGCCGAGGACAACCATGATGATGATCTCAAAGGAGCGCTGGAAGCCGGCGTCAACCGGTGAGAGCGGGACGCCGATGTGCGCGAGCAGGCCGCCAGCGACCCCGGCGAAGAAGGCGGCCAGCACGAAGGCGCGGACCTTGTAACGGGTGAGATTAATGCCCATAGAGCGGGCGGCGATCTCATCTTCACGGATCGAGAGGAACGCGCGGCCGGAAGAGCTGGTCTTGACGCGGTAAGCGACGACACAGGTCGCGGCGGCGACGGCCCAGACCCACGCGTTGTTCGCGTAGCGCGGGATGGCCTCGAAGCCCAGCGGCCCGTTGAAGGGCAGGGTGATAAGTGTGCTGAAGGGCGCATCACGCAGAGCCTGAAGCTGGGCGGGGTCGGCGGCGTTGACCTGCGGGCTGGTCTGCTGGAGGATGACGCGGACGATCTCACCAAAGCCGAGGGTGACGATGGCCAGGTAGTCGCCGCGGAGACGCAGCGAGGGGAGGCCAACGAGGTAGCCCATGCCGGCGGCGGCGCACGCGCCGACGATGACGCCCAGCGACATGAAGACGTGGCCCATGGTCAGCAGGCCGTCTTGCGCCTGCGCGGTGCCGAAGTAGAGCAGCGAGGCGTAATAGCTGACGCCTGCGGCGACGTAGCCACCTACGGCCATGAAGCCGGCGTGGCCCATGCTGAACTGGCCGGTGAACCCGTTGACGATGTTGAGCGAGACGGCGGCGATGATGAAGACGCCGACTTGCTTGAGGACGTTGTCGGGATAGTCACCAAGTGCGGCGCCAAGGCCGGTGACGGCGAGCCCCACGGCCAGGCATGCCAGCAGCGGCGCGAGGATGCGCAGGGCCATGCTGCCGGTGCCGGTGATCGCGGCGTCATGCGCTGCAAGGTCGGTGGGTGCGGCGATCGGGTTGGTGTCGGTGGCGGCCAAGGCTGCGCAGTTGTGATCGGCGAGGGGCGGATGGCGGGGAACGGGTAGTGGGGATTGGCTAAGGCGGGCTAGACCTTTTCGCGGACGGTTGTACCCAGGATGCCGCTGGGCCGCAACAGCAATACGAGGATCAGGACGGTGAAGACGTAGACATCACCAAGGCTGGTGCCAAGGCCTTGACGTGCACCGAGGGCGAGGAAGAGCTGGTCGCCGTAGAACATGCCGAACTGCTCGACGCCCGCGATGAGGAACCCGCCGAGGACGGCCCCGCGGACGTTGCCGATGCCCCCGACCACGGCGGCGACGAAGGCCTTGAGCCCGAGCAGAACCCAGACCTGGTGCGCGGGTTGGTTGAGCCCGGCGTACTTGAGCGGGTAAAGGAAGGCGGCGGCGGCGGCCAGTGCGGTGCCGAGGATGAACGTGAAGCTGATGACGCGGTTGACGTTGATGCCCATCAGGGCGGCGTTGTCTGTGTTAAAGCTGATGGCGCGCATGGCGCGCCCGAGGCTGGTGCGGAAGATCAGCACCTGCAGGCCGGCCATGAGGATCAGCGCGAAGGTGACAATCAGCACGTCAATGAGCCTGATGGCGACGCGCGGCTCTTGCACAAGGCGGTAGCTGGCCCCCTGGACTTCTTGCGGGCTGCGGCGCGGAATGGTCTGCAGGTCTGCACCTGCGGGGATGGTGACGCTGGCGGTGGAGGCTTGATCGGTGGTGTTGGGGCGGATGATGCTGAGCTTGTCGGTGCGTGGGCGTTCTGCGGCACCGGGAATGACTCGGCGCGTGACCTCAAGTGTGTAAGCGCGGCCGTCTTGGAGTTGTACCGGCTGATCGAGGCGGACGAGCCCGCGGCGTTCACCCGGGGTCAGGGCACCCTGGGCGACGTTCGTTTGGTTCAGGACGCGATCTTCGATGAGCGCGGGCATGCTCTTGGGGCTTGCGCCAAAGGGGATGGTGGCGGTGGGGGTCTTGCCGTCGGGCGTGGTGGCGACGGTGAAGCCGGGAAGCTGGCCGACGTTTTGCAGCAGGAGGCTGACGCCGATGGCGGTGATCAGGACGTTGAGGCGGGGCGCTTTGCGGAGCGGGCGGTAGGCGAAGCGCTCGACGCAGTAGCCGACGGCTGCGCAGACGGTGACAGTGAGCAGCAAGACGGCGCCGACGACCCAGATGGGCGCGGCGTCTGAGGCGAGGCCCAGGGCGGCGAGCAGGATGGTGGAGGCGGTGAAACTGGTCCAGCAGCCGAGGACGAAGATGTCCGAGTGAGCGAAGTTGATGAACTTGAGCACGCCGTAGACCAGCGTGTAGCCCAGGGCCAGCAGCGCGTAGAGGGCGCCGACGGCGATGGTGGTGATCAAGGTGGTGAGCAGTTCTGGCACGAGGGTGTGGTGTTATGAGCGTGAGGCGCGGGGAATGGGTGCGGGTGGTGGTGGGGGTTGTGGTGCAGCAGGGCGGGCGGGTGCGAGTGAGGCCGCCGGGGTTGAGGGGTCGAGTTTAGCAGAATCGGGCGAGCGGGTCTGGGGGCTGTTCAGTGGGCCCGGTTGGCAACCGGGGGGTCGTTGGCCAGTATCCTGAGCCATGAGCGACGCGACGGATGGGAAGGTGGTCAGTGGGCGGGTGCTGGGGCTTGATGCCGTGCGCGGCTTTGCGCTGCTGGGCATCACGCTGGTGAACATGGGCTACTTCGCCAGCTCGAGCATGGAGGGCATGAAGCTCGCGCCCGCGGCGGGCTCTGCGTGGTACGACATCCTGGCGTTCTACTTTGTCAGCACTTTGTGCGCGGCGAAGTTCTTCCCGCTCTATTCGCTGCTGTTTGGCGTGGGCCTGGCGATCATGCACCAGCGGGCCGTGGCGGCGGGGCGCGACTGGCTGGGGATGGTCATTAGGCGGCTGGCGGCGCTGGCGATCTTCGGGCTGCTGCACGCGGTGCTGATCTGGAACGGCGACATCCTTTTCATTTACGCGGGCTTTGGGCTGCTGCTGGTGCCGCTGCTGGGCGCGAGTGCGCGAACGCTGACGGTGCTTGGGAGCGTGGCGCTGCTGGTGGGGGTGCTGGGCTCAACGCTTTGGTTCACGCTGAACCACGTTGATGAGCTGTTTGGCGCGCCGGTGTACGCGGACCACGACACGCCGCTGCCGGCAGAGCTGGCGGCGATGAGCCCGCTGCAGCGTTACTGGGGGGCGTGGTCGTTCGAGCAAGGGGTGTACAGCTACGCGGCGATGCACAGCGCGGAGCTCGAGGCGTACGGGCGCGGGCCTTGGTCGCAAGCGCTGGGCGTGCGGGTGAGCGGGTGGAGCTTCGGGCTGGTCGCGGCGGTGCTGGCGTATGGGTGGCTCGTGCTGGCGCAGTTCATGTTCGGGGCCGCGCTGCTGAAGGCTGGCTACTTTGGCGCGCAGGGACGGGCGGTGCGGGGGCGTGCGGCGCGCTGGTGCTTTGGGCTTGGGGTGCCGATGGCTCTGGCTGCGGCCCTGCTGCCCGCGCTGGTTGGTGGGCTGGTAGGTGTTGCGCTAGGCGCGGGCCTGATGACTCTGGCGGGCCCGATGCTGGCGCTGGGATGGGTCAGCGTGTTTGTCAGCGCAGGTGAGCGCGTGGGCCCGGGCGGCGCGCTGGCGTGGGTGTTTGCCGCGCTGGCGCGGGTCGGAAAGTTTGGCCTAACCAACTACCTGCTCATGAGTGTGCTGGCGACGGGGATCATGTACCACTGGGGCCTTGGGCTGATCGGGTCGTTTGGCCCGCTGGCGCGGTGCGCTATCAGCGTTGGGCTCTTTGCGGTGATCGTGTTGTTGAGCTGGGCGTGGGCCCGGCGGTTTGAGTTTGGACCCATGGAGTGGCTCTGGCGGGGCGTCACGCACCTGCGGCGGCCCGGCGCTAAACTTGCCCCTGGTGAGTGAAGCACTTGAGAACCTGAACGCGACCGACGCGCCGCTGCCGCACCCGATGGGCCTGACAGCGCACGGCTTTGCGCAGATCTACGCGGCAATCACCGGCGGGGGAACGCGCGGGGCGATGGACGCGTACGCGGTGCTGTTTAGAACCGGGCGGTGGCCCGCGAGGGTTGAGGCCGCGATGGGGCGTGCGGGCTGGAGCGTCGCGCGGATGGTCGGCCCCGTTGTGCGGACGCACGCCAGCGAGAGCGATGAGGGCGTGGTGCTGAAGTTTACGCAGGCGGTGCCCGGTCGTGGCGGCGTGGCGCAGGGGGGCGGCGCGGCGCGTTTGAGTGTCATTGCGGGCGAGGCAGACGCTGCGCGGCCTAACGCGCTGGTGGCGGCGCTGGCGGTGCTTGGGCCTGGGTCGGCTTCGACATCGGTAAGTCTGGACGTTGGCGAGGGGCAGACGGTTGAGACCGAGAGTGTGCTGATCCCCATGGTCGGCAAACGCCGCGTGCGGGCGTACACGCTGTGCGTGAGCTCGCAGGTTGGCTGCGCGATGGGCTGCACGTTCTGCCAGACGGCGCAGATGGGGCTCGTGCGGTCGCTGAGCGCGGCAGAGATCGTGGCTCAGTGGTTCGCGGCCCGCTGGTGCGTATCGCGGCCCGATGAGCAGGCGGAGGTCCGCAACATCGTCTTTATGGGCATGGGCGAGCCGATGGACAACCTGGGTGCGGTGCTGAGCGCGATCGCGGTGCTCACAGACACGCGCGGGCCAGCGATGGCGATGAGCCGCGTGACGATCAGCACGGTGGGCAGGACGGATGGGATCGATCGTTTGGCGGCGCACGTGGCGCAGCCGGGCTGGCACCGCCTGGGGCTGGCCATCAGCGTCAACGCGCCGACAGACGTGGCGCGGAGCCGCATCATGCCGGTGAACCGCGCGATGCCGCTGGCGCGGCTGCGGGCGACGCTGGAGCGTTACCCGCTGCGCGCGAGCCGTCACTTGATGCTGGAGTATGTGCTGATCCCCGGCGAGAACGACAGCGCGCCGCACGCGGACGCGATGGCGAACTTCGTGCTGGGCGCAAGCACGGCCGATGACGCGCTGGCGGAGGGCCTGCCGTTTGCGCCGGTGCCAGAGGGCGATGGCGTGCCGCGGTATGAGGGTGCGCGGCTGGCGGCGTGCGTGAACGTGATCCCGTACAACCCGCGCGAGAACAGCCCCTGGCCCGCGCCAAGCGAGGAGCAGATCGAGACGTTCTGCACGCGGCTAGGCGGATATGGGATTTATGTGAAGCGCCGGCGGACCAAGGGGCGTGACCAGATGGCCGCGTGCGGGCAGCTGGGCAACTTGGCGTACAAGCGGGCCAAGACGGGCACGGGGACCGGCGCAGGGTCGGCATCGGCAACAGGGGCAGAGCATGGTTGATCCGAAACACACCGGCGCGGCACCGATGCTGGGCAACGCGTGCGCCTTCAGTGATGAGACGCTGCCCGAGCCGCTGCCCGCGGAGCCGCTGGGCCTGTTCATGCAGTGGCTTGAGCTGGCGACAAGCCGGAAGTCGCAGCCGAACCCCAACGCGATGACGCTGGCGACCGTGGGCGTTGACGGCCAGCCGTCGGCGCGGGTCGTGCTCGCGCGTCGGGTCGATGTTGGCCGCGGGTACGTGGTGTTCTACAGCAACTACCACTCGCGCAAGGGTGAGGAGATCGCCGGTGGCGGCAAGGTGGCGCTGTGCTTTCACTGGGACCAGCTTGATCGGCAGGTCCGCATGGAGGGCGTGGCGACAATGAGCCCGCCGACGGAGAGCGACGCGTACTTCAACGCGCGCCCGCCGTTGTCGCGGCTGGCGGCGTGGGCGAGCGATCAGAGCCGTCCCGTCGCGTCACGCCAAGAGTTGCTGGATCAGAACCATCGCGTCGAGGCACGGTTTGGCCTTGGCGCGCCGGGCGTTGATGTGGC
>Ga0105046_10009987_pt1 | contig 14799 bp, 12 predicted proteins | sample MAT03_FD_78385 | JGI IMG/M metagenome (GOLD analysis project Ga0105046, IMG submission 78385) | Freshwater microbial communities from Lake Fryxell liftoff mats and glacier meltwater in Antarctica - MAT-03 (megahit assembly) | ecosystem: Environmental > Aquatic > Freshwater > Ice > Liftoff... | reverse complement strand
TGATTCACACGACGCTGAGCGACCTTCGGGAGCTCGTGTCGTGTGATTCACACGACGCTGAGCGGCCTTCGGGAGCTCGTGTCGTGTGATTCACACGACGCTGAGAGCGGTCCCGTCTCCGGGCAGGCCCTCGAAACATCACCCAGCGTGAGCGACGGCCTGTTGTGACGCTCTTGATCCTGGCGTCCCGGCCGAGGGTTGCGTAGAACCGGGCCGTGCGGTTTGGCCTTCTAGCCTTGGCGCTCTGTGCGCTCGCAAGCGCGCCGGGGCTCGCACGTGGAGACGCGCCTTCTCCTGCGCCGCAGCCGAAGACGGCGATGCCAACGGGCAATACAACTGCGCCTTGCTGAGGCTCGAAGGCAAGGGGATGGCGGTAGACAAGGCGGCTGCAATCGAGGACCTGAAGCGGGCAGCGGCGCAGAACCACATCGGAGCCATGAACCTGCTGGGGCAGGCCTATGTCGCGGGCGAAGCGGTCGAGAAAGACATCCCTGCGGGCATCGCGCTGATCGAGAAAACCGCCTCGTTCGGCAATCCGGCGGGGCTTTATGCGATGGGTCTGGCCTTTGCCCAAGGCATCGGGGTCGAAAAGGACCTTGTGAAATCGCACGCCTATTTCAACCTCGCCGCGACGACCGGCCATCCGCAAGGCGCGCAGGCCCGGGCCGAGATCGAGGCGCAACTGACCCCCGAACAAGTCATTGCAGCCCAGCGCATCGCCCGCGCGTTCCGGTCGGTTCCCGTGCCGACCCCAGCCCCGTAACGGCCGGCCCATAGCCGGCCAACGGGCCTGCGAACCCGGCGCGTGCAAACCCGCGATCCGGCTCTCGCTGCCCTGCACCAGACGGCACCAACCGCCCGTGTGGGCCTCCACCGCGAACCCGCCCGGACCCGGAAGACCCCGCAGCACCACCCCAAACCGCCAGCCCAGCGCGTGGCGGGCAAACCGCCCTCCCCACCCGCGTAGGGTGCGTGATCTCACGCACCGCTTCCTGCCGCCGCCCGCCCCGCCCACCGCCCGGTCGCAAGGCATCCGGTCAGCAGATAGCCCCCCGTCGGCGCCTCCCAGTCCAGCATTTCGCCGCACACGAACACCCCCGGCACCGCGCGCAGTTCCAACCCTGCGGTGACCGAAGCAGCCCTAACCCCGCCCGCCACCGAAATCGCCTCGTCAAGGGGCCGCGTCCCGGTCAGCGGTATTGCCAACCGCTTGACGGCATCGACAACCGGAACCGCGCGCCCGAACTCCATCACCAACCCGATGCCCACCGGCGAAATCCCCAGCTTGCGCAACCGGTTGGCCAACGTCTCGCCCGCCCGCATCCGTCCAAGCCTTGCCACGACCTCGGACTCTGCCACATCCGGCATCAGGTCCAACGCCAGCCCCGCCCCGTCGCGCAGCGCCGCCGATACGGCGTAAATCCCGCCGCCTTCGATCCCGCGCGTCGAGATCACAAACTCCCCCCGCTCCCGCCGGTCCCCGACCAGCAGGGCACACCCCTTGACTGCGACCCCGAAGAACCGCGCCATATGGGCCGACCACGCCACCTCAAACCCCACATTCGCGGGCCGAAACGCGGCCACCCCCACACCCCGCGCTGTCAACCACGGGACCCACGCCCCATCCGACCCCAGCCGCGCCCAGCTAGCCCCGCCCAGCGCCAGAACCGTCACGGCAGGGCGCAGCACCTGCACCCCGTCCCCGACCAGAAACCGCAGCCCCTCCCCGTCAAACCCGTCCCACCGCCAGCGGGTGCGCACCTCGACGCCCAGACCCGCCAGCCGCGCCAGCCATGACCGCAGCAGGGGCGACGCCTTCATCGCGACCGGAAACACCCGGCCCGACGACCCGACAAACACCTCCTGCCCCAACTCCCGGCACCAATGGACCACAGCGTCCGGCCCGAAGGCGCGCAGCGCAGGCTCCAGCCATACCGCGCCGAACGTGCCCACAAACGCGCCGAACGGCTGGTCCTTGGTGATGTTCAGCCCCGATTTGCCCGCCATCAGAAACTTGCGCCCGACCGAAGCCTTGGCCTCGCACAGCACGACGCGCCGCCCCGCCAGCGCCAGTTCCTGTGCCGCCATCAACCCGGCAGGGCCGCCGCCGACGACCAGAGCATCCACTTACCCCGCCCCCGCGATCATCGCCTTGATCGCCGCCAGATGCCCCGGTTTGGCCGCCAGCGCGTCTGCCGCCAGCGCCCGCGCCGCGTCCATCAGCCCCGAAGGCTCCACCACCCGGTCCACCAGACCCCAGGCCAGCGCCTCGTCCGCCGTCACCCGCACGCCTGCCAGCAGAACCATCCGCGCCCGGCCCGGCCCGACCAACGCAGCCAACCGCGCGGGGTCGGCAGGTTGCGGCAGATACCCCCGCTTCATCACGGGGTAAAAGACGACTGCGCCGCTTACCGCGATCCGCAGATCGCAGGCCAGCGCCATGCCGATCGCCCCCCCGGCCAGCGCTCCGTTCAACGCCGCAATCGTCAGGCCGGGAAAGGCCGCGATCCGCCCCGACAGGCGATCCCAGACCGGATCGACTGCCAGCCCCGCCGCCGCCTCGTCCAGATCCGCCCCGGCGGAAAACACCGAACCCGCCCCGGTCAACACCAGAACCCGCACGTCCCCAGCCGCCGCAACTGCGGCATCCAGCGCCTCCAGCATGCCCCGCGTCAACGCATTCGCCTTGTCGGGCCGGTCCAGCACCAGAACCCGCAGCGCGCCGTGATCTTCAACCCGGATCATCCGATCAGACCGACGGCACGACGCACCGCGTCATCGCGCAGCTTGATTTCCTCGCCCAGATAGCTGTCCGACCCCGCCCCGCACATCCACAACAACGCCCGCGCGGGCCAGTTCGCCGGAATGTGCACCGCAGGGTCAAGGGCTGCCACCGGGTTGATGCCGCTTGCCTTGATCTTGACCTGCATTTCGGTCGCCACCGTGCCGGGCGACAATCCCATGACCCGCAGCCCCCAGCCGGACTCCTCCAGATGCAGCGCGCGGGTCAGCATCGCCGCCCCGGCCTTCGAAGAGCAATAGCTCGACCACCCCTCAAGCGGCGCGTGGGCCGCACCCGAAGAGACGGTCAGCACCGTTCCGCTGCCCTGAGCTTTCATCACCGGCACCGCCGCGCGCATGCCGTGGAACACGCCGGTCAGATTGACCGCCACCGCCGCCGCCCATTCCGCCGGATCGGCGGCGACCAAAGGCGCAATCGGATCGATCACCCCGGCGTTGTTGATCAGCACATCCAGCCGCCCGTACCGCGCCACCACGGCCTGCATGGCGACCTGTACCGATCCCCAATCCGCCACATCGCAAGGCATCGCCAAACCGCCCAGACGGTCGGCCAACGGCCCGGTCGCCCCGACACCGCGCGACAACAGCACGACCTGCGCCCCCGCCTGCGCGAACACCTCTGCCGCCGCCGCTCCGATCCCCCGGCTTGCGCCCGTGATCACCACCACCTTGCCCTGCATCACATCCCCGCTTTCTGACAAATCCCTTTACACGATGCCACCGCGCGCCGGAAACCCTCCGTCGCCCATAGAAACCCTTGACCGGCTCCCTGTGGCAAGGGATGTTGCCGCATCAGTCATTTTCTGTAGAAAGGCTTCATTCATTATGACCCAATGGACACTGAAAACCAGCACCACCCTCGCGGCACTTCTGGCGGGCACTGCGGCTTTTGCCGATATCACGCCCGAAGAGGTCTGGCAGAACTGGCAGGACACGTCGGCAAGCTATGGCCAGACCGTGACAGCCACCTCCGAAACGCGCGACGGTGACACGCTGACTGTCGAAGGGCTGTCGGTCGTGCTGGATCAGGAAGAGGGTGGGTTCACTCTGACCATCGACGAAGTGAACTTCACCGACAATGGCGATGGCACGGTCGAAATCACCATGTCCGACCGCTTTCCCGTCACGATGGCCGTGCCGGGGGAAGATGGCGAAGGCCCGACCGATCTGACCATCGTCGTCTCGCAACCGGGTCTGGCGATCACCGTCGGCGGCACCAGCGACGAGGCAAGTTATGACTTCGAAGCCCCAACCCTGAACATCAAGCTGGAGTCGATAGACGGTGTCGACGCTGATGCCGTCGATGTGACAGCCGACATCACGATGACCGCGATGACCGGCAACTATCTGGTTTCCGGCCCCGCTGACGGAAAATCCATCGACACCGCCTTCGGCGCGCAAAGCATGGCGATGACCCTTCTTGCCAAAGACCCTGAAGAACAATCAGACGTGCGGGTGGTCGCAACCCTGGCCGATCTGGCAGGCACCTCCAGCAGCAGCTTCGCCGGCATGGACCTGATGGCCACCAACATGGCCGACGCGCTGAAAGCAGGCTTCGCCACCACCGCCACCGTCACCAATGGGGCGATGCAATTCGACCTCGACGTGACCGAAGCCGTGGGCCCCACCAAAGTCTCTGCGACCTCTGGCGGCGGCGGGCTGTCGCTTTCTCTGGATGCGGCTGGGCTGACTTACGGCTTTGACGGCAAGGCTACCGAACTCACGATGAGCGGGGCTGAAATCCCCTTCCCGGAACTGAGGATGAACTACAGCGAAATTGCCTTCAATCTGATGATGCCACTTTTGGCGTCCGCCGAGCCGACCGATTTTACCTATCTGATGCGAATCGTCGACCTTGCGGTATCTGACGAACTTTGGGCGATGTTCGACCCGATGGGCACCTTGCCCCGCGATCCTGCGACAGTGATCGTCGACACCAAAGGCAAGGTCCGCCTGACGACGGACCTCGTGGACGAGGCGGCGATGGCCACCCTTGGCGAAGCACCTCCGGGCGAGTTGCATGCCTTTGACCTGACCGAATTGCGCGCCAAGGTGGCGGGGGCCGAACTGACCGGGTCCGGGGCGCTGACCTTTGACAACTCCGACCTCGTGAAATTCGGCGGAATGCCGGTGCCGACCGGGAAGGTCGATCTGAAACTGGTGGGCGGCAATGGCCTGTTGGATAAACTGGTGACGATGGGTTTGGTCACGGCCGACGACGTCATGGGCGCCCGCATGATGCTGAGCATGTTCGCCAATGCAGGCGCGGGGGAGGACGAATTGACCTCGACGCTGGAATTCAAGGACAAGGGCTTTTACGCCAACGGCCAGCCGATCATGCCGTAAGGCTTCCGGCGCAAGACCATGAAGGGCCGTCCCGCGCTTGGGGCGGCCTTTTTCATGTTGGTAGCCGGAAGATACAATTGCGGCTGACATAGGCCTGATCTTCCCCCGCCCGTGCCGGCAAACCGCCGTAATCGGCCGTCCCTTGCACGGGGGGCACCGGCAACGGGTTGCCCGGAGGTGCAATCACCGCCCCGGCAGCGGCATTGCCCGACATGTCTGCAATCCCGGTGACTGCGACCTGGGTTACAAAGCTCATGCTGCCGACGCGCGACGCGATCGGCCCGCCGGCAAAACCGAAACCCGCCGACACCGCCGCCGCGCGGGCGGCATCGCTGGCGTTACGCCCTTCGACCAAGGCCTGCCCACCGGTCGTCATGCCCTGCCCTGTGCTTTGAATGATCAGGATCGTCGCCTGATCCGCCCTGCTCATCGTGGCCCCCGCCGCCCCGATCCCGATGGCCCCGACGCTAAAGGTCCCTACCGCGTTGATCGCGGCCGACCCGACGTTGCCGGTGTCCTGATAGGTGAACGCCCCGCGCATCGCCGACCCCACAGCCAGCGTGGTCATCGCGGTCCCTGTCGTCACGCCCGTCATCCCGACCGCCCCAGCCGCCGCAAACCCGGTGCCGCCCGACACGATCCCCGCCGTCACCACCAGAATCGTCGCGCTGGCGTCCCGCACGAACATGGCGGCCGTCAGCGCATTCTCCCAACCGTTCACCACCGAATCAATGCTGCCCGCTGACCGGCTGTTCGCCGACATCCGCTCGGCCCGCAGCCAATCCATGTCGGCGCGGGCCTCGCGTACCAGCGCCAGAAGGTTTTCGCGCATCAGACCGGGATAAGTGCGCAACCCGTTCTCGGCAGTCAGCCAATAGCGCCGGGTTTCGGCGTCCAGCTCCGACCGCACCGACCCCCATTCGGTTTCCACACAATAGGTGGTCGGCAACAGAAATCCGTGATCGGTAGGCACCGTCCGGGTGTTTCGCCGCACCAGCGTCGCCCGCACCGCCGTGCGGATCAAAAGATAAACCCCGTCGTTGTTGTAGGCCCAGCGCGCGCCGTTGCGTTCGGTGATGATGTGCCAAGCCATCCGGTAAACCCTTCGCCCCGTCCACTGAATACATTCCTCTGCCGTCCAATCGTCCGGCAGCCCTTGAAATCCGTGTCGAAACCATGACTTTGGGCGGCACACAAGTCAATCGCGGGGCGCAACCCGCAGGAGCCTCCATGCCCGTATCCCTTGCCGCCCTGACCGAAGCCCTGCTGTCCGCCGCCCGCGCCGCAGGGGCCGACACGGCGGATGCGCTGGCGGTGTCCGGCGCGTCGGTCAGCATCGACATCCGGGCAGGCGCGCTGGAACAGGCGGAAAGGTCAGAGGCGACCGAAGTGGGTCTGCGCGTCCTGATCGGGGGGCGGCAGGCTTGCGTGTCGGCGTCCGATGTGTCGCCGGCCACCTTTGCCCGTCTGGCCGAACGCGCGGTCGCCATGGCGCGCGAAGCACCCCAAGACCCCTATGCGGGTCTGGCCGAACCCGGCCAACTGGTGCAGGGCTGGGACCTTGCCGGTTTCGAGCTTGCCGATCCCGGCGACGAACCGACCGCCGCTGCCCTTGAACAGGACGCTCGCGTGGCGGAAGCGGCGGCCATGACCCATGCCGGGATCACCCAGGTCGAAGCCTCGGCAGGTTATGCCGAACGCCGCCTGCACCTTGCCACCTCGAACGGGTTTTCCGGCGGCTATGTTCGCACGTCGCGGTCGATCTCTGCCGTGGCCTTCACCGGCACCGGAACGGCGATGGAGCGCGACTGGGCAGGCGAAGGCCGCATCTGGCAAGCCGACATGCCCGCCGCCGCCGAGATCGGAACGCTCGCCGCGACCCGCGCCCTGCAACGCGCGGGGGCGACCCGGCCCGTGACAGGCACCTACCCGGTTCTGTTTGACGAACGGATTGCGGCGTCGCTGATCGGGCATCTGCTGTCCGCCGTCAACGGTGCGTCCGTGGCGCGCGGGTCATCCTGGGCGCGCGACCTTTTGGGCCGACAGGTGCTGCCCGCGACCCTGTCGGTGATCGAAGACCCGCACCGCCCCCGCATTTCTGGCTCCCGCCCTTTCGACGGCGAAGGGTTGCCCACCGCCCGCCGCGCCATTGTCGACAACGGCATCCTGACCGGCTGGACGCTGGATCTGGCGACCGGGCGGCAGTTGGGCATGCCTTCCACCGCCAACGCCTCGCGCAGCACATCGTCCCCTCCATCGCCGTCGACGTCGAACATCGACCTGACGCAGGGCACCGCGACCCACGGCGACCTGATCCGCGACATGGGCACCGGATTGCTGGTGACTTCGATGATCGGATCGACGATCAATCCCACCACCGGCGACTATTCGCGCGGGGCGTCGGGGTTCTGGGTCCGGAACGGCGCGATTTCGCATGCGGTCAACGAATGCACCATCGCAGGCAACCTGCGCGACATGCTGCTGCGGATCATCCCTGCCAACGATGCGCGCAGCCACCTGTCCACCCGCGTGCCGTCGATCCTGATCGAAGGGATGACCCTTGCCGGAACATGATCCGGGGCCGGACCGGGACCTGGCCCTGCTGACCGAAGCCGCCCACCGCGCCGGACAGATCGCGCTGCACTATTGGGGCCACAAGCCTTGGGTGACGGATAAACCCGACGGTCAGGGCCCCGTCACCGAAGCCGACCTTGCCGTCAACGCGATGCTGGAAGACACCCTGCGCACCGCTCGGCCCGACTATGGCTGGCTATCCGAAGAGTCGCCCGATGACCCGGCAAGATTGCAGTGTGAACATGTGTTCATAATCGACCCGATCGACGGCACCCGTGCGTTCATCGACGGTGACAGCAGCTTTTCCCACTCTTTCGCCATCGCACGCGACGGTATGGTAACCGCAGCCGTCGTCTACCTCCCCGCCAAATCGCGCCTCTATGCCGCCAGTGCTGCACAAACCGCGCGGTGCGACGGTCAACCGATACGACCGTCCGAGCGTCGCGAACCCGACGGGGCTACGCTTCTGACATCAAAGGCATTTATCGCCCCCGACCATTGGATAGGCCCCCCGCCCGCCGTGATCCGCGTCTTTCGGGCGTCGCTGGCCTACCGCATGTGCCTGGTGGCAGACGGCGAATTTGACGGGATTTTGTCGCTCAGACCGACTTGGGAATGGGACATTGCAGCGGGATCGCTGATCGCCGCGCAGTCTGGCGCACAGGTCACGGACCGGCTGGGCCTGCCGATTGTTTTCAACCAGGCGCACCCACAAGCCAACGGCCTGCTTGCCGCCAATCCGGGCCTTCACGCGGCCCTCGCAGCCCGCCTGAAACCATAAGGCCACCCGAAGGCGGCCTTATGTGAACGATCATTTCTTTTTCGGCGGCACAAAGCGTTTGGAGGTGTCTTTGGCATCCAACCGGACCGGAGCCGGTTTTGGCCGCGCCGGTTTGGCATAGATCTTGCCTTCGGCGGGCTTGCCGAACGACTTGCCTTCGGCAGCATGAGACTTGAACCCGCCAGACCGTGCGGGGCGGTCGTCGCTGCCGCCGTGCGACTTGAACCCCTCCGAGCGCGGACGCGCAGGGCCGTCGGCCTTGGGGGCCCAGCGCGGTTTCGGCGCATCGCCCTCCACGCGCGGCGCATAGGGTTTGCGGTCGGCCGCCGCGCGCGGGGCATAAGGTTTCTTTTCGGCATCACGCGGGGCATAGGGTTTCTTGTCGGCATCGCGCGGCGCATAGGGCTTGCGGTCCACCGCGTCGCGCGGCGCATAAGGCTTGGCCGCCGTATCGTCACGCTTCACATAAGGCTTGCGTGGCGCGGCTGCATCCTCCCGCTTCACATAAGCTTTACGGGGCGCCGCAACCGCATCGTCGCGCTTGACGTAAGCTTTACGGGGCGCCGCAACCGCATCGTCCCGCTTTACATAGGCCTTGCGCGGCGCCGCCGGTTCTTCGTCCCGCTTGACATAGGCCTTGCGCGGGGCCGGGGCCTCTTCTGCCACCTGGCGCGGTGCTGTCTGGACCGGCTCGTCATCCTCGATGATGCGGGCCGGCTTCGGCACATAGGCGGGACGCTCGGCAACCTCGGGCCGGGGCGCACGCGCCACCGGTTCGGCCTTCGCTGCACGCGGGGCCGCTGGCTTGCGCGGCGCGCGCTCTGGCCGGTCCATGTCCGGCTCGCCCGGCAAACGGTCCATCGTCACGCCGATCTCCAACTCCAGATGCGCGCCGAACTTGCCTGCATGTTCCGTCGCAATCTGCACGAAGGTCCGGTCTTCCTGCACCCGGATCGCCCCGATCGCGTCCTTGGTGATGCCGCCCGCATCGCAGATTTTCGGCAACAGCCAGCGTGCCTCGGCGCGACCCGCGCGACCGACCGACAGCGCATACCAGACCGACGCGCCGAACTCCCCCCGCTCGCGCGGGGCCGCAGCCGCACCCGCCGGCACCACCTGATCGGACAGCACGTCAGGCGCGGCCCGCCCTTCGCGCCACAGCCGCACGAACGCCGCGGCCACCACCGGCCCGCCGAACCGCGAGATCAGCGCGTCGGCCATCCCGGCCTCGTCGCCCATCCCGGCATTCAGCGTCGGATGGTCCAGCAGCCGCATGTCGTCCTTTTCCTGAACCTCGTCCGCCGAAGGCGGCTTGACCCATTCGGCCACGACCTTGGCCCCTTGCAGCAGGCGCTGAGCCTTCTTGAACTCGGACGGGGCGACGATCAGCGCCGAAACCCCCTTTTGCCCGGCCCGCCCGGTGCGACCCGACCGGTGCAGCAGCGTTTCCGAATTGCTGGGCAGATCGGCATGGATCACCAACTCAAGCCCCGGAAGGTCGATCCCCCGCGCGGCCACGTCGGTCGCCACACAGACCCGCGCCCGCCCGTCGCGCAACGCCTGCAAGGCATGGGTCCGCTCCTGCTGGCTCAACTCGCCCGACAGCGCCACGACCTGAAACCCCCGGTTCCCCATCCGCGCCATCAGCGTGTTGACGTTGGCCCGCGTCTTGCAGAACACCAGCGCAGTACGCGCCTCATAGAACCGCAGCGTGTTGAAAATCGCATGTTCACGGTCCCGCACCGCCACCGACATCGCCTTGTATTCGATATCGACATGCTGGCGCGCCTCGCCCTGCGTCTGGATGCGCAGCGCATCCGTCTGGAAATCCCGCGCCAGTGCCGCGATTTCCTTGGATACGGTGGCCGAGAACATCAGCGTGCGACGCTCTGCCGGGGCAGCCCCCAGAATGAATTCCAGATCCTCGCGGAAGCCCAGATCCAGCATCTCGTCCGCTTCGTCCAGAACGGCGGCGCGCAGGCCGGACAGGTCCAGCGATTTCCGCTCGATATGGTCGCGCAAGCGGCCCGGCGTGCCGACCACGATATGCGCTCCACGGTCCAGCGCCCGCTTTTCCGTCCGGTAATCCATGCCGCCGACACAGGTCGCAATCTGCGCCCCGGCCGATCCGTACAGCCATTCCAACTCGCGCGCGACCTGCAACGCCAATTCCCGCGTGGGTGCTATCACCAGAGCCATCGGCGTGTCGGCATACAGCAGCTTGTCCGCCCCGCGCAGCAACTGGTCGGCAATCGCGATGCCAAAGGCGACAGTCTTGCCCGAACCCGTCTGCGCCGACACCAGCGCATCGCGCCCTGCCGCCTCGGGGGCCAGCACGGCCATCTGCACCGGCGTCAAGGTTTCATAGCCCTTGGCCGCCAAAGCCGCAGCCAAAGGCGCGGCAATACCCATTTCGATCATGTCATTTTCCCAAAGGGGGGGCTTTCCGCCCGCCCATGAAGTGCCCAAAAGAACGGCACCTCATTCCCTTTCGCAGGGCGATCTCCTCACCGCCTGCACCGGAACCCTCGGGCCGTGAGGCGTCCCTTACACCGAAACCACCCGCGTGCATAGCCCCAGCGACCTGCGGCTTGTCGCAGGACGGCGCAGCCGGGCGGGGGTCGGGCGCAGGTCTGGACTCATGCCGCCAAAACGCCAACAGTGCAGACGCGGCCTTCACAGACGAGTGAACGACCGTCCGCAATCATTCAAACCGGTCCAGAGACACTTCCCCGGTTCTGCCCCACCAAACAGACAAAGCAGCACCCTAGACGGCCAGAAACCGTCTGCACAGCAGGTGTACAGCGGGTGTACAGGGGGTGCACCACGATTTTGTGCCGCTTGACCCCCCGCCCCCGTCCGGTAGGGTTCCCGGCGACCCACAGACCGGAGCCCTCCCCATGACCCAACGCCTGCACCTCGTCTTTGGCGGTGAACTGGTGTCACCCCAACAAAACGTGTTCAAGGACATCACACAAATTCACATCGTCGGCATGTTCCCGAACTATGACACCGCGTTTGCGGCGTGGAAGGCCGAGGCGCAGCGCACGGTTGACAATGCCCACATGCGCTATTTCATCGCCCACATCCATCGGTTGCGCGAAGACGGAACTCCGGGACCGGTGACCGAGGATGTCGGTCAATGAGGGGTGATCCGGACAGAAATTCGACAGCCCGTCCCTTCGTGAATAACTCGGGCGCTTGAGCAGCTAACCTGCCTGTTCCAGAGCGTTGATCAGCGCATCGACCGTAGGTACACCCGGATTGCCCTTCATCGAAGACGACACCAGCGCGGCTTCGGCCACCATGCGATGATCCTGCGGTCGCAGGCCCTGCGCCATCAAGCCGGGCAACCCCGCCTCCTTCGCCCAAAGGCTTAACGCGGACGGCGCACGGTCGGCGGCGACACCCAACCCGGCACCCAGGATAGCGCATACCTCGGCCACCCGTTCGCCGCCGTTCTGCAGGTTCATCTGCAAAACGGGCCCCAACAGTACACCGCAAATCGCCCCATGCGCAGCAGGGGTCATGCCGCCGATCACCCCCGCCAGCCCATGTACCGCCCCCAGACCGGCATTGGCCAAAGCCAGACCGCCACACAGGCTGACCCAGGCCAGCCGATCTCGCGCCGCGGCATCTTCGCCGTCCATCAACCGCCTGAGGGCTGTCAGCCCCATCGAAACCGCAGGCCGCGTCAGCGCATCGGTGAACGGATTGGCGCGGGTGCAGACATAGGGCTCGATCACTTGGGTCAACGCGTCCAGCCCGGATGCCAACGTCACCAAGCGCGGGCAATGGTCGGTCAGGGCGGGGTCGACAATCGCAATGCGCGCCAACATCCGGTCATCGCGCAGACTGACTTTGCGGCGATGTTCGGGCACCCCGATGACGGCATTCTTGGTGGCTTCGGCCCCGGTGCCGGCTGTTGTCGGGATGGCGATATAAGGCAGGGGCACCGCCGTCAGCGGCAAGCCCCTGCCTACCACCTCCAGATGGTCCATCGCCCCGCCGGCCCCCGGAACCAGCGCCGCAATCGCTTTGCCAAGGTCCAGCGCCGCGCCGCCGCCCAGCGCCACCACCCACTGCGCCCCGAACCGCCGCGCTTCGCTTATGGCGGTTTCCAAGAGCAGAAGCGTCGGTTCCTGCCCGCAGGCCATCGGCAACACGTCTGGCCCCAGCGCGTCGATCAACCACGCCGCCCGCTCTGGGTTGGCACCATGCACCACCACCCCCCGCGTCCCGAACCCCGCGATCAGGGCCGGGGCCTTGGCCGCCTCCCCCCGTCCAAACAGGATGCGTCCCGGCCCAGTGATCCCGAAAGGCGTCATACCGACATCGTTGCCGCCACCGCCCGCCCCCAGCGCGCATATTTGGCGTCGCGCACCGCCGCGTCCATTTCCGGCACAAATCGCCGCTGCAAGGCCCAGCCTTTGGCAAACTCCTCTGGCCCGCCACAGACCCCGGCCTGCATCGCCGCCAGAAACGCGACGCCCAGCGCCGTCGTTTCCGTAACCACAGGCCGGTCCACCGGCGCGCCCAGAATATCCGACAGGAACTGCATCGCCCAGTCGCTGGCCGTCATCCCGCCATCGACCCGCAGCACGCCATCCGCCGCAGCCCCCCAGTCGGCCCGCATCGCCTCCAACAGGTCGCGCGTCTGATACCCCACGCTTTCAAGCGCCGCCCGCGCCAACTCGGCAGGGCCGGAGTTGCGGGTCAACCCATAGATCGCGCCCCGGCAATCGGGCCGCCAATAGGGCGCCCCCAGCCCGGTAAAGGCAGGCACCAGAACCACCCCCTGCGCCGGATCGGCCGCCTCGGCCAGCGGTTGCGTCTCGCGCGCCTCGCGGATGATCTTCAACCCGTCGCGCAGCCATTGCACCACGGCCCCCGCAATAAAAATCGAACCTTCCAGCGCATAAGTCGGCTTGCCGTTCAACTGATAGGCAATCGTGGTCAGCAACCGGTTCTTCGACGGCACCATGTCCGGCCCGGTGTTCAGCAGCGCAAAGCACCCCGTCCCGTAGGTCGATTTCATCATGCCGGGGCTGAAACAGGCATGCCCTACGGTTGCCGCCTGCTGATCCCCCGCCACACCCAGAATGGGAATTTCGCGGCCAAACAGATCGGCCCGTGTCGCCCCGAAATCGGCCGCACAATCGCGCACTTCGGGCAGCAGCGACATCGGGATGTCGAGCATTGCGCAAATCCCGACATCCCATGCGCCCTCGCGGATGTTGTAAAGCATTGTGCGCGCGGCATTGGTGGCATCCGTCGCATGCACCCGCCCGCCAGTCAGCCGCCAGATCAGAAAGGTGTCCACCGTGCCAAATGCCAATTCCCCCCGCATCGCCCGCGCCCGCGCGCCGGGGATGTGGTCGAGCAGCCATTTCAGCTTGGTCCCCGAGAAATAGGGGTCCAACAACAACCCGGTGCGTGCCGTGATCGCAGGCTCCTGTCCCGCCGCCTTCAGCGCCTCGCAGGTGTCGACGGTGCGTCGATCCTGCCAGACAATCGCATTGTGCAGAGGCTGACCCGAACTGCGGTCCCACAACAGCGTGGTTTCGCGCTGGTTGGTTATCCCGATGGCGGCGATGTCGCGGGCATCCACACCGGCCTTTTCAATTGCCCCGCGCGCTGTGCCCGCAACACTGGCCCACAGGTCCGCCGGATCATGCTCGACCCAACCGGGAGCGGGATAAATCTGCGGAAACTCCTCCTGCGCCACGGCGACCACGCGCAATCCGCCATCAAACAGGATCGCGCGGGACGACGTGGTGCCCTGATCAATCGCCAGAATATACGTCATCGCTGCAAGCCGCCGTTTCATCTGTTTCTAAATATCCCCGCCTGAGGCTTCTGTCCGCTACGCAGACGCCCGGCGCGGGGATATCAAGACACAGAAAATGAAGGGGCGGGGCCGTCAGGCTCCGCCCCCCATCAGATCAATTCTGCCAGGACTTGATCAGCTCGTCATAGGCGATGGTTTCGCCCATGGGCTTTTCGTTTTCCAGCTTGGCCACCGGCGAGCCGGGTTCGTCCAGCCAGAACTGGGGGTCCTTCTCTTCGTTCATCACCGGGCCAAGCTCGCCCTGCGCGCCGGATTTCTCCAGACGGATCAGCACGGCTTCCTGTTCGGCGCACAGGCTGTCAAGCGCCTCTTGCGGGGTCTTGGCGCCCGACATCGCGTCGCCGATGTTCTGCCACCACAGTTGTGCCAGCTTCGGATAGTCCGGGATGTTGGTGCCGGTCGGCGACCATTGCAGCCGGGCGGGCGAGCGGTAGAACTCGATCAG
>Ga0105046_10009986_pt1 | contig 14801 bp, 11 predicted proteins | sample MAT03_FD_78385 | JGI IMG/M metagenome (GOLD analysis project Ga0105046, IMG submission 78385) | Freshwater microbial communities from Lake Fryxell liftoff mats and glacier meltwater in Antarctica - MAT-03 (megahit assembly) | ecosystem: Environmental > Aquatic > Freshwater > Ice > Liftoff... | reverse complement strand
CGGTGTCAAAATAACTTCCCAATTTGATGCCATTCTTTTGCCGTCATCCGTCCTATCTTTTTCGTTAAATAGCGCGGCTATTCGCCTCAAAAGATAGTTGGCTGACGCCAAAATAATTGGCCTCAAATTGGAAACTTATTTTGACACCGTTCCTAATGATGTAAATTCATCATTTTACGTTGGGTCCAGTCCCAGCGGCATTTTCATCTTTCTTACCAGCCAGTTATAACAAGTCCCCAGGACAGGCGCCGGTTTATGTTCGGCAATCGCAATCCGGTGCAGCGCCTGATAATACGCGGGTGTATAACGAAGGTGGCGAGGCAAAAGGCGGTAAAGCCGCTTGAACCAACGCAGAAAACGTGCCCAGCGCGCAGCAGGTTGGTATGATACCTGAATACCCAAACGTTCACAAACAGGACCGGGCAACCAGCCTACCGTCATGAGTTTGGCCAGCGGCGCGTAGGCGTATTTGTGGTTAACAATGCTCTCCGTTAATTCGCGGCTCACAGGGCTGCTGCCAAGTAAATCAGCTTCGAGCATGTCGGAAAAATAGGCCCGAAAGGCTGCTAAGTCGGCAGGGTAGCGCTCCGCCGGAATACCAAGCAAGGAGGCCGTTATTTTGCTTTCTTCGTAAAACCGTTCGCGCCAATCGGTAGACAATCCGGCAACAGGGGCCTGCTCAAACACTTGAATGGTTGTCTCCAGCAGGGTTGCCAATACCCATAGCAGCAAGTCGGGATCATTGGCGGTATAAGGCTTGGGGGCAGAAGATGCTGCCGGGTAAGTTCCCCGAATGCCATTGTGAATCCGGCTTAAACGTCCGGCCACGGCACGGGCCTGGGCCTGCGTGCCGAAATACAGGGTGGCCATTGCTTTAAAAGTCCGGAACCCGCGGCCGAGCCCGTCTTTTTTAAAATTGCTGAATTGGGCCACACCCGCCGCAACCGCAGGATGCGCGATCTGCAACAACAGTGCCCGGAAGCTGCCCAGGGCGACAATGGGTTCGCGGTATAACTGCCAGGTGATGCTTTCTGGGCCAAAATATCCGGTAATATCTGATTTTTGCATTTGAAATTACTTTGTAATGCAAAGCTAATGATTTATTTTCAGTCAGACAAAAGTATCTTTCCGCATTTCGCACAATTTTGGCATCTATTCAAAATTGCGTGTCAAAAGCCCAACGTAGTGTGTGATAACTAAACTTTCTAAACCACCTAAACCCCTTTTCGCATTATCTTTGCCACCGATATGCAAACCGGAAAAACGCTGCTCAACCAGGCTCAATTTACCCTCACCATAGAACGGCTCTGCCACCAATTGCTGGAGGATTGGGACGACTTTTCCAATGCCTGTATCATCGGCATTCAACCGCGGGGGGTGCTGGTTGCCAATCGTATTTACAAACGTTTGAAAGAGTTGACAGGCAGGGAAGACATTGAGTTTGGAAAGTTGGACATTACTTTCTACCGCGATGATTTCCGCATGCCCGAAGGCCCGTTGGCGCCACATCCGAATGAAATCAATTTTATTGTTACCGATAAAAAGGTCTTGCTGGTAGACGACGTTTTATATACCGGTCGTACCATTCAGGCAGCCTTGTCGGCCCTGCAGCACTATGGTCGCCCGCTGGCGGTGGAATTGCTGGTGCTCGTAGACCGGAGATTCAACCGCCACCTGCCCATTCAGCCTGATTATGTAGGCATCAGCGTCGACGCCGTGGATGAAGCCTACGTCCGCGTGCGCTGGCAGGAGCTGCATGGGGGCGATGAAATTCTGTTATTTGATAAAAAATAACCCGCCTTCGCGCTGCGCGCTGGCAGGAGCTGCATGTGGGCGATGAATTTCTGTTATTTGATAAAAAATAACCCGTCTTCGCGCTGCGCGCTTCGGCGGGTAAACGATCCAAAAATGAAAGCACTTTCCACGCGGCACCTGATCGGGATCAAAAATATCACGGAAGAGGACATTCAACTCATCTTCGAAACCGCAGATAATTTTAAAGAAGTGATCAACCGGCCCATTAAAAAAGTGCCGAGCCTGCGGGACATCACGGTCGCCAACCTGTTTTTTGAAAGTAGCACCCGCACCCGCGTGTCGTTTGAACTGGCCGAACGCCGCCTGAGCGCCGATACGGTCAATTTTGCCGCGTCTTCTTCCAGCGTCAGTAAGGGTGAAACCCTGCTCGATACGGTCAACAACATCCTGGCCATGAAAATAGACATGGTCGTGATGCGGCACCCGGCGCCCGGGGCCTGCGTGTATTTATCCAGCCGCATTCCGGCCAATATCATCAATGCCGGCGACGGAACGCACGAGCATCCTACGCAGGCCTTGCTCGACGCATTTTCCATCCGGGAAAAACTCGGCGACGTAGCGGGAAAAAAAGTAGCCATTATCGGCGACATTCTGCATAGCCGCGTGGCCTTGAGCAACGTATTCTGTTTGTTGAAGTTAGGGGCTAAAGTGCGTGTATGCGGCCCGCCTACGCTCATTCCGAAGCATTATGCCGAACTGGGCGTGGAAGTGTCCTACGATGTGCGCGAAACCCTGCGTTGGTGCGACGTAGCCAACGTACTCCGCATTCAACTGGAGCGACAAGACATCAAATATTTCCCAAGCTTGCGCGAATACCACCAGTATTTCGGGATCAACCGCCAAATGCTGGACGAACTCGACCGCGAAATCGTCATCATGCACCCCGGCCCTATAAACCGCGGCGTGGAACTCACTTCCGATGTGGCCGACGGGCCCCATAATATCATTCTGCAACAAGTGGAAAACGGCGTGGCCATTCGAATGGCTGTCTTGTACTTGCTGGCAGCGAAGCAGTAGCAGTTGTCTCAAAAGTCAATTCACCTTATAAGACAAGCGCCTCACTCTGTCGTAAGCGCTTCCAGCAGCCAATTGGCAACGGCCTGTCGGTTGTTTTTCAGGACCAATCGCTGTTGATCCCAGTCGTTGCGGATATTGCCCAGTTCGAGGTACACGGCCCGGGGTGTGGTGGTTTGCTTGAGCATATAGAGGAGGCGGGGCGAAACGGTGCCTCCATACCCACGCTGGCCGCGAATACGCGCATATTTTTGCTGAAATGTGCGGTGGAAACGCAAGGCCAGTGATCTGCTGTTTTCACTGTCGGGCCGGAAATAAAAATACACATCGGTTTTATCGTCGACGCTGCGGGAATCCACGTGAATTTCAATCAGGGTTTGGTCGCTGATACCGGCCTTTAAGTATTTAGCGGTCAATTGATTGATGAGGTCGCAGCGCTGCTGTAGCCGCGCTTTTTGAGGCAAGGGAATCACCTGGTCTCCCCATACCGTTTCGTCTTTGTCGCAACGCAGGAAATCCTCATCGCGGATCCCGTCGTTGGGGTCGCGGACAATCATATAGGCCGTGGCGCCATGGCTGATGAGCAGACGCAACAAGCGCAGCGATACATCGTAAGCATATTCGTCTTCGCATAAGACCTGTCCGGCCCGCTTGCCTTGAGCGCCTACGTCGGGGCCGCCATGGCCGCTGACGATGTAAAAAACCCGTCCGCTCAGTTTGCGGCTCAGCAAGGGCGTTTTTTCATATTTTTTGCCAAAAATTGGAAATGTCCGGCCGCCTTTACCTGAAGTCGGTTCTGTTAAGGGCACTTCAGCGCTGGGTTCCTTCGCGTTTTTAGGCAGCGCTTTTTTTACCGGGCTGTCTTGTGGACAATTTAATTCATGCCAGGGCACCCATAATTTTTTATTCTCGGTAAAAGCTTCCTCGCGCAGACCCTGTTCCGTTGCATTTTTGTTGTACAAAGCGATACGGTTGGCGGCCTGCCAGCTTTCAATTTTTAAAGTGGAACGAATGCTTTTACCGTTGTATGCCACCACGAAGACCGGCAGCTTGTACAGCGCTCTGTTTTTCAGGCGGTAGTTTTCGGCCAGTCCGTTGATTTTCAGGAACTGGGCAAAATTGCATTCATAATCGTACAAACCATATCGTTTGAGTAGTGCTACCGCATCCTCATTCGCCTTGGGCGTCACGAGCAGATAATCTTCGGGAAGCTTGGCCGTCTTTGTGCCGGTTTGTGCTTCTAATGGCCGTAAACACCCCCAAAATACAAAAAACAAACAAACAAACTCTCGGATAAATCGCATTTTTTGAAGCTATGACGCGGTAAAATGTCCGCAAAAATGAGAAAAAACCGCTTTGATTTCCAAAAATGCGGATGTTTAATGAAGAATCAAATAATAACGAATAAAGCAGAACGATTCATTTGTGGCACATTGTGTTTTATGAGTGGATTGGTTTTCATGGATCTTTTTCAAGTTGTTTGTGGATGAAATTGTAAAATTGTCCCCGTTTTACACCTTGTATTGAACGTATGAAAGAAAAAATTCAAGAGGCTTATGCCCTTTACACACGTCAGATTGACGCGATTTTTCAGGAGATTTCCACCCAGTCTGAGGATCGGCTCAACCACCGGACCAATAGCGGATGGTCGGCGCTACAGACCGTGCACCATTTGTTATTGGTCGAAGAGGGGTCTTTGCGGTATATCAAAAAGAAAATGAGCCATGATCCCATCCTGAACCGCGTCGGTTCGGGCGCCCGATTCAGGAGCCTGTTGCTTTGGATATCCTTACAGTCGCCTTTTAAGTTTAAGGCGCCGAAAACCGTAAGCGAGGAGCATTTTCCCGAACGAAGTTCCTTGCCGGAATTACGCGCCCGTTGGCAAGATGTTCAGCAGTCCTGGCAAGATTACCTGGAGCAGATGCCCTCAAACTGGCTTGATAAAGCCATATACCGGCATCCCAGGGCCGGGTTGTTGGGCTGGATTCAGGTGATAGATTTTTTCCGGCATCATACGGCACGCCATGCCAAACAAATCCGTCGGGCCATCGCTTCGGCAAACGAAATAATGTAATACCATGTTAAAAACACGTCTGTTGCGTCGCGTTCTTTCGGGGGGGCTGCTACTCCTTTTGCTCTATTTTACCGGACTTCTTATACATGGCTGGATAAATGACTGGCATCCGGCGGAAAAAATGAGCCTTTCCCCGATACAATCGTCGGCCGAAACGCTCCTCACGGACAGTTTGATCTCGTTCGTCACCTGGAACGTCGGATTCGGCGGGCTTGGAGCGGAATCTGATTTTTTTTACGATGATGCCGGCATGTGGTATTCCGGCAGCAGTATGGTTCGCAGCCCGAGGCCGCTGGTGGAAAAAAACCTGCAGGGGGCAACGGATTTTTTGCAACACACGAAAGCCGATTTTTTCCTGCTGCAGGAAGTCGATGTCGAATCGGACCGAAGCTACCGGATCCGTCAGTTCGACGCGTACCGACAGGCATTGCCGGCTTTTTCGGCGACGATGGCTGTAAATTACCGCTGTCCGCGTGTTCCAATTCCCTTGTTGGAGCCCTGGCATGCGTATGGGGAGGTAGAGTCCGGTCTCGGTACTTTATCTCGTTTTCAGCCGGCTGAAGCAATACGTTTTCAGTTGCCCGGAGACTATCCAATGCCCGACAGGATGTTTCAACTGGATCGCTGTGCAGCGGTACACCGATTCCCGACCAATCGAGGCAAGGATCTGATTGTTATCAACATACACAATGCGGCGTATGATCCCGGCGACAAGATCAAGGCGATTCAACTGCCGTATCTGCGCGATATGGCCCTGGCAGAATTTGCGAAAGGCAATTATGTGGTGATCGGGGGCGACTGGAACCAGTGTCCGCCCTATTTTCGCTTCGATCAATTCATGCCCGGTCGCACGCAAGGGTACGTTCAGGGCAATGTTCCAGGTGATTTTTTCCCGGACGACTGGCGTTTTGCCTACGACCCTACTGTGCCAAGCAACCGTAAATGCCGGGATACTTATAAAAAGGGGGAAACCTTTGAAACGCTGATCGATTTTTTTCTCGTATCGCCCAACGTGCAGGTAAAAACCGTAAAAGGCATTGGCCAGGGATTTCAGTTTTCAGATCATCAGCCGGTTTGGATGGAGATTATGATGTTATAATTCAAGATTTTAGAAGCGTCAACACTTGAACGGTCTGTATTTTCAGATGATAAGCTGGACCGCATCTCGAAGCCATCCACTCGCATTTAATGTAAGGATTTTGCGCGAAAAACTTCCTTTTTTCTGCTAAATATCTACCTTTGCGGCGCCTTCCGGCCGCTGTGTTCCTCGTGGCCCACCAAGTAATGCCAAACCAATTTCATTACGACATAACAAGCAAGATACCATGGCAAAAAAACGCATTGCAATCAACGGCTTTGGCCGGATTGGTCGCCTCACATTCCGCAATCTGGTGAAAAACAGCGACGTCGAAGTGGTCGCTATTAATGACCTCACCGACAACAAAACCCTGGCCCACCTCCTGAAATATGATACCATGCATGGCCGTTTCGACGGCACGGTATCTGTTTCGGACGACGATAATTTTTTGGTGGTAAACGGTCATAAAATCGCCGCTTTAGCCGTCAAAAACCCGGCTGAACTGCCTTGGAAAGACCTGAAGGTGGATGTTGTGCTCGAATGTACGGGCATTTTTCTCGACCGGGAAAAAGCCGGTTTGCATTTGCAGGCGGGCGCCAAACGCGTCATTCTCTCCGCTCCTCCGAAGGCCGACGATGTGCCGACTTTTGTAATCGGCGCCAATGAAAAAGATATAAAGGACACGGATACCATCCTGTCCAACGCTTCCTGCACGACCAACTGCTTAGTGCCGATGATTATGGTGCTCGATAAAGCCTTCGGGGTCGAACAGTTCTTCATGAACACCATTCATGCCTATACGGCCGATCAGAACCTGCAGGACGGTCCGCACAAGGACCTGCGCCGCGCGCGTGCAGCGGCTATGAATATCGTTCCGACAGGAACAGGCGCCGCCAAAGCGGTGACCATGGTTGCGCCTCACCTGAAAGGTAAAATCGCCGCACATTCGATGCGTGTCCCCGTGGCAACCGGCTCGGTTACCGACGTGGTGGCTATGCTGAAAGGCCCGCATTCGGTGGAAGAAGTGAATGCTGTATTCAAAGCAGCTGCCGAATCCCATCTGAAAGGCATTCTGGAATACAATACGGATGAAATCGTGTCGAGCGACATCGTGCGCAACACCCACTCCTGCGTATTCGATGCACCGCTGACCCAATCCAACGGAAATACCGTACGCGTAGTGGGTTGGTACGACAACGAAGCCGGTTACTCGGCGCGTCTGGCGGATCTCTGCGCGATGGTGTAATTTTTGGTCATATATTCAGTTCACCACAAAGGACGCAAGGAGATACTTACAGTATAACACCCTCGTGTTCTTTGTGGTGAATTTCTACCAGAACCAACGATATGAATATCAATTTCAAAGACAAAAAGGCCCTCGTTCGTGTGGACTTCAACGTTCCCCTGGACAAACAATACAACATCACCGACGACACGCGCATCCGCGAGGCTTTGCCTACCATCCGGCATATCCTGGAACAGGGCGGGGCGGTCATTCTGATGTCGCACCTGGGCCGGCCGCTTGAAAAACCGAACGCCGACGGCAGCATCAACCGGGAAAAATTCACCCTGAAGCACCTGCTAAAACACCTTCGAAAAAAGCTGAAAGTCAAGGTGGATTTTGCCGACGATTGTATCGGAAAGCAGGCGGTTAAAAAAGCCGCCGCTTTGAAACCGGGCGGCGTATTGCTCCTGGAAAATACCCGTTTTTACCCCGAAGAAGAAAAAGGCGACCCGGAATTTGCCAAAAAACTTGCTTCGTTAGCCGATATTTTCGTCAACGACGCTTTTGGAACGGCCCATCGCGCCCATGCCAGCACGACCGTTGTGGCCAAATATTTCGATAAAAACCACAAGTGTTTCGGATTCCTGATGGATCGGGAAATCGAAAACGGAAACAAGGTGATCAACAATCCGCAGAAGCCCGTGACCTGCGTGGTCGGCGGCGCCAAGGTGAGCGATAAAATTCTGCTGCTGGAGCGTTTTCTGGATTTTGCCGATAATATTATCATCGGAGGGGCAATGGCTTATACGTTTGTATTGGCTAAAAAAGGCGCCGTTGGGAACTCCTTAGTCGAGCCTGACCGCCTGAAAGCAGCCAACGAATTTATGAAAAAAGCCAAAGCGGCCGGCGTAAGGGTATTCCTCCCGAAGGATTCGGTTTGTGCCGATAAATTTGCGGCTGATGCTGCCACCCAAGTGGCCCTTAGCAATCAGATACCAGACGGCTGGATGGGCCTGGACATTGGCCCGGCAGCCGTAAAATCCTATACCGGGGTGATCCGAAAAAGCAAAACTATCATCTGGAACGGTCCGATGGGCGTATTCGAGATGCCTGCTTTTGCCGAAGGTACTAAAGCGGTGGCCAAGGCTGTGGCTGCGGCCACCAAAAAAGGCGCTTACTCTATGGTCGGCGGCGGCGACTCGGTGGCTGCCGTTACGCAGATGCGACTGTCCAAAAAAGTTAGTTTTGTTTCCACCGGCGGCGGTGCGATGCTGGAGTTTCTGGAAGGGAAGGAATTACCAGGGATTAAGGCGATTTCGGAGTAACATTTCACTTTAAGGAACAGGTTTTAAATAAGGGTACAAATTTCTGCGGGAAATGTCCGTATTTTCTGTACCCTTATTTTGACACCGTTCCTAAGATTAATTTACACAACGAGCGCCTCACTTTGAGTGAGGCGCTCGTTGTGTAAATTCTATTTTAAAGTGAAATGTTTTAGATATTACTCCTTCACTACCTTCCCGACTTTTCCCTCCGATTTCATTAAATAATTGCCCGCTTCCAATCCGCGCAAATTCAAGACATTGATGCCAGCTTTTATGGAAAAGGTGCTCCGCAAGCGCCCATTAAGATCATACAGCTGCGCTTCGCCCGGTTTATCCGCAGTCACAAAAACCTCCGTTTTGGCAGGGTTGGGATAAATATCCAGGGCTTTTAAAACTTCCGGGTTCTGCACCGGCGTAGCGCCGAGGCTTCCCACTTTCATTCCATGCCCGAAACTGCTTACCCAGATTTTCGAGGCGTCATAGGGATTGAAAAACACCCGTTCCGGCTGGCGAAAATCATAGGAACCGACCTGCGAAAACACCGGGTTGGCCAGGGACACGTCGTTGCTGATCCACAAGCCTTGTTGTTCGGTGGTGAGATACACTTGTTTGGCATTGTTCGGGTTAAATGTCAACGACGTGACCCGGTCAAATTGGGAGCCTGTAAGTTTGGCCCAGGATTGCCCTCGATTCGTTGTGCGGTAGAGTCCACCGAGCCCGTTGGGCGCACCGCCCCAGCCACTGAACACCGCAGTATACCAGGTATTTTGGGTTGGATCGCCAGGATCTACCACGATGTCTTTGGTCCAGTAATACATACCTGGGTGCGAAACGTCGGCCCAGGCGCCGTTCGTCGGGTTATAGGTAAATACGCCGGAACTGTTGGTGAATCCGGAACTGTTCCGCCGCCCGGAAAAAGTACAGACCACCGTGCCATCGTTCAGGACCACAATAGCAGCAGGGTGTTTCTGGGTGCGCGGTGGATCGGGCAGCAAGGTCCAAGTAGACGTCGCGCCGTTTTGCAGATTATCGCAGCGGTACACGCCGCCGATGCCCGTGCCATTGCTGTAATGGATCACGCTGGCGTATGCCCGGTTCGGCACATTGGGATCGAGGGCAATCCAGAAAACCGGGTGTCCGAAATTGTGTAATAATTGCCAGCTGGCGCCTAAATCGCTGGAAAACAGCAGTTTGCCCTCTGCATCATTGTTGTCCAGCGGGCTGTCGGCCAAACGGGTGCTCTGGTACATATCGTGGATACTGCTGGTGGCGGCGTATAGGGCGCCGTTTTGGCTTTGGGCCACCCGGTAGAACGTATTGGCTGTTGAGCCTGTATAATTGAACGACCAGCTTTGGCCGCCGTCGGTGCTGCGGATACCCCGGATATCCGAATAGCAGGCGAACATCGTATTGGCATCTGACCAATGCACCTGCCAGCAGGTGGTGTTTTCCATGCCGACGCTGTGGTAACTCTGTTTCTGGGGCGTCGCCTGGCCGGCCGCATGTTGGTCGGCTGCATCCACATAGGCTTGCTGCCAGTTTTGCCCGCCGTCGGCCGTTTTATGCACGAAACCAAAGTCGCCGAAAATGACGTAATCCGGGTCTGTGGCGCATACGTCGAAGCCGAAAGGGCATTCTCCGTATGTCCAGCCCCGGTCGCCCCCCTGTCCGCTCCAGCCGGTGGACACGTTTTGGTTGTTGGCGCTCAGAAAAGAATTGTTCCAATGGCCGCCGCCGTCCGTCGTTTTCATGATTACCGGCACACTGTTACTGTTGCTCCCGGCGAGGTAGGCGGTATTGATGTCGTTTTCGGCCATATCCACGAACATCAGGAAATCCGACCCGTCGGAAATTCCGGTCATTTTTGGCGTCCAGTTCGACACGCCGAAATCGCAGCTGTACACGCCTTTTAAAAAATCCCAATAGTCGGAACCCGGTAAACCCACGTAGACGTCGCCGCTGCCGCCGGTCAGGCATAAAAAGCGGGTAATGCCGCCAGCTTTCGCTGCGGCGAATGATGCGATGCGTTCGTCGGCTGGCAAACCGGGAATCGCCGCAGTGGTCCAGGAGACGCCGGCATTGGCGGACACCAGGACCCCGTCGTTGCTACCCAGGTATATGTTATTTCCGTCGAAAAAAGCGCCGCCGATCAGGCAGCCCGCGCCGTTGGAGAGGGCGGTGTGGACGGAGACAAATGAAGTGCCGCCGTTGTTGCTGAAATAAACCTGGCTGTAAGTGGCGAGGACCACGCGCTCCGGATGCTGGTAGTCGGCCCAGATGCTGAACGTTTCTTCCGAATCGTCGGGGTTGCCGGGCAGGGGCGACCAGGTCTGACCGCCGTCCTCACTCTGTACCGGGATAACCTGGTCGTTGGCATAGCGGATGGAATACAACAAACCCGGCGTAGCGGTATAACAAACCTTTGAGTTGTGTCCGGCCTGCAATTCATTGAAATGTACCAGGTTGTAATGCAGGCCGTAATCCGTCGTGTGGAACAATGCGGATAAATCGCAGGCTATGTAAAATTCGTCGGGATCGGCCGGGTTGATGGCGGGCGAAAAAAGTGCACCGCCGCCGCCTATGCCGCGCGACGACCAGCTAAGGGGTTGAGCTTGCAGCAGGGTGCAGGCGAAAAGCAAAAAACCGGATAGGAGGGATGATGTACGCATTTGGTAAGCATTTAGTTATGAAATCGGTGGGGTACAATAATTCAGCACAAAGTACACAAAGTATGCAAGGCGGTACGATGAGCCCTCGTTTTTCGACGTAAGAAAGCCGCTGTTTTTACCGACTTTTGCCGGAAAGCGATCCGTTGCAGTATCTCCTCCGCTTCTATCGACATCTTGGCCGCTCCGGTCGTGCAGCGTTCCTGCTGACCGCAGCAGTTTATGTGATACTATTTCAAAGGCGGGTGCTGCTTGATATTACAGCCCAGGTGCAAACTTTGGTAAAAGTATGTCGTGAAGAAGTCGCGATGCCGCCTACCGGTCTTTTTTACGGGCTTACCTGGATAATGGGTTTCGGTCAGGCGAATTTTACGATGCTGATGGGCGCTGCGGTAGTGGTGCTGTCCGGCCTGGCGCTGGCTAAGTTTTGGGTCACCCGACACGTTTTCGAATCCTATTTTGGTGAATTGGACGGCCGGGCCGGGTATTTTGGATGGCTATCGGTAGCCCTCGCCTTCGTGTGCAGTTTGCCCACCTTCGACTGGTGGGAGCGGGGTTGGTACATCATCGGGCAGCCTTCGCCCAATTACTGGATGAATGGTACCATATTGGCATCCTGGCCATTCGCGGTCATCCTGTTCTGGCAATCCTACCGTCAATTACAGCGCCCGGAGGCTGGCTGGTGGCCATGGTGCTTGTTGTGGCTGGCAATGCTGATTGTTTCCAAACCCAGTTACGCGTTTGTTTTCGCACTGGTTTATCCGCCTTTTCTGATTGGCAGACACGGTTTTACACGCCGCATTTTAGTACAATTATTACCCCTGGTTTTACTGGCTGGCTTGCTTGCACTTGAATATTACCTCGTGTTTTTGCGGGCAGACAGCATTTATGTAAAGGAATTCAACAGTGGTCAAAGCAGTGGGGTAGGGTGGCAGTTGGGTAAGGTTTGGTCTCTGTATTCCGGGAATATTGCGCTTTCCATATTGGCGGGCGTAACTTTTCCAATTGCAACGGGCTTTGTGTATTGGTCCTCCCTACGGCAAAAACTATTGTTTTGGTACGCCTGGGCCGGTTTTGCGGCGGCCTTGATAATCAGCTTGTTATTTGTTCAAACCGGGGAAGAATACTACACCTGGGCATTTCGGTTTCAGCATTACATCGCGGCGTATCTGTTGTTTATGGTGTCGGCCTTGTTTGTTTGGGCGGAAATAAGAATTGCTAAATATCGCCTGAATAAAAAAACACAAGCCCTGGCCCTGCTTTTTGCCTTACACCTGTTATCGGGAATTGTTTATTTGGGGAAAATGTGGTGTACTAAGAGTCATTTATAGTATAGTGCTCGGGAATTCAAATACAGTGCGGGTGGTATAATTTTCATGTTTTTCAACATGAAAATTATACCACCCGCACTGTATTTGAATTTACAATTTTGTTGGGAGCTCCGCTTGATTATTTTGGGGTATGGGTCTCCGTAAATAAATTATCGTTGTTGCGATTTTCACAATGCGCTTTGTCTTCTACAGGTGCAAAGGTCCCGTCAGGCATTTAAAGCAAAAAACGACGAGGCGCGCTATCACCAAATCAAGTGGCCCGTCATCGTCCACTTTACGAACGACCATGGAATCGTTTCCATCGTGCAAGCCACCATTGGCGGGGTCGACGTCCTGTTTTGTGGTCTGTAAATGCCATGATGTATAACCGGCAAAAGTATTGTCGTCCACGATAAATTCGAGGAATGGATTCTTGTCATTTTTGCAGGACTTGAAAAATGAAAGTGTTGAAAGGGTGGAGAACAGCAAGAGTCGTTTTTTTCATGCGTTGAACAGTTTTGGTGAAAAAGTTATCTTCGGCCTGTTCGTGGCACAGTACCGGACCTTCCCGGTTGGGCGGCAATACATCCAACCGGCTTTTCAATCCATTTTTGCTATGCAATTCAAGCTGACTCTTTTCTTTTTCCTCGTTTTCTCCAGTTTTCTGTCTGCCCAGGTGGACCTCGATGTCAGAACCTATGAAGCACACGCTAACACGCCGTTATCAGATGTGGTTGTTGGCTTGGCAGGCTTGTCAATATTCCGCAAAATCAGGCGACTGCCGGGTGCCGGCACTATCGCAATATGGCTTTTGTTTTCAGCCGGCGTGCTGAATGCGCAAGGACCATTTGACGGTTACCTGAAAGGGAAAAGAAAATTGGACATAGCGCCGTCCTTTTCAAACAACTCGTCTAAAAAATATCAGGGAGCACAGGGCCAGATTTATGACATCGGGTACCGGGGTAGCCTTTTGAGCATTTTCGCCGAATATGGTTTGACAGAAAACCTCGACCTGATAGGCATGGGCTCCTACATTTTCACGCCAACACAGGACGGATTACAAGACGGTGGCCTGTTTGCAAAATACCGTTTCTGGAAAACAAACCCGAATGGAAAATATCGGCTACATGCGCTGTTCGGATCCGGGCTCGGCTTTCCGCTTTCCGATTATGAATCGACGGCAAACGGCGCACTCGGCACAAAAGCCATTGCCGTTCCGGCCAGCCTGATCCTGCAACTGGAAACACCATCGGGCTTTTTTGTCAACCTGACCAGCGGATACAACTGGCGGCTCGACCGTGCATCAGAAGCGGATATAGCCGCCGTGCGGAAACAACGCCCGGATTACCAGCCACCTGTGCCGGCCAATTACGCCACCTTCCTGGTAAAGATCGGGTTCCCTGCTGCCTGGTATTACCTCGATGCCTGGTTCGAATGGCGAAACACCCAAGGCGGCGCCGATTACTTGCCGGATGTGCCCGACTTGCCGCAAATGTACGGCGTATCCTACCGCCAAATCGGAGGCACGGCATACTATTCGGAAAATAGGAAAACCGGGTTTTATGTCAGTTCAGGGTATATCCTTGGCGGCCGAAACGTGAGCCGGATTTTCAGGATTACAGGAGGTTTAGTATTCAAAATCAACTCGTCAGATCAGTGAAAAAGCTACTCCTCACCATCTTAATCGCGGCAGTTCGTTTACCTGCCGTTGTTGTCGCGGGCAACCCATTGGATTTCTATAAAAGCAATCCCGCACATCCCGCCCTGGTGCAGTTCGCCCCGATGATGCGATTCGCTTAAATTACCATCCCCGATACTTTGGTGGTTTGATTCCGTTCAGTCGCAGGTACACAATCAATTGGCCCCTGTGATGGGTATGGTGGTCGTGCATCAGCGCGATGATCTGTCGGCGGCTCATTGGGCTGGCGAAAAAGCTTTCATGTTTTCTCCGATGTGGTCAAGTTGTTCGCCAAATGTTCGCTCTTCGTCCACTGGTTTGAAGTCAAATTTTTCGAAAGGCATCGCCCGCGCTACTCTAAGGGTGTAGGCTGCGGCGTTTTGCCATTTTTGCAAGGTTTCTTGCAAGAAAACCGAATCCTGGGAATAAGACTGAAGTGGAGCAAGAGTGAGTATTCCAGTCAAAAGGGACGAAAACCAAAAGAGATTTGCAATGTTAGGAACGGTGTCAAAATAACTTCCCAATTTGATGCCATTCTTTTGCCGTCATCCGTCCCATCTTTTTCGTTAAATAGCGCGGCTATTCGCCTCAAAAGATAGTTGGCTGACGCCAAAAT
>Ga0105046_10009985_pt1 | contig 14801 bp, 14 predicted proteins | sample MAT03_FD_78385 | JGI IMG/M metagenome (GOLD analysis project Ga0105046, IMG submission 78385) | Freshwater microbial communities from Lake Fryxell liftoff mats and glacier meltwater in Antarctica - MAT-03 (megahit assembly) | ecosystem: Environmental > Aquatic > Freshwater > Ice > Liftoff... | reverse complement strand
GATATATCACCGGCCGTTTTCTCCCGGATAAGGCAATCGATTTGATCGACGAAGCCGGATCGAAAATGCGGATTTCGATGATGAATCAGCCGCAAGATATCAGCAAATTTGAAGCCGAAGTCGAAGAAACACGCCTTGCTAAGGAAGAAGCCATCAGTAAGCAAGAATATGAAAAAGCAGCCAAATTGCGTGACAATGAAAAACAACTGCGTGAACAACTCCAGCAGATCCGCAATCAATGGGAATCGAATAAAGATGAGCATGTCGTCGTCGTCGATGAAGATGATATTGCCTCCGTCGTGGCGCGTCAAACGGGAGTTCCTCTAAGCCGTTTAACGGAAGGGGAGACGCAAAAAATTCTCAAAATGGAAGAAATTTTGCGTGCACGTATTATCGGTCAAGAAGATGCCGTAAGTACCGTCTGTCGTGCAATCCGCCGTAGCCGCGCTAACATCAAAGATCCAAATCGCCCAATCGGCGCCTTTATGTTTTTAGGCCCCACAGGGGTTGGAAAGACGTTATTAGCTCGTCTTCTTGCCATTAATTTATTTGGTGGCGAAGATGCGTTGATTCAAGTCGACATGTCCGAATACATGGAGAAATTTGCTGTCAGCCGGATGACAGGTTCTCCTCCAGGTTACGTGGGACATGAAGAAGGGGGACAGCTGACTGAACAGGTGCGTAATAAACCCTATTCGGTTGTGTTGTTTGATGAAATTGAAAAGGCACACTCGGATGTGATCTTACTACTGCTTCAAATTTTAGAAGAAGGACGTTTGACCGATTCATTGGGTAGACGGATCGATTTCCGTAACACCATCGTAATCATGACGTCAAATATTGGAGCCGATTTGATCAAACGCAACACAGAAGTTGGTTTTGGAGCCCAAGAGAATACACTTGACTATGGAACCATGGAAAAAAAGATTCTCGATGAAGCGAAAAAGTTTTTCAAGCCTGAGTTCTTAAATCGTATCGATGACATTGTGATTTTCCATGCGCTTGAAAGAATCCATCTGTTAAATGTGATCGACTTAGAAGTGGCTAAATTGCAAGAGCGTTTAACGCCCTATCACATCACACTGACTTTAGATGACAACGCTAAAGCGTATTTTGTCGATAAAGGAAACGATCCTGGGATGGGAGCTCGGCCGCTGCGACGAACTGTGCAACGGTATTTGGAAGATCCTCTTTCTGAATTACTATTGAAATATCCTGATGAAGGACGAAAAATATTAGTCACAGTCGAAAATGAGCAAATTTCACTTGTGGATCAAGAAGTGTTTGATGTCAAAAAAATGGCCCTGCGACCCCCTCCTAAGACAGAGCCTGCCGAACAAAATCGATGACCCTATTGCTTGTTTTTGCATTTCTTGCAGGGATAGCCACCGTTTTATCCCCTTGTATCCTGCCCGTTCTTCCCGCCATTTTAGCGGGAGGAATTGGATCGGGACGTTTAAGGCCTCTTGGTATCATTTTAGGCCTTATGCTCTCTTTCAATGTCTTTACACTTTTGTTATCAACTCTCGTTACCGCGTATAGTCTTTCACCTGAAATTCTTCGTTACACGGCAATCGCGATTATGGTGCTTCTCGGTCTGGTCATGCTCTTCCCCAGTTGGAGTGATTATTTTGCGAAAAAAACCTCAGCGATTGCGGAATTAGGCAATCGAGTTCCCACTTCCAATGGGTTTTGGGGAGGTTTTTTTCTGGGGGCAGCTTTAGGATTGGTTTGGACACCTTGTGCAGGTCCTATTCTTGCAGCGATTACAACGCTTGTGGCCACTCAGATGATTGGATGGGAAACAGTCGCTTTAATACTGACCTATTGCTTGGGAGCCGCCATTCCACTTCTCTTCATTGCATATGGAGGCCGACGTCTACTTGCGCTGACACGCTACACCGAAGAGATACGGCGTGGCTTTGGCGTTTTGATGATCCTGACGGCTTTAGCCGTCGCTTTTCATGTCGATGTACGTTTGCAAGAATGGACCCTTCGTTATTTTCCCACCATTAATTGGGAAGATAATCCTGAAGTCCAAGTGCAACTAGCCTCTTTACGTGGAATCACAGAATTGCCTGTGGGAGCTGCCGCACCCGCTCTCAAAGGAATTGTGAGCTGGGTAAATAGCCCGCCACTTACCCTTGAACAGTTGCGGGGTAAAGTCGTGTTGATTGACTTCTGGACCTATAGTTGCATCAACTGTATTCGCACGTTTCCGTACCTTAAAAGTTGGGATGAGAAATATCGAGATAAAGGATTAGTCATAATTGGCGTACATACTCCCGAGTTTGCCTTTGAAAAAGATCTCAAAAATGTAGAAGAGGCCGCCCAACGTTTTGGACTCCGCTATCCTATCGCTCTCGATAATGATTATGCGACGTGGAATGCCTACTCTAACCGCTGCTGGCCTGCCCATTATTTAATCGATAGCCAAGGCCATATTCGACAAATCCATTTCGGAGAGGGGGGGGCTTATGGAGAGACCGAAAACGCTATTCGCTCTCTCTTGAATATGCCTCTATTGGTGATTGAGGACACCCCTAAACCCACACAACCCCTTTCTGCCGAATTGTATCTGGGTTCTAATCGCTCTGATCCTGCCCGCGCATCCGAGATTGTTTTAAGTGCGGGTTGGAAACAAGAACCCGAACACATTCTCTCTACCCAAGAAGCCACTCTGACTCTGCATTTCCTCGCCTCTCACGTCTACCTTGTCATGTCGGCGGATACTCCTCAAAAAATCACCGTCCAAATCGATGGCAAGCCTCTTACATCTGCACAAATGACAGCTAACATACAGGTGGGTTTTCTGATCGTTCACGAACCGCGCAAGTACGATCTCGTCAATCTCGAAGGACACTACGGGACCCACACCCTCACGCTCACCGTTCCCTCAGGCACATCTGCTTACGCTTTCACATTCGGAGCAGACGGCGGCTAAGGGGGCGGACGGTGGCTAGCACTACCTGCATCAAGCCACTTCCTTAAATCACTCTTCCTATCGTTTATCAAAAATAAAGTCATAAATTACCACGATCTTTTTGGCATCTTCCGACTATCTTTTCTCGTTAATATTCAGAATATTAAATTCGAAAAGATGGTCAAAATCTCTCAAATATTTCACGCTAATTTATGACTTTATTTTTGATAAATGGTATCACTTCTTATGCGTGTAAAAACACGCACGGCGTCGTTCATAGCCATTTGAGTTTGCGGCTTGATGCCCGCCCAAACTTCGCGTTAAGGGAAAGTGGAAAAGGAAAGATTAGAAAAAGGTAACGCCCAGAACTTATCTATAATGCGAAACGAGGCGTTGGAGCTATTTGGCGAGGGAGGATTCCCACTTTTTGACGAACTCGAGGAGTTTGTCTTTTGGGGGATGGGTTTTAAAAAAGGCCACGACAGTGGGATCGCTGCAAAGGAGGGCGGTTTTGGCGAGGAGGTGCAGGTGGCGTTTGTCTTCGCAGGCGAAGAGAAAAAAGAGGGTATGGACCGGTTCACCGTCAAGGGCGCCGTATTCAAGGGGTTGTTCAGGGAACACAACAGCCATAACATCGTAGTGGGAGCTGAGGAGAAAATCGCGGGCGTGGGGGATGGCAAAGCCGTGATTGAGGGCGGTGGGTTGGAGTTGTTCCCGGTCGATGAGGAGCTCAGAGAGGACATCGGGATCGAGGTGCAGGTTTTGCGCCAGTTTGTGGGCGGTTTGGCAGATGATTTCTTCTTTGGTTTTGCCCGAGACGCTATGATACACTTCCCCTTTGTTCAGGGCGCGATACAGACTGAATTGACGGCTGCCACTACGCGGACTTGGGCTTTCATCATCAATCTGAAGCGCGGGTTCAATGCCGTACGGGAGCGAGGTGGGATTTTCGCCAGGTTTATGGAGAAGCATCCATTGTTCGATTTCTGAGCGGCTGAAGCGGAATTGATTATTAAGGCGATACGCGGGAATCTTTCCTTCCGCTAACCAGCGACGTATGGTCGATTCTGAAACATTTAATAAATCCGCTACATCACGAATTTTGAGATCCATTTTTTAACCCCTCAAAACGTTCAATATATCGGCTACCGATTTGGCTGTTAAGAGTTTTTTTCTTCTCCCTTCATCGCGAATAATCGAAGTTAAAACAGAGAGAATTTGCAAATATTCGGTTTGTTTATCATCTGGACCGCCGATAAGGAAGACGAGTCGAACAGGAGCTCCATCGAGGGAGTTCCAATCCACTCCTTGAGAGAGGAGGGCAAAAGCAATGAAAAATTGGTGGATACCAGGAAGTTTTGCGTGTGGGATGGCGACACCCATCCCGATTCCGGTCGAAACGATCTTTTCCCGTTCGTTAATCGCTTTAAAAATCCGGTCAGACTCAGGAAGATGAGCCAGCGATTTTTCTAAATCGATCAGAACGTCTTCACGTGTCTGGCTATTTAAAAAAAAGATATCTTTTGGGTCGACGTAGCGGGCGAGAGAGAGCATCGACGATTTAGTGGGTTCCTGTATGGCCAAAACCGCCAACTCCTCTTGCAGTGATTTCAAGTTCTTCTGCCACAATAAAATCGGCGGTTACAAAAGCAGCGATCACCGCTTGTCCAATCCGCATTCCAGAGGTCACCGTAAAAGGCACTTTACTGTGATTAATCAAGATCACACCGACCGAGCCACGATAGTCGCTGTCCACCGTACCGGGAGTGTTGAGCACTGTCACTCCATATTTAAGAGCCAGCCCACTGCGCGGCCTTACCTGCATCTCATATCCTGCCGGAATGGCCACGCGGAGTCCAGTGGGAATGAGAGCGGTCATTCCAGGTTCAATGATCACAGGTGCTTGCAGATAGGCTTTTATGTCAGCCCCTGCAGATCCCAAAGTGGCATAATCGGGAGGTTCAGCACCAGGCTCAAGGGTAATGGGGATAAATAAAGGTTCTGTCATCGTTTTTTGGGGGTCAAATAACTTAAAAGGTCGCCTATTTTTTGGCGGAGTTCAGGACGTTTGACAATACAGTCTACCATCCCGTGTTCGAGTAGAAATTCGGATTTTTGCGCTCCTGGAGGCAGCTTATGTTTGATGGTTTGTTCAATCACTCGAGGTCCCGCAAAGCAAATCAACGCATTCGGCTCAGCAATGATCACATCTCCTAAGGAAGCAAAAGAGGCGGTTACGCCTCCTGTTGTCGGATTGGTCAAAATCGAGAAATAGGGAATCGAGGCCTCATGTAAGCGGGCAAGGGCAGCCGACGTTTTGGCCATCTGCATCAAAGAAAAAATCGATTCTTGCATCCGCGCTCCTCCTGAAGAAGAGACGATAATCAAAGGGAGTTTTTTCTGAAGGGCATGCTCGATTAAACGGGTGAGTCTTTCTCCCACAACCGAACCCATCGATCCTCCCATAAAATTAAAATCAAACACGGCAATCGCGATCGAGGTTCCTAAAACACTCGCTAAGCCCGTGGTGACCGCCTCATCATGCCCTGACTTTTCTTTGGCATCGATCAAACGTTGGGTGTAGGGTTGTGTATCGGTAAATTGTAAAGGGTCAGTCGCTTGTATATCTTCAAAGAGGGGAGAGAAAGTCTCTGGATCTGTCAATAATTTAAGACGATCCTCAACTGTCATCCTGTAGTGATAATCACATTTCGGACAACAGTTGAGATTTTGTTCCAGCTCGTTCCCATGGATTAACTCGTTGCAGTGCGTGCACTTGAGCCATCCGCTATACCCATCCCGTTTGGTGGTTTGAACTTTGATTTTGGGTTTGCTACGTGAAAAAAGCCCCATTGATCAAAATATTAGGTGGGTTGAGTCCAATAATCAAGCCTTGATTGCATTTTTGTATCTTTCAGCCACATTGGTCCAGTTTACAACTTTCCAAATTTCTTTTAGATAATCGGCCCGGACATTCTTATACTGAAGGTAATAGGCGTGTTCCCAAACATCGACCCCCAGTAAAGGGACCAATCCTTTAAGGCTTAAAGGATCTTGATTATCCATCGGTACAATTTTCAACCGTTTAGAGACTTTGCAATAAGCCAGCCAAACCCAACCCGATCCTTGAAGAGAGGTCGCCTTTTCAATGAATCGGTCGATGAAATTTTGTAGGGAGCCGAAATCGGCGTTAAGGGCGTCTAAAAGAGCCCCTTCTACTTTCCCGCCTTTTCCAACGGGTGCGAGGTTAGTCCAAAAAATCGAATGGTTTACATGGCCGCCCCCGTTGAATTTAAGGGCGGGTTGCAGACCGACAATCGCCGCCACATCGCTTTTCGCTTCGGCTTCGGCCAACTTATCCAGAGCAGCATTCCAATTCTTTACGTACGCGGCGTGGTGTTTGTTATAGTGAAAATCCATGATCTCTTTGCTAATCACAGGCTCTAAGGCATTTAATTCATAGGGTAGGGGGGGTAAAACCGCTTTTTCCATCTCATCACTCCTTTTAGATGTCATTCTCTGCTGAGAGGACTAAATTTTGCAATGGCTTCAGCGGTCACGGCACCGATGGCATGCAGACGTGCGTGGCGAGGAAAGGCTCCATAATTGGCTAAAAAACCGGTGACGGTGGAGGGGCTTGTGAAATAAATCTCTTCCATCGATTCCAATGCTGGAAGCTCAGAATACAAGCGGGTCACCGTTTCATAGAGAAGGGCTTCATGCAAAGTCAGCTGCTTCTGATGACAAAAATCGGATATCACCGAACGGGCCCCTTGTGCATGGGGCCAAAACAAAGTGCCTTGAAGCAAGGGAAGCACCCCTTCAGCTTGTTCGAGCGCCGCAACATGGATGGGATTATGAGGAGCCCGCTGACGTACCTCTAAAGCAGTGCCCATCCCTACGGTAATAATCGGGATGGAGGAAGAGAGCTTTTCTTTTTCAAAGAAAAGGCGAACGGCCATTTTGCTCGTAAAAAGAAGATGTGTAAACGAGGGAGGAGGACTCCAGAAGAGGGGCTGAATGGCAATCATCGGCATATGCAGAGCCCCATTAAGAGGGGCTTCAAGCCCTGTGTGTAACCGTTTACGACGACAATCCAGTGGTGCCACAAGAGCGGCGATATCTCGATCCTCTTCATGCGCAATTAACGCCAATTGCCCTTGAAGCGCCGTGGTGGGACCTGGAAGGCGGATACGAGGAAGGGCGGTTAATCCCAAACGGATCAAAGCCGCTTCTGCAATGACCACTCCATCGACGGTTTTTTGGTTCAATTGATCCAACCGTTCTCCAATGGTGCCGCGGATATCCACAAAACGCGCGTGGGGGTACAAAAGCGAGAGAACCTGTTGCCGTTTATCCGAAGAGGTCGCGAGGACGGGAAAAGGGGGAAGCCCTTCCGCACGGATGACTAAACTATCGGAGGGGTCGACACCAGCTGTCAGCGCCACCATGTGGAGGCTTTTAGGTAACGGATCCGGTAGGTCTTTGGCGGAATGAATGGCGAGCCGACATTTTCCTTGTAAGACGAGATCGTCCACTTCTTGGGTAAAAAAGGAAGAGGTTTTATCCAATACGCGAAGTGAAGTGTGTCGATCTAGGTCACCGGTTGTTTCGACAAACGTGCAATCTAGAGAGAGAGAAGCGGCGATCTCCAGCACTTGCGCACGTGAAAGAGGGGAACTACGCGCTGCGGCCGGAATCATGGAAGGAGGGTTTGGACAGCCTCTTCGACGAGTTCCACTCCTACGATTTCAATTTTATTCCGGATTTCGTCGGAGATCCCTTTCAAATTACGTTTCGGAATTAAACACCGTTTAAATCCCATGTGGAGCGCTTCCTTTAAACGGCTTTCACAACGCGGAATGCTGCGGATTTCGCCGGCCAATCCAATTTCGCCCATCACAATCGTTTCGGGATCGATCATCCGATTTTGCATGGAAGAAGCGACTGCTAAAAGAAGACCGAGATCTACGGCCGGTTCGGTGATTTTTAATCCTCCTGCCACTGAGACAAAGACATCCGTCTTAAACATCAGATATCCCAGCCGTTTTTCTAATACGGCTAGTAAAAGGGCCGTTCGATTTTGATCAAGTCCTGTGCATCGTCTTGAAGGGGTGCTGAAAGCCGTTTCGGTCACAAGTGCTTGCACCTCCACTAAAAAGGGACGTGTACCCTCAAGTGTGGGTACAATCACAGAACCGGCCACTCCCTTCATGCGCTCTTCTAAAAAGATTTCGGAAGGATTGGGAACTTCGGTCAATCCGTGCGTTTGCATTTGAAAAACCGCAATTTCATCTGTGGCTCCAAAGCGATTTTTGACCACGCGGATCATTCGGTAATGGTGTTGTTTATCGCCTTCAAAATAGAGCACGGTGTCCACTAAATGCTCCAAAAGACGCGGACCGGCAATTTCTCCTGATTTGGTGACATGTCCAATGAGGAAAGTGGCGATGTTGCGTCCTTTCGCAATGTGCATGAATTCTGTCGTACATTCTCTGACTTGTGTAACCGATCCAGGAGCAGAAGGCACATCGGCTTTGTAGACAATTTGGATCGAATCGATGATCAATACATCAGGATTGAGGGCGTCAATTTGCGCTTTGATCAAACTGTAGTTGGTTTCACTTAAGACCAACAAATTGTCGGTTTCAATCCCCAACCGTTGCGCACGCATGGTCGTTTGTTCAATCGATTCTTCTCCCGAAATGTAGAGAACCAATAATCCTTGAGAAGCGAGAGCATTGGAGAGTTGCAGCAACAAGGTGGATTTTCCAATTCCTGGATCGCCTCCCACAAGAGTGAGAGAACCGGGAACAATGCCACCCCCGACCAGACGATCGAATTCCCCAATATGTGTTAAAATGCGGGGTGTTTCTTTCAAAGCCACTTCTTTCAAACGTAAAGGTTTAGAAGGTGCGGCAGCTTGTCCTTCAAAACGGCGTGGAGCCCCTGTGACTTCGACTTCTTCTTTGTAAGTATTCCATCCGCTGCAGACCGAACATTGACCCGTCCATTTGGTCTGTTTATTGCCACACTCGACGCAACACCAAATATTTTTTTGCTTAACGACCATGGTCCTCCCATTTCATCTTGACGAGGGCATCTTGCGCGGCCGCTTGCTGCGCTTCCTTTTTAGAATTTCCCGATCCTCGACCGGCTTCGCGTCCTTGGATCATCACCCCAATATCAAATGCCTTGCTATGATCAGGTCCATGCTCGCCCAATACTTCATACACAGGCGTTTGTTGATACTCTTTTTGAACGATGTCTTGCAAAATGGCTTTCCAATTCCGGATCGGTGTACGGAGAATCGCTTCGATCTCAGCTCTGAAATTTTGAAAAATAAACGCTCTGGCTGCTTCTAATCCCCCATCGATGTAGATGGCCCCCACAAGGGCTTCCAAAAGGTCGGCTACAATCGAATCGCGTCCCCGCCCTTCGCTCATCCGCTCTCCTTTTCCAAGCAATAAATAACGGTCGACTCCCAACTTTTGTGCATAACTCATGCACGAACTCGCCTCCACCAAACGAGAACGCAAAAATGACAATTCCCCCTCAGGCGTTCCAGGCAATGTCCGAAATACGTAATCCGCGATCACCAATCCCAGCACCGAGTCTCCTAAAAACTCCAATCGCTCATTATGTTGCGCCACTTCCCGATGCTCGTTGATATACGACCTATGTACCAATGCCTGCGCCAACAAGGCTTTGTCTGCAAACACATACTCTAACACTTTTTCAATCTCGTCGACATTCCATTCCATATGAGAAAGAAAATACCATTCTCCTCAAAAGAGTGAAAGAACGAAAGATCTCGATTTAGAAAATAAATTTATACTTTAAAAGCTGAAAACAAAGACATTTTTTAACTTTACAAAGTAAATCTATTGTTGAACAGTTTGATGAAGCTGTTCTTACGTTTAGTTTTGACAAACATTCTTGAGACTTTTAAGGTTTCAGCAAATCTTTTTGAGAGGAGTTAAAATGGGAGCGCCCGTCAATTCATCCATCCGTATCTTGGGCAGATGTGCATGCCCTCATGTTTAAACACCAGCGTCTTAATTTAAGGGCCAATGAGGCCGACGCGCCTTGGACAATGGGTGACAAACTCTTAATTGGAGCCAGAGAAGGAAACGCCTTGCGTTCGATGAGCCATCCTGGGACAGCATTTAAAGGCCATACGTAAAGGGATGAAGACGGAATTATTCAAACGCGTGACGATGAACAAGTCGGGCATATGGATAATTTTTTGTATGGCAAATTAGGAGAAGAGCCGAGTAATCATAATGATTTACTCTATGTTCACGAGAATTCTGGAATTCTCAATTTAGTTTTTTGCAAAGTAGCTGTTGCGGATAGAGGAGAGTGTCATAAAAAAATAGGACAGATTTGGTTAAAGGCGGTAGAGACATTTAAGCCCGACCTCGATTGTCAAAGTTCCGCCTTATTGACCTTGAAAGCGGCTAAACCGTGCGGAGAGGGATTAGAATCTTTAATTTACCAAGCGCGGAACGACTTAGGAATTAATTTATGCAATATTGGGGCAGCCTTTCCCATTGGCGCTCAACCATTACAATTGGATTTTTTTTGACTGACTCGCCCACGTGGAAGCCTTCCAGCTGCAGGTCCGGCAGGGGCTCGAGCTCTGGCTTCTCTAGCGGCAAGTTCATCAAACCAGAGGGTAATAACGAGAACGAATCCCTCCGAAAATACGTGTCTGTGCGCTCTATTTGCCACATGTTTGGGTGCTGCTTCAGGGTATTGATCTTAAGAGGATCCAATGCAAGGGGAAAGGGTTTCCTTAGTAGGACTCTTTTCCTAAAAAGAAAAAGTACATAGCGTCGTAAATAAGGGTTTTTTGAGCTTCGCTCAAGTCTTTCGAAAAGAATAGACATTTTTGGAACTGAAGGGGATAATAAGTGGCATGCGCTACACAACAACACCCGAACAAAGAGATAGTTACCGTAAAGAAGGGTGGGTCCGCTTTGAAGGCTTTTTAAAGCCTGATCAGCAGAAAATGTTGCGCGAAGCGGCTGAAAAAGTGGTGAAGCAGCGGAATCCTTCGCCGGAGCTATTGCCCAAAGAGCAATTTGAAGCGGCACGAGACATGTGGCGTGATGAAGACCGGATTCGACGTTTTTTGTCCCATCCCTCTTTGATTGCGGTGATTGATGAAATAGTGGCGGTGAAGCCTCTTCGTTTGGCGTTTGATCAGTTGGTGCCGGAAGGATACATAGGATTTGACAAACCGATTGATGAGATGTCTGCCATTAACCACTTGCATATGGTGATTGCGTTGCCGCTCGAAAAAGTCGATGAGTTGATCTTGATGAATCCGCATACATCGTTGAATTTTTTGAATCCCACTGTGTCGTATTTGATTGCCGCTTATGGCGATTTAAGAAGCCAATATTTAAGAGTGGATGCCGATCCCCATCTCCACACCCTGAAAAAATTAGGGTATGCGTATGGAGATCTTTTAAAAGATCATTTACACCCCCTTTTCCGATGAAAGTACTTGTATCGTTTTTGCTGTTGATCTTGCCCCTTTATGCGGTGCAGATTAACTTTGCTCCTGGACAACCGGTACGACAAGAAGAAAAAGTGACTCTTTCCTTCAAAAGTGAGTTTGAGCAGCAAGAGGTCTCTTCTACGCTGCAGTTTGAACAAACGGTCATCTGGCAAGTTCCCGCACAAGCGGCAGTGGGGGGTTATCCTTTCGAACTGTCACGTGTTTTGCAACAAGCAAGTCGCAAGTCCACGTTGAATGGCGTGTATGAAAAAAATGTCTCCACCGATAATCCCCAAACCAACACGACGATGCAAAAACTCGCCACTCTGGTGGGTAAGCCTTTAGTCGTGACCTTTGAAAATCCCGATCAGATACCTGTGATGGAGAAAATGCAAGGGGCAGAACATGCTTATGTCGCGATGGATACTTTGTCCGAAATGGCCGCTTTGATTGGACAAGAGGTTCACGAAGGAATGGTGCTCAAATGGACCTTAGAAACGACTCCTCAACGCCCTTTTGTCGCTGAAATCACTTTAACTGTGACGCATGTGGCAGATGAAGAGGTGATCGCAGAAATAACAGAAAATGTGGAGCGTCAACGTTTCACATTGGCTGAGCAAGAGTATGTCGTCACGGGTTCTTGGAAGGGAACTTTAAAATGGAATGTTAAGAATGGTCTTCTCTTCCAATCGGAAGGAAAGGGGACGACCCATTTAAGTGCTGTTTACGCAGGACAGCCCATTCGTCTTACGATGGATGTACAACGTACCGTTCAATCCACTCCTCAAGAAGCTCCTGCTAGCTGAATTTCTATCGGCGGGGGATTAAGGGAGAGGAGTGCGTTAAAAACACCCCAGAAAGGCAAACCAAAAAACAGGGTCGAAAGCGCTAATCCCCCTTCTCCTTTCATGAATGAAGATCCTGCGAAATGCATCGCTGCCCCTGCCCCAATGGTGGGAAGAGCGCCTGATTTCATGAGGGCCATGATCACGGTCATCGCTCCTTGGGTGACAAGAGGGGCCAACGGGACGGTCATTAAAATCCATACAAAGTGGAGACTGCCGGCCATCAAAAAGCAGACACCTGTATACTTCACTAAAAAACCGGCCGTAAAGAGTGCACCTGTGGCACTTGTTTCCAGTGCATGCCCTAAGCGACTACGTGTAAAGGCCGTATGGAGATAGAGCGGAAGGGGAAGTGGGGGACGTTCATTGGTGGAAAGCGTGCGACGTGTAGGGAGAGGAGGAACCATCAGAACATCTTGTTCGTCGACAGGCAGACCCAAAGTGGTCGCCGTCGCTCCTGCTTCTTCTGCGGTTCGTGCGGATTTTCTGGTGGCTACAGAGGGGCTCATAACTTTTTTACCATGAAATGGATACTTGATTTAACTCCTGCAGCTTTAGCCGAGGAGAATATGGATTCTGATTATGCGCGATTAGAAGCGCTTTCGTCAACAGATGCTCCAATTTTACGGATTTATAGGTGGAAAGAGAGAGCCGCCACATATGGATATTTTTCAAAACCAGAGGGTGTTTTAAGAGAGGGGCATGGGCTTGACCTCGCAAAGCGCCCCACAGGGGGTGGCCTCTTGTTTCATACGGAAGACTTGGCCTTTTCCGTGATCATACCCTTTTCTCATCCTGCTGTATCTCGCAATACCTTAGCTAATTATGCTTTCGTGAATGGCTGTGTGGCGGACGCTTTGAAAAAGATCCATCCTCTCCCGTACCAGTTTCTTACCGCGGGTGCTGCTCGCTCTTCGTTTTGCATGGCAGAACCCACCCAATATGACATCATGGTAGGAGGGAAAAAAATGGTGGGGGCGGCGCAACGGTTGACCAAACAGGGGCTGCTTCATCAAGGCAGCATCGCTTTGCGTCCCATTCCCCGCGTTCATCTTGAACGCTGGCTCCAAGATCCCACGTTAGCCGACACAATGGAAAGCAACAGCTGTTTTTTATTAGGTCCGGGAGAAGAGAAGACAAGACGTGAAGACGTGATCCACGAGTTAATAGCTTCATTTAGGTCTGATTTGTATAATCAGCACACGAGGTAAAAATATGACAGCAAATGCAGATATCGGACTCATTGGATTGGCCGTGATGGGGCAAAATTTAGCCCTGAATATCAATGATCATGGTTTTGTAGTCGCTGTATTTAATCGCACAACCTCCAAGACCGATGACTTTATAGAAGGACCTGCCAAAGGGACCACGATCATTCCGACCCATACTTTGGAGCAGTTCGTCCAGACGTTAAAACGTCCACGGAAAATTATTTTGATGGTGAAAGCCGGGGCTCCCGTGGATGAATTTATCGATGCCTTGCTCCCATATTTGGAAAAAGGAGACATCCTTGTTGATGGAGGCAATAGCCTTTTCACCGACACCAATCGTCGCGTGAAGGATCTGGGAGAGAAGGGAATTTTATTTGTGGGCGCAGGTATTTCTGGAGGAGAAGAGGGAGCACGACATGGCCCTTCCATTATGCCAGGAGGGAATCCAGCCGCATGGCCCGCCTTGAAACCGATTTTGCAAGCGATTGCCGCCAAAGTCAAACGAGGTGAACCTTGCTGTGACTGGGTAGGAGACGCAGGTGCGGGTCACTATGTTAAAATGGTGCACAATGGAATCGAGTATGGGGACATGCAACTCATTGGAGAAGCCTATCAAATTCTCTCCCGCGGTTTACATTTACAACCAGCCGAATTACATGAAGTGTTCAAACAATGGAATCAAGAAGAACTCAACAGCTACCTGATTGAAATTACAAGCCATATTTTTGCCACTCTCGATACCGATGGAAAACCCCTTGTCGACAAAATTCTCGATGTAGCCGGACAAAAAGGGACAGGTAAATGGACCGTCATCAACGCCCTTGATCTTGGCATGCCACTTACACTTATTTCAGAAGCCGTTTTTGCCCGCATTCTTTCTTCGATGAAAGAAGCGCGCCTGAAAGCGGAAACTCTTCTTCCAGGTCCTACTCCCAGCTTTCAAGGAGACCGACAAGCGTTTATTGAAGAAGTGAAACAAGCGCTCTTTGCTTCCAAGATCATCAGTTACACCCAGGGCTTTATGCTCATGCAACAAGCCGCCCGTGATTACAACTGGACACTCAATCTGGGAGCTGTGGCGCTCATGTGGCGTGGAGGATGTATCATCCGCAGCATTTTCCTCGATAACATCCAAGAAGCTTACAAACGGGATCCCTCACTTGCCAGCCTTCTTCTCGATCCCTTTTTCCGTGATCAAATTCTCAGATGTCAACCCGCCTGGCGTGAAGTAGTCGCCTATACCATTATACAAGGGCTTCCCACTCCTTGTTTCACCACAGCCCTCTCTTTCTTTGACGGCTACCGTACCG
>Ga0105046_10009983_pt1 | contig 14803 bp, 12 predicted proteins | sample MAT03_FD_78385 | JGI IMG/M metagenome (GOLD analysis project Ga0105046, IMG submission 78385) | Freshwater microbial communities from Lake Fryxell liftoff mats and glacier meltwater in Antarctica - MAT-03 (megahit assembly) | ecosystem: Environmental > Aquatic > Freshwater > Ice > Liftoff... | reverse complement strand
TTTTGAGCGCGAACAGAAAATTGCCAAAACTGGCAAATTACCCCCTTGAGGGACGCTCAGACCTGGGCGGCAACCAGGATGCGGGTGTAAGGGTGCTGCGGCTGGTCCAGCACCTGGGCCACCGGGCCGGCTTCCAGCACCTCGCCGTCCTTCATGACCAGCACCTCGTGTGCCATGGCCCGGATCACGTCCACGTCGTGCGTGATCAGCAGGTAGCTCAGCCCGCGTTCACGCTGCAGTTTCTGCAGCAACTGCAGCACCTGCTTCTGGATGGTGACATCGAGCGCGCTGGTCGGTTCGTCCAGCACCAGCAACCGGGGCTCCACCATCAAGGCCCGCGCAATGGCTATGCGCTGGCGCTGGCCGCCAGAAAACTCGTGCGGGTAGCGCTGCAGCAGACCGGGGAATTGTTGCTGGCCCATGCCGACATCAGCCAGCGCCTGCAGCACGCGTTGCTGGCGGCTGGCCGCGTTCAAGCCGGGCTGGTGCACTTTGAGGCCCTCGCCAACGATCTCTTCAATGGTCATGCGCGGCGACAGCGACGAAAAAGGGTCCTGGAACACCACCTGCACCGCCCGGCGGATGGCCTGGTTGCTGGCGGTGCTGCCGCTCCAGGTCGTGCCAACCAGCTCCAGCTGGCCCTGGTGCGGGTGCAGGCCCAGCGCTGCCAGCGCCAGGCTGGACTTGCCGGAGCCTGACTCGCCGATCACGCCCAGGGTCTGGCCGGCGGGAACCCTGAAACTGGCCCCCTTGACGGCCACAAACTCACCCGCCCTGAACCAGCCACGGATCCCCGAAACGGGCACCTTGTAAGTCACGCGCAGGTCACTGGCTTGCATCACGGGTGCCAGTGACGTATCGGGTCTGGCCTGCGCAACATCACGCACTGGCCGGCTGTCTATGAGCTTGCGGGTGTAGGGATGCTGCGGGTTGGCGAAAACTGCCGCAACTGCGCCCTGCTCGACGATGTGGCCGTTTTCCATCACGGCAACCCTGTCGGCGAAGCGGCGCACCAGATTGAGGTCGTGAGTGATCAGCAGCACGGCCATACCGTTTTTGCGCTGCAGCGCAGACAGCAGCTCCAGGATCTGCCCGCGCACGGTCACGTCCAGCGCGGTAGTGGGCTCATCGGCCAATAGCAGCCTGGGCTGGCAGGCCAGCGCCATGGCAATCATCACCCGCTGGCGCTGGCCGCCAGAAAGCTGGTGGGGAAATGCGCTGGCGCGCCGCGCCGGCTCGGCAATGCCGGTGTCGGCCAGCAACTCAATGGCACCCTGCAACGCCTCGGCCCGGGTCAGTCCCTTGTGCAGCTCCAGCACTTCGGCGATCTGCTCGCCCGCGCTGTAAAGCGGGTTGAGCGCCGTCATGGGTTCCTGAAAGATCATGGCGATCTGCTGGCCCCGGATGGCGCGGAGGCGCCTCTCGGGCAGGGACAGCAAATCGACCGCACCGTCGGCGCCTTCAAAGTGCGCCTGCCCTGCCACGTCCGCATTGAGCGCGAGCTTGAGCACGCTCAGCGCAGTGACAGTTTTGCCGGAGCCTGATTCGCCGACCAGCGCCAGTTTTTCACCCGGTGCGATCGAAAAGTCGATGCCGTGAACAACCTCTTTCCCGCCGAAGGCCACGCGCAGGCCGCGCACCTCCAGCAAGGGGACGTGTTGGTTCCGTTCCGCCGACAGGCCGACTTTAGGCGAAACAGCCCCATCGGGGGGCAGCGAGGACACGTCAGTGCCGAGCGTGGGGGTCATGATTTATCGGCCTTTCGCGGGTCCATGGCATCGCGCAAGGCGTCCCCCATGAAGGTCAGCAGCAAAAGCGTCGTGACCAGTACCGCAAACGTCGACAGCGAAATCCACCATGCGTCGATGCTGTTTTTGCCCTGGTTCAGCAATTCGCCCAGCGACGGGGTGCCAGGCGGCACGCCCAAGCCCAGGAAGTCCAGCGAAGTCAGCGCCAGGATGGCCCCGCTCATGCGAAATGGCAAAAAAGTCACCACCGGCGTCAGGCTGTTGGGCAGGATGTGGCGCCAGATGATCTGCCCGTTGCCGACACCCATCGCCCGCGCGGCACGCACATAGTCCATTTGCCGGTTGCGCAGGAATTCGGCGCGCACATAGTCGGACAAGCCCATCCAGCCGAAAAGGCTCAGCAAAATCAGCAGCAGGGCCACGCTGGGCGCGAAGATGGCGCTGAAGATGATCAGCAGGTACAGCTCGGGCATCGAGCCCCAGATTTCGATGAAACGCTGGAACAACAAGTCGGTCCTGCCGCCGAAATAACCCTGCAGCGCACCGGTCAGCAAGCCCAGCAGCACACCCGTCACGGTCAGCGCCAGCGCAAACAGCACGCTGACCCGGAAACCATAAATCAGCTGCGCCAGCAGATCTCGCCCCCGGTCGTCGGTACCCAGCAGGTTGTCGCGGGTGGGTTCCGAGGGGTTTGGTTTTTTGGCGAAGTAGTTCAGCGTGTTGGGGCCGTAGGGGTTCAGGGTGTAAAGCGCGAAATTGCTGCCTTGGACCAGCCGCTCGCGGATGAAGGGGTCGAGGTAATCGGTGGTGGTTTCGAAGTCCCCGCCAAAGGTCTTTTCACTGTAGTCCTTGACCATCGGGAAGTAATAGCTGCCCTCGTAGCGCACCAGCAGCGGACGGTCATTGGAGATGACTTCTGCGAAGAGGCTCAGCACCACCATGGCCGAGAACACAACCAGGCTCCAGAAACCGAGCCGGTTGCGCCGAAACCGCCGCCAGGCGCGCAGCGATGGCGAAGCCGAAACAAGCGCCGTCTCTTTACCACTGTCGCCGTGGGGCGGGCTCTGCCTGCCCCCAGGCGGTGCCCCCCCGGGGGGAAGGCCGCCTGCGGCGGTTTCGGGGGGGTTAGTCGAACCGTACACGCGGGTCTACCAAAACATAGGAGAGGTCGCTGATCAGCTTGGTGACCAGGCCGATCAAGGTGAAAAGGTAAAGCGTGCCCAGTACCACCGGGTAGTCTCGCCGGATGATGCTTTCATAACTCAGCAGACCCATGCCGTCGAGCGAGAACAGCGTTTCGATCAGCAGCGAGCCGGTGAAAAACGCGCCAATAAACGCCGCAGGAAAGCCGGTGATGATGGGAATCAACGCGTTGCGGAAGATGTGCTTCCAGAGTACCTGCCGGTCACCCAGGCCCTTGGCGCGCGCCGTCAGCACGTATTGCTTGCGGATCTCTTCGAGGAAGGCGTTTTTGGTCAGCATCGCGGTGACGGCAAAACTGCCGAGCACCATGGCCGTGACCGGCAGCGCGATGTGCCAGAGGTAGTCGGTGATACGGGCGAACCAGCTGAGCTCGGCCCAGTTGGAGGACGTCAACCCGCGCAGCGGGAACCACTGCAACTGCCCGCCAAAAATCACCAACAGCGCCACACCCAGCACAAAACCCGGAATGGCATAACCCGCGAGCACCAGCAAGGTAGTCACAAAATCAAAGCGGGTGCCGGCGCGCACGGCCTTGGCCACGCCCAGCGGGACCGCCACCAGGTAACTGATGAAAAACGTCCACAGGCCCAAGCTGATGGAAACCGGCAGTTTTTCCTTGATCAGCTGCCAGACTTCCTTGTTCTGGAAAAAGCTCCGGCCCAGGTCGAAGGTCAGGAACTGCTTGAGCATCATGAAAAAACGTTCGTGCGGCGGCTTGTCGAAGCCATACAGCGCCTTGATCTGCTCCAGTTTTTTGGGGTCTACACCCTGGCCGCCCCGGTAGCTCAGACCCCCGCCTTCGGTGCCCTGCCCCGCGCCGGCCTTGGCCTCGGCCATGTACTGCTCGACCGGACCGCCCGGCACAAACTGCGTCACCAGAAAGGTGATCAACAGCACACCAAAAAGCGTCGGGATCATCAACAGAAAGCGCTTGAGAATGTAGGCGAACATGATCAATTAGAGGTGGGCAAACCGAGCAGGGGCTGCAGGTCCGGCTTTGCCGGCCTCCAGGCACCGCCCCCAGCAAGGGGGGAAGGCGCTACGTGAAGCGGACGTCCAACGGGGATGTTCATTTCCTGGCCCACCAGGTGCTGATGATCCAGGTCTCGCCCGGTGCATACGGCGGCATCTGGCCCGGCATGGCGATGCGGCGGGCGTTGTAGACCACGCGATGCGTGCCGGCTGTCCACTGCGGCAGCAGGTAATGGCTGTGCGCCACGATGCGCTCCAGCGCATGGCAGGCGGGCAGCAATTCAGCCTTGGTTTTGGCAGCAGTCATCCTGGCGATGACCGCATCGATGGCCGGGTTGGCGGCGCCGCTGAAATTGCCCGAGTCCTCGGTTTTGGCTGCCTTGCTGCCGAACAGGTCGGCAAATTCCTGACCGGGGTTGTTGGTGCCGCCATAGGCGATGGAGACAATGTCGAACTGGAACTTTTGCAGGCGCTGCTGGTAAAGGGCGAAGTCGGCCTGGCGGAACCTGAGCTCGATGCCGAGTTTTTCCAGTGCGCGCATCCACGGCGAGATGGTGCGCACGCCGCCTTCGTTGCTGTCCAGGTACTCCAACACCATGGCCTCGCCTTTGGCATTGCGCAGCTTGCCGTCACGCACCTCCCAACCTGCTTCTTTCAGCAGCGCCTGGGCGCGGCGCAGATTGCCGCGCAGCGAAGCGTCGCCATCCGTGCGCGCGGGCACAGACATGGGGCCGAAGACTGCAGCCGGAATCTGCTGGCGCCAAGGCTCGAGTATGGCGAGCTCTTCGGGCGTCGGCATGCCGGTGGTCTGGCAATCGGTGTTGCCGAAGATGCCCTTTACCCGCTGGTAGGCGCCGTAAAACAGCTGGCGGTTCATCCACTCGTAGTCGATGGCCAGGCCCAGCGCTTCCCGCACGCGCGGATCCTTGAGTTTTTCGCGCCGGGTATTGAGCACATAACTCTGGAAACCCGAGGGCAAGCGGTGCTTGAACTCGCCCTTGACCAGCTCCCCGCTGTCAAAGCGCTTGCCGGTCAGGCGCCGGGCCCAGTCGCCGGCCGAGAAGAAACGCATGACGTCGAACTCGCCGGCCTTGAGCGCTTCCAGCTTGGCCGTGTTGTCCCTGTAGATCTTGACCGTGACCCGGTCGAAGTTTTCGGTGCCCACGCGCACATTGAGCTTGTCGGCCCAGTAGGCCTTGTCGCGCACGTAGGTGATGTCCTTGCCGAACACCACCGGGCCGATGCGATAAGGGCCGCTGCCAATAGGCGTGTCCGTGACGACCTGATCAAAGGACTTGGCCTTGCCGCTGGCGTCCATGCCCCATTTGCGGCTGAAGACCGACATGCCGCCGACTGTCAGCGGCAGTTCACGGTTGGGCTTCTTGAAGCGAAAGCGCACCGTGCGCTCATCGACCACCTCGCAGGCGGCAACATCCTCGAACACGGTCTTGTAGGCCGGCGAGGTGAAGGGACCCATCAGGGTGTCAAAGCTGTGCTTGACATCAGCCGCGAGCACCGGGTCGCCATTGTGAAAGCGCGCCTCCTTGCGCAGGCGGAAAGTCGCGGCCATGCCGTCGGGCGAGACTTCCACATCTTCGGCCAGCAGGCCGTAACCGGCTGCGGTTTCGTCCATCGCGCCCATCAGCAGGGAGTCGAACATGAAGACCGACAGGTAGGCCGGTGCCGAACCCTTGATGGTGAACGGGTTGTATTTGTCGAAGGTGGAATTGCGCAGGTTGCTGACGAGGCGCAATTCACCGCCCTTGGGGGCCTGGGCATTGACGTAGTCGAAATGGGCAAAGCCGGGCGGGTATTTGAGGTCGCCCCACAGCGCATAACCATGCGCGGCCCATGATGGCAATGAAACCCCCAGCAGGAACCCGACCAGCAAACTTCGCATGCGACAATTCTGCACTACTTGTGCCGGCACCTGAAGCAGCACGGCCTTCATCACATCGGAGCACTACACATGGGTTTTCTCACCGGCAAAAAATTGTTGATCACAGGCGTGTTGTCGAACCGCTCGATTGCCTACGGCATCGCCAAGGCCTGCCACGCGCAAGGCGCCGAGCTGGCCTTCAGCTATGTCGGCGAGCGTTTCAAGGAGCGTATCACCGAGTTCGCTGCGGACTTTGGCTCCAGCCTGATTTTCGACTGCGATGTCGGCGACGATGCCCAGATCGACAAGCTCTTCGCCGACCTGGCGCAGACCTGGCCGACCTTCGACGGCTTTGTGCACAGCATCGGTTTTGCACCACGCGAAGCGATTGCCGGCGACTTCCTCGACGGACTGAGCCGCGAAGGCTTCAAGATCGCGCACGACATCAGCGCCTACAGCTTTCCGGCCATGGCCAAAGCAGCCCTGCCCTACCTGAACGACAAAGCAGCCCTGCTGACCCTGACCTACCTGGGCGCAATGCGCACCGTACCCAACTACAACACCATGGGCCTGGCCAAGGCCAGCCTGGAAGCCTCGGTGCGTTACCTGGCTGAATCACTGGGCCCCAAGGGCATGCGCGTCAACGGCATCAGCGCCGGCCCGATCAAGACGCTGGCCGCCAGCGGCATCAAGGATTTCGGGAAAATCCTCAAAGGCGTGGCCGCGACCTCGCCGATACGCCGCAACGTCACGATTGAAGACGTGGGCAACGTCGCCGCCTTTTTGCTCAGCGACCTGGCCGGCGGCGTGAGCGCCGAGATCATCTATGTGGACGGCGGCTTCAGCCACGCGGTGGGCGGACTTGGCGAGGCGGCGACGGCGGCTTGACCCCGGGTTTGCTATCCTATTCATAGCTGCCAACGCCCGTGGGCCGGGAGCGAGAGGCCGAAATGACCTGAAGGAATCAGCCTGCAGCTGCCTCAGGCTGCATAATTCATGAATAAAATCTGGCGCCGGCCCCCGCGCCACGGGCGCTGGCAGCTATCAAAACAGTAGCGATTGCCAAGCCCGGGCTCCTGCGGCTCAGGCCGGGCGCCGCCAATATTGGTAAGCCCAGGCCGGCTCAAACCCGGCCCGCCGGTAGAGTGCGTTGGCAGCCGCGTTGCCCGCCTCCACCTGGAGAAAAACACGCTCCATGCCGCAGTGGATCGCCGCGCCGGCCAGCCCCGCCATAGCACGCCCGGCCAGTCCCCTGCCCCGCTTGGCCGGAGCGGTGCGCATGCCGTGCACGCTGGCCCACCCCTGGCTGAAGGCGGTGGCACCGGCAGCCACGACGGCACCGTTCTCGCGCACGCTGGCATAAACCGAGCCTCGCGCGCGGCTCAGTGTCTGGAGGCGGCTGGCGCCATCGACGGGATCGAAACCCTCGCCCAGAAACAAGGCGGTCCAGGCCGCGTCGGGTGCCTCTGCCGTTTCAGCCGGTGTCTGGGACGAGACTTGGCGCATCCGGCGGGCCGACCCAATCTGCACAAGCGTGGGCTTCTCGGGCACGTAGCCGCACCGGACCAGCTCCAGTCGCAGGCCATCAAAACAGCTCTCGGTGGCCAGGCGAAAAACCGCCGGCATGCCGTGCGCCTGGTAGCGCGCTTCAATTTTTCCGACCATGGCCTCGTCGACAACCGCGTGCCGAAGCGGGACGGCACTCTTGGCACGGCCAATGGTTCCGCTGTCAAAAGGCAACAGCCAGCCGTCTGACTCCTCCAGGCTTTCGGGCGATACCGCAGCGACTGTGGCCCGCTCAATGGAGGCTACATCGGCAGAAAGCATGGTTGCCAACGGAAGGTCAGCGCTGGTGTCTCCGTACGCGGCGCAGGCCCGCCCCAGGCAAATACCACCCCCTCCGGGGGCAGCGTATGACACGGAGTGAGAAGCGTGGGGGCATGTCTCATGGAGGCCCTGCTTTGTGTGCGCCCTGCCTGGGCGGTTACTCTTTCACGCAGTCGGCGTAATAGTGCTTTTTGCCGCTTTCGTCTTCCACTTCAACCAGACCGTGGATGTCGGTCTCGAAGCCCGGACACTGCGCGTTGAACTCGCGCGAGAACTTCAGGTAGTCCACGATCTTCTTGTTGAACACTTCGCCCGGGATCAAGAGCGGAATGCCGGGCGGGTAAGGCGTGACCAGGCCGACCGTGATGCGGCCTTCGAGCTTGTCGATCTCGACCCGCTCGGTCTTGTGCAGCGCGATGTGTGCATAGGCGTCGCTGGGCTTCATGGCCGGCGTCAGGTCACTCAGGTACATGTCGGTGGTCAGGCGCGCGATGTCGTACTTGGCGTACAGGTTGTGGATGTGCTGGCACAGGTCGGCCAGGCCCATTTTTTCGTAGCGCGGAAACTTCTGGCAGAACTCGGGCAGGATGCGCCACATCGGCTGGTTTTTCGCGTAGTCGTCCTTGAATTGCTGCAGCGCGGTCAGCATGGTGTTCCAGCGGCCCTTGGTGATGCCGATGGTGAACATGATGAAGAAGCTGTAGAGGCCGGTTTTTTCCACCACCACGCCGTGCTCGGCCAGGAACTTGGTCACGATGCTGGCCGGTATGCCGCTCTTGGCAAATTTGCCGTTGAGGTCCATGCCGGGCGTGACGATGGTGGACTTGATCGGGTCCAGCATATTAAAGCCGGTGGCCATCTTGCCGAAGCCGTGCCAGTTGACACCGGCTTTGGCGTTTTTGCTTTCGCCCTTGATGATCCAGTCGTCGGAATGGCCAATGCCCTCGTCGACCAGTTTCTCGGGACCCCAGACTTTGAACCACCAGTCGTCGCCGTATTCGTCGTCGACCTTGCGCATCGCGCGGCGAAAGTCCAGCGCCTCGGCAATGCTTTCTTCGACCAGCGCAGTACCGCCGGGCGGCTCCATCATCGCGGCGGCCACATCGCAACTGGCGATGATGCTGTATTGCGGCGACGTACTGGTGTGCATCAGGTAGGCCTCGTTGAAGAGGTGCCGGTCCAGCTTGACCGTCTGCGAGTCCTGCACCAGCACCTGGCTGGCCTGGCTGATGCCGGCCAGCAGCTTGTGGATGGACTGCGTGGAATACACCATGGCGTGCTTGGGGCGCGCGCGCTTTTTGCCCATCGCATGGTAACTGCCGTAAAACGGGTGGAAGGCCGCGTGCGGCAGCCAGGCCTCGTCGAAATGCAGGTTCTCGACGTAGCCGTCGAGCATGCCTTTGATGGTCTCGGTGTTGTAGAGCACGCCGTCGTAGGTAGACTGGGTGATGGTCAGCACCCGCGGTTTGACCTTCTTCGCATCGACGCCCTTGAGCAGCGGATTCGCCTTGATCTTGGCCTGAATCGAGGCCGGCTCGAATTCTTCTTTCGGAATCGGACCGATGATGCCGAAGTGGTTGCGTGTCGGCTTGAGGAAGACCGGGATGGCCCCGGTCATGATGATGGCGTGCAGGATGGACTTGTGGCAGTTGCGGTCCACCACCACCACGTCGCCCGGCGCCACCGTGTGGTGCCAGACCATCTTGTTGGAGGTCGAGGTGCCGTTGGTCACAAAAAAGCAATGGTCGGCATTGAAGATGCGTGCCGCATTGCGTTCGGAGGCGCCGACCGGGCCGTCATGGTCCAGCAACTGGCCCAGTTCCTCGACCGCGTTGCAAACGTCGGCACGCAGCATGTTTTCGCCAAAAAACTGGTGGAACATCTGCCCCACCGGGCTCTTCAAAAACGCTACACCACCCGAATGACCCGGGCAGTGCCAGGAGTAGGAGCCGTCTTCGGCGTAATCGAGCAGGGCCTTGAAAAACGGCGGCTGCACGCCTTCAAGGTAACTCTTGGCTTCGCGGATGATGTGACGCGCCACAAACTCCGGCGTGTCCTCGAACATGTGAATGAAGCCATGCAACTCGCGCAGGATGTCGTTGGGAATGTGGCGCGAGGTCTTGGTCTCGCCATAGACGTAAATCGGCACATCCAGGTTCTTGCGCCGCACTTCCTCGATGAAGTGGCGCAGGTTCAGCACGGCCGGGTCCAGGTCCGGGCCGGGCGTGAACTCCTCGTCGTCAATCGACAGGATGAAGGCGCTGGCGCGGCTTTGTTGCTGCGCAAACTGCGACAGGTCGCCGTAGCTGGTGACGCCCAGCACTTCAAAGCCTTCCGTCTCTATGGCCTGCGCCAGCGCGCGTATGCCCAGGCCGGAGGTATTCTCGGAGCGGAAGTCTTCGTCGATGATGACGATGGGGAAGCGGAATTTCATGGAATTTTCAGCAGTTCATGGGTGCCCAGAACCTGTCGGAGGGCATGGCGAAGGCTGGGCGGACAAAGACCGCTTGAGCCCGAACGGTTGGAAGCGAGACTGCGAAGTGTAAGGATATATTGTTGCCTCCGGTTTGCCACGGGGACTATTTGCCGCAAAATATAGCGGATCACCGACAAACGGAGACAACATGACTGAATCGACCATCTGGTGGCTGCTCGCAGGCGGTGCCGTTGCCGCCGAACTGCTCACCGGGACTTTTTTCCTGCTGATGATCAGCTTGGGACTGGCCGCTGCGGCACTGGTCGCGCACGCCGGTGCCGGCAGCGTGACGCAGATGGTGGCGGCTGCAATTATAGGCGGGGGCGCCGTGGTGGTCTGCTACCTCGTCAAGAGAAAACGTCCGCACGACCCGTCCGCGCGCGCCGATCGCAGTGTTAACCTCGACGTTGGCGAGACGGTGCTGATCGAGGAATGGAGCTCGGACGGCACTGCCACGGTGAAATACCGCGGCGCCGCCTGGACGGCGATCCATCGGACGGGCAGCACGCCCTCCGCCGGACTACACCGGGTCGCGGAACTGGTCGGCAGCCGCTTGCTGGTCGACAAACTTTAACCCTCACCCCAAAGAAAGAATCCTCATGGAAATTGCCATCCTCATACTCGTCATCGCGGCGATCTTCATCACCCGCTCCATCAAGGTGGTGCCACAGCAAAACTCATGGGTGGTCGAGCGCCTGGGCAAATACCAGGCCAGCCTGACACCAGGCCTGAACTTTCTGGTCCCCTTTGTGGACCGGGTGGCCTACAAGCACAGCCTGAAGGAGATCCCGCTCGACGTGCCCAGCCAGGTTTGTATTACCCGCGACAACACGCAGTTGCAGGTTGATGGCATTTTGTACTTTCAGGTCACTGACCCGATGCGCGCCAGCTACGGCTCGTCCAACTACATCGTGGCCATATCGCAGCTGGCGCAAACCTCGCTGCGCAGCGTCATCGGCAAGCTCGAACTCGACAAGACTTTTGAAGAGCGCGCCATCATCAACGCCCAGGTGGTTGCAGCGATTGACGAAGCGGCTCTGAACTGGGGCGTGAAGGTCTTGCGCTATGAAATCAAGGATTTGACGCCCCCAAAGGAAATCCTGCTGGCCATGCAGTCGCAGATCACCGCTGAACGCGAAAAACGCGCCTTGATCGCCGCGTCTGAAGGCCGCAAGCAGGAGCAGATCAACATTGCCAATGGCGAGCGCGAAGCCTTTATTGCCCGCTCCGAAGGTGAAAAACAAGCGGCCATCAACAACGCACAAGGTGAAGCTTCGGCCATCCTGGCCGTGGCTGAAGCCAACGCCAGGGCCATCGAGCTCGTGGCACTGGCCATTCGCCAGCCCGGCGGTGAGCAGGCCGTGCAGCTCAAGGTGGCAGAAAAAGCCGTGGAGGCCTATTCCCGCGTCGCCGCCGACGCCACCACCACGCTGATTGTTCCCAGCAACATGACCGAGGTGTCGGCTCTGGTTGCCTCGGCCATGAAGATGGTGCAATCGACCAGCAAAGCTTGAGCACATCAGGAGGGGTTATGACCGCCAAGAACGTGCTGGGCACCGATTTAGTCCCCTGCTCCTACGACCCGCTGACCGGTTATTTCCGCGACGGCTGCTGCAACACCGACGAGACCGACCAGGGCTCGCACCTGGTTTGCGTGAGGGTGACGGCTGATTTTCTGGCGTTTTCCGCAGCACGCGGCAACGACCTGCGCACCCCCCGGCCTGAATACCGCTTTGCCGGACTTCAGCCGGGCGACCGTTGGTGCCTGTGCGCCAACCGCTGGCGCGAGGCGCTGGAAAGCGGCTTTGCACCGCCGGTTGTTCTTGAGTCCACCCATGCGAATGCACTGGAATTCGTGACCCAATCGCAACTGGAAAAGCACCGTTTCCACAGCGCCTTGCATTGAACCAAGTCCGGAAAAAGGCCAGAAGCAAGGTTCGCCCTGCTATAATTTGAGGCTTCGCGGAAGGGTGGATGAGCGGTTTAAGTCACACGCCTGGAAAGCGTGCGTGGGGTTATACCCACCGCGGGTTCGAATCCCGCCTCTTCCGCCAAAAGCATTGGTTATCGTGAGTTTCCACACGATGGCAAACGCTCCTGAAAGCCCAGTCCGTCTGGGCTTTTTTGTTGCCGCATCGGGTTGCAGTTTTAGGTGACATTCATCAGTTCGCATCGCTTGCGAGGCCCAGGCAGATGATTTTTTACAAATGACAGGCGTCATTTTGGAGACCACCACATAACTCCCGGAACTGCGCACGAGGAAGCAAGGCAACGCGCACTGAATCGCTTGCGGGTGCTGGAAACGTCCGAAGAGCGGGCTTGTGACGACATCACCCGCCTGGCAGCCCATGTCTGCGGAACGCCTACTGCCCTCAATTCATTGACTGACACTGATCGCCAATGGTTCAAGTCGCGCGTGGGTTTGCAGGTCAAAGAGATGCCGCGTGAAAACAGCTTTTGCTGGCATGTGGACAAGGCACCTCAAGACGTGCTGATTGTTCAGGATGCGTCCACGGATGCGCGATTTGTCGATCATCCGCTGGATGTTGGCTAGCTTCACATCAGGTTTTACGCCGGCGCGCCACTTTTGACCCGGGATGGCGACACCATCGGGACTATTTGCGTGATCAACACCGTACCCAGGGAACGGGATGCAAAACAGCTTGAAGAATTGCAATTAATGGCGCAGCAGTCATGGCCATGCTCGAAAGCAGGGCGCTGTAGACGCTGTAATGGCCGTAGCGTCCTTTCGCCAATGGGCGCGTACAGCGCCAAGCATAAAAAAAGCCACCTCGCGGTGGCTTTTTCGTCTAGGGCGGGGTAGCTTATTGCAGAGCAACCTTCTTGCCATCCTTGTAGCTGTACAGGGTGATGGACGGGTTCTTCAACTCGCCGTTAGGCAGGAACTCGATGGTGGTGGTCACGCCCTTGAAGCTGGTCTTGATCAGCTCAGGGGTGTAGACCTTCGGATCGCTCGAGTTGGCGCGTTTCATGGCGTCGACCAGCACGAACGTGGCGTCATAGGTATACGGGCTGTACACCTGGAACTGGTTCGGGTACTTCTCGTCGTAACGCTTTTTCCACTCAGCGCCGCCGGGCATTTTGGCCAGCGAGGCACCGCCTTCGGCGCAGATCACGTTGTCGAGCGTCTTGGCACCGGCAGCGAGTTTGGCGATCTCGGAGGTGCAGATGCCGTCACCGCCGAAGTACTTGACCTTGGTCATGCCGAGCTGCTCCATCTGGCGCAGCATCGGGCCGGCCTGGGGGTCCATGCCGCCGTAGAACACGGCGTCAGGGCCTTTGGCCTTGATGGCGGTCAGGATGGCCATGAAGTCGGTGGCCTTGTCGGTGGTGAACTGCTCGTCCACCACGGTCATGCCTTTTTCCTTGGCGGTCTTCTTGAAGATGTCGGCAACGCCTTGACCATAGGCAGTCCGGTCGTCGATGATCGCGACTTTCTTCAGCTTGAGGGTGTCGGCGGCATAAAACGCCAAGCCAGCGCCCAAGGCCAGGTCATTGGCAATGATGCGGTAGGTGGTCTTGTAGCCGGGCTTGGTCAGGTCCGGGTTGGTCGCGGCACCGGTCACGTGGGGAATGCCGCAGTCGTTGTAGACCTTGGAGGCGGGAATCGTGGTGCCCGAGTTAAGGTGGCCGACCACACCAGCAACCTTGGAGTCGCACAGTTTTTGTGCCGCAGCCGTGCCCTGTTTTGGATCAGCCGCGTCATCTTCAGCCACGATTTCGTATATGGCTTTTTTGCCGCCAATCATGACGCCCTGCTTGTTCAGGTCTTCAATGGCCATGCGCACGCCATTTTCATTGTCCTTGCCATAGTGGGCTTGAGCGCCTGAAATGGGGGCAACGTGACCGATCTTGACAACGAGCGTATCACCGGCAGGCGCGGGAGCCGCAGCGACCGGGGCAGCAGGGGCAGTGGCAGCAGGCGGGGGTGTCTCTTTTTTTCCGCAGGCGACTACCAGGGTGGCGGCCAAAGCGACCGCAGTCCATTTCATTTGCATAAATTCACTCCAATTAGGAAATTACCGTTTAAAGGTTGAGAATATTTTTTTACCCAACGGCTTCGAACATATCGCAATTTTCGCGCCTGCACCATAGCGAGCTCCCCTAGTGTGGTGTTGCACGCTATCCGGAACATCAAACGGGCGACAACCTGTTACGGCGGCCCGTCGGATGCCCGTTCTTGTCTCAAGGCCTGTCGGGCCACTGGCTGGCCAGTTCCTGCTCGAAAGCCTGGTTGACCGACTGGCGCACGACAAGCTCGATTTCATCGCGAAGGCTGGGAGCCAGCGCCTGCGTGTGTTCCAGGACCAAGCGCCCCACAGTCTCGCGCAGCAGCCGGTCCAGCGTCAGGTCAACGCGCTGCATCACGCGATGCACCATCTGTTCCTGAAGACGCCGCACGTCAGGCACAGCGACGGCCGGCAGGTCTGCGGCAGGCGTTTCAGGCACCACCGGCTGAACGACTTCTGTCAGCGTGGGCACAAAACGCGGTGGAGGCGTAGAGCGGCTCACTGGATACCCTCCGCCTTGAAGGCTGCGGTATTCGCCTTGGGAACGGCCCGGCGGCTCACTGGATACCCTCCGCCTTGAAGGCTGCGGTATTCGCCTTGGGAACGGCCCGGCGGCTCACTGGATACCCTCCGCCTTGAAGGCTGCGGTATTCGCCTTGGGAACGGC
>Ga0105046_10009981_pt1 | contig 14805 bp, 9 predicted proteins | sample MAT03_FD_78385 | JGI IMG/M metagenome (GOLD analysis project Ga0105046, IMG submission 78385) | Freshwater microbial communities from Lake Fryxell liftoff mats and glacier meltwater in Antarctica - MAT-03 (megahit assembly) | ecosystem: Environmental > Aquatic > Freshwater > Ice > Liftoff... | reverse complement strand
GAGTGCGTGCTCGTGGATGGGCCCGGTGGGCTGGTGAGACATGCGATGAGCTTAGTGGGGGCTGATAGCGGTGGTGGGCGGTTAGGCGCCGGTCTTGGTCAGGCGGCGCGGGCTCGCGATCGATTGGGGGGCGGACTTGGCGGCGGACTTGGCGGCGGGCTCGATGCTCGGCGCGGTCTCGGGGTTCACGCGCGCGATGGGCTGGCCGGCGTCACGCAAGCGCGCGGCGCGGGCGGCCAGGGCGAGGGTCACGTCCAGCTCGGGCTCGTCATGCTGCTCGGGGGCGGCGCTGCTGACGTAGAGGCGCTCAAGGTGGGGGCTGATGCGGCAGAGCAGCTCGTGGGTGATGGTCTGGCCCAGGGCCGCCAGCAGCGGGAGGTGGTTGGGCGCTTCGGTGTTGGTGCCGACGAGCTCAACTTCTGCGCCAACGGCGCGGCAGTGCGGGGGCGCGTCGGTCAGGTCGATAGTGATCTGGTCCATGCTTACGCGCCCGATGACGGGTGCGTAGACGCCCGAGGTGTGCTGGCTTGGGCTGGCGGTCTCGAGCGCGCCCAGCGTGCGCGGACGGTCTGAAGCGAGGCCGGTGAGGCGGACGTACGCGCGGTTGCCAAGGGCGCGAGGGTAGCCGTCGGCGTAGCCCACGGGCACGACGCCGACGACGCTTAGGCGCTGCGCGGTGAAGGTGCGGTCATAACCCACGGGCCACCCGGCGGGGATGGTGTGTGTGTGCACGACGCGCGAGAGCCAGCGGACGCTGGGCTTGAGGGCCTTGGCGGCATCGGCGAACTCGGGTGGTTCGTCCTCAGCGAAGGCCTCAGGCCCGTAGCCGAGCAGGCCTTGACCGACGCGGACCATCGAGCCGTGGAGGCCCGGCGAGCGGAGGGTGGCGCAGGTGTTGGCGAGGTGGACGATCGCGGGTGTGCCGCCGCGCAATCGGAGGGCCTTGGCGTGGTCGGTGAGGATGGCCTTGGCGCTGTCGATCCAGGCGCGGAAGAGGTGCGCCTGCTGCTTGGTGAAGGCGGGGTCGGTGGCGGGGGCTGAGAAGTGGGTCATCAGCCCGGCGAGGGTCAGGCGCTGGCTGTGAACGACAAGGTCAAGCAGGCGGAGCGCTTCATCTGGCAGGCAGCCGCCGCGGGTCATGCCGACGTCAACTTGTACGTGTACGGGGAGCACCAGCCCGAGCTTGGCGGCAAGGTCGGTGAGGACGGCGGCGTGCTCGAGGGAGTGCGCGACAAAGTGCAGGCGGCCACGGACGGCGAGGCGGTAGAGGGCGTCGTTGCGGTCAAAGCCCGTGGCGGGCATGAGCACGAGCACGGGCGTGCTGATGGGCAGGTCAACCAGGAGTCGCGCTTCGGCCAGGCAGTAGACCGCGAGCATGTCAGCGCCGCCAGCGGCGAGGCGTTTGGCGATGCGCGGGGCACCCAGGCCATAGGCGTCTTGCTTGATGACGGCGCAGAGCTTCAGCGCGCTCTCTGGCGCGTTGTGCGCGCGCGCGCCGGCGCGGGCGCAGTCGCGCAGGGTGGCGAGGTTGTGGTCGATGGCGGCGAGGTCGATCTCGATGCGGCTGGTGTTCAAGTGGAGCCTTCCGTGGCCGGCGGGCCCGTGCCGTGGGGCCCATGGCGGGACTTGGCGGGACTTAGCGCGTGCGGCGTCTAACAACTACGCCATTGGGTCAGTATCGACGCGTCGAGGATGATACGATGAGGCAAAGCCGGTGCGGTCTGCGGTGGTGGTCGGCGCGGCGTTGGGGCGTGAGCTTCAGGGCTGGGCTGGCGACGCTTGCGGGGCGTGCCAGAGCGGGCGGATCGTGGGCGTGGCCCGCGTCTACCCGTTGAGACGGCGGCCTTCGCGGGTGCTCGGCGTGGCCGGGCGCCGCGGGGCTTCTGCGGCTTTGGAGGCAAGCCCGGTGGGGCCCCGGAATGGGCCACCGGCACGGCGGGTTGGCGCGCGGCTGATGCCGCGGTGGGCGTGTGGCCCGCCTGGCGCTGCCGGTCGTCGGATTGATAGCAAGGACCGAATGAACATCCCTATGAGCATCGAGCACCCCGGCAGCGGCGGCCCGACCCCTGAGCAGACCAGCACCACGACCACCAGCAGCGCACCGGTAGTTCAGGGCGAGGCACCTGCGGCGCACAGCGCGGACGCGAACATCTACGCGGCGGCGAACGCGGGCGGTCTCTTTGATACGAGCATCACCTTCAAGGACCTTGGGCTGCGCGCCAGCGTGCTTAAAGGCCTTGAAGAGCTGGGCTTTAAGCACCCAACCAAGATCCAGTCGCTGCTGATCCCGCACCTGATGCAGGGCAAGGACATGCTGGGCCAGGCGCGGACGGGCACGGGCAAGACCGGTGCCTTCGGGCTGCCGATCTTGCATCACGCGGTGCGTGAGGTGCCCTTTCAGGCGCTGATCATGGTGCCGACACGCGAGCTGTGCGTGCAGGTGGCGCAGGAGATGCAGGACATGGGCGAGTTCACGCCCATCAAGGTCGTGGCGGTGTATGGCGGCGAGCGGATGCAGAAGCAGATCGACGCGCTGCGGCACGGACCGCAGGTGGTGGTGAGCACGCCCGGACGATTGATGGACATGATCGAGCGTGGGCACGTGCACCTCAACAGCGTCAAGTTCGCGGTTCTTGACGAGGTTGACCGGATGCTGGATATCGGCTTTCGCGAGGACATCAGGCGGATTCTGGGCATGTGCCCTTCGGAGCGGCAGACGGTGTTTGTGTCGGCGACGATCAGCCCGGAGATCGAGCGGCTGGCCCAGAAGTTTGCGCGGAGCCCCGAGAAGATCGTCGCGGTTGACGGCGGGCCGCTGACGACCAAAACCGTCAAGCAGTACCACCTGCCGGTGGCGCGGTGGGACAAGCGCCGCCTGCTGGTGCACATGCTCAAGACCGAGGAGCCCGACACCACGCTGATCTTCTGCAAGATGAAGCGGACGGTGGACGACCTGGAGAAGTACCTGGTCGAGAAGGGCATCGACGCGCACGCGATCCACGGCGACAAGGCGCAGGCGAAGCGGACCAAAGTGATGGAGCGGCTCAAGGCCGGGAAGCTGGGCGTGCTGATCGCGAGCGATTTGGTGGCGCGCGGGATCGACGTTGAGGGCATCAGCCACGTGATCAACTACGACATCCCCGAGGACGCGGAGGTGTATGTGCACCGCATCGGGCGCACGGCGCGCATCGGGCGTGAGGGCGTGGCGTGGAGCCTGGTGACGCCCGAGGACGGTCCGCTGCTGACGGCGATTGAGAAGCTCATCGACGCGGAGGTGCCGAAGCTGGACTATCAGGACTTTGAGGCCTCACCGCCGCCGCCGGGGCGTGGCGGGTCTGGCTCGCGCGGGACGGGGCCAGTGATTGTGGGTGGGCCGGGCTTTGTGCAGGGTCAGTCGCAGGGGCAGATGCACGGGCAGACCCCGGCCGAGCCGGCGAAGCCGCTGCTTGACCGGATGGCCAAGACGATGAACCCGCTGGCGGCGATGGACACCAAGGCCGACGCGGGCAAGTTTCCCGGCGGGGTGGTGCCGACGAAGATGCCACCGAACCGGATGTTCGGGCGGATGAAGAGCCGCAAGGGCGGGTGATTGGTCAAGGTAAGGCGGGTCGGAAACTGCCGAGTCAACATCAGGCCATTGAAGGGCCGGCTTACTAATTCGGCCTAGAGCCGAGGGCCCCAACTCACGGCGAAAGGGCCTTGCGGGCAGGATGAAATCTCGCGCCACGCGAGGCAGGAAGCAAGAGGCTGGTTGCATACCCGCCCCCGAAAAGGCTGAGGCAAAGAAAGAACGTAGCATAGGTATGGTGAACCACACTAATGTACATTGTTACGTCTGGATGACGCCGGTCTTGAACGGCGGGGAGTAATCCCAGCCCGCGGCGGCGTTCAAGGCCGCGATCAGCTCAGCGCGGGTCTCATGCGGCTGGATAATCCTGTCAACCCACCCGCGTGCGGCGGCGTAGCGGATGTCGGCCTGCGCGGTGTAGCTGGCGTGGATGGCGCCGTAGATCTGAGTGCGGGTCGCTTCGTCGATCGCCTCGCCCTTGCGTTTGCGGCTGGCCTCCTCGATGGTTGTGAGCACGCCGGTGGCCTGGTTGGCACCCATGACGGCGCACTTGGCGTTTGGCCAGGCGAGCGAGAGGAAGGGGTCAAAGGCCCGGCCGCACATGGCGTAGTTGCCGGCGCCGTAAGAAGCGCCGGTAATCAGGACGATCTTGGGGACGACGGAGTTGGCCATGGCGTTGACCATTTTGGCGCCGGCGCGGATGATGCCGCCCTGCTCGCTTTCGCGTCCGACCATGAAGCCGGTGGTATCGTGCACGAAGACGATGGGGACTTTGCGTTGGTTGCAATCCATGATGAAGCGAGCGGCCTTTTCGGCGCTGTCGTTGTAGATGACCCCGCCCATCTCGACCATGCCCTTGCCGGTCTTGGTCAGGTGCTTCTGGTTGGCGACGATGCCGCAGGCCCGCCCGGCGATGCGTGTGTAGCCGCAGACGATGGACTGGCCGTAGTCGGACTTGTACTCGTCGAAATCTGGGGTCTCGTCGGCTCTTACGTCAATGTTTGCGTTGGTTATTGTGTCGGCCTTGGGGTCCGCGCGGTCAACGAAGCAGGCGATCAGGTCGCGGACGTCGTACTGCGCGCCGGGCTTGTCGGTGAAGATCGAGTAGACGTGCTGGGCGTGGGCCGTGGGGTCTAGTGTGGGGGCAAGGGTCGTGATAGCGGCCGCCGGTGCGTGGTGCGCCGTTTCGGGGCGGTACTTGGCCATCAAGCTGCGCACTCGGGCGATGCAGGCGGGGTCGTCCTTCTCCTTGAAGTCGATGGTGCCGCTAATGCCCGCGTGCATAGTTGCGCCGCCGAGGTCTTCGTCGCTGACCTCTTGCCCGATGGCGGCTTTGACCAGCGCCGGGCCGGCGAGGTAGAGCCCTGAGCCCTCGGTCATCAGCAGCGTGTCACAGAGCACGGGCAGGTAGCCGCCGCCAGCGACGCAATAGCCCATGATCGCGGCGATCTGCGGGATGCCCATAGCGCTGATGACGGCGTTGTGTCGGAAGATGCGCCCGAAGTCGTCAGTGTCAGGAAAGACGTCTTCTTGCAGAGGCAAAAAGACGCCCGCAGAGTCAACCAAGTAGACCAGCGGCAAGCGGGCCCGCATGGCGATCTCTTGCGCGCGGATGATCTTCTTGCAAGTCATCGGGAAGAACGCGCCGGCCTTGACGGTCGCGTCGTTGGCGATGACCATGCAGCGCCGCCCGCTGATGGTGCCGACGCCGGTGACCACGCCCGCGCCGGGCGCGCCGCCGAACTCTTTGTACATGCCCCAGGCCGAGAAGAGCGCGAGCTCTTGGAAGCGGTCGGGCCCGCCGCGCGGCAGGCGGCCCTTGAGCTGGTCTGGCTGCTGTGTGTCGCCGCCGTCAAGGAGCAGCTCGAGGCGTTCGCGGGCGGTCAGGCGGCCCTTCTCGTGCTGACGTTCGATGGCGCTCTTGCCGCCGCCAGCGCGGATGAGCTGCTCATCGATGAGATAGGCGTCGGCGAGCTCGCGGACGGTGGGGCTTGAGCCGGTCTGGACGCCGACGGCGAGGGCTGGTTGCGCGGGGCTTGCCATGGGCGGAAGGTAGCCGGTCCGGGCTCTGAGCGAGAAGTTGTAGACGCGATGCGTGCTGCGCGTGGAGTGCGCGACTGGCTAGCCTTGCGAACCATGAGCACGCCTCCCGGCCCAATAGTTGTTCAGCCGATCGACCACGCGACCTGGCAGGCGATGGTCGTGAAGATGGGGCTGATCTACGAGCTTGCGGAGGAGTCGGGGCTGGATGTTGAGGGTGTGCCTGAGGGGTTTGAGACGCCGCACCTGGTGGATCTGGCGATCGCGTGGTGGCGGGCGTTGCCGCGGGGGCGTCGTGTGGACGCGGACGAGCTGGCCGAGGCCGCGGGGCTGCTGGTGGGTGATTATCTGCGGCAGGTTTGCGAGTTTTCGTGGTGTCACGTGACCGACGGGTACGGCGAGGGCCTGGCGCTGGTGCACGGAACGCCGAGGGACGAGAGGTTTTTGGTGCTTGCGCCGATTGACGCGATGGCGAAGCGGCTGCCGAGCGAGCCGGACGGGTTTGTGTGCGACTTCGTGAACAACCTTTCGGACATCATCGACGCGTACCCGCGGACGAGCGAGGTGACGGACCCGGCCGGGCCGGGCGATAACTCTTGACCTTGGCGACCGCAAGTCGGCGCTACACGCTCGTCAGGGCCCGGCGGCTCAAGATGATTCCGCCCGCGACCCACGCAACCACGCCCGCGATGAGCAGCACGAGCATGTTGGTCGTGGGCAGCTCGCCGGCGCGAAGGACCGCAAGAGGCTTGTAATAGTGCAGTGCGCTCAGCCACTCGAACCGCTCGGCCGGCTCCCAAAGCCCGCCGAGGAACTCGCCGATGATCCAGACGAGCACGACAGTGACGGCGGCGAGCACCGCGCGGCCGCGCCGCTCGCTGAGCGTGCTGAACAGGCAGACCACGCCGATCATCGCGACCTGCAGGCAGGCCAGGTTGCACAGCACGCGCTGCACGCCCTCCCACGGTGCCAGCACCTGCGGGTTGACGCTCGCGCGGGCCAGGTAGGCCCCGCCGGCGGCGGCCAGCAGCATGACCAGCGAGGTGAGCAGGAAGACCAGCGTTTCGGAGACGTAGATCTGCCAGCGCGAGACGGGCAGGCCCAGCAGCACATCGATGGTCCCGCGCTCGGTCTCACCGGCCGGGACGCGCGTGCAGACCACGATGATCTGCGCGAAGACCAGTGCTAACAGCACCGGGTGGCTCCACTGGATGCCCGCGGCGATCTGCGCGGGCAGGGCCGCGGCCGACTCTTCACCCAGGAACGCGGCGCGGAACCGCATCATCGCCGCCGTGGGCCCGCCGCGCTCGAGTATCCGTTCTTGGATCCGCGGGAACGCGAAGCCCATCAGATAGCTGACGCCGGCGGTCAGGCCCGCGAGCAGCGCGGTGGCACCAGACACCTCGCGCAGCGCTCGTTGCACGAGCCCCAGGTTGATCGGCCCGATGTTTGAGATCAGCCGGTCGGTCATGTGCGGGCCTCCGGCTTGAGAGGTGTGGGGCTGGGCGTTTCAGGCTCGATGGGTTCGATCGGCTCGATCGGCTCGATGGGCTCGATGGGCTCGATGGGCTCGATGGGCTCGCCGATGGTGTAGTACGCGCGGAACATCGTCTCAAGGTCGGGCTTTCCGATCGAAACGTCAAGCACCGTGCGTGCGGCGAGGAACCTCAGAAGCTCGGGCACCGCGCCGGTGTGCCGTCCGCGCCACTCCCCGGGCCGGATCGCAACGCCCGGCGCCGGCTGGTCTTGCACCAGGCCGATGGGCAGCTCTGCGGCGCGCGGCTCTGCTCCGGGTTTGAAGTGTGCCACCACCTGTAGACCCGCCCTTGCTCGCAGCGCGCTGAGGGCGTCGTTGGCGACGATCTTGCCCTTGCGCACGATCGCCACGCGGTCGCACAGGTCTTCAACCTCGCCCAGGGTGTGGCTGGAGAGGAAGACCGTCCGCCCCGCGTCCGCGGCTTCGCGCAGCATCAGGCGAAACTCATCTTGCACCAGCGGGTCAAGCCCGCTGCTGGGTTCATCAAGGATCAGCACCCGTGGCTGGTGGGCCAGGGCCAGCACCAGGCCAAGCTTCTGACGCGTGCCCTTGCTCATCCGCCGGACCTTCAGCGAGAGGTCGAGCCCGAGGCGATCGGCCAGCTTCTGGCCGCGTGCGCGGATGTCCGTCCCGCGGATGCGCCCGAACAGCCCCAGCGCGCTGTGCCCGGTGAGCCACGGCCACAGGCGCAGGTCACCCGGGACGTAGCCCACGTCAGTCTTGATGCTCCGGCTTGCGCGCCAGCAGTCTTGGCCCAGCACGCGCGCGGCCCCGTCGGTAGCGTGCAGAAAGCCCAGCAGCACGCGGATCGTGGTTGTTTTGCCCGCGCCGTTGGGACCAAGGAACCCGAAGATGCTCCCCTCGGGCACGCTGAGGTTGACGTGGTCAATGGCCCGGCGTGAGCCGTAGGCGTGCGTAAGTTCGAGCGTCTCGATCGCGGGCATGGGTGCAACGGTACGGCGCGCGGGGGCGAAGTGCGCTGGCCCGACTATCTATCGAGTTTGCGCGGCGCGGCCTGGCGGTGATCAAGACGCGCGTTACGGTGTGCCCCCGCCGAGCAGGCCGATTGCCGTGTTCGCCATGCTCAGGATCGCTTTCATCAGGCTCTCGCCGGCAATGAGCCCGCTGGCGATGGCGATGGCGTAGAGCTGGGCGTGCTTCTTACTGGTCATTTCCCAGATCCAGCCGATGATCGCGCCCAGCAGAAAGCCGAAGGTGTTGCCGAAGGGGATGACCCACGAGAGCCCAAGGCCCATCGCGCTGGGAAGGAAGCGTTTGGCCTTTGTCGGAAGCAGCCGCTCGGCCAGCACAAGCCCGACGCCGACGAGCGCGCCGATGACAATCGCGTACCGCGCGCTCTCGGGCAGCTTGTCAAGGCCCTTGGTCAGCAGCTCGGCGACGGCGGCCCACTGCCGCGTCGCGGGCAGCGCGTACTTTTCGTCTTCAAGGGCGGCCTTGCTGGGGATCATCAGGAACCAGCAGGGCACGACGGCGATAGTCCCAAAGAACACCCCGGCGAATTGCGCGATGAACTGCTTTCGCGGGTTGGCACCAAGCAGGTACCCGCTCTTGAGGTCAATGAGTAGATCGGCCGAGGACGAGGCCGCGTTGGCCGCGACGCCCGCGCTAGCGAGGTTCGGGCCGATCTGCCCGGGCTTGATGAACGCGAAGAGCAGCTGCATGACCTTGCCCATCGCGCCGATGGGCGTGGTGTCGGTCTCACCGGTGGCTCGGCACGCCACCAGGCTGAGCACGAAGCTCATCGCGATGGCGATCAGCCCCGCCCACCATGCGATCTGGAATGCGAAGTACTGCACGGCCACCAGCAGGATCGTGATGGGGATCAGGCCGGTGATCATCCAGGACATGGGCACCTCGATGCTGGCCATGCGGTCTGTGCCGGGGTTCTTCTCACCCAGGCCGCTGAAGGCGCGGACGATGGTCTTCCAGTTCAGTGCCAGGGCCGCGAGCGAGGCGGAGACCATCAGGGCGGTGCCGCCCCAGAGCGACCAGCGGGTGAAGAACAGCGTTCTGCCGACCTCGATGTTGATGACCGTGTCTTTGACGAGCGTGGCCTTGTCGTAGACCGTGGTGCCGCCCGCGGTGATCCACCCGTTGGGTGAGCCCGCCGCCGCGGCCGCGACGTCCATGCCGACGACCCAGGGCCCGACGACAAAGTACAGCAGCGCCGACCCGATGAACATGCTCAGGCACACGCGCATCCGTGTGATGATGCCGGCGGCGACCAGGAGCAGGCTGTACTCGGCGCCGAACCCGCCGGCGCTCTTGCCAAACCACAGGTGCTTTTCGAGAAAGCTGGTGCCGGGGAAGGTCTGAGTCTCGGGCAGGCGGATCTCGGTGAAGAACCTGGCGATGAACTCAAAGGTGCCGTCGATGGCCCTGATCTTGGTCTCGCCGGCGTTGAGTAGCCCCAGCAGCAGCCCGGCGGCGATGCTCCACAGCAACGCGTAGGCCTTCTGGACCGCCTCCTTGGTCTCGCTGTAAAGGCTCCGCAGTGTTTCAGCCGCGGCGACGCCCGAGGGGAATCGCAGGCCCTCATGGTTGATCATCTGGCGCTTCATGGGCACGGCCAAAAAGACGCCCAGGCACGCGGTCCCGAAGGTGAAGCTCGCGACGATCCACCACGGGCTGACGTCCCAGCTCGCGACGTCCGCGGCGGTCTTGCCCTCGGGGATCTTGGCCAGCAAAAGCAGCGCGCCGAACATGGTGGCGATCGTCGCGCCCGTGCTGCCGCCCGCGGCTGCCGCGGTGCTCTGCATGCAGTTGTTCTCGAGCAGGCTCATGTTGCTCAGGCGTCCGCCGGTTAGCGCCCGCAGGGCGTTCCAGATCACGTAGCTCATGACGCAGCTGGTGATGGCGACCCCGAAGCTCCACCCGATGGTCAAGGTCGTGTACAGGTTGCTGGCGGACATCAGCATGCCCAGCACCCCGCCCATGACCACGGCCCGGAGCGTCAGCTGCTTCATGCTGTCGCCCTGGTAGATGTGCTTGAGCCAGTAGGCGTCCTTCTCAGCGTTGCTGGCGGTCAGCGGCAGGGGAGGCAGCCCCGATTTGCCGAACTGCGCGGAAAAGTCCGCGGCACCGTCGGGAGTGTCGCTGATGCTGACGGGGGTCGGGGTTCCGGCCATGGATGTCCTCGATGGGCCGCCGTAGGTTTAGATCTTACAGGCGCTATCGCGGGCTGATCGCGGCGGATCGGGCCAGACTAGCGGAAGTTTGCGGCAGCGTCGAGCGGGTCAACCGCGTTGGCACCCACCCCCGAGGTACCTAGGTATGTTGAACGGTTGGTTAAAGTTATCCCCAAACGCGAACCAAGCATTGACATTCTGATCGGGTTTCGGTATGCTCTGTTTGTCCGACTCGCGCCTTGCCCGCCTCGGACCGGGATGCCTGAAACGAAGGATCGTTTCAGCCCGACATTGGCAAGTCCCCGTGACGCCCGGCCCGTGCTTCGCACGTGGTCGGCCCCGATCGGCAAGAAAGGTGGCTCGCATGTCTCGCAACGGTGCAACCGCTTCAGGTCCGTCCGCACCCGCTGTCTCCGGCTCGCCGGTGGGCGGGGCCAGCCCCTCGGGCTCCGCGGCCGTCAAGCCGCGCGTGACCCTTGAGGTCAAAGGCGACGGGAAGAACGACCCCAAGAATGATGTCAAGGCCGACCCGAAGGCCGACCCGAAGGCTGGCGGCCCAGCTGCAACGGCCCCTGCCGCTGTCAAGCCGGCGGCGGCACCGCCCTCGGTGAGCAAAGAGAAGCTCCAAGCCCTGGGCGTGGCCGTCGGCCAGATCGAGAAGGCCTTCGGCAAGGGCTCGATCATGAAGCTCGACGAGAACGCCTATTTGGCGATCCCGGGCATCTCAACTGGCGCGCTCTCGCTCGACTTGGCCCTGGGCGGCAAGGGCATCCCGCGCGGGCGCATCGTTGAGATCTTCGGGCCTGAGTCCAGCGGCAAGACGACCCTGGCCCTGACGGTGGCGGCCCACGCGCAGCGCGACGGGGGCGTGTCGGCGTTCATCGATGCCGAGCACGCGCTGGACCCTTCATGGGCCCGGCGTCTGGGCGTCAACATCGACAGCCTGCTGGTCAGCCAGCCTGACAGCGGCGAGCAGGCCCTTGAGATTTGCGAGCTGCTGGTGCGGTCCAACGCGGTTGATCTGATTGTGATCGACTCGGTTGCGGCGCTGATCCCGAAGGCTGAGATCGAGGGCGAGATGGGCGAGGCCGTAGTTGGCATGCACGCGCGGCTGATGAGCCAGGCGATGCGCAAGCTGACTGGCGTAATAGCGAGGACCAGCTGCACGGTGATCTTCATCAACCAGATCCGCGAGAAGATCGGCGTGATGTACGGCAGCCCGGAGACGACCACCGGCGGCCGGGCGTTGAAGTTCTACGCGAGCGTCCGCATCGACGTGCGTCGGACGGGTGCGATCAAGGAGGGCGAGGTGACGGTGGGCAGCCGGACGCGGGCCCGCGTGGTCAAGAACAAGATCGCCCCGCCGTTCCGCGAGGCTGAGTTTGACATCATGTACGACGAGGGCATCAGCACCGCGGGCGACTTGCTGGACATGGCGGTGGAAGCCAAGACCATCGACAAGAGCGGCGCGTGGTACAACTACAACGACACCAAGCTGGGCCAGGGGCGCGAGAACGCGAAGCGGTTCCTCAAGGAGAACCCGGAGCTGCTCAAGGAGGTCCGTGCGCTGACGCTCAAGGCCCGCCTGGCAACGGCGACGATCATTAAGCCGGTGCCCGCGGATGAAGACGACGACGAGTGAAGCGGTAGGGAACAAGGGCCGAGGGAACAAGGGATCAATTGGTTAAGGGCCGAGCGACTAGACGCCGGCCCTTTTTACTTTGTTCGCCCATCGCGTGAGGGATTAAGGGGTGAGATCCGTACCGCGGGCGCAGACGGCGGGGGCGGCGGTGAGCACAGCGAGGCAAAGAAGTGGGCACTCATGCCGATGCGCGCAGCGGCTCGGAGCGGTCCACGTGCAGCAGGCAGCGCGGCGCGCTGGGCCCTTCGGCGGCGCGGGCTGCGCGGCGGACGCCGGCCTCAAGCTCAGTCAGTTCACGCGGAGAGCTGACGCGGGCGAAGACGCCGTCGAGCAGGACTAGGCGCAGGCCGAGGCGTGCGCCGGCGCTGGCGACGGGGGTCGGCGGCTCGGCGTTGGCTGCATGAGTGGCGGTGCCCGCGAGGAAGAGCTGCTCGGGCTTGCCGGTGGTGCTTTCGTTGGCAGGCTCCGCGGCGGTCAGGCGCTCAAAGCCTGCTGCGAGCGCCGGCCAGCGGGCCAAGATGATCTCGGCGGGCGCGGTGACCATGAAGCGGTCGTCGCCGATGTGGGCGACAAAGACCTTGCTGAGCTCAGCGTGGTTGTCGCCAGCGGTCGGGTCGCCAGCGGTCGGATCGGCAGCGGGCCCGGCGGTCGGAACGGCGGCCGGGTGGTGGGCGTCCAGCAGTGTTGCGCGGCTGAGCTCGGCGAGCTCTTGAATCAGGCGGTCGCCTGCGTCATACCCGCACGCGCCGTTGAAGTCGGCGAAGCCACGGACGTCGATGAACGCGGCTGAGAGGGGCGCGGCGAGCCCCGCGAACTTTGCTGGGCCGTCGACCGAGGGTTGGGCTGCGTTTTGGGCCTTGATGATGGCCTTGACGCGTTTCTCGCCGTCAACCTTGCTGGGCAGGCCGGTGAGGCCGGCGGGCAGGTCGGCGTCTATGCGGCCCTCGCGTGAGCACGCGCCCAGCAGTTTTTGAAGGGTGACGACCCCGACGATGCGGTCATGCTCAGCAACGAGCACCGGGTCGGCGATTGATGCGCCCTCGCGGCTGGCGACGTGCTCCATCGCCTCGCTCAAGGTTGCGCTGGGCGGGAGCGTGCCAAGGTCGCTGGTGCAGATGAACCCGACGGCCAGCTTGGCGTCGGTGCGGCGTGCGGCGCTGAGCACCGTCTCACGGCTGACCCAGCCGACCAGGCGCGTGCCGTCAAGCACGGCGGCGCCGACGTGCCCGGGTGAGCGCAGCACGCCCAGGGCGAGGTCGCGGATTGGCGTGGCGGCCTGGACCTTTTCGGGCGGCTCGCAGATGCGCGAGAGCTGCGTGCGGCGCGGGTCGATGAGCCGGGCCGACTCGGCCTGACTCCACGACTGGCGCATGGTGCGGCTTATCTGCGGGTCTACGAGCTGGTAGTCAAAGGCCGGGCGGCCTGTCAGATAGCCCTGCACGTAGCGGACGCCCAGGTTGATGAGCGTGAGCATTTCCTCGGTGCGTTCGACGCCCTCGCCGATGACGTTGACGCCTGCGAGGCGCGCGAAGTGAACGAGGAATCGGATGAGGTTCAGCTTGTAGCGGTCCTGGTCGATGCCGCTGACCAGCTCGCGGTCGAGCTTGAGCCAGTGCGGGCGCAGGGTCATGATGCGGTTGAGCCCGCTGGTGCCTGCGCCGACGTCATCGATGGCGATCTGGAAGCCCAGGGCGCGCAGTCGGGTGGCCTGGTGGGCGATGCGGGCCAGGTCGTCGGCCCCGCCACGCTCGGTGATCTCGAGCACGATGCGCGAGGGGGTCAGGCCCGGGACGGCCTTGACGTCGGCCTCGACAGTCTCGACGAAGCGCTCGTGGCAGAAGACTTCGGGCGTGCTGTTGACAAAGAGCAGGATCCCGTTAGGAAAGCCCTCAACGCACGCGAAGGCGGTGGCGCGGGTGACGGCCTCGACGGGCCAGAGCATGCGATATTTTTCGGCCATGTCAAAGAGCACGCCGGGGTCGGGCACGCCGCTGCCGGGGGTCGGGCGGGCCAGGGCTTCGAAGCCGGTGGTCTCGCCGCTCTGGCAGTTGACAATGGGCTGGAAGGCAGCGCGGACGAGGCGTGCAGAGACCAGGTGCTCGAGCACGCCCTTGTCGGGAAGAGGTTCGGCCAAGTTCTTGGGGCCGGTGTTCATGGGTGTGGGCGCGTGCCCACGGTGAGCATCGACCCCGTGGCGCGGGGTGATCGCTGATTGCACAGGATTGTGTTGAATCAGCGGGCGACCCGGGGGCTTGGTGGGGGCGTTGCGCGCGGAGCGCGGTTATTGGCCGTAGGAACACGGCGCGCTTGAACAAGTCGCGGGAACACCCGTCCGCCTGCGCGGCCAACCAGTGGCCCGGGCGGGCTTGGTCCGCGCGGGTCGGGTTAGTCGAAGCGGAAAACGCCCTTCTTCATGCCGTAGATGTACGCGATGACGGTGGTGCCCACGAAGAAGAAGATGCGGCCGAGCCAGACGCCGCCGTCGGCGAGGGACCAGTCAAGGTTGCGGAAGGTGACGGCCCACGGGAAGAGGAAGATGATCTCGATATCAAAGAGCAGGAAGACCATGGCGATGAGGTAGAAGCGGATATTGAAGCGTTTGCGGGCGGTGCCGATGGGATTGACGCCGGACTCGTAGGTTGAGTCTTTGACGCTGCCGTGGCGTGAGGGCCCGAGGAACTTGGCGGCGGTGATATTTCCGATGGCGAACATGATCGCCGCGGAAAGGATGATCAGCAGCGGCAGATAGGCGCTGGTGCTTGAGGCAAGGGTGATTGCGAGCATGGGCTGTTCCGTCAGCAAGTGGGGCTCCGAGGTCGACCCGAGCCGCGTGGTGCCGGGCGGGCGTGGGCGTGGGGGCGGGGGCGGG
>Ga0105046_10009979_pt1 | contig 14808 bp, 18 predicted proteins | sample MAT03_FD_78385 | JGI IMG/M metagenome (GOLD analysis project Ga0105046, IMG submission 78385) | Freshwater microbial communities from Lake Fryxell liftoff mats and glacier meltwater in Antarctica - MAT-03 (megahit assembly) | ecosystem: Environmental > Aquatic > Freshwater > Ice > Liftoff... | reverse complement strand
GTTCTTGAAAAGCGGAGCCGGCGCCAACTCGACGACAGAAGGCCCGCTGCATAAGAATTCCGTGAACACGCTGCAGAGAGCAAACCGTATCACGTGAAGTGCGAGAGAAGCGGAGCGGGTGAGGGGCCTGCAGGCTGACGTATTCGAAGCTTCGACCCCTGATCTTCAGTCTTCGGATCGCAGGTGTCTTGCGTGTCTAGTCCACAATTCATGAACGACGCGTCACGAATATCAGGTTAGGCCAGAATCGCCTCAGCACAAGCAGGAATCAGGCTTCCCTCAGCATGTACCACGGTAGAAAACACCGGATATCGAGTGGGATAGTCCTCAGCAAGAACGAGTTGCTTGCAGAGTCGCGTGCGCGGGTTCATCAGGAGCGGACCACGAAGGTTCGCGGTCACGGCGGACGGATCATCTGATGGAATGGTGAGGATCACCACAAGGCTTAACTGGTCGGTCTCACTCCCCTCCACTTCAAACCGAGCCTCGGACGAAATCTCAATCTGATAATTCTGGTGGAATACCGCGGGATCGATGACCACAAACGCAAGGGACGCTTCTTCCACACAGTGCAGCCATTTGAATGGGGCATCCGTATCATGGTCAAGCATCACGTAACGGGTCCATTCTGGGAACCCTAATAGCCCTGACGGGAAGGCCAACAACTTCTCAGCAGGAACAGTCATGACACCAAAGCGAGTTGACGAGACATTCATAACGACAGCTCCTTAGGTTCAAGCCATTTTCGAGCGTAACAGTCGCCGGAAGACATCCAACGGAACCACCGGCGAACGTGCTGCAAGTTGGTTTTCATCTTGAATCCTGACGCAGACCTCATCACGATGCACCTCGATCGTGCGCGGCGCTTCGATGCCCAGGCGAACCTGTCCATTCTTAATTCCCAGCACCACGATCCGGATGTCCGGACCAATGACGACACCTTCCCCGCGTCTCCGTGTCAAGACGAGCATCCGTGCAGTCCAATCGCTCCAGAGTTATTCCCTTGGTTATATCGGCGTGGGCGTACAAAACTTGAGACCAGCGTCAGCGGAGAAACTTCAGCAGCGAGAGATCAAACAATCTTGAAAACGTTTGGATGGTCGCTTCGTAGGCTGTTTCTTGAAGCTTCAGCTCAGTCAGCGCTGTCGCCAGATCGGTGCTGGTTTGATCCGAGAGTACTTTCTGAATAGCCTCTGAGACAACCGATGCAGTCCCTTGGGCCGTCTCTAGGCGATTCTCGATGGCCCCGATCTGCCCTTGTGCCAAACCAATCTGTGCCGTTGCCTGATCGAGGGCTCCAATCGCAACCTCGATTCCGGCTCCGTTGTTACTTTCCAAGGCTACCAGTAGATTGCTCAGGCCATCGAAGATATTCGTCGCCCCTCCGGTGAACGCCTGATCGCCAGGGAGCACGATTTGCGTGGTTTGGTTCGGACCGACTGCGATGGATTGGCTTTCGCTATTGCCCTGATAGGAGACGGCATCGCCGACGCCCAAGACAAACGGAGACGCATCGGTCTTGGTCCCGGCAAACACCGGCTGTCCACTGATTTCTGTATTGGCGATCTGGATCAATTGCCGATGCAGCTGGCGGACTTCTTGAGCGATCGTCACCCGTCCTTGCGCAGACGTCGTATCGCTCCTCGCTTGAACGGCCAATTCTCGAACACGACTGATCAGATTTTGAGCCTCCCCCAAAGCCTTGTCGGCCACTGTGACACGCGCCGTTCCGAATTGAATGTTTCTGATCCATTGATCGTTGTCGGCAAGTGCGGACTTCTCGAGGATGACCTGTCCAAAAATACTAGGATCATCGGAAGGTCTGGCGATGCGTTGCTGAGACGCGATCTGTTCGTGTACGCGGACAATACGTTCCTTGATACGCTCCAAGCTCCCTGCTGTCGAGCCAAACAACTGGTGATCAGAAACTCTCATGGTCACGCTCCCTTTGCTCACAGGATGCTAGACACCCCTCGCGCGTAACGCGTATCTCGTGAAGTGCCGTTCGTGTTCGGATTCTGACGTTTCACGCTTCACGGGTATGCTTATCGTTTGATAGATAAGATGGTTTGAAACAGCTCGTCGGCTACGACAATCATGCGCGAGGCTGCATCAAAACTCCGTTGATATTGAAGGAGATTGGCCAGCTCTTCGTCCAGCGATACCCCGGAGACGGCCGCACGATGAGCGGTCAATTGGCCCTGAAGAATTTCTTGCGCCTTGAGATTCCCGTCGGCGCCTTGTGCCGTCGAGCCGAAACTCCCGGCGATCGTGCTGTAATACTCTTGAAAGGTCACATTACCGAATGAGGCAATATCACTGTTCCGGAGGCCTGCCAGGGCTAAGGCATTCGCACTATTGCCCGGCACACCTACCGCGGTCGATGACGCGGCAATCTGCCTGACATTCGTCAACGAGACGGCAATGGCGCTCGCTGTCGTCCCCGTCGGCGCGAAGAAATCCTGGTTGGTCGAGCCATCGAGTCCAAAACCCAGTCGATGTTGTTGATTGACCTGCGTGGCGACCTCCGAGGCCAATGTGTCGAGGGAAGTCCGCAATGACGGAATGCTTTGATCGCGAACGTCAAGGAGCCCTTTGAGCCGCCCGCTTTGAATGACCGGCGCCACACTTGTCGTCGGCCCCGCTCCTGCATCATACTGCACATCGAGCAATCCATTATTGCTGAGATCCTGAACCCCAACCAATTGGTAGGTCCGCTCTTTGTCCACCAGGATATGCCCACGCCCTGCAAAGACGGTCAATTGGCCTGTGTCGTCTTCAATCGATGAAATCTCGATCAACTCGCCCAGATTGGCAAGCACGACCCCTCGTTCATCGCGCAGGTCATTGGCCTGTTGTCCCGTGGACTCAGCGCTGGCAATCTCGGTATTCAAGTTCGCGATCTGAGAGGTCAGGCGGTTGACGTCCGTGATGGTCTGCCCGACCTGACGATCGAGAAACTCTTGCGCGGCAGTCAAGTCCGCAGCGGACTGATTGAATCGACCCGCGAGCGCTGTGGCTTTGGAGAGGAGCACTGTCCTGGCAGACAAGTCGTTTGGATTGGTCGCCACATCCTGAAGCGCACCAAAAAACTCATTGAGCCCCGCCCCGATGCCTTGATTATTGGCATCCCCAAACAGCGGCTCCAGCCGAGCCAGGGCGTTGCTTGAAGCGGTAAACTCCCCTAGACGCTCACGCGAAGCGAGGAGTTGACCTTCGATAAAGGAATCATAGGAACGGCGAATACTCTCGGCATGCACACCTGTGCCGATCTGGCCCGGAGATCCGTTCTCAGGTCTATTTTCAGCCAGGCTGACCTGTTGCCGGGAAAACCCAGGCGTGTTGACATTCGCGATGTTATGTCCCGCAACCGTAATAGCCTGCTGGGCAGTGAATAACGCGGATTTACCGATCTCCACCAGTCTATTAATTCCCATATGCTTCTCGATCTCGATGCATAAAGACGGCCATGGGCAGCCGGAAATCCGATGGCTTGGCTATCTGGAACATGGAGAGCTGTCCGGGCAGGAAGCTCAAAAAGGCTGTCCTGGAAGGCCGCAGCGAGCGAAGAGCCGAGGCATACCCTCTGGGGCGCATGGTGCGACGAATAAGGAGCACCACGTCTGTGCGCGCCGCCGAGTGGTGAGGCGGCCGGGTCCCCGTTGAGGCTCTGAACGATGCGAGAACGACGCATGGGAACAGGCGCGTCTCGGCGCGCCGGGGTTGGGTGGGTGAGAAGAGCGAATTTTTCAGCATCCTGTCTAGCCTTTTTGGCGGAACATCAGTGCATCCATACCACAATCACGCGACCTTCCGGCTCCTGAATACAGTTCCAGAGGAGTCGCCGTCTGGCGGACAACGTTCAATCCCTTTGCGATGAAAACTTGAAGGCTATTCAAGATGCCGGCATTGATCGATATCTCATGACGGAGCCCTCGAATCTTCCCGGCCATCCTGGCATACAATGCCTCCAACCGGTGTGCCTCGGACCTCTCAACCCGTTCCAGAATGACACTCAGCGAGATGGCTGAAGGGTCAAGATTCCAACGATCAGCGAGCCGCGTGACCCATGCCGCTCGTTCGGTTTCGAGCAGAAATAGACCGTCCAATAACTCAGCTCGCTGATGAGTCACCTCAGCCATGTCGGTCAATGTCATTGTCCGAAGGGCTTGTCGTTCTCGTTGAATATTATCTGCCAGCGCATCGCACTGGAGTTCCTCACGACGTAGGATGTGATCCAATTGGTAGATGGCCGTCACGTTGTCTTGCATAGCTCTCGTTATCCGTGAAATGTGTCTCGTTATGTATTCCTGCGAGACGTGCGAGGTGGTGTAAAGGCTGCCGTGTTCAGGACTTCGGGCTCCGAGCCCAGGCCTTCAGCCTTCTGATCGTGCCTGCCTAACCTGTCAGAGAACCGCGTCGGTGAGTGTCTGGCGGATCAGTGCATCGGCAACATGTTTCCCTGACACCGTATAGGTGCCGGCGTCGACCGATCGGCTAATCTGTGCGATCCGCTCTTCTCGTGCAGCATCCGGCTGATCGGCCAACGCCTTAATCCTCTGGATCTCCTTCGCTCGATCTGAGATCTGGACACGATCCTGGCGTCCATCTTGAGCTCTCAGCGGCTTCGCACTAACCCCATCGGCTCCTTGAATCCCAAGCAAAATCTTCGCAAGATGATCTGGTTTACCGTGACCGGAGATCTGCATGACGATGACTCCTCTCAGTTCTTTCTTCTACACAGTCATTCCAGCAGCCTCAGGCCGCTGGGACGATGATCCTTGTCGACTATAGTATCGGCGACAGGCTCTGAAAACTTGAGGGAGGGAGCATTTTTTTCTGTGTATTCGTGAATCATTTTTGCCAGGCCGATCCCCCCCGCTTCAGAAGCCAACCTGCTGATTTCTTGATCATAAAAGGAGTAAAAGTAGGCCCCCCCCTTGTTCTCCAATGCCCCCTTTGGAACCGTTTCTCTCATCACTTTCAACAGATGTGAGATAAAGTAGGCTTCGAATTCATGGGCTGCATCCTGGAGGCTCGCCACCTGCCCTTGCTGGCCCGGAGCACGGACTTGAGGAACTCGCAACAAGCCAAGCTGGGCCTCGGCCATATTACCCATCGCGCTCCCCGTCTTAATATCGCTATACATGATTATTCATATATAATATATTCATATACTTCATAAGCTTATCTATATAACATCAAGATTAGCCTGAAGAGCCCCTGCGGCTCTAAGCGCTGAGAGAATCGCAACCAAGTCTCTGGGCGTCACCCCAACAGCGTTCAGTGCTCGTACCACTTCCCCAAGCGTAACCGTTTCATCCACCACCACGAGTCTGGACTCCTCCTCTTTTACTTCCGTTTGCACATCTTCGGTCACAGTCGTCTGTCCACCAGTCGACCCAATTATCGGAGCAGGAGGTTGAGATACATTGACCGTATTCTTCACCGAGATCGTCAGATTGCCATGGGAAATGGCGCAGGTCGAGATACGAACATGTTCCCCCAGTACCACGGTGCCGGTCCGTTCGTTCACGACGACTTTCGCAGGCATATCGACATTGATATCCAATCCTTCGATCGCGGCGATGTACTCCACAACCCGCCCACGAAATGTTGTCGGAATCGATGCCCGAACAAGCCCCGAATTCACGGCCATTGCGCTCCCCTTACCGAATACCCCGTCGATTGCTTTCGTCGTCCGGATTGCCGTCGTAAAATCCGGGTTACGCAAAAGCACCGAGACAGTTTCCCATGACTCAATATCGATGCCGGCGTCCTTTTCAATGATCGCGCCACCAGGTACGATTCCGGCGGATTGATGATTCTTGGTGGTGGTAGACCCCCCTGCTCCACCCGTTCCTCCCAAGAACCCACCGATTGAAACCGGTCCTTGCGCCACAGCATACACTTGTTGGTTCGCAGCCTTCAGCGGGGTCAGCAGCAAGGTGCCGCCTTGCAGGCTCTTTGCATTCGCCATTGAAGACACCAGCACATCGACCGTCAAGCCTGGTTTGGCGAAAGGCGGCAACTTGGCCGTCACCATCACCGATGCGATGTTACGCGTTAGTAGCTGGATCGGATCGATCACGAGGTTGATGCCCATCTTGTTGAGCATCGACATCATCGCCTGTATCGTGAACTGTCCGCCGATGACCTGATCACCGGTTCGATCTAAACCGACAACGAGGCCGTAGCCGATCAACTGGTTGTCGCGAACGCCTTCGAACGATCCGACGTCTTTGATGCGAACCGCATTCGCCGGCATCGCCCAGAGAAGGCTCCCCAATACCAACAGTCCGATACCTATCTTTGCTCGTATCATGTCGCGTTTCTCGCATGCGTAAGAGGTGAGTCGACCGGCTGGCTAGAAAACCGGGCGAACCAACTGCGTTGATCAGGCGTGACGTCTGATAGTAATGACAATGATGCCTCTGGATTGGCATCAAGATCGACGTACTTATCAAGATTTCGATGGGGGAATACCTCTGCCCGGCGTATGACTCCGTTGACCACCATCAGCTGTAATGACCGCATTGTGGCCATGCGATTCCTACGAGCGGCTGTCGTTCCTCTCATCGTGTATGTCATGAGTCGTACCTCCTTCACCGTTAGAATGGGGAGATCCAATCCAGCACCCGAACGAGCCATCCGGGCCGTTGAACGTCATCCAGCACACCGAGCCCTGAATACTCGATCTTGGCATCCGCAATCGCGGACGAGAACACGGTATTCTTGGTATCGACATCGACCCGCCGCACGATCCCCGCGATCGTCATCAATTGCTTTTCGCTGTTGACTGTGACCTCCCGGCGTCCTGCAATCCGAAGGTCGCCGTTGGGTAGCACCTCCGTGACGATGGAAGAAATGGTCCCCGTCAAGGTTCCTTCACGATTCGTGGTGCCCTTGCCTTCAAACTTGTTCGCGGCACTCGCATCGATACCAAGCCCTCGCCTCGCTTCGCCGCCGAGGCGAATGCCGGGAATACCGATGTATCCGACAGCACTGCCTGCCAGACTATTTTGGATTGTAGAATCCCGCTGGGTCGCCGTGTCAGCGGACTTCGATCCCTTATGCTTTTCAATAATTTTTATCGTGAGAATATCTCCAACACGCATGGCCCGCATATCTTCATAGAGATAGGCGCGGCCATTCTCTTCTTGCCAGAGAGACCCCAGGGTTTTCGGTACCGGCAAGGAAGGAACCGTGAGCGTCGGGGCGACTTTTTCCGATGTAGACGTGCACCCATCGCTCAGGAGCACGATCGTCGACATGATCGACACCATGGCCACGGGAAGCATGTAATTGTTGCGCCTAAAATTCCACACGGACGGCTCCTGGCCCAACAATTTTCGCGCGCAGCTCTTTGCCTGAATCGACATTCGCCACCGTCGTCGTCTGCCCAAGCTCCCCATTCGACTTGGCAAGCCCGACAACTTGAATCGAGAGTCCCCCATGCCTTGCTTCAATGGACACGCGGTCTCCCTTGCGCACGGCATACGGTTTTTTGATCATGCCGAGGCGTATCGGATTGTTGGTCTGCAACGGACGCACGGCACTCTTCCCAATGACGTCCTTCACATTCGTCATCAGCTGATGGTCCAGATCCGTGAGTTTGATGCGATGAATCGTCACATCCTCGGCCTCGAGGAGGCTGTCAATTTGGATCACTCTGGTTGGGACCACGGCATCGATGGATGCCGACACATCGGCAATCGCATCAATCGTCTGCCAGGACTCCCCGTTTATGTTGATCTGAACATGAAATGCCCGGCGCCCAAGCCCTTCTTCCACCCCGTTCGGGGAGACCTTCAGGCCGATCTGGCCGGCAGGAACCTTCATCGGATCGAGCGGATCGACCACGACGGCATGAATGGCTTGAACCTTCCCCGCCATCTCGCGCTCAAGGACTTGCAGAATACTTCGTTGGATTTGATCCGGATGCAGCTGGTGAACGGTCGGCCGTGACTCGCTACGTTTCATGCCTGCGCGATACTCGGGCCCGCTCTCCGCGATCAACGCGGCCTGGGCCTGTTGGAGTGACACAGCTGCTGTCACGAATTGTCCTAGACACATCACGGCCAATAGTATCGTCTGTATAGACACACGAGGTACGGTCATAGGAGCGATTCCTCTCGCAGCGCGTTTACCGCTTTAGATTGTTCGCGATCGACATCATTTCATCTGACGCTTGAATGGTTTTCGAATTAATTTCATAGCTGCGTTGCGCAATGATCATATTGACCATCTCCTCAGCCAGGTTCACGTTGGAACTTTCGAGGAAACCCTGTTGGATGGTTCCAAATCCAGTCGAGAAGCCGCCGGTACCTTGCAACGGAGGGCCCGAGGCAAAACTGTCGAGAAATAGATTACTTCCCATCGCCACAAGCCCGGACGGATTGTCGAACTTCGTCAACTGGATCTGGCCCACCTGCGACGCCTGGGTCACGCCGGGGAGCAACACGGATACGGTGCCGTCTTGGCCGACGTCGAGCTTCAATGCACCTGACGGGATCGTGATGACGGGATTCAAAAGATCGCCGTCTCCGGTGACGAGATTTCCGACGTTGTCACGCTTGAACGAGCCGTTCCTGGTGTACATGACTGTCCCATCAGGCCGCGAAACCTGGAAGAACCCCGCGCCATCGATCCCCAGGTCCAGTTCGTTATTCGTCTGCCGCATGTTTCCCTGCATCCATTCCTTGGCCACCGTCACAGGGCGCACTCCCGCCCCGATCTGGATGCCGACAGGAAACACCCCGACGTTCGACGCGTTGGTGCCCGGCATGCGTTGGACCTGATACAGTAAATCGGCAAACTCTGCTCGACTGCGTTTGAATGAGTTTGTATTGACGTTCGCCAGATTGTGGGCAATCGTGTCGACATTGATCTGTTGGGCGGTCATTCCAGTGGCCGCCGTCCACATCGCTCGAATCATACACACCCTCCTGCGTCTCTTGTGGGTCGTGAACCGTCTGAATCCAGAAAAGAGCGACGCGTCACGGTATTACTACACTCGACCGACACCTTGGATTGCGACTTCTGCCATATGGTCCAGCGTCTGAATCAGCTTCTGCGACGACTCATAGTTCCGCATGCCTTGGATCATCTTGACCATCTCACCGATTGAGTTCACGTTCGACTCTTCAATGTGTCCCCCCTGAACTTGCGGGTTCTTCGCCGGTTGAGCGGAGTCCGATGCAAACAGCCCATCACTATGTTTCTGTGGCATGTGATCCACGGGGAAATCCATCAACTTGAGTGTCGCGACCGGTTTTCCATCGACATCAATCCCCCCTTGCGAACCCACTTGAATTGCGCCAGGCGGGAGCTTGATTTCTCCCTTGGTGCCCATCACCGGATATCCTAAATTCGTGACCAAACGACGCTGAGAGTCCAGCGAGAACATGCCGCTCCTGGTATAGCGAGTGCCCTGAGGAGTCTTGATCTCGAAAAACCCACTTCCTTGGATCGCCGTATCGAGAGGATTCCCGGTGATCCTGATCCGTCCTGCCTCAAACGATGTGTGGAGCGCATGAGGGGCCACAAAGACTCGCTCGTCCGGGCCGAACGGGCGGACGCCGATCTGCTGGCCGAACCCAGTTGGATATGCGAAGGCCGGCATGGGCGCTTGCGCACGTGCCATGACGGACTTAAACGCCTGGTCGTCCTGTTTAAACCCGGCCGTATTCACATTCGCCATATTATTGGCGAAAACCTGCATCTCACGTTCTTGCGCCAGCGCGCCGGAAAGAATGGGATAGATGGCTCGGTTCATATATGCGCTTCCAAGTGAGGCTGTTGACCACGTCACTTCGCAACATGCATGCCATGTCACGCGAGAACAACCAGCCACATACGGGCGCTGCAATTACAACGCGATGGCACGGATACGATACAGGTGACTCAGTTAGGATGGAGAGAACCGTGCCGAGCGGATAGGCATGGCTAGGAAAAGATTGCCGGAGTGGGAAGAATTTCTCGGGTTGGAAACGGCGATCGCTGCGCGAAGCGCAACAGCCGTGCACGGCTCCTTCACGTCAGGAGCGAGGATATTCTTATTTCGCTTGTAAGGAAGCCACAGGCGCTGATTCAGGAGCAGCTGAAGAGACAATGGGCGAGGTAAACTGAACAGCGTGCCCGTCGGATTTCGCTTGCTTGACTGCCTGCACGGCCTGTGTGATTAACCCTTCGTGCCCCACAGCATCTTGCGGATACAGTGCGATACCGATACGGCACGTGAGGAACAACTCTTGCCCCTCCAAGGTGAGAGGAAGCCTCACCGTCGCCTGCAGTTTTTCTACAATAGCCATGACCTCCTCATGGGAGGTGAAATTGTCGAGAATCATCGCAAACTGGTCCTGCGCCAACCGCGCGACCGTTTCCGTGGAACGCAAGACGCCCTTGACCCTGGCTGCCTGAACACGCACGAGCACATTTCCATACGCCCGACCTTGAGTCTCTGCCACCACCCGGAAGTGCTCCAACTCCACCACGAGTAGCGCGAGGGGTCGACCGGTCTTTGCGGCACGGCAGACCGCTTGTTCAAGTAACGACCCGAACAGCCGTCTAGCGGGTAAGCCCGTCACGTAGTCATAGGGTGAGGACTGTTCCGTGGGTTTCTCGGTGTATCTAGCGCGATGGTATCCAGAGTTCAGGTACCGGCTCTTCAGCCAGAGGACTCCAAGAATGAGGAGACTCACGAGACAGAGCCCCATGATCCCCATGAGAGGGGACATGACGATGGGAGAAAGTTTCCCATTGGCCATCCAGCCATTCAGGGAAGGAATGGAGCCGTCACGATACGCAGACAGGGACATCGTATTGAACGTCATGGGTGGCAATGCCCGATCAAGGGGAGATTAATCGTAGAGTATTTCGGTTGATTTCAAAGCAGACTTGAGGAACTGCCGGACGGACAGAAACCGACATCAGCCGCGTCGAACGAACACCTGAACCTGTCTGTATCGTCGCACGCAGAGACGCTTTTCGAGAAACGCGCTTTGGAGCGGGGTCGCCACAGACGGCCATGAATGATGCGGACTCGCGCACCGCACACGTATCGCAGCCAATGATCTACGCGCCGGGGGGAATGCGTATCTGGAAGCCCGGCAGTTCAGGATCAGTGACTACCTGCTCAACGCTGATATTTGAGATGTCTACTATCCCCGTCGTCTTCTAGAAATGCAGGTGCGGCACGAAACTCAAGGCGTTCGCTTGCCCCGCCACGATGGTGACTTTATAGGGAATGATGGGCAGACCGTGCTGGGGCGTGGAGGCCGGGCAGCCATCGATGAACACCACTTGATTGGCACCCACCGAACAGAACAACGGTCTTCCAGACGAGATTTCATGACGAACCGTCATAAATCAGGCGGGGCGATGCGGGTCATTGCAGGGATTCAAGCTTCCCCTTGAGGTGAAGGACCGCTTTGGTATGGATCTGACAAACGCGAGACTCCGTGACCTTGAGAATTCTTCCGATCTCCTTCATCGTCAATTCTTCATAGTAATACAGGGTCAGCACGAGCCGTTCCTTCTCCGGCAATTGCTGAATCGCGTCTGCCACCCGCTCACGCTCCCGGTCGTTGACAATGATCGTAAGCGGGTCGGGATGTTGCGTGTCGGCAAGCATGTCGAGAATTTTGGGGCCTTCCGGCTCATGCAGATTGAAATCGTCCAAACTCACCAGGACAGCCCCCTGGGATCGCACAAGGAACTCATCTAGCTCGGCCGGAGATAACTGCATCTCTGCCGCGACTTCTTCATCTGTCGGAGGACGCCCGAATCTGTTCAAGAGCTTGACATGCGTGCGCTGCAACAACGAGACACGCTCGTGAACCGATCGAGGAATCCAATCCATGGAACGAATTTCGTCCAACATGGCGCCTCGAATACGAAACTCCGCGTAGGTTTTGAACTTCGCTTCGCGGCTTGCATCGTACTTATCCATGGCATCCATCAATCCAATGATGCCGACCGACACGAGATCCTCCGCATCCATATAGGCTGGAAGACGGTAGGCTAGCCGATAGGCCATCGCTTTGACGACATGGGAAAACTCTTTGATGATCAGTTCGCGATGCGAGTCGGATGCGGGACATGCGGGACCTATCTGCCTGCTTTGCTGCATCGCCGTATTGCTCATAATCAATGCGCCTTATATATTCGAATGAATGTGATGCCCCGGAGGACCTGTCTGATAGGACTCGTTTGATGAGGCGAACAGGCTGCGGCTCGATACCAGCCTGAAGGCCCACAACAACAGACGGCTTATTCGCCGGAACACAGTCACAACCCTCTCACGTCGAGTACGGCGCAGATGGCCGCACATCATTCGCCGCAGTGGCGCGATCATTGTTGGACACGCTCCTAGGACATCGGAATCAGTTGTTGCCACAGAAACTGTACGGTGCTCTTCGGGAGTTGAGGATTGGGCCATTCAGCAACCTTCTTCGCCAACTCCGCAAACGCTCGGCTGGCAGGAGAACAAGGGAAGAGCTCTGTCACGGCCTTCTGCTCGATGACGGCCATCGGCAGGTAGTCGTCGAGAGGAATACATCCCAAATACTCGAGCTTGATATTCAGAAAACGCTCTGCGGCTCTATCGAGCTTGCGGAATGTCTGGGTCGCCTCGCGCTGACTTTTGACCAGGTTGACCAACACCTTAAATCGGTGTTCGCGATGCTGCCGACATAACACCTTCATCAGCGCATAGGCGTCGGTCAGTGACGTAGGTTCCGGCGAGATGACGACGATCGTCTCTTGGGCTGCTGAGGCGAAATAGGTGACGTTGGGAGACACACCGGCTCCGGTATCGATCAACAACACCTCCACCGTATCGGCGGTACGCTCCAACTCACTCTGCAGAATCAATTGCTGTGAGTCGGTCAAGGAGGTGAGTTGAGGCAAGCCGGATCCTGCCGGCAACACCTGGATTCCAGCCGGGCCCGAGATGATAATGTCGGACAGGCGGTGTGACCCGCACAGCACATGCTCCAATGTAAATCGAGGCACCAACCCCAATAACACATCGATGTTGCCTAATCCCAAGTCCGCATCCAATACCAGGACTCGTTTGCCGGCTCGCGCCAATTCCACCGCCAGGTTGACGACCACATTCGTTTTCCCCACCCCGCCCTTCCCGCTGGTGACGGCAATGACACGAGTGCAGGGATTCCCTTGAGCCCTAGTCGGCATCTCCATCGTCTGTTCGCTGGACATATTGTTCATGCGCCCCCTTCTACGTGTGTTGTGGCGTCGTTCCGCCCATAGACACAACTGAGTCGCGTCCAACGGATGACGAGAGGCCTGATGGTGTGAAACGGGCTGAGCCCCTGTCGAGCAACAGATCAGCCAACCGCGCCGAATCCGCTTGCTCGAAATCTTCAGGTACCCGCTGGCCATTGCTCCAATACGACAGGGGCAATGAAGTCTGGTGTGCCAGCTCGAGGAGATTGCCGTATTCTTCCGTCTCATCCAGCTTGGTAAAGAGCAGACGTGACGGAGCACACGCCTCGTATCGCGTCATCGTGCGCCGGAGATCCTGCATCCGCGTGGTGGCAGACAAGACCAGATGCGTCTCGATCGATCCGTACGAATCTTTGAGACCGCCAAGGTTCATGAGCTGTGCCGTCTCATGTGGGCCAAACCCTGGTGTGTCGATCATGATCAGATTTGCCCGACGCTGACGGCGTATACCTTCGAGCACTTCAGCCGTGGTCTGAGCCGTTTCCAGAGGAACTCCCAGGACCTTCGCATACATGCGGAGTTGTTCGACGGCCGCCAAACGGCAGGTATCGAGCGTGATCAGCGAGACCGATCTGTTTTCTTGAAGCCGGTAGTGCGCCACGAGCTTGACGATTGCCGTGGTCTTGCCGACCCCGCTTGGCCCGACAAACATGGCGACCTTGTAATCGGTCTCGGCATCCAACAAAGGGCCACTGACTCGAATCTGCTCAAGACAGAGTTGGTGCAACGCATCCTGAATCTCGCGATCCGATTGAAGCTCCCCCTCAGAGAGACGGCGACGAAGCGCGGAGCAGAGCCGTTCGGCGCTTGAAGGGCGCAAGCCCTGTGCAATCAAAAAACGGCAGGCTCGCCCCAACGGAGCAGAGAAGTCCAATCCCGCCATGTTCGATTCGGTAGGCAACCAAGAGACAAGGCGCTGCTGCAGGTCGAGGCATTCGTTCATGAGATGGAGAAAACGACCGGGTGGAACCGGTTCTGATCCTGACTGCGTGGCCGATGGTGAAATTCGTGCGTGTGCTCCCCTCAACTCCGATGGCGCATTGGCATGAAGTACTGTGTTCAACGTGTCCTGAAATGCAGGAACGGACTCCCGTTGATTCACCGCAGAGGGGTCAGTGTCCTGCACAACACGCGAAGTCGCCTGCCGGTCTGGGACGGCTTGATCGTCAATCGAATCGACCGCAGCGGTCACTTCTAACAGCGATCGGCCGAACAACGAGAACGGTAAGCTCCCTCGCCTGACTCGCTTCGTCGAGAGAATGAGGGCATCCGGCCCCAACTCTTCCTTGATGGAGCGGATCGCATCATGCATGGTGTCGGCGTGAAATACTTTCATCTTCATCGTTCACCTCACGGTAGAAGACCTTCTCCGTCAAGCCGAATGGTATCCAGGGGTTGCAGCCTGACCATCGAATCGAGTTCGTTGAATCCCACCACCGGCACCGCATGGAGTATCCGATCGGTCAAGCGTCGTATATGGCGGCGGAGTACCGGGGAACAGAGTAGAACCGGTTGATGACCACGCGCAGCAACACGTTCCACAGCTTGCTTCAATGC
>Ga0105046_10009978_pt1 | contig 14808 bp, 6 predicted proteins | sample MAT03_FD_78385 | JGI IMG/M metagenome (GOLD analysis project Ga0105046, IMG submission 78385) | Freshwater microbial communities from Lake Fryxell liftoff mats and glacier meltwater in Antarctica - MAT-03 (megahit assembly) | ecosystem: Environmental > Aquatic > Freshwater > Ice > Liftoff... | reverse complement strand
GAGTAACCAACGCTGTCCGGCATCCATGCTATTCTGATATACCTTATTGCCCAGCATATCATATTTGTATTGCATAACCACATTTCCTTTCATTCCATTTTCGGGAATCTCACGGGCATCCGTCACAGTACGCAAATTGCCTTCTACATCTAACTGAACTTTCGTAGAATAAAATTCATCCTTATCTGTAGTTATATTTTTATTGTGGTCTATTGATAAAATTGGCCGCCCCAAAGTATCAAAATGCATCATGCCTGGTGTGTCGAAATGTTTGACAGCTTTGGCCGCTGCCTGTTGTTCCTTTACATCTGAGATAAAATCGGGTCTTGTATTGTCAGTTCGCTTTAAGTACCAATCACTATCCTTTACGGTATCATTGGCATCATGCACGGCCTGTTTCCAGGAATCAAATGTTACCTTAGAAAAAGTGCCATCAGGCATTTCAGTTTTTATAAGTCGTCCGGCTGCATCATAATACATGATTGGTGTTACGCCTGTTTCTACTAGTTCTTTATAGTCTTCGTATTGCCAGGTTACAGAAAAATAAGGTTCGTATTGTTTTACAGCATTGCCCTTGTTGTTCTTTATGGTTCTGCCATTGCCAATCCAACGGAGTTGTGGTGTGGTATCTATTTCTTTTATGACAATGGTATTATCATCATTGACAACAACCTCCTTCGCTATGCCTGGCTCCGCCTGCACTTTTTTCATTACCACTTCTCCAATTCCGTTGGAATATTCAAAAGCTATTTGAACTTTGCTTCCAGGATTAGGAGTTTCGTCCAGTTTCCGAAAATGTGTTTCCCTGGTGATGGCCGCCACAACGGCTGGTTTGCCATGATTGAAGTATGCCTCAAAATCGTAAACAAAACGGGAAGATGCATGCTGCAAGAGCTCTTTTCCGAAAGCGGTAAGTTGCACCGAATCGGGGGTATTGAAAAAACTTTGAATCAAAGCCATTTCCGCGGGTTCGGTAAGTTCAGTTAACCCATTAATTTCATCTGCCTGTTTGCCATTGCCCATCACAGCAACCGCTTTAACCAATCCCAATTCATCACTGATGGCTTCTGATAAATTGTTATTGATGTCTCTCATGCGTTGAGGCGAAAGGGTGCGGAAATTAAAAACATCAACACCCGATTTATTTCCTAAGGCATCTTCTGTTTCTTCAACAAAAAGAAAATAGGAGCCGTAATATTCAACCTTTGTTTTTGCACCATAAGGATCGGTATAGGATATAGGGACATAGAATCTATTTTGAGCTGTTAGTTTGTTTTCTTCGCCCTCTATAAATTGGGTAGTGCCGGAGCGTATCCACCAATTGTTATCGCCATCGTGATTAGTAAATTTTCCCTCAGTTAGCAATGCGGTATTTACTTTTGTTCCGTCGGTCCCGAAAATATCCGCTATCAATTCAGGCGTGTATGCCAATTGATAACTTTCATAAGGAATTGCATGTGAAGCTAATTCGCCTAGAGGCAAAGCAGTTTTTAAATCATCATTATAATAAGTAGATCTTACATGCTCTATTAATCTTTTTTGAGTCCCGTTTGCAGATGGGTTATTGAATTCGCTATAAGGAATATCAGTTGAATCAAGGAGAATATTATAGGAAGTTTTTAGATTATCAAAATCTGTAATTTTAAATATACCTGTAGGGTTTTCAAATTTCTTACCTTTTATCTCATAAGTTTTTACTTCAGAAGGTAAACGCAAGCGGTAAGAATTATCATTAATGACGTCTTTGGTAAAGATATTCTCAGAATAGACAATGACGGTTTTGCTTTGCTCTTGTTGGGTTTCTGTAGGCAGCGGCCCATCATGAATTACCTTGGGATAAACGACAGAAGCTGATTCCAAAACATTACCGTACTTATCCAACTTAATATTTAGATTGTGAGCAATTCTTGGGTCGTCTATATTTCGCTCATAATTGTAGGTAATGGCTTCACTTTCTTTCACAACAAATACAGCGTGTTTGTTTTTGCCTTTGGGCTGAAGCAATTCAATAACGCAATTATGTGTGCCTACAGAAAACGGTATGAGTTCTTTTTTCAAAGCTTCATCCGCATTTTCATATTTAATGGCATCTCTTGCAAAAATTTCTGAGCGCAGACTCATTCCTTTACAAGCTCTCAAAGCTTCGCGATGCTCCTGACTTGAAAGATTATCTAAAACTGATGCATCAATTCCCGGAGCGAGTATTATTTTAGCGTTAGGAAGTTTCGTTTCCTTATGTATCACCTTAATAATCAACTGCCTCTTCATTTCCTTATACCAATAATCTTCTTCGAACTGATCAAGGATTATATCATTTCTCAAAAAAGCTCCTGTATGATTCCAGCTTCTAGAAATAACTGGCTCTTGATGCAATGCTGCATCTGTAATGTTCGATGCTCCACTTTTAACCCAATGCTCAAAGGTTTCGGCATCAGTTTGTTCTACCATACCAAATCCACGGAATTCTCTTTCGGGGTGATCATAATAGCCGTGACGATATTTATATTTGCTAATAAATTTATAACCTGAAATTTTATCTTCGGTAATTGTTTTTGAAATGCAATGCACCGGGAAATGCAATTTGGTTGCCCAGGGTTTACCGGCTTTCTTGTCTTCTAAATAAAATATTGTGGAAGGCAAGTATTCCAGACTCACTTCCTTACCCATGTTGTTTTTATAAGAAACCATGATGTGCGGTTTCTTGCTGTTCATCAGGTCAATGTATTTTAATGGGGCATTTGCATCTTTTGCCAATGTACTTGACCAAACAATACAGGCAACTCCATTGCCCAATAAATCAGTAAGTGTAACTTTAGCCTCTGAATGAATTTCTGGAAAAGAATTAATTTCGAATGGGGTTATTCCAAAGCGGTTTCCACTTAAGTTTTTCCAACACGTAAATTTGTTTTTACCCAGATATACAATATCCGTAGTACCTGAACCATCAATATCCGCCAATTTAATATAGGAGGGATTGAAAGCATCTGGAAAATCGAAAATAGGTCCATTGTCCATACCCACTTTCATCCCAAATTTGCCATAGCCTAAATTGGGCCAATAACAAACTTCACCATTTCTTATTCTTACAATATCAGAAAGCCCACTTCCTGACATATCGGCAAGGAAGATAGTCTGTTTTTGGTCAGCAAATAGAACCGCGGGGCCAGCCTCTTCATCAAAAGGCTTTACTGTTTTTTGCGCTTGAGCAAAACCTTCTCGGCCTTCTGATGGATACCAGGTGAAAACATTGTCTTCTGAAATGACTACATCTGGTTTGCCATCTCCATTTAAGTCTAACATCCGTGTATTCTTATCGCCAAAATCTATATTGGGCATGGCTTTAAACGAACGGAATACTTGCCATTCATTTTCATCATCTAACTCAAAATAACCTGTTGGCACATTGCTGAAACTTACCAATTGTTTCCCACCATCGCCATCCAAATCTGCCAACTGCATAGCAGAACCTAAGCCAACAAATGATGGTTTAGGCGTTACTAATTTGGCTCGCTCAAACTTCCCGCCACCAAGGTTATGTTTGTAATACCATCCGTTTGCTTGCTCGGTTAGAATCCCATTTAAGCCTTCGTTGTATAAATCGGTAAATTGATATTGCTGTTCATCTAAACCTGATGGTGCATGAACCAAATCTTTTGTTGCTATTGTTTGTACTTCTTTATTCCACTGATGCGATTGATATTCAAATTCCATAGGAGGAAGTCGCTTTTCAGAATAGGTTCCATCTGCCTTTTTTATATAGCCTTGTGCATGTATTTTTTTTAGAAAAGTGAAATCTTCTTCAACATTGGTGTCATATTCATAATTGATAGATTTTACCAAACCATCATATTCATTAGCACTTTTAAAATGATGGAAGAGCAAAACTCTTTTGCAGAGCCGAGTGGTTCTTATTTCAAAACCCGCTTTATAATCTGAGAAGGCATCGGGTCTAAAATCCCAATTATTTACAGTATCGGGAGAATCAGTAGGGAGCAAATTTCCGTAATCAAAAACTGTTGAAAAAAAGTAGTCGCTTGCCGGGAGATAAGCATCGCCAAAATTCTTATAAGGGGTTGTATTTCCGTATAAAACTTTCTCTATATAGGTATTTGTATAAGTTATCTGACCATTTTTTATTCGATTTCGATTGTGCAAAAACGAATGGTCCAAACCTAATTCATCTTCATGCTTATAAATGTATTGAGCACAATTGCCTTTATCATCAAATACAAACTCTGGCAGCCATTCAAAAATTTGATTTTCGTTTTCAGGATTGGCAATTCTGGCATTAGCAGACCAGCCGAAAAGACTTGTTGTATTATCTCTGGTGGTAATTTTCCATCTTATTTCACTGGTCTTTTTTGCTGTCCATCGTTCAATTCTGGCAAATAGACCTTCTATTCGAGGCTTGTAAAACCTAATATTAAATTCAGTGGTTTCTTTTTCATGAATGACATACTCACCGTCAACTAGTGAAAACGTTCCGCCAACATCCTTTTTAAATTCAGGGACGAGATCTTCAGCCTCTGAAAATAGAAAGGTATCGGAATCTTCTGTATCTATGTATTGTGGTAAGCTTTTATCCGTTTTCCTCTTAATAGATGATAAGCCCATATTCCAGCCTAATCCAAAGATACCGTTACCTGCACCGGAATTATATGTAAGGCTTAATGACGGAGAGGCGCCACGAGCCGGAGAAAAAGGAAGCGGGATCGAAAAAGAAGCAGTGCCATTGACTGCATTTACAGAAAACTTCTCATCAATTCCTTTTATTGCACCTCCACCTTTAGGCAAAGAAATAGAAGGCACCTCAATAGCATTTGATTTAGTTTTACCCCCATCTGTTTTGAGGAAGTTGTTGTTGCTGTTTTCTGATGATTCTTTCATTAAAATCAATAATTCGAGATTCAGTCTGTTTCAATTGTGCTGTTATAGATAACTCTTCGATGTGTCCGAAGTTCGTCAATCATAAGTTTATACTTTGCTATAGGTTGTTAACAATATTATATTATTGGTTGTATTTTTTCTGATTTGGCATGATGCATTTTTGTCTTCCATGTAATAATTCCTTCCTTGATAGATTCTGCTTCTTGCAAAACTACTGGAAGAAAGTCGCCTGTGTCAAAATTTACGTTTTCACAAACAACCTGAATTGCGTTAACCAACTTGAATTTATTTTCAAAGTCGTTGGTAAAAATAGCTTGGTTGTCACCTTGGTATTTCATGGCAACACTCGGATAATTTATTCCGTCAAATCTTTCCAAATGATAAGGCCGTGCAATTAACTCATTCGCTTGCATTAGTCGACTAGCATAAAACGCACTTATTTTATAATCATTATCGCTCTTAATAATGGATTTTGTAAATTGGTCAGAAAAGAATTGCAACAGCAAATTACTTGCATCTATTGTTTCACCTTTTAGTCGTCCGGTATTTAGCAGATCTTGATTTGAATGATATGCTTGAAACATGTCTTTTCGCAAAGCGTGAAGTTTTTTACTATGAATTATGTTAGATATATGCAAATTTCTTTCTGCTTTCCAAATACCAACGGTGAGGTAAGCAACAACTCGATTTGGATACAAACTATTTTTTAGGTCATGTATTACTTCAAATGCAGCTAATAAATAATTAGAAGAACAATAAAAAATCTGCTCTTTAGGTCTGTGAGCTCTTCCATAGCTGGTAATGAACTCCTTGTCACGAACATATATCTCTTTGACATTCGTAAATGGTTTATTGTTGATGTTGATTCTTGCACGAAATACTTCTTCCCCTTTTTGAATATGTCCACTTGTGAACGGGAAAATTGGAAAATATTTGTCTAACAACACGCCTAATTGTACTTCAGTTATTTTCGATAGATCAAGTGATTCAAGTTCAGAAATATATTTAACAGCATCTGTCGGTTTAGTAAACCTATCTACAAATTGCTTTTCAACATATGGGTTTTGCATGTTCATTTCTTAAAATCAGATTCAATTTAGGAATGTGGTTCTAGAGTGGATAATAACTTCTACAGATTTTATGCATAATTATTCCTGAAAAATACAATATAAAACAGTAGTTTGCAAATTGCGGATAAAATTGAGTTGAACGACGCGGTCATAGCCCGGTATTTTTATAAGCAGTTCGAAATCAGTGTAATGTTATACAGAAACGTAATATTTGGAGATTATTATAAAACGTTTATTTAGGATGAAAAATGTAATTGCCTGATTGGCACTGCACTCATTTCATGCAAGTATCTATGAATTACTGGGTCTTAAGGGCATAAAATCTTCGAAATTTAATTTACATTTGTTTTAAATGTTGCTGTATCAAAGTACAAGAGATGGCCTTTTGAGTCGAACAGCTTTTTCAAAGTTGTGGACTTTTTGCATGTAGTCAGAACCAAAACTCTATTTCGGAATGCATAAATATGCTCATTTTAAACAATTGCATTTTAGTACACAGGATGTTTTTATGCGAATATCCAATTTCAATTGTCCAATATCCATTTCCAATATCCAATTTCCAAAGTGAACCAATTTTTCATTGAACATTGCAACTTCGTGATTTTACATTCCCGTTTTCACCCTGCCCATCCTTCGCGATCAAGGTTTCGGTACTGTATCGCCTCCGCTACATGTTCCGGCAAAATACTCTCGCATCCTCCGAGATCGGCTATTGTTCGGGCAACTTTGAGTATTCTGTCATAGGCACGAGCGGATAGACCAATTCGTTCCACTGCAATTTTTAGCAGTTGGTTACATTCGGGTGTGAGCGAACAGATGGTGCGCAGTTGCTTTGCGCTCATCTGCGAGTTGCAATACACTCCTTCATCTCCAATGTATCGTGCTGCTTGAATTTGTCGTGCTTTTACAACACGTGCTCTCACAACTTCACTCTTTTCCGAAATTCTATCCATCGACAATTCACTGAATGGCACAGGTGTGACTTCTACGTGAATATCGATGCGGTCGAGAAGTGGGCCGGAGATTTTATTTAAATAACGCTGCACAATTCCCGGCCCACATACACAATCTTTTTCGGGATGGTTATAAAAGCCACAGGGACATGGATTCATGCTCGACACCAACATGAAGCTGGCAGGAAATTCGACCGACATTTTAGCACGCGAAATAGTCACTTTACGTTCTTCAAGCGGTTGTCGCATAACTTCCAAAACCGTTCTTTTAAATTCAGGCAACTCATCTAAAAATAAAACTCCGTTATGTGCAAGTGAAATCTCTCCCGGCTGCGGGTACCCTCCTCCTCCTACCAAGGCCACATCGCTGATAGTATGATGAGGAGAGCGAAACGGACGGGTGCTGATTAGTGAAGTGTTTTTACCTACTTTACCAGCTACAGAATGTATTTTTGTTGTCTCTAGTGCTTCCTCAACTGTTAGCGGCGGAAGAATTGTTGGTAATCGTTTTGCTAACATCGTTTTCCCTGCGCCGGGTGGACCTATAAGGATCACATTATGTCCACCTGCAGCGGCAATTTCAAGGGCACGTTTAATATTTTCCTGACCTTTAACATCGCTAAAATCAAACTCCATATGGCTCTGCACTTTTTCGAATTCTTCTAGAATATTCACAGTAACTCGTTCTGGAATTGAATCACCACTGAAAAAATCAATTACTTCTTTGATATTTTGCACACCATAAACTTCTAGTCCGGATACAATTGCTGCTTCACGGGCATTTTCTTTTGGCAGGAAAAAACCCTTGAAATTTTCGTTCGCTGCTTGAATGGCAATCGGCAATGCACCTTTGATAGGAAGTACATTGCCATCGAGCGAAAGTTCGCCCATGATGATGTAATCGCCAATTCCCTCGCTGGGAATTTGTCCGGATGCTGCCAGTATTCCCATACCAATTGTTAGATCGTATGCGCTGCCTTCTTTGCGGATATCGGCAGGTGCCATATTTACCACAATCTTCATTCCCGGCATTCGGTAACCCACATTTTTAAATGCAGCCATGAGTCGTTGCTGACTTTCCTTGATTGCATTATCGGGCAAACCTACCAGATAAAATTTCGTTCCCGCATCACAATTTACTTCAACAGTGATGGTTGTTGCATTGATGCCAAAGACGGCACTTCCAAAAGTTTTGATGAGCATGATTTTATTTTAAGTTAAAAGTGACAAGTATAAAAGTGGCAAGTGACAAGTGGAAGGCTGTCTTAGCCTGAAATAGGTTGATAAATCCCGTTCGCACAATTGCTCATGAGATGTCAAATATGGCGCTTTGCTAAGGGCATAGCCACTCGCCTGCCTGCTAAGGAAGGACTACTAACCTACTAACCCACTCGCTTTTTTTTATAAAAAATGTTGATACATACAATGAAAATTTTATGTTATGAAAATACAAATCCAACTACTGAACACAAATGTATTAAAAAAATAGGAAGCAAAAACCTACTCTTATAATTTCTTTATAAAGATAGGTTGGCAAAAATGATGTCATAAAGTTCGGTCAAATTCAAATTCGAGATGTAAAATATTAATAATCAATTAGTAAAAGAACATCAAATTGATTTTTTTTAATGAATATTTTCATATATTTGATCTCAAACTAATCTTAAAAGTATTATGAAAAAAGTATCAATCACCTTTGCAACACTCTTATTCACACAAATGGCATTTGCACAAACAGAAAATACTTATGTAATGTCTGCGCCAAATGAGGAGGCAAAAAAAACAGAAAAAGCTTATGAGGTATATGCTACTCCGGGAGAGGTGCATAAGGTTCTGGCAAATGATGAAGGAAATTGGAAGGAAGAAATTACGATGTGGATGACACCTGGAGCTGAACCTGTAAAAAGTACAGCTAAAGTATCTACTACCATGATTTTAGGTGGACGCTATCAGCAATCAAATCATTATGGAAATATCGAAGGCATGACATTTGAAGGTATCAGCACACTTGCCTACGACAATGCTAAAAATATATTCATTAGCACCTGGATTGACAATATGGGTACAGGCATATTGATAATGGAAGGTAAACCGGTTGAAAAGGGAAAAATTATGCATATGCATGGGAAACAGGTGGATCCCGTAACAGGAAAAGATATGGATGTTCGGGAAGAATTAACTTTTATGGAAGATGGTACTCAAAAAATGAAAATGTTCATGACTCCTATTGGTGGTAAAGAATATCAAACTATGGAAATTGTGTTAACCAAAATGGCAAGATAAACATCAACTGCACCAAGCCGGATTTGCGTTCTAAAAGATGTGATCCGGCTTTGTGTTTTATATCTATTTGCATACTTTTCTTACATTTTCATACTAATTGCGGTTCCTTTGCCGTTAAACTGCCATCAAGGTCGTGAATTTCCTGTTTCCGATACCTATCGGCATAATAATTGATCTTCGAAAATTACAAACTATGGTTATTGACAACTACCTGTTAATTCCTTAATTTTACAAACCAATTAAAATCTCCATCACCATGAAACGTACAATCGTTGTATCGTTGCTGGTTGTCGCAATGTCGACACTGGTAATGCAATCCTGTAAAAAGAAAGAAGATGATGACCCACAATTGGATGCTAAAGCAAAGCAATTCAATGACGACAGCCAGTTTTATAAAGGCGAAATTGATCAGGCCGATAATGACATCAACAATTCATTATCTGAAATTCCTGCCTTCGGACGCGGAGCCAATACACTTTCAAGTCCGTTGTGCGGAGTAACCATCGACTCCTCTCAGATAGCACAAAAAATTCTGTTTTTTAATTTTGATGGCATAACACCATGTTTTAGTCCGTCACGAACACGCTCGGGCCAAATTAAGGTTCAGTTAACAAGCGGCACCTATTGGAGTGATGTAAATGCTGTGCTGACGATCACCTATATTAATTTTGGCATAACCCGTTTGTACGACAACAAATCAATTTCGTTCAACGGAGTTAAAACATTAAAAAATATTAATGGCAATGATTGGTTGGGATTCTTGTTGGGAAATGCAATTCTAAAATATCAGGAGCGTGCATTTAACATTCAGGTTTTGTATGGTTCCGGTGCTACTGCCATCTGGAACAGCGCACGCATGACTCAATGGAGTTACAATCCAACCGGCCCGTTAAGTCCGAAAATTAATTTTACTATCAACGGAGATACTACTCTAAACGGATTTTCCGGTGTGGATTCATGGGGAATAAACAGATATGCAGAAGCCTTCACAACTTATTATACCATTCCCTTGGTATCGAATACTTATTGCGGCTTGTGGAGACCGAATGCAGGAGAGCTTACACACAATCTTCCAAACTCATCTTTAAATTTGATAATGGGTGTGGATCAAAACGGAAATCCTACTCCTTACAATTGTGCTTATGGTTTTAAAGTTACATGGGCAGTAAATGGAAATACGTATGTGACTGTGCTTAGTTATTAGTTTCTTAGGGCTTATATTAAAAAAGAGGATATCGAAAACGATATCCTCTTTTTTAATATACAATTGTTTGAATGTGGTTCAATAGTTCTTGATGAATTACTTGACAACAACAAACAAATCGCTTTTACTTCCTCCCGGAATATGCAGATCAAAATGATAGATTCCAGCATTTAAAAAGTTGGAATCAATAGTCCATGTTTGGTTTCCGGCAGAAAATAATTTTTGTGATTCGTAAACTAATTGGCCTGAGGTATCATAAATTTTGAAAGCAGCTTCACCGGTTGATTTCATCATAAAATTAAAATTTAATTGATCTTTTGCAGGATTTGGAGTAACAGAAACATCAACAATTTCTCCATCCAATTCATCAACACCTAATATCGATGGTAATAATGAAACTTGTATAACTGCATCAATACTATCACCCAAATCATTAAAGGTATTAAGCCGTAAATTGTAAGCACCTGCATTTAATCCATTGGTGTTCCATTGGGTGAGTAGAGTATTTTTTACTTCAACCGTATTGCCCGTAGAAATCGCAATCCAGGTGTTGGGATTTGATGCTGTGGAATAAAATAGATCATACGATCCAAAATCCATAAATGAACCCAGCGGACCCTGATCGATCCAGGCAGAACCGGAAATGTCAACTACACTATCGACATACGAAACAGGCAATGGGTTGATATGTACACGCCATGCAACACCTCTTTCATAGGGAACAGGCTCCTGCGGTGTGCTGCTTTGAGTAACAATCATCACCGAATTGCCTACTGCCGATGCAACGCCATTCACTGAACCGTAACCGAAAACAAAAATGCCATTACCCTGACTGCGAATACTTGATAGTACAGTAGATGTTACAGCAATGCTCAAAGAAGTATCTGTTGCCCAATAATAACCACCCGATCCGTCACACAACACTCCCTGGGCAGTTACAAACGACCGTCCCATACTTCCAACCTCACCAACAATGCTTCCTGAAATATCGATACTCGAGCTATCAAATACATAAAGATTCCATGTTTGTACACTACAGTTATTTAGCTGTAAAACACGATCGGGAACAGGTGCCAGAAAGGAACTATAATTGGAATTATTTACCAGACCTGATACATCTACAGTATCGCCTTCAGTAAACCATAATCCTATTGCGCGTATAGTCGAACCCGTTATAGTTACATCGGAACCATTAACGGGCATGAGTGCCCACATTACATCGGTGCTGCTCAGAACATTCACACTATATTGAATGCCTATTGCCCAAGAAGAAGTGGTATCAAGCAAATAACTTCCAACAGCACCCGGAGCAGGAAATGTGGTATTTATGGTAGCATTTTTTGGTACCGTATGCCACAGCAATAAGGTGTTTACATTTTCAAAATTGTAGGTGGCGCTATCGTTGAGTATAAATTCTCCGGCCTGGTTGGTGCTGTCAATACTGATGGATGCATTATGGTAGGCACTCGCTGTAGTAAATCCGATATTCTGGATGTTGTTCATAGTGATTTGTGCATCGTTAACTGCTAACAAATTATGTGAAAGGCCCGTGAAATCCAAAGTGCAATTATTTACATTCACCATTCCATTGTTAGCAAGTATCCACGAACGCTGATAAAAATAAAGTTGAGGAAAGTTTAATGTGGAGCTGTCGGCTTGCATTTTGGCATTTTGAAATACAAATAAATCACCATTGATGGTGGCATTGGCATTTTCAAAAATCAGTACTCCATCATTAAACACTAAAATAGGTCCATTATTGAAAAAAGTGCCGGTAATGTAAAGGGTATCATTTGGAACCGCGCCTACAAAAATAGTATCGGTGGAGGCAATAGAGCCGGTTTCTTTACGGAAGTCCTTAATGAATTGAAGTTTAGAAGGAACCATAGCCAAATGTTGCCTTACACCTATAGAAGTTGATTCACCACCCGGATTTGGACTGCGGTTAATGGTGGTTGGTGATGCGTGGCGATTTTCTAATGCCTGATTAATTAACTGCTGAGGAAATACCTGAGCCTGACTTTCACAGTAGGGGAATGATGCAAAGATGGTGATGCAAACAAAAGCTATTAATAATCGATTTTTCATTGGCGAATGGGTTTGGACTTACTACAAAACTACTAAATTTTTCAGCTATTGTGCAAAATATCAAAAACCAAATATGAAAAAATCATTAAAAATATCCACTAAAGTTGTTCATGAAAATAATCTTCCTGTCAACCTAAAACCAAACAAAAAAAATTGAAGCTTATTTTTCCTTACCAAAAAGTTTCTGTTCAACATACAGGATCAAGGAATGAATAACTTTGATGTGAATTTCCTGGGCACGATCGGCATACACCGAATGAGGGGCACGAATTTCAACATCACAAAGAGTGGCCATTTTACCTCCGTCTTTTCCGGTAAGTCCAATCACCTTCATCCCTTTGCTCTTAGCTACCTGAATGGCATTGATTACATTTTTTGAGTTGCCGCTGGTGCTGATGGCCAACAACACATCATTTTGTTTTCCAAAAGCTTCGAGGTATCTCGAAAAAACCTGATCATAGCCAAAGTCATTGGCTACACAACTGAGATATGATGAATCAGAAATAGCCATTGCAGCCAGAGCGGGTCTATTATCACGGAAGCGACCTGAAAGTTCTTCAGCAAAATGCATGGCATCGCACATACTGCCTCCATTACCACACGAAATTACTTTATTACCGTGAACAAAAGCACCGGAGAGTAATTCGCCGGCGGCTTCAAGCTTTTTAAAATTTTCATCGGAAGCAATAAAGGAATTTAAAATTTTGGCTGCTTCGAGAAATTCATCTTTCACTTTCATCAATTGGCTATTTTCTCTTTTCGTATCTGCATTTTCCTTCATCCAGGAACTTCACATAAGTATCCACATCAGGTGTGTAACCGTGAGGCTGGGCAAGCATTTTTCCATTATTATCGAGCAACACGTAATAGGGCTGAGAGTTTGTTTCGTATTGTGTACGTTGCATATCGCTCCACTTGTTGCCTGTAGTTTTTATTTTCTTACCGGAAGCAGACACATATTGTTCGTTCTCCGGCAATGCTGTTTTATCATCAACGTACAGTGAAATAATGATGTAGTCATCGGACAATCGTTTCAACACTTCGGGATCGGACCACACATTATCTTCCATTTTTCTGCAATTCACACAACTCCATCCTGTAAAGTCCAACATCACGGGTTTGCCCTGAAGTTTTGCATAGCGCATTCCTTCTTCATAATCTTTGAAACAGGTAAGATTGTGCGGGCAATCGGAAGATTCCGGATCGACCCATTCCTTATAAAATTCAGGAGGTGGAAATCCGCTTATCATTCGCAAAGGTGCGCCCCAGATTCCGGGAACAAGGTAAAGTGTAAACGACAAAGTGATGATGGCAAACATCAAACGGGGTACAGATATATGTTTTACATCACTGTCGTGAGAAAATTTTAATTTGCCCAATAAATAAAATCCAAGCATACCAAAAATAACCACCCATAAAGAGATAAATACTTCACGCTTTAAGAAGCCCCAATGATAAGCAAGATCCACATTAGAGAGAAATTTTAACGCCAGCGCAAGTTCCAGAAAACCTAAACTCACTTTTACCGAGTTGAGCCACCCTCCGGATTTAGGTAGTGAACTCAGCCATGATGGAAATGCTGCAAAGAGTGCAAACGGCAGTGCAAGTGCTACCGCAAACCCTGTCATCCCTGCCAAAGGCCCCAAATAATTTCTTCCATGCGCGGCTTCCACCAGTAACGTTCCGATGATAGGACCGGTGCAGGAAAAAGATACGAGTGAAAGCGTGAATGCCATGAAAAATATTCCAATCAATCCACCTTTATCAGATGCCCTATCGGCTTTATTTACCAACCACGAAGGCAATACAATTTCAAACGCACCAAAAAATGAGGCTGCAAAAACAACAAAGATTATAAAGAAAGCCAAGTTGAAAAATGAGTTACTTGCCATCTCATTTAATGCATCGGAACCTAGAGTAACCGTGACCAAAAATCCTAGTCCAACATAAATTACAATAATTGAAATAGCATAAATTATTGCGTTGGCCAATCCTTTTTTTCCTGAGCCGCTTTGTTTGGTGAAGAAACTAACGGTCATTGGAATCATAGGAAATACGCATGGGGTAAGCAAGGCAAGTAAACCACCAAGAATACCACCAATAAAAATCCCCCAGATGGAACTCACCGAATCCTGACTCACCAATTCACCACAACCGGGTTCCAGTTCAGTCATGGGACCACTGCCTTGACTTATTGTTTGAACAGGAGCTGTATCGGGAGGTACAATATTGGGATTCTGTGGAATGGAATCGACAAGCGGTGTTACAATTTCACTTTTTGTTTCGGGTGCTGATTGGTTTGTTTCAGGTTCGGGTTCGGGTT
>Ga0105046_10009977_pt1 | contig 14808 bp, 11 predicted proteins | sample MAT03_FD_78385 | JGI IMG/M metagenome (GOLD analysis project Ga0105046, IMG submission 78385) | Freshwater microbial communities from Lake Fryxell liftoff mats and glacier meltwater in Antarctica - MAT-03 (megahit assembly) | ecosystem: Environmental > Aquatic > Freshwater > Ice > Liftoff... | reverse complement strand
GGATCAATGACATCCTTAAAATGTGCGAATAAATCGGGGCTGTTGGAGAGGTTCATGGTTTATACTCCGTGTTTGGCACAGTTTACCTCATTTTCAATCCCCAATTAGATGCAATCGCCCTGCTGCTGAGCCTCTTAAGTCTTTGCCGCGCCCCTCAAATGAGTTACACTCTCTCCCTCACAGGAGACATACACCACACCTAAAGAAAGACGACAACAGCATGTCAGTGACAATCTTAATTGGCGCGCAGTGGGGCGACGAGGGTAAAGGCCGCTTTGTGGATTGGCTGGCCGCCGACGCTCAAATCGTGGCGCGTTACAGCGGCGGCGATAATGCAGGCCATACTGTTGCAGATGGGGAGCGCGTCTATAAGCTGCACCTGATTCCGTCAGGTGTGCTGCGAGACGGCGTTGTATCCGTCATGGGCAATGGCATGGTGATTAACCCGATCAGCCTGCTGAAAGAGATTGACGAGTTGACCGCCGTTGGAGTCAACATTACCCCTGAGAACCTGCTCATCAGCAATCGCGCTCACATCATCACGCCTTCGCATATTGCCCGTGACAAAGCCTCTGAGAAATCTCGTGGCAATGATCCGATTGGCACAACCCTGCGCGGCATTGGCCCGGCCTATCTGGATAAAACCGGACGCCAGGGCATACGTATCGGCCAGATGCTGGATGTCGAAACATTTGCTGAGGCCATGCGTGCCTCGACTGAGCGGGCCAATGCTGAACTGGTGAACCTCAATGCCGCGCCGCTCAATCCTGATGCCGATCTACAGGCTTATGTGGAGGCAGCGTATCGTCTGCGGCCCTTTATCAAGGACACATCGCTGTATCTGCACCAACAGTTGCAGGCCGGAGCACAGGTCATCTGTGAAGGGGCGCAAGGGGCGCTGCTGGATATTGATCATGGCAGCTATCCTTATGTGACAAGCTCCTCCCCCACAGTCGGCGGAGCGCTCTCAGGTCTGGGGATTGGCCCGCTCCATGTGACACGCGTGATGGGCGTGGCGAAGGCGTTCGCGACTCGTGTTGGCGGCGGCCCGATGCCCACTGAGCAAAAAAATGAAATCGGGGATCGCTTGCGCGGCACGGGCACAAATTACTGGGATGAGTATGGCACCACAACGGGTCGTCCGCGCCGCTGCGGTTGGCTTGATCTGGTGATGCTGCGTTACACCGCCGCGATTAACGGCTTTAGCGATATTGCCGTGACAAAACTCGATATTCTCTCTGGCTTTGACGAACTTAAGGTGTGCGTCGCCTATGAGTATGATGGCGAGCGCCTGGGTTATCCTCCCGACACAACCGAGCGTCAGGATCGCGTCACACCGATCTATGACACGCTCCCTGGTTGGCAGGAAAATTTGAGCGGCGCTCGCACCCTGACCGATCTGCCACCACAGGCCCGTGCTTATCTGCAAAAGATTGAGCAGGAAGTCGGTCTGCCGATCAAGGCGGTCAGTGTTGGCCCGGAACGCGAACAGTTGGTGAGACTGGCATGACAAGCGAAAGCCGTTACGCCGTTCGGGCTCAGGACGCGCCAATTGATTTTGCCCCAAAGCGGGTTGTTTCGCTTGTCCCAAGCGTGACGGAATCGCTGTTTGACTTGAATCTTGGCAGTCGTCTGGTAGGGCGCACCGATTACTGCGTCTATCCCGCCGCGCAGGTGGAGCGTATTCCGACGGTGGGCGGCACGAAAAACCCGGATGTGGAAAAAATCATCGCGCTCAAGCCGGATCTGGTGATGGCGAATCGCGAAGAAAACCGCAAAGAGGATGTGGAAGCGCTCCAAGCGGCGGGCGTTCCCGTGTGGGTGACATTTCCGCAGACCATTGCCGAGTCCTTTAACCTGCTGTGGAACATCATGTATTTGTTTGAAGAAACCAGCATGGTGCATCGCATCCGTATGGTTGAATACACCTACGATTGGCTCAACAGCATCGCTCTCGAACGTGAGATGACCAATCCCCTCAAGGTGTTCGTCCCGATCTGGCTTGATCCCCTCATGACCATCAACAGCGAAACCTATGTCCATGATGTCGTGCGTGTGTGTGGGGGCATCAATGTCTTTGCAGAGCGCGAACGGCGTCTTCCCCTGGCCGCCGATCTGGGCGAGAGTGAGCCGTATGCGGCTGATGATCCGCGTGTCCAGGGCCGCGATACCCGCTACCCGCGCATCACATGGGAAGAGCTTGAAGCCGCTCAACCGGAGGTCATTCTCCTGCCCTCAGAGCCGTTCGCCTTTAATGAGACTCATCTGCCACTCTTTCAGCGCCTCGATATTCCTGCTGCTAAGACAGGTCGTATTCATCTCGTGGATGGGTCATTGCTGACCTGGCACGGCACCCGCGTCGCCTATGCCATGCAGAACATCCCCCCACTTTTGAAACCTTCGGAGACACCCGCATGAGCACGGATCAGCAGGACGGCGAACTCTTTCACAGCTTCATCCATGATCTTAAAACGCCAATGGCCGCTGCCAAAGCCGCCATTGATGCTGCAACACAATTTGGCCCCCTGACCAAGCGCCAGGAAGAAATGCTTCAGCGGGCAATCAACAGCCTGGAACGCATGGAGCGCATGATTCATGATGCACTCGATTTTGCACGCCTGGAAATACGGCAGGAGATCATGCATGAGGAGTGCTATCTACCACGCTTGCTAGAAGAAGCGGCCCTCTTCGTGGAAGACGCCGCGCGGCAAAAGAATGTTCATCTGGTGGTGCAAGTGTCTGACGATGCCCGCCCGATCCTGGGGGATGCGCATCTGCTCGGTCATGTGTTCAACAATTTGCTGATCAATGCGATTAAATACAACCGTGCAGGCGGCGATGTGACAGTGATCGCACGCAACGATGGGCCCATGGTGCGGGTGGATGTGCGCGATACAGGGGTTGGTATTGCCCAGGCCGATCTGGATCGCATTTTTGAACGCTTCTATCGCGTGAAGCGGCGCGGCGAACGTGTTGATGGGACAGGGTTGGGGCTGGCAATTGTCAAACGTGTCGTCAATCAGCATGAGGGACAGGTGTTTGTGTCAAGCACCCCCGGCGAAGGCAGCACATTCACGGTTGTTTTGCCCGCTCTCGCGGCCATATCGGCCCGTGTGATCCTGCATCCGCATGAACTGGCCGATTCGATTGATGATGATTCGCAGGAAGAGGCCGATTCAAGCCAGGGCGATTCGCAGTCAGATGAGAAGTAAAAATTGATTCCCCTATGATTATTTTTGGATGACCTGCTCATAGACGTTCAAGGCAATCTGCGCCGATTTCTCCCAGGTGAACAGGCGTGATCGTTCCAGGGCCGCAGAGCGCTGTACTGCATACCAGGCATCGTCTGTGAGGGCTTTATGGAGGGCGCTGGTGATCGTCGTTGGATCATCCGGATTGATGAGCAGTCCCACCTCACCCACCACCTCCGGCAGTGATGAACGATTGCTGACAATGGGCACAATGCTGCACGCCATCGCCTCTAAAGCAGGCATGCCAAAGCCCTCATAAAATGAGGGTGTGACGATCACTCGCGCCAGATTGTAGATAGCAGGCAGCAGCGCGTCCTCTACGTTTTGTCGCCAGATGAGCTTTTCACCTAAATGCAGCGCGTCGATTTTTTGCTGTGTCTCCTCAAACAGCCAGCCCGGTTTGCCAACCAGCACAACAGGCGGTGCATCAGGCATCGTGTCCAGCAGCAGGCGGTAGCCTTCCAGCAGGCCAATGATATTTTTGCGCGGCTCAAGCGTGCCCACATGCAAGATATACCCCTGTGGCAAATCCAGAGCTTCCTGGGCTTGTATCAGCTCCTGGGGTGAAAAGGGTCGATACTGACCTCCTGCCCCATGCGGTTGTAACGTCATTTTATCAACAGGAACATTCAGGATTTCGATCAGGTCTCGGCGTGTTGCTTCGCTGACGACGAGAAGATGATCAGCCTGTTGCACAGCGACTTTGATCTGCGCATTGTAGTAAGCGCGTGCCTCAGCCGTGAGGTATTGGGGATAATGCCAGAAGGTCAGATCATGCACCGTGATGACATGCCGCCGTGCGCCGTAATAGGGAGGGATAAAATCAGGGCTGTGCCACACATCAAAGCGATGTCGTGCCAGTTCCATCGAGAGCGCCAGCCTCTCTAAGCGATGATGCGCGGGTGTCCACAGTGACGTTTTCCCGAACGACGTTGTCAACGGTATATGATCTTTGCGGCTGTGGCCAATGGTGATGTTGTGAGGCGGCTTGAGTGTATTGAGCGCTTCAACGAGCTGCCGCGTATAGGTGCTGATTCCGCCTGTGCGATACGCGAGCAAACGGGCATCTATACCAATGTGGGCCACAGGCGATACTCCTCTGGTGAGATGCAGAAACGCATATAGGGGCACGAAAGATCGCGCCCCTGAGGGGAAAACGTACTAGCATAAAAAGTGCCCCCGAGAGAAATCGAATCTCTGCCTCTGCCTTCGGAGGGCAGCGCTCTATCCGCTGAGCTACGGGGGCGACTGCGTTTATCATAGCAGGCTTTTGCCAATTCAGCAACCCCTCGGCCACCATCCGAAACGTTTTCAATCAGCCTTAAGGAATCTGGGTATAGGGTGCAAAGAAGTGAATCGCCTCTTCCAATGATGCCGCAAACTCCGTGTCGCCTTCTTGACGCGCCTTTGCCAACAGTTCCAACCAGGGCTGCAAAGCGGCCATGCCATAGCCCGGATCACGCATTAGAGGCGTGATCTCAAAAAAGGCTGTCCGACCATACAGGACCGCCGCAAACCCCTGCGACAGATTACGGAGGGGCACGGCTTCGATCTGAAGCGATTCACGTTCGTTCGGATCATCTGTGATAAGAGCTTCAATCGCGTTGGGATACTCAAACTGTGTGCCGTACACCCGCGCCAGATCAAGATCATGCAGCGTCGCATCCGGATCAGCGGACAGCAGAGCCCGTGCCCGTGACGCATAGTAATCACCCTTACGCGGCATCAGCGTAATAGCCTGCGTAAAGGCATTCACAGCCTTCGGTGCATCCTGTTCGACAGTGAGCGCATATTCGCCCACAATCCACCATTCTGCGGCTGAGAAGGGAGTCGCTGGAATCATATCTCCCAAACGGGCGGGATCATGGGCGGCCCACACGCGATAGGCCCAATCAACGGGCATCGTCGGCGTGACCTCTTCGAGCGCTTGCAGACGCAGCGGCGTCTCATGCCAGAAATCCGCCAGAGGCAGCACATAGAAGCCATCATGATCAATCGTGAGCGCCATAACACTGGCTTCAAGGGCGCTGCGATAATGCGAGAGGCTTTCGTCGTTCGGCCACCCAAGCTCTTCCCCGATGCGCCCTAAATGCACCGCCGACCCATTGTCGATTCTGAGCTGTTCGGCCCGTCGGAGCGACTCAACGGCCTCCTGAAGATGGCCTGTTTGTTCCTGCAAGGCAGCCAGATTCAACCAGCCTACATCCCAGGTGGGTTCTACAATGAGAGCCGATTGATAGGCCGCAATCCCCTCTTCAGGCGTTCCTGTCTGCCCCACAAGATACGCCTCTTGCAATTGATACAGCGTCAGGGCCGGGTCGATTGCTTGCGCTGTGCGGGCCTCAGCCGGATTATTTAATTCCCAGGCCCGTATAGAAGACGCTTGTGCGTAATCCTGCCATAAGAGCCAGACGCCATAGAACAGAACAAGCCCCAGAGCGATCCAGGCAGGCCGCCGCGCCCCTGGCGTGACCGAATCAAGGCGACTGCGGGGTTGAGGCGTGATGCCATAGGCCACGAGTGCCACAATGAGAAGGACCATCGGCGTCGTGGTAAACACCTCAACGAGGCTGTGAACCGCAATCCCTGCCAGGGCCGCAAAGACGCCTTCAATCCGTATGCGTGTGCCTCTGTTGGGCGCGGCCCGCCAATGACGCCAGCCCTGCTGTGCAATGGCAATGCCTAGAAGACCACACAGAAGCAGACCGGGGAGACCTGTTTCTGCCAGCACATTGAGATAAAAATTGTGGGCCGAAGCCAATTTATCCTGCGCCAAAAATGGATTGCGCAGGGCGCGGAAGGCATGCCCAAACTGCCCGATTCCCACGCCCGTGAGTGGGTCTTGTGCCGTCACAGAGAGCGCACTTTGCCACATGAGCAGGCGATCACGATTCGAGATATTGTTGCTGTTCGGCCACGAGACATAAACAACGCCCGCGAGCCCAATCGCGACAACGCCCATCGCCCCGGCCACAAGCATCGGCAGCGGAACCGCCGCTCGTACACGCGGATGCTGCACAAGGCGCATCAAGATCAGTGTGCCAACAGCCGCCCCCAGAGAGAGCGCCCCGCCGCGTGAGGACGTGAGCAACAGCACACCTGCCAGTAGAACCGCCATAACGCCCAGAATCACTCTGGCGGCGCGTTGGTTGGTGGTAGCAGCCCATATACCTGTCACCATCACCAGCGGGGCCGTATAGCCCGCCACAAGGGTACTGACGGCCATCGGGAGCGCAATCTGTGGGAAGTCAGTCAGGCGTGGGAACTGTCCAGTCACAATCCAGCCCGCCGCAACGGGAATAAAGCCCTGCCCTGTAAACCATGAGTATAATTCCAGCCCACTGAGCAGCAGGACGCCCATCGCCATAAAAAAGACGGCTTCCATCACAAGGCGCTGATAGCCGCGCCGTATTTGCTCCACGATATACAGGAAAAAGAGTGTATGAATCAGGCCAAACCACAGCCATTCTAGAGATACACGGGCCGAGAGCCCTAAAATCGCGCCGAGAGCCCACACGGCAATCGACGCATAGAGGAGAGGGTTAATGCCTGATTCGGGGAGGCCGCGCTGCTGCCGTAAACGTCCAAACAGCCAGACAGCCAACAAGAGTGTGATAAACACATGATGCATGACGCGCGCCGGAAAAGAGACGACATAATAATAGCTGGCACCCCCCACATACGTGAGGTAAAACGCAAGCCCGATCAACATATAACGTTTGGCGCGCATAGAGCTCCGTGCGAAACACTGAGAAAAAGGGGTGGATCGTGCCTAGCCGTTGGGGATGGCTCTGCTATCATTTTAGATGAACAAAAGCGTATCACAAACCCCTGAGAGGGAACATCCATCAAATGCCTCTAATACGATGGGGATGCTTATTGAGCCTATGCGTTTTGCTGGCCGCGTGCCAATCTCTGGGCGCAGAGAATGTCCCTGCCACAATGCAAACAGACCTCACAGCCTATGCAGTGCAGGCCACCGAGATTCACATATCCGGCCAGGAACGCGCGACACAGGCATCAGCAACGATTGCCGCGGCACAAACGCAGGCCGCTTACTATTCGGTCTATAATCAAGTGCTTGTCGCGACGGTGCGGGCCGCAGAAACTGAGGAGCCTCAACAGGTGCTCATGACCCGCAATGATGAAGGCAATTTTGGTGTCATACAGGAGATGGAGTTTTTGCAGATCGTGATCGCAGATCGCATTAACAACGCAGATCGCTGTGCCCTCAATGATGTGGCCTTGTTCGATGTCGCGCAAACGACCAGAGTCTATCTCACGCTGGTCGTGACCAATATCACCCCCGGCACGCTGCTGGAGGTGGTGTGGTCATACGGCGGTCAGCAGGTGCATCGGACTTCGTGGACCGCCGAGCAGCTGTCCGCCAATCAATGTGTGGCGATGGAGCTGACGCCCGATCAAGTGGCCTTTGGGCCGGGCGAGTGGGAAGCCACGCTTCTGGCGAATGATCGTGTGATTGAGAGCGTCCCTTTTGCGATGATTGAATCGATGACCCCTTAGAACAGTCGCCCAGCATGAAAAAGTGAGAGGCGATCCTAGGGTATGGGTCGCTTGCTTTATGAACAGACGATTTCACCCTCGTGCATGGGGGGAACAACGAGGTGTCGATTTGAAATACTGGCTAAGTCTTTTCCTTGTTCTGTTGCTGTGGGGGCATAGCGCCGCCCAGACCAACAATACTGTGCAGCCTGACAGTATCTATGTGTACTCTGGCCCCTCAGAAAGTTCCATTGCAATTGGAGCCCTCTTTCAAGACGAGAGCGTGACGCCTGTCAATCGCAGTGCTGACAGTACGTGGATTCTGGTGCTGTATGGGCGGGGCACGGGCTGGATTCAGCGCGAAGGCGTCACATGGCAAACGGATCTCGCGGCACTGCCCGTGCTGGCTCCTGATGTGACGCCCACGGCCCGCGCCACGCAACCGCTGCGCCTGCTCTCCCCGACCCCAGCGTCTGCACAGGGCTTTGTGCTGGTCAGTGAAGGCGTGCAAGCCATTGTGCGCTCAGGCCCTTTGCGCGGCTATTCGCGCGTGGGCCAGTTGAGTCCAGGGGCGCTGGTCGAGCCCGTGAGCCGCAGCGCGGAAGGCAGTTGGATTCTCATTCGTTATGCTGATCCTGCGACAGCCTTTGATGGTTTCGGCTGGATTGCGCGCGATCTGGTGCAGTGGCGTGATGAGGCATTCATTGAGGCGCTGCCGATCATGGAGGCGAATCTCACCCCAACAGCCACAGAAGATGCCTCGATTATGCTGGCGGCAGCATCACCAACAACAGCGGCTGTTACAGCCACATCTCCTATTGCGACAGAATCTCCTGTCTCAACACAGACAGCCACAACCGCCCCGACGATGACGGAGATTTTTGCGCCAACGGTCACGTTGATGCTGGCAGCGGCCACCGAGACACTTGCCCCTTCTAACACGCCGATTCCCGCGTCAGCCACATCAGAGCCGCCCTCGGCCACACCCGAAACACCGACTACCGAGGCTGTTGCGCAAGTTGCGACAGACGTATCGCCCACGCCTGAAGACAACCGGATTATCGCTGCACCTGTGACCCCTACACCCACGACTCCCACCGAGACGCCTGTACCCACCCTCACCCCGACACCGCTGCCGATTGAAGTGCCCGTTGAGACAGGCGAAAGCAGCTCGATGATTCCCTTGATAGCCCTGGCAGGTTTCACAGTGGCAGGTGGTTTGGTGTATCTGGGGGCCTTTGCGCGGGCCATGCCCGAACTGCGCCGCTATGAGCAAGGCTTTGTACGCACTGACTGTCCGGTGTGTGAGCGTGGCGCGTTGGTGCTGGAAGAAAAGCGCAGCAGCACCCTGGGCATTCCATCGGTGCGCCGCACAGTACGCTGTACAACCTGTCGCTCGGTCCTGCGCGAGAAAACTCCGCAGCGCTGGGCATATGCGGTGGATCGCCTGGAAAATCCGACAGTCTATGAACGCTTCAATGGACGTGAAATCAGCGATGATGAATTGGAGGCGCTGTGATCATGCCGTTATTATCGCGTCCATCCACACTCTGGCTGATCCTGGTGGCCGTGAGCGCGTCAGCCTGCCAACCAACAGCGGCATCCACAGTGCCACCTGACACCATTTCTGTGCTTGTACAGGCCATGACGCCGATTCCAACGCTGGCGCTTCGTGCGACGACAACAAATGAGACCATCCCCAACGCTATGCAGATAAGCACGATCAGCATTCAGGCGTCGCCATCACAGATCACGGTTGAGGTTGTTGAGCCTTCCCCTACTATGACGGAGAACGTTCCACCAACTGCAACCGCCACGCCGATAAGCGTTGTTGTGGCAAGTGTCACCACTCCTCAACCGACGGACACAGCGCCTGTCCCCACAGAGTCTACCCCTACGGCGCTCCCACGCATTGATCATTACCTGTTTACGCGCCCCTTCCCGCGCAGTGACACTCTGATCGATTATATAGACCGCACCTATCCTTATGGCAGCACACAGAGCGGCGCACGCGAGGTGCATCTCGGTGCTGATTATGCCAATCTACGTCACACGACGATTCTCGCCATTGGCGCGGGGACTGTTGTGTTTGCCGGGGCAGACAGCAGCACACGCATCGGCCCGGACTATGATTACTATGGCAATGCTGTCCTTGTCAAACATGACGCACTTTCCCCGGAAGCTCTGCCTGTTTATACGCTTTACGGTCATCTGGAAAAAATTAACGTCAAGGTCGATCAGTATGTCACACCGGGTGATCCGCTTGGGACAGTGGGTGACAGTGGAATTGCAATTGGGCCGCATCTGCATCTAGAGCTGCGTGTTGGGGGCAATGGCCTCGATTATCGCACCACACGCAACCCAGACCTCTGGATTGCCCCCTACCCCGGTTATGGCACGATTGCAGGACGTGTAAGCAGTGCCACAGGGATGCCCGTGTATGGACAGTTGGTGCTTATCCGTGCAGGCGAACGCACCCGCGAGACGTATACCTATGGCGAACGAGTCAATGGGGACGCTGTCTGGCAGGAAAATTTTACGCTGGGAGATTTGCCCGCTGGCTCATACGAAGTCCTGATCAGCGACAATGGGAATGTGCGCTTTCGCGAAACTGTCTCAATCCGTGATGGGCAGACGAGCTTTGTAGAGATTGTGCTGAGGGATTAAATGTAGGGGATAATTGGTCTGCGTCATAAATCATGCTGTATGCAGATCATGTGAGCTTTATTGGGATGTTGGTGTGTAGGGGCGACCCGCTGGGCCGCCCGATACTGATACTGTGTAAATGTTGAGGCAATCCAGTGAATCGCCTCAACATTTACACACCGTTTAGTTATAGATGCGGAACTGGAAGACCAGATTGCCGCCCGATGTCGCCTCGCGAATTTCCAACACACCGTACTTGAGACCACCATCCGTTTGAACGCCGATGAGCGCCCCGAAAGGCACTGTCGTCAGAGACGCGTTTTGCAGGGTGGTTGACGTGGAAATGGCATCACGATGCGCCTGATCGAAGTTGCCAAATCCACTGAGCAGGGTCAGCGTGGTTGTCCCCACAGGGATGAGGGCCCCGTTCTGCCACTGAATATCCGGCGTGCCGTTATCCAGCGAGATGCTTGCCCCATTGGCGATGGTCAGCGTGCCTGTGCCATTGACGGGCAGCAGAGGCGCATCGGCCACATATAGATATGGGAAATTGTTGTTCGCTTCCCCAGCAGGGCCTTCAGCGATCTGCTGATTCAGGTCCAAGACGATGACAACATTCTGCGAGCCCGTTGGGCCTGCGAGAGTGCCGCTCAGATTGACACTTATCTGCTGGCCTGCTGGCAAGCCAGCAACGTTCACCGCCGAGTAGACTTCACCCGGTTGCAGCGTAGACGCGATCGCGAATGGACCCGCATCGAGCAAGCCCTGATTACGGATTGTGACCGTCACATTGAAAGGCACACCGATAAAGAGGCGCGTTGGCAATACCGAGAGCACAACAAGATCAGACTGCGGAGCGGCGGTTGCTGTTGCAGTAGCTGGCAGGGGTGTCGGCGTTGCAGGCGGGATGATGATCGGGACGGACCGCAAATCCCCGAAGGTCTCAAGAATGTCACGCGAGAGCCAGCCCTGCGTGCCACGCACATTGACAACCACCCAGGTGAGATCCGCATTGGCACCAATCACCTGATACTGTTCACCTTGACGTGCCTGTGCAATGATGTCGTAGAACGTGCCGGGGCCAGAGCGAATATTCTGGATATTGCGCGTGATCGTGACAACAACACCGTCGGGGGTGGCGGTTGGCGCAGGGGTGGCCGTCACGAGCAGAGGTGGTTCGCCTGTGGGCTGCGGGATTTGCTCACTGTCCTGGCGCACGCCGCCCACATATTGGGCCAACGCGATCTGTCCGCCCTCCTGTGTGGTTTCGTAGACATAGACGCTTTCAATGGTATCGCCACCGGTGAGCGTGGCGGGCGTGAACAGCCCTTGCGCCCCGGCCAGACCGCTGATTTGCAGCAGATTGGTTTGCAGTTGGCCCGGATTACCAATGGCCTGCGCGATCAGATAGATACCATCATAGGCTGCCGCTTCGACAGGAGTCGGTGCTTCGCCGTAGGTACGCAGGAAATCCAGCGTAAAGCGTTCGCTGCGGGCGATGAGCGAGCCATATGTCCAGGTGGTTGAACCCAGAATGCCGCCCCGCTGCACTTCAGGCACATTGTTGAAGAAGCCCGGCTGCCAGGCGTTGTTATATCCCAGAATCCCAGCCCAACCTGCGGCCCGCAGTTCATTGTGGACTTCAGCCGCAACCTCTGGCGGCCCATAGATCACAACAACATCCGGGTTGGAATTGTTGATTTGAGTGGCAAAGTCAGCCAGATCGGTCCCGGCTTCAAGGATGAAGCTTCTGGGTGTGCCCACGCCCAACCGGGCCAACGCATTGGTGAATCCCACCACACCGACAGTGCTCTCAAGATCAAGCTGTACTGTGGCGATATTGGTGATCTGCACATCCTGAACGATATAGTCAGCCAGCGCCTCACCAACCCGCGACTCAGCAGCACGAATGCGTATAATGCGATCACTCGTATCAAGCGCCGTGAGAGTGTCATCTGTGGCCGGAGTAAGGACGGGTACTTGCAGCGAGAGCAGCAGTTGAAGATTGTTTTGAACGACGGTCGATGACTCCGGCCCGATCACAGCAATCACACTCGCCTGATTGATATTATCAATGGCCGTGCGCATCCGATCCGGTGATTGCGAGACAAGTTCGAGCGCGAATTGTGTGCCATCGGCTCCGGTGACACCGCCAATAGAATTGATCTGATCAACGGCAAGCTTGGCACCGCGCAGCAGCGGGCCATCCGCAGCATCAAGAACCCCAATGCGAAACACCGGTGCTCCTTGTGCTTGCATGCCAAGCACAATCACAGCCCCCAAAAGCCAGACAAGCATGGCCACACCAAACATGCGGCGCGTATAAAGTCGTTGCATATAAGCGTCTCCCTTCTTGAGAGATTATATTTAAACGTGCTTAACTTTAGAGTATAGACAGGCTTCATAAGAGGACAACTCTTATTACATAAGACTCAGCGAGTGTTTATGTATGGTAAGCCGCATGCTTGCTTTTTGCCGCTGCGATTACTATACTCAAATCATCAGCAGATTTGAGTCGAACGGGATTTGGGCCTTTCATGCAGCGTGAACGGGTGACAGATACGATTTATGTCTTCACCAGTGATCTGTATGTACAGGTAACAGCAGGCCTCATTGTGACATCAGCGGGTGCGATCCTGATCGATACGCTGTTGTACCCTGAAGAAACCCTACAGATCCGCCGTTTTGCTGAAGATCGACTGCATACGCCTGTTCAGATCGTCATTAACACGCATCATCATGCAGATCATACTCTGGGGACATGCCTCTTTCCGGGGGCGACTGTCATCGGGCATACATTGTGCCGATCACTCCTGGACACACGAGGCCGTGACAGTCTGGCTCGAATGCAGGCCGCCTCGCCTGAGTTGAATGCACTGCGGATGGTACTGCCAAGCATCACGTTTACGGATCGGTTGACATTTACACTCGGACACCATACCCTTCATCTCTGGTCTGCTCCGGGTCATAGTGCCGATTCCATTGTGTGTTTGGTGGGGCAAGAACAAATTCTTTTTGCGGCTGATGCTGTAATGCCTCTGCCCCATTTTGTCGATGGCACATCGACAGATTTACGGGCCACACTCACTCACCTGCGGACGGTGAACGTGGAAGCCATTGTACAGGGGCACGGCGAGGTCATCTTGCGAGGAGAAGTTGATTCCAAACTGACGAACGATCTCGCGTATCTCGAGCGCCTTGAAAAGGCGGTACAGAAGGCGCTAGCTGCGCCAGAGCATCAGATTGAACAGCGGCTGGCCCATATCTCGCTCGAAAGCTGCGGTCAACAACCCACACTGCTGAACGGGGCCGTCGATAGGCTGCACCGCCAGAATATCCAAGCATTAATAGCAATGCACCGTGCAACGCAGGTGCCGATTGAACAGAAGGACATGACACATGGCTGAGGAAATTAACTATCTTACTGCCGAAGGTAAAGCAGAGCTGGAAAAAGAGCTTCAGGAGATGCGCGATATTCGCTTCCCTGAATTGGGGCGTCGTCTGAAGGAAGCTGTGTCAATGGGCGACCTGAAAGAGAACGCCGATTATCATGACACCAAAGAGAAGATGGGCGTGATGCAGGGCGAGATCTATCGTCTGGAAGCGATTTTGCGCACAGCCGTCATCATTGAGAATGATGGGTCAACGGATGAGGTGCGCATTGGCTCGACAGTCACCATCCGTGACCTTGAAACCAAAGAAGAAGAGCGCTACACCATCGTTGGCCCGGCAGAAGCCAACCCCATGGTAGGACGCATCTCGCAAAAAAGCCCGATTGGGGCGGCGATGCTAGGCCGTCGCAAAAAGGATAAGGTCAAAGTTGAGACACCCGGCGGCAGAATGACCTTCCAGATCATGAAGATCGAGTAGTGATCCATCAGGTGTAGGGGCGATGCGCTGGATCACCTGCTCTTCCACATCCAGGTTGAGACTGCAAAACAAAAATCGGGCCCATTGTGGCCCGATTTTGCATTCTCGCGTTGTATCTTAACGCCCGTTGTTGCCAAGCGGCGTAAAGTCACCTGTGTTGCCGAAGGGATCATCTTCATCGCCAAAGCCTGGGGCTGGCGGCGGTGCAGCAGGACGCAGCGGTTGCACAGGAGCAGCAGGACGACCACCTGGCATGGGCGGCGGATCGAACTGGATGTCATCATAATCGCTCAACGGGCGGGCCGGTAGCGGTGCAGCAGGACGCAGCGGCTGTATAGGCGGCGGCGGATCGAACTGGATGTCATCGTAATCGCTCAACGGGCGAGCAGGCGGTGGTGCAGAGCGCGGTGCGGTCACAGGAGGAGGATCAAACTGAAGGTCGTCATAATCGCTCATCGGACGGGCAGCAGGTATAGCGGGTGGAAGGGGTGCAGCAGGACGCGGCGCAGGCGGCGCATCAAAGGACAGCGGCGCGGGC
>Ga0105046_10009976_pt1 | contig 14808 bp, 15 predicted proteins | sample MAT03_FD_78385 | JGI IMG/M metagenome (GOLD analysis project Ga0105046, IMG submission 78385) | Freshwater microbial communities from Lake Fryxell liftoff mats and glacier meltwater in Antarctica - MAT-03 (megahit assembly) | ecosystem: Environmental > Aquatic > Freshwater > Ice > Liftoff... | reverse complement strand
CCAGGATTGAAGGACCCTCCCAAGAAAGACCCCGCCATCGTGGGCGAGTGGATTGTCGAGAGCATGGTTGTCGGTGGCAACGGCCCCGTAATAGCACCCAACGGCAAGATGTGGTATCAGATCACATCCGATGGGAAGTGGGTGCCTCGGCGACCGGATGGCGCGAATACCGGGGGTGAACGTCACTATTCGGTCGATCCCAAGGCTGATCCGCCGACAATCGACATCGATATTCCGCCGAAAGCGGATGGAGCACAATTACGCCCATCGCTTGGCATCTGGAAAGTAGTTGGTGACACACTGACGATCTGCTTCGCGAACAGTGGGGACGAAAGGCCGAAGGCGTTTGAAGCAACCGGTCCACGAACAGTGGTCATGGTTTTGAAACGAGCGAAGCGAGACGCGGCCAATCCGCCGAAGAAATAACTCATTCCAACGACTGCAACAACCCTCGCGCCTTGTGCAATGTCTCGTCGTATTCCCGTTGCGGATCGGAGTCCGCAACGATTCCGCCGCCTACGGGGAATTGCACAACACCTTTCCCGGCCGTGAAGGTGCGAATCAAAATGTTCGTGTCCATCGAACTATTGAAGCCGATGTAGCCCAGGCTTCCGCAATATGGCCCACGAGCCGTTGGCTCCAACTCGGCAATGATTTCCATTGCCCGCACCTTTGGCGCTCCCGTGACTGATCCGCCGGGGAAACAGGCCTTGAGCAGATCGAGCGGCGTTCGACTTGCCGCAAGGCGGCCATGCACTTCGGACACCAGGTGATGAACGTATCGGTAAGTTTCGATTTGACAGACCATCGGCACACGGATGGAGCCATACTCGCACACACGTCCCAAATCGTTGCGAAGCAGATCGACAATCATCACGTTTTCAGCATGATCCTTGGCCGATGAAGATAAGTCCGCGATGCGTTCGCGTTCCTCGGCGGGGTTCGATCCGCGTGGGCGGGTGCCCTTGATTGGGCGTGTTTCAACTTCGCCATCGATCACGCGAAGAAACCGCTCCGGCGAGGCGCTGGCGATGGCAAACTCACCCATATCGAAATAGCCAGCGAACGGGGCCGCGTTGCGTTCCCGCAGGCGACCATAGAGATCGAGTGGATGATCGCGAAGCGGGGCAAGAAGCCGCTGGGCTATGTTCACTTGAAAGCAGTCGCCGGCATGGATGTACTCGATCGCACGCTGGACGGCGGCGAGGTAGCTGGCCCGATCGAAATTGCTAGTGACGCCCGGAAAACCAGGAAGTGGGTGTTCGCTTGTGGCGGCAGACCTCCCGGTCTGCCGGGTCTTTTCCTGGGACAGACCGGGAGGTCTGTCCCCACGAAGAGCATCGTCCAATCGCTCGGCCGCTCGCTTCATCCGCCTTGATGGATCGGTTTCAGGATACCCCGTCGAGATTGCCCAACAACGATCGGCCACATGGTCCCAGGCGATGACCCAGTCGTAGATCCCAACGGCCAAATCGGGCGATTGAAAATCGTCGGATCGAGGTTGCGGAAGCCGCTCGATGGCGTGTTGAAGTCCATACCCAAATAAGCCGGCCAGGCCGCCCTGAAACGGCGGTAGGCCGTGAATTGTGTCGAGCCGAAACTCGTCAAGTCGTCGATTGAGCCGAGCGAAAGGATCGCCCGACGCGTCCGTGATCCACTGGACAGGATCGGCCGCGACGAATGAGTATCGCCCACGCTCGGAATGGCGGTCGGCACTGTCGAGAAAAAGGAGATGAGGCAAATACGAAAATCGGCGCGCCGTGTCCCACGGGTCGGGAGTGGGAACCAGTTCTTCAACCAGCGGCAGGCTCATCTGTATTGTTCTACGCCCTCTGGCTAGCGATCTCGTCGCACGGCCCAATCGGCCAGTTGCTCCAGGGCGATACGATAGGGGCCAGCGGGCAAGATGGATAATCCCTTTCGTGCGGAATCCATCATCCCCCGAGCTTCCTCGGTTGCCGATTCAATCGCTCCCGTGGAAGAGATCAGATCCATGGCTTCGCTGACCAAACCACCACGAATAGCCTTCCGCAATTTTTCAGCCTCGTGTTCGGATAGCCCAGCCAGGGCACGAATCATCGGCAGGGTCAGCTTCTGCTGCTCAATGTCGGTTCCCAATGTTTTTCCGGCAACTTTCTCGTTGCCTTGCAGGTCCAGCACGTCATCCGCGATTTGGAAGGCAATGCCCAGGTCACGGCCATACTCGGCGAGACGCTCGATTCCCTTATCGCTTGCACCCGAATAGCGGGCACCCAGGCGTGTGCAGCATTCGGTCAGAGCCCCGGTCTTCCCGGCAATAATCTCGAAGTACATTTCCTCCGACAAATCGAGATTGCCGGCCTGGGACACTTGGAGCAGTTCCCCGGCACAAACACGATTTGTGGCGTCGCCAATCCATTCGCAAGCGGTCGCATCGACCGTACTACAGAGGCGAAACGCGGCCGAGAAGAGCATGTCCCCCAGAAGCAGGCTGGTGCGATCTCCCCACAGCGAATTCACGGTCCGAACGTGCCTGCGTGTGTTGGCCTCGTCGAGGACATCGTCGTGGACCAGGGTAGCCGTATGAATCAACTCGACCACGGCACCGAGAATATGGTGAGCACGAGTGACTTGACCGCACGCGTGTCCGGCAAGCAGAAGCAATGCAGGCCGTAGTCGTTTGCCGCGATAGTGCTTCAAGTGATTGACGATCGGGCCGAATCGGGCTTTGAACGGAGTGAGAGCTTCGTCGTAAATGCGCTCGCACTCTTGAAGATCTTGCGCGATAAGCGAGAGCGGCAACGTGGTGGTCTTGAATCGGGTGCCGTTCACGAGAGTTGGATGAAGCATGATTGGGCCTCGTTTTCTCAGTCGTCATCGCGAACGTAGTGTCCGCTTTTTCCGCCAGACTTTTCTTCCAGGCGAATCCGTTCGATCGTCATGCCGCGGTCAACACTCTTGCACATGTCGTAAATAGTCAGTGCCGCGACGCTGACTGCCGTCAGGGCTTCCATCTCCACGCCCGTCTTGCCTGTCACTTTCACTTTCGCCTGGATTCGGACCGCATCCAATCCTTCAGCAGCGAAATCGACCGTCACACCGCTGATCGGCAACGGATGGCACAGGGGAATCAGGTCGCTGGTTTTCTTGGCGGCCATAATCCCGGCCAGTCTTGCGACCTCGAACACGTCCCCTTTGGCAATCCGGCGATCCTGAATCAACGCGAGCGTAGCTGGCTGCATTCGCACGATAGCCGAGGCACTTGCCTCGCGTGCTGTATCGACCTTGCCGCTTGTATCAACCATGCGGCTGGCCCCGGATGCGTCGAAGTGCGTCAGTTCGGCCATGGCAGTCTCGCCTTCAGGAAAGGAACCGCGAGTGGGGTGAGAAGATAACCTAGGAAGTGAAAAAAGGAGCCTGAAGCGTAAGCGAAGGTGAATGTCAATTCCTTCGCTTACGCTTCAGGCTCCATTAAAAGCAGGTCCACTAACCAGCGACAGGGATCCGTTCGAGGACGTGATCGACCAGTCCGTATTCCTTGGACTCCATGGCCGACATGAAATTATCGCGATCCGTGTCCTTCTCGATCTGATCGAACGTTTTGCCGGTGTGTTTCACGAGGACATTGTTCAGGTGTTTTTTCATGCGAAGATATTCCTTCGCATAAATCTGGAACTCGGTCGACGAGCCACGAAGGCCGGCAAGCGGCTGGTGGATCATGATGCGGGCATTGGGCAGGGCGTAACGCTTGCCTGGGTGGCCTGCCGTGAGCAAGAGGGCACCCATACTCGCGGCCTGCCCGATGCAATAAGTCGCCACATCGCAGGAAATGCACTGCATCATGTCGTAGATGCCCATGCCGGCGGTAACGGAGCCGCCTGGGCTATTGACGTAAAAGTGAATGTCCGCCTTCGGGTCGGCGGCCATGAGATAGCGAAATTGCGCGACGATCAGGCCGGAACTTTCGTCGTCTACTTGTCCCTGAAGGAAAACGATGCGGTCTTGCAGAAGCCGACTGTAAATGTCGAAGTATTGCGGCTCCCGGCCATCCCGCGAAATCACAAACGGGATCTGGGGCATGATTGTTCTCCAATATTTTGGTTCAGGCGAGCCGAGCGGTGTTAGCCGCCGGGTAATAACTTCCTTACGATTTCTTCACTTCGGATTGCTTGATCAGCACCTCATCCACGAGGCCGAATTCCTTCGCCTCCACAGGATGAAAATACTTATCGCGTTCCGTTTCCCGATTGATGACATCGACTGGCTGACCCGTGTGCTTGGCGAAGATCTCGTCGAGCCGGGCACGGTCTTTCAGCATCTCACGGGCTTCGATTTCCAGGTCCGAGACCTGCCCATAGCCTACCTGGCCCCACGGCTGGTGAATCATGATCTTGCTATTCGGCAAAGCATAACGCCGTCCCTTGCTGCCCGCCGCGAGAATTAATGCTGCCCCGCTCGCAGCGACGCCCATGCAGTAGGTTGCGATGGGGCACTCCAGAAACTGCATAGTATCGTAGATGGCAAGTGTCGCGGAAACCGAGCCTCCGGGACAATTGATGTACATGTGAATTTCCTGCGTGCGGTTCTCGTATTGCAGGAAGAGCAGCTTCTGAATCGTCAAGTTCGCGAGATAATCGTTGATCTCAGGGTTCCCACCAGTCTCGCGGGAACTGCCCAGAAAGATAATCCGGTTTTCCATGAGCAGATCGTCCGTGGACATCTGCCGCATGCGCTGGTAATCCCGGTAACGCTGATTCTGCGAGCCATTCATCGACCCCGTATGGGCCGCGTAGCGATCGTTCATGCGAGCCTCCTTCGAAAGTTCAACTCACTCACTCGGCGGGCTTCTCGGCCGGCTTTTCGGTTTCTTCCAATTTGGGTTCAACCATTTCGCCCGTGACGGCCTGGGCTTCCACGGTGGCGACTTCGCCTTCCTGCTCTTCCGGCTTCACTTCGAACTCTTCGTACTCCGCATTGTTAAGCACCACGTCAAGGGCCTTGCGCTCCAAGAGGTCCGTGGCGAGAGCTTCGATCATCTCGTCCCGTTCCATCTGGGCCTTCACTTTGCGAGGGCTCTCGCCCTTTTGGGCCGCGATGCGTGCGATCTCGGCATCAATGTCCGCGTCCTGAATCTCGATCTTCTCATCCTCCGCGATCTTCTGAAGAACGAAATGCTCCATGAGGGAGACGGACGTGCTCTGGAGGACGTTCTGGCGAAGGACCGTCATCTGAGCTTCGATTTGCTGCTCGTTCATGCCGCCGGCCTGCATTTCCATCACTTTACGCTGTAGAATCCTCGTCGCCTGGCGAATGAGCAAGTCGCGGGGAAGATCCCATTTCACCTTTTGCGTGACGAACTGCAGCAACTGCTGGCGAGCGTATTGCCGCTGGGAGTATTCGAGGTTTCGTTCCAGCGACGTGGCAATCAATTCTTGAAGCTGAGCCTCGTTCTTCACTCCGAATTTCTCCAAAACCTCCAGCGTGAGGTCCGGCTGCTTCATGGATTTGATTTCTTTGATCGTGAAGCGGCCCTTGACGGTCTTCCCCTTGATCGCCTGATCGGCAACGGTTTCCGCCAGTTTCAGGTCGACTTCGCGAACGTCGCCGACCTTGGCTCCTGAAATTTGCTTCGAGAAATTCTCGACCACCCCGTCGGTCAGGGCAAGACGCTTTTCAACGCGAACGTTGACTTCGATTGGCCGGTTGAGTTCCTTGCTCGCATCGACGGAGACGAAATCGGCAACAATGTAGTCGTTCGCCTCGATCTTGACATTCGAGCCTTCCTTTGGCACCAGCGTGCCGAATCGCTCGAGTGCTCGACGTTGCTCGCGGGCAATATCCGCGTCGCCGTATTTACGAACGGGCTTGCGGAGCTTGATCCCCTTCAGATCGGGGAGATCGAACTCGGGCCGCACTTCGACGTCGAATTCGTAGACGAAGGGGCCTTCATCGAGAAGTTCGAGTTGATCCGGATCCAACTCTGGTGGAGCAAGCGGAGAAAGCTTGGAGTCTTCCGCGAGTTGCTGCAAGCTGGCCATAAGGACTTCGCGTCGCACGTCCTCCTTCACGGTCGACTTGAACTTGCGCTCGATGTATTTTCGCGGAGCTTTGCCCGGACGAAACCCAGGGACGGCGGCGGAGCGATCCTTAAGCAATTCGTCGAATTTTTCCTTGAATCGCTCGTCGATCGCGGCTCGCTCGACGGTGATTTTGACGTGCTTCTTGCACGGGCCCACATCGGAGATCTCAACGGTTTGTTGAAGCTTTTCGGCCTCCGCTTCCTTGGGAGCTTCCGAGGTTTCAGCGTTCTCCGCGGGGTTTTCTGCCTGGTCGGCAGTGTCGGTGGCGGGATCGAGAGTGTCTTCGGCCATGGAAATTGCTCGTGTCTCGTGCGGCAAAGAAAAAAGCCAAGAAGGAAGGCAACAGGGGAATTAAGGCCCCGCCTGCCCCGTCTTCTCGGCTCGCGACGTCTGTCGAGAGCGGGCGATGGGATTTGAACCCACGACAACCACGTTGGCAACGTGGCACTCTACCACTGAGTTACGCCCGCGAACTTAGGGTGCATCCAACATTATAGATGGGAAGAATCGACTGCAAGGGGTTCGCCAAAAATGTTGTCCAATGAAGCGTCGCAAAATCCGCATCAATCGCCCCTTGCTGACTGGCAACATGGCTCGGTAAGATAAGAAATCACCCCATTTTCATCGAGGCGTGTGCCGTGGCCAAGACCCGTCGAGCACCGGAAGAAAAATCCCGTCGCCGTCCGGACGACGACGAAGACGAGGCCCCTCGTAAGAAGGGCAAACAAAAGGATGACGATGACGATGGCGAGGACGCCGGCCCGATCACGCCGCGCAAAAAACGCAAATCCGCGGCCGGCCCTGTCCGCATCGTTATGCGCATTTGTGCGGGGGTAATCGGCGGAATTGGGCTGATCGTTCTCTTCTATTGGGTGTATTCGCCCATCGGAACCGATCACGCTTTGCTTTGCTATTTCCCTCCCGAAACCGTGAGTCTATCCGGCTACGATTCCAATGAGGGAATGCGCAACAACAAGATGAAGGATGTTCACGATACCCTCATTAGCAACTACAAAGTTTTCGGCACGCCCCGCTTCAACGATAATGCCGGCGTGACTTATACGGACGTCGATAAATACATGAGCGGCACCGCGGCCGGAATTTCCGAGGAAGAAAAAGATCTTCCGCCGGATTCGCAAGAGCGGCGAGGCTCGATTACGGTCATTCGGTTCACAAAGACCATCGATACGGAGAAGTTTGTCAACTCGTTCAGTGGAAAATTCAAAGCCACGGAAACGAAGTCCCGCGATGGCAAACAGTATTACCAACTCCAGGAATTCGTGACCAAAACCGTTGGTGGCCAGACTCAACAGGAACTCAAAGACGATATTTGCTTCTTCTTTCCCAACTCGCGGACCTTGGTTTACACGACGACGCGTCGAGAATTGGAAGAGGCTTTGAAACGCCAGCCGGGAAAAGTGGTCCTCACCGGCGACATGCGCGAGATGGCTAACAAGGTCGACGGGATCTATTTCCAGTGCAGCTCCGGATTCAGCGATCTCTCCGGCAAAACGAATTCGATGGCATTTGCTCTGACGTTCGTGGATGCCGAAGTTCGGGATCAGAAAACTTACACGGGTGTGACGGGCACAGGAAGTTGGTTTGCTTCCAATGGGAACGACTTCCTTTACGCCAGTGCAACCCTTTACACGGACTACGCAACCGCCAAGTCGGTGCGATCCAAGCTAGATGAATCGTTCAATAAAGCCAAAAAGGATATTTACGCCGGCTCCTCGGGTCGGCCGGGTGGGCTCGAAGATCCGTTCAACCCGAAGGAACCAAAAAATGCCTTTGGCGGCGGTGGGGCAAATACCGGCACCCAGGATATTCTGGATGCGCTCGGCCAATACTCTAAATATGCCCGTGTTCGCCGCCTGGGCCGCATGGTGATCGTCGAAGGTACGATTTCGCACGGCATGCCCGAACAGGGCGTCTTCGAGAAATTCTGGACGGTGGTTGGCCCCAAGTATCGCTACCAGTCTCAATTCGGGGGCATGCTCGGTGGTGGTGGTCTAGTCGGAGGCGCAGGCCCGGGGCCTGCTCCCATGGGGGCCGGCGTTCAAGGGCCGGGTGCTCCTCCGGTCGGACCTGGACCTGGGGCACCTCCACGTCCATAGATCAGCAGCATCATGCCCGAATTGAGAGAACTCACGGCCTATCACGAAGCCGGACATGCGGTGGCCGCCCTTACTCTCGGGAGACCAGTTGCCTGGGTCTCCATTCGCCCAGGACGAAAGTATCTGGGCGTTTGCATGTTCGGCAAAAGCGTTTTTCGACCCTCGGAAGATTGGCTGGAGCGCGAGGCGATCATCGCTCTTGCCGGCCCCGCTGCCGAGGCGGGACTCACGGGAGAGATGGACTGGTCGGGTGCCGCACTCGATCACGACTATGCGTTCGCACTTGCACGACGCCGTTGTGGCGACGACAAGAAAGCCGACCGGCAAATCAAGCGTTGGCTGGCGAAGGCGGACCACCTCTTGGGCTTCGGCAATACCTGGGAGTCCGTCGAGCGGATTGCCACGGAACTCGTTCGACTCGAAGAAATCAGCGGTCGAGCGGTGCGGCACCTGTTCGATGGGCGCTAAAACCTTCGCGGCGAATAGGGGGACACGTCCAAATGCGGCTGGATTTCGTCCAAGATTTCTGCCACCAATTTTCCGGTTGCCGGGGCCATCGAGAGGCCGAGCATGTTGTGCCCGGCCGCGATCACGACGTTGGTTAGGCCCGGGCTGCGGCCAATGATCGGCCTGGAATCGGGCGTCATCGGCCGCCAGCCGTACCACGTCTCTTCGACAGTTTCTCCCGCTGGCTCGTGGAGATAATGCGAGGCTGCCTGTCGCAGATACTCAATTCGTTTCGGTCGAATCGAAGCATCGTAGCCCACGAATTCCATCATGGAACCGAGGCGATAGCCCGTCTCCATCGGCGTGACGGCCACGCGATGTTCTTCGAAAATCATCGGCATTCGAGGGCAATTTTTGGGACGAGAGGTCGTGAGCGAATACCCTTTGCCCGGCTGAATCGGGATTCTGCAGCCGAGATGATCGTTCAGGAATGGCGTCAGTGAACCCGCGGCAAGTACAAACGCATCCGCGAGGAGTTCACCTGCGGATGTATTGAGGCCCGTGGCGATTTCTCCCGAACGAACGAAGCCCGTTACTGCAATATTCTCGCGGATCGTTGCACCTCGCGATTCGATTCTCGCCCGCCAAGCACTCATGAGTCGGTCTGGACGCAGATGAGCATCGGACTCGTACAACCAACCGCCGCCAAGTCCGGGTTTCAGCAGCGGCTCGCATTGGCGAACATCATCGCCGAAGAAAGACTTCGCGGGAGCGTTAAATTCGCGTTCTAGAAGTTCGTTGGTGGCGGCGTAATGATCCATGCCGGCACGCGAATGGAAAACGAACAGCAAGCCATGCGTGTGCCATTCGCAGTCGATCCCGCCGCGAATGAGTTCGTCGTAGAGCGCCCTGGAAGAATTCAGGAGCGGCTGGATGCCGCGTGCCGATTCGAGCATGTCCGCTTGGTTACACCGTCGAGCAAAATCCAGGAGCCAACGCCACAATCCCAGCTTCAAGCCGGGTCGAATTTTGAATGGAGAGTTGCGAGTGAACATCGACTTGAGTGTGCCGCGAATAGCACCGGGAGCGGCCAACGGTAACACGTGCGACGGGCAAACGAAACCGCAATTCGCATGAGACGCGGCGTTGCCAAACTTCCCCTTGTCCAGGACAGTAACTCGCCAACCCGATTCGAGCAAGAAATGCGCGCAGGCAGTGCCGATTACTCCGCCGCCAATGACGACCACGTGCTTCTGTTCATTCATTTCGAGAAGCCCGTGCGAAACGGATCGACCGGATCGAGAATTAAGGTTGCCTCGGCCGTGATATACGCGGAGCCGGTCAAGCGGGGGATGATCTGGCCATCGACAATACGAACCGAGCCTTCAAACACACTGCCAATGACGCTTTCTTGCAGCCAAATTTCGCCTTCGCGAAGTTTGCCCTCCGCGTACAGACATGCGAGTTTGGCGCTCGTGCCTGTACCGCAGGGAGAACGGTCGTAAGCCCCGCCGGGGCAGAGGACGAAATTGCGGCCGTGATTATTAGCATCTCGCGGTGGACCGATGAGTTCGATGTGATCGATCTCGCCGCCATCTTCGCCAGTCATGCCGCGACGTTTCAGTTCGCGTCGCACTCGCCAAGAGTAGCTCGTCAACCGTTCGAGATTCGCGACGGACAGGTCGAGTTCGTGCCCGCCCACCAAGAAGAACCAGTTGCCGCCCCAGGCAATATCTCCGTGAACACGGCCAATCTCGGGCACCTCGAGATCATCCACGGTTCGGAGTCGATAACTCGGCACGTTCTCGATTGTGACCCGGCCGTCGCCGTGATTGGTGAAGCCGACGATGCCAACCGGTGTTTCTAGGCGATGCGAGCCAATATCGATGAGGCCCAATCGCGCTAGTGTGATGGCGACCCCCATCGTGCCGTGGCCGCACATGTTCAGGACGCTGACATTGCTGAAAAAAATGACTCCGGCACAGCACGTCGGATCGGTTGGTGGTGTGAGAAGTGCCCCGACGATCGCGTCCGACCCACGCGGTTCGTTCACGACGGCGGAACGAAACCAATCGAACTGATCGCGAAATATTCGACGGCGTTCGGCAAGCGAGCCGTTGCCGAGGTCTGGCCCACCCTCAATGACGACGCGAGTCGGCTCCCCTCCCGTGTGGGAGTCGATGATGCGAATGCGCTGCTCGGAGGCGGATGGAATCATGGAGTCAGAATAAGACCGGGCTTTGATGCGTCGATTAGCCTTGTTTCCAGGACGATTCAGTCGAGTCATGCCGTGAGAATTTCGCCTCAACCTGCACCCGCAAGAAGCTCAATTGACAGAACCTTGTGACGCTCGATTTTTCTTCCGTAGTGCTTCCTCCAAGATTCGCTCGTATTCGCTCTGAAAAGTACGCTCCGGCGTTGGTGGTTGCTGACCGGATATCTCCTCCGCGATGTACAACGGCTCCGTGTGGAACATCAACTCGAATGCACCGTTGGAAAGCGAAGACTTCATGCGTTTTCGAAAGTTCGCGACTTCACGCGTGGCAACGGGCCGCGAGTAGCCGTGAATTCGTTCGAGACACTTGCGAACGATCGACCAGTAAACTCGATCATCGAGAGTCATTGCACCACCTCCGGATTACTCTCGTTCAATAGAAGCTCTCCGACTTGAGTATGGAAGCTGATTTGATCCGAATCAAGCACGACCGCGGTGGTTCCGTACCAGATTCGAGCAACCGGCCCCGCTACCACATCATACCAGAGAGAGTTGTGATTGGGTCGGTTACTCAAACCGGAACGACAGTGACGAACGAGTGTCCAATAATCCGTCGCTCTGCTGTCGGCCCGAACAAACCACAGTCCTTCGAGGCTCGCCAGTGCATCGCGATCGACCTCGAAACGGATGATTCTTGTGAGGTCGTTCGCGCCACCGGATTTCGCTTCGGCCCATTCCCTCGCCTGTCTCAGGCTCGTCGTCGTGTAGAATCCGGTTCCAAAATCGCTTCTCGAACGGCCCAATCTTACCAAAATCCCGGCCATCAATGAGGGAACGAATCGGGATGTTGTCCCGTGATACAAGATGATCGGTGAATTGGTCCAAGGCGAGATCGGCACGATCGACTCACTTCTTCTCAACCCTTTCAAACTTCTCCAATTCCAGCAAGAGTGATAAACGTTTGGGTTCGTCGATTGTTTGCCGGACCATGCCGACACCTTCGGCATAAGCGATTGTGGTTCGCGTTCCGCGTCCTGGTTGTTCGGTCGCGTCCGCTTGCACAGCGACTGAGATGGTTTTGAATTTGCCGGCTGGAACCTGGGTTTCACCCAACGAAATCGAGAACGACGATTTTGCGGATCTTGAACCGAGTTTATATTCCGCCGACCAGCGCATATTTCGAGTGGCCGGCAGTTTCAGAACGCACACGGGTGGTTCGATGTCCTCCTTGTCGGCCCGGAAGCGGCAGAGGCCATTTTTCGTGAAGGCGAGATGTTCGGTTGCAACGATTTTGTCCTTGAGCGTCGCTTCCATCAACATGCACGTTTGAGTGCCGACCATTTCCCGGCGAACAGCCCTCACGACGAACCGCTCCTCTTGCCCGGAAACGCGGTAAGTCCAGGTGGTACCGGCCGTGAGTGGAAAGAAATCGTCGGCGGAAGGAACTGCTTCCTGAGCGGTGGCCGGAGCGACACACAATAGGAGCGGGAACAAAGTGGCTTTGCGCATGATAAAACCTTGGGAATGATTCCATCTTAGCAATCCGAAGACATTTTGAGTAAGCGCCGATTTCCCCGTTGACCGCGTAGACAGAATGTCTTACCATGCCATCAGACAGAATGTCTTGAATGGACCAAGGACATGCCGCGAACCGCTCGAGACGTCACCGAATCCGAATTAGCAATCCTACGCGTGTTGTGGGACAACGGTCCACAACCCGTGCGGGCGATTGCGGATGAACTCACGAAACAAGGTGCTCCGTCTCATGTGGCCACGGTGCAAAAACTCCTGGAACGATTGGAAGAAAAGGACTGGGTCAAACGGAATCGATCCGGTGCCGTGCAAGTCTTTCAGGCCACGGCCGACCGCGACGATCTGATTGGTCGCCGCTTGCGGGGCATTGCCGAGGAACTTTGCGAGGGGTCCATGACGCCGTTGCTCAGTCATCTCGTGCAAGGTCGGCGACTTTCCGCGGCGGATCGGAAAGCGCTTCGTGACTTAGTGAGTAAGCTCGACGAAAATCCACGGCGTAAGAAAGTGTGACGGTTCGCGAAAACGAGGCGACGATGCGGACTCTCCTGGAATATGGTCTCGCGAACGTTGTTGCAGCAGCGGCCCTGGCCGTTGTTGCGCTCGTCGTTGGGTTCGTTGTTCGTCGCCCGGCCGTGCGAAATGCGCTTTGGATCCTGGTATTTGTTCGGCTTTTGCTGCCGCCAGTGTGGACGGTTCCGTTGCCCACTTTTGCCGATCGAATCTCAGCAGAATCCAGTCAGTTGATCGGCGTTTCAGATCAGATCCATCCGACGGACACGTCGGACCAAATTGTTCAGATTGTCCCCATACCGATTCCGGACGAGTTGCCTACCGCCGAAAATCGATTGACCGGTCCGTCCGAAGTTCCTTTCGCAGAGGCCGAGACACCCATCTCGGATGCATCGGCTCCATTGCCGTCTGTCCAAGAATCCACCTTCCCAAGTTTGGCATTCCTCATCGGACTTCTCGGTTGGTTTTGGTTGGCTGGCTCACTCTTTGTCTTCGCTCGTTCGGCTCAGCGAATTCTTGCCTTTCGTCACGCCCTTCGCGATGCGCTGCCCGCACCTGAGTCGATTCAGCAACAAGCCGACTCACTTGCACGCGTCATGGGCTTGAAGCGGTGTCCAGCCGTTTTGCTCGTGCCCGGTCGAGTTTGGCCATCGCTGTGGATGCCGGGGATCTTTGTTCGTCAGACGAAGTTGATTATTCCTTCCGGCCTGTTGCCATTGTTGGATGACGACCAACGAGCGGCCGTGCTGGCTCACGAGCTGGCACATCTCCGGCGTGGGGATCCGTGGGTGCGCTGGTTGGAACTGATTTGCTGCGGGCTGTATTGGTGGTTCCCGCTGCTGGGATACTTTCGCCGGCAGCTTCATGAATCGGAAGAGCAGTGTTGCGATATGTGGGTAGTCGCGGCCCTGAGTGGTCGAAAGTCTTACGCGACGGCGTTGGTGGAAACAGCCTTTTTTCTCGATGGATCCGCTCCAATACCGCAGCCAATGTTGGCCAGCGGAGCGGGGCCGGTCCGCAACCTTCAACGGAGAGTGACCATGATTATGCGAGCAACCTGGCCGGCGCGACTATCGCGCCTCGGCCTGGCAACCGTGCTGGGGATCGGCAGCCTTGGCCTCGCCTTCGGGCCAGCCTTGGCGCAGCCGGACCGCAAAGAGAAGGATCGACCCGATCCACGCGTCGGCGACAAGGAGCGACCTGGCAAAGATCGGCCGCCCGAGGGCCCGCCGAAGGAACGTGACCGGTCGGATGGTCCACCCCGAGAACGAGATCGCCCGCGCGAAGTTGGCGGCAAGGAAGTCGAAGAGGCCCGTGCAGCTCTTGAAAAAGCACGCAATGCTGCCCGAGAAGCAATGAGCCGCGTCCAAGAGGCCGAGGCACGACTTGCGAAATTAGAAGGCCGGCCAGTCCCTCCCGCTGGACGAGCTCCATTCGAACGCGGCCCAGGCGATCGAGTTCCGGGTGATCCCGGTCGTGGACCGGGTGACCGGGGACCAGATCGTGGACCCGGCGAACGAGGCCCGGATCGTCCGCCTGCCGATAACGTTCCGCGACGCCCCGGCGCTGAAGGACCGCGTGGTAATGGCGATTTCAACGAACTGCAGAATCAGATTCAGGAACTTCGCCGAGCACTCGAAGAGATGCGCCGCGAAATGAAGCGAGGCGGCGAAGGTCGAGGTCCGGATCAGAAAGACGACCGGCGTGGCCCAGGCGGAGTTGGTGGTCCCGGCGGAGTCGGAGGCCCTGGGACACCCGGCCTGCCTGGCGCACCTGGGCGTCCCGGCATCGGCGGCCCAGGCCGTCCGCCAGTCGACCGTCCGCTTCCGCCGAAGGAGAAGGAGCGCGAGAGATAAGCGAACAGTCAGGCGAGATTTGGTTTGAACGTGGAGGCGAGACACGGCGTAGCTGTGTCTCGCCTTTTTGT
>Ga0105046_10009975_pt1 | contig 14808 bp, 15 predicted proteins | sample MAT03_FD_78385 | JGI IMG/M metagenome (GOLD analysis project Ga0105046, IMG submission 78385) | Freshwater microbial communities from Lake Fryxell liftoff mats and glacier meltwater in Antarctica - MAT-03 (megahit assembly) | ecosystem: Environmental > Aquatic > Freshwater > Ice > Liftoff... | reverse complement strand
TTCATAGGCACCAAAAGCCTCCACCATATTCTGGAGCATGGTGTGTCTTAAAGCGGGTAAATCGAGATTCAAGCGATTTAAAAGAGATGTGTTCCCTCCTTTTTTTTGTAGACGTTCTCTTAAAGCAGGAAGTTTGCCTGAAGCGGCCCCGTTTCCCCGTTCGGTGAGAAGACGGCCTGCTGTGCGTAGGATAGCTAATCGACTCACACGTGCAGAGAAGTGGGCTGTGGCGACATCTTCTAGGTGATGTGCCTCATCCAAAATCACATGTTGATAGGCAGGGAGGATTTCCGCTTCATCGTAATTGTCATTTTCCATGCGACTGGAGAGATCAGCGCATAATAAATGATGATTCACAATCAGAAGTTGCCCTTCTTGGGCTTCACGACGGGCTTTAAAAAAAAAGCATTGGGAAAAATGAGGGCATTCAACACCCGTGCAGGTGTCGTGCTCGGCAGCCACACGCTCCCAAACATGAGGAGAGGGAACGATAGGTAATCCCGAACGAGAACCTTCTGTGCTTTTATGGGCCCACGTCTCCAACACTTCTAACTCTTGTCTTTCTTGTGGAGAAACCAAGCGGAGTTCATAACGCATCTCTTCCAACTTACGTAAACAAAGGTAATTTCCCATTCCTTTGACTAAAACTGTTTTGAGAGGAATATCGAGGGTTTTTAAAACGTGAGGAATATCTTTGAGAAGCAGTTGTTCTTGAAGTGAGATGGTGTGTGTCGAGATCACAGCGCGTTCATCAAAACAGCTGATGCGCAGGATAGTGGGTACAAGGTAGGCGAGTGTTTTTCCAGTGCCTGTCCCGGCTTCAATCAGAGCAATTTTTTTGTCGTTTAACGCCTCGACAACAGCCCCGGCCATCTCTTGTTGTTCGGGGCGTGATTCAAAGTGAGACGTGCTAAGAGCAAACGGGCCTTGCATTCCGAGAAGGGAAACGACCTTATCCCTTTGCAGACGCCCCATTAATCCACTTCAAGAAGATCGAGAAAGGCTTTGAGCTGTTTGGAGCGTGTCGGATGGCGCATTTTACGAAGTGCTTTGGCTTCAATTTGACGGATCCGCTCGCGTGTCACGTTGAATTCCAATCCCACCTCTTCTAATGTTTTAGGTTTGCCATCGAGTAAACCAAAACGTTGGATGAGCACACGGCGTTCTCGATCGGTGAGGGTGGCCAACACTTCGTGGAGTTTGTCTTTAAGAATGGAGTAGCCAGTCGCTTCTGCAGGAGAATCGGCGGATGTGTCTTCTAAAAAGTCTCCGAATTGGCTTTCGCCTCCATCGCCAACTTCGGCTTGGAGCGAAATAGGGTGCTGAGCGATTTTAAAAATCTCGCGCACTTTATCAGGTGTTAAGCCTAGCTCATTCGCGAGCTCTTCTGGAGTAGGTTCACGTCCACTTTCCATCATGAGTTTTTTGGCACCACGCAATACTTTGTTGATCGTTTCGATCATGTGCACGGGAATACGAATCGTGCGGGCTTGATCGGCAATCGCGCGGGTTACAGCTTGACGGATCCACCAAGTGGCATACGTAGAAAATTTGTAACCCCGACGGTATTCAAATTTTTCGACGGCTTTCATCAACCCCATATTTCCCTCTTGGATCAAATCCAAGAAAGAGAGGCCGCGGTTCGTGTATTTTTTAGCGATCGAAATGACCAAACGAAGGTTGGATTCGACCATTTCCCGTTTAGCTTCTTGGCTCTTATCCATCCAACGTTGCAACATCCGTACATCTTTGCGAAAATCGGCTAAGTTGCGTCCAGCGGCTAATTCTCGTTTTTTCAAGCGACGGTTGACAGCGTGTAATTTAGAGGCCGCAAATTTATTGCGTTCGGCGCGCGGCCCTAGCTCGACAATCTCTTTATCGAGGGTTTGAAAGCGTTCGTAAGCTTCTAAAATGATTTCGACAAAGTCATCAATGATATTGTGGCGACAGTGAAAACGACGTAAGTAAGCTTGGGTGCGGATGCGACATTTTTCCAGATTATCGCGCAATTTCGCTTCATCTGTCTTTTTCATCTTAGGATTATCGAGCGCTTTCAATAACTCTTCGAGCGTCGTGTCCTCTTGTTTCAAAAGATCGGCCAAGCGTGGCAAACGGTTCATGAACTCGGTTTTATTGGCCACTTCTTTTTCAGAAATACACTTGTCAAAACGGTCTTTAGACGCCATCAAACTTTGGGCAATAGAAATTGCTTCGCGGGTCGAGTAACGGAAACGCATGATAATTTGTTCAATCTGCATCTGCGCCTTTTCAATACGCTTAGAGATTTCAACCTCTTCCTCACGTGTGAGAAGAGGAACCGCTCCCATCTCTTTGAGGTACATCCGGACGGGATCGTCGGGCGTTCCTTCCATCCGCTTAGGTAACCCTTCAAGTTCCTTCGCCTCTTTCTTTTTCTCTTTCTGTCGGTCTACTTCAGATTGATTTAAGATCTGAATATCCAGTCCGCCCAAGTAAATTAATACCTGGTCGATCTGATCTGCCGAATCAAAGGTCATCGGGAGGATCTCGTTGATCTCCTCGTAGGTGATGTATCCCTGTTCTTTGGCTAGAGAGGCCAGCTCATCAACTTTTTGTTGGTGCTGGGAATTGAATTGTGTTTTTTGCGTAGCCGCTTTTGTCATTCATTTACTCGTTTGGAGAAATGTGGATAGTTTCCATACTTATAGGGGTTTTTGTCAAGCAGTCAAGGAAAATTTTATCCTTTGAAGTTTTTTTTTAAATCGTTTAATTAAAAGGAGTCTATGGTTAGTTGATAAAACTGTTTTATATGGAATATATAATGGATAATCTGCTTTCTTCCACCTATTCCTAAGAAAGATATGCACGCAATCAATAGGAAAATTGAATATGCTTTCTCTCATGCAATGGATGGCGCTGGAGGAAAAAAGGTGGGTGAAAGCCACCGATGCGGAAAAAGGCAAAGACTACCGATGCCCCGAATGTGAGGGAACGCTCCATTTGAGAAGTGGACTGGCTAGACGGCCTCATTTCTACCATTTGGCGAAGTCGGAGGGGTGTCGGCAAGCTGGAAAATCGGAGGCCCATTTGGAAGCCCAGCTTTATTTGCAGAGGTGCTTAGAAGGGGCGTTGTTGGAGCATCGATTTCCAGAGGTTGGACGGGTAGCGGATGTGATGTGGCCTCAGAAACGGGTGATTTTTGAAGTCCAGTGTTCTCCGATAGAGCCCGAAGAGGCGCTGGCACGTAACGCCGATTACGCAAAATGTGGGTTTCAGGTCATTTGGATTTTGCATGCCCATCGTTACCATGCCGCCCAGCTTAAATCTGTGGAAAGGGCGTTATTGAATTATCCTCATTATTACACCAACATAGACGAACACGGAGCAGGAATGATTTTTGACCGGCGTTGGTGTCTTGAGGCGGGACAACGGCGTTGGATGGGAGAAGGAGTGGAGTTAGAGATCTCTCAAATTGTGCCCCAAATTCCCCGATGGTTAGGAGCGGTGTTACCTTTGCGGCAACGGACCGAATGGCCGATTTATTGCGCGGGGGATTGCAGCGTATAGAGAACACCGAGAACATAGCCTCTAAAAAGTCCGGTGGGCACAGTCCCCAACAGACATTCGACTGCTAATTCTTGACCATTACGGGCCCCCATCAATAGATGGGTCGAGGCTTCATGCAAATGGGTCAGCTCCGCAAGGGCCCGTTCCCAAGCCGATGTATCTCCTTGTAATTCGACGAAATCTTGGGCAAATCGATCGGGATTCCAACCGAATAAAGCTTTGTTTTGGGGATTGGCAAAGATGACTTTTCCCTCTTTTAAAGAATAAACAATAAGAGCGCTCGCGGTCTCACTTTTGAGACTATCGAACAAACGTCTTAAATCGAGCACGGGATAGGAGAGGGTAAAATCGGCCCCTGCAGGGAAGGCTCCCGAGAGTTTTTGCGCAATATCGAGACAGCGACGCAGCTGTTGGCGTGCTTGATCAGGAGTGGAGACTTTGGGGGGTGGAACGGTGAGAAGAGTGGTCACAGAATCGGATGACGCGAAAGAAGGGGCATGGCCCACGGTTCTTTTGGGTTCAATTTCTGTCAGTTGGAGTAAGGTTTTAATTTCGTAGCGTAGATCGTGGATTTGTTGTTCAAACTGTTGACAGAGCTGATCCCGATGTTCGAGTTGGGAACGGAGTTCTTCAGCGGAGCGCTTCGCTAAGGTGTATTTTGTTTCGTAATCTTCCATTTGACGATGAAATTGAATTTTTAATTGTTCTACAAATGAGGTGGAGTCAGGCTTGAGCGGTTCCGGAACTCCAACAGGTGAAGGGGGATCTGAAATAACAGGCTGAAAGGCGGTTTTAAGAGGTTCGGCTAAAAGCGCAGCTGTTCCAAAAAGAGACAACGCGATGCCCGAGACAACAAAAGACCAACTGGTTTCTAGAGGCATTTCCCACCATACCCATCCACTCCATACCGTAATAGGAGCTAAATAAAAGAAAAGAATGGTGGATTTAGGGAATCTCAAATGCAAATGCCGCTGGTAAATAATCCAATAGATCGGAGGCTATCATACAGTATGAGGTTTTTTCAAGCGCGGCATGTTCTCCCGCAAGACCATGAAGATAAACGCCTAAACGTGCAGCGTCAGGAGCGGCCACGCCCTGCGCGAGTAAACTGGCTAAAAGACCCGTGAGAACGTCACCTGTGCCGGCTGTGGCCATACCAGGGTCACCGGTGGGGTTCACAAACATCGGAATGCCTGGATGAAAAATAAAGGTGGGTCCCCCTTTTAAAACCAACGTAATCTGATTTTTTTCGGCAAAATGTTGGCAATGACGTAAAAATTTTAAATCGAGAGGAGTCGCGTCTTTCAAATGGAGTAAACGAAACATCTCTGCGCGGTGAGGCGTTAGGATGGAGCCGACAGGAATGGAAATATCTTCTTCCGCAATGATATTTAAAGCATCCGCATCGATGACCGTGGGTACTTGCACTTTGGGTAGAATCAACTTAAGGAGCGCACGTGTTTTAGGAGCCATCCCTAAGCCAGGGCCGATGAAAGCACTTGAGGAGCAATTGATCATGTGCAAAATCTCATCCCCGCTAGTGGGAAGATAAGGGATTTTAATCACTTCGTAGGGACTATTTGAAAGTTCAGCTTGCATCCCTTCCGGATGGAGGAGGCGAATGAGACCTGCTCCTCCGCGTAAGCTAGCAAGAGAGCTGAGATGAGCGGCTCCTGGCATACCAAGCGATCCGGCTAAGCCCGTGATATCGCCTGCTTGATATTTGTGACGATTTCGTTGGAGTTTGGGAAGAAAGGGGATTACTGTTTCAGGATCGAGCATTTCCATATCGCTTCCTGTCGCAAAGACATACGCTTCAGGTAAACCAAAGTCGATATAGCGCAACTTACCCACATGATTCCATCCATCTTTGAGGAAAAATCCTGTTTTAGGTAATCCTAAAAACGCCGTTTCCGAAGCCATAATAGCGGCCCCTGCTACTTCTCCAGTATTGCCATTTAGTCCCGAAGGAATATCAATAGAAATGATGGGTAAACCACTTGTATTGACATAGTCGATAATGTTCGAAATGGGCTCTTCAAAAGACCCTCGAAATCCTGTTCCGACAATTCCATCGACAATAATGCCCAAAGAAGGAAGCTCTAATTCTTCGACATCTTCGATACTCCGGATTTCTCCTCCCTCTTTTTTAAATCGTTCGGCATTGAAACGGCAAAGTTCTGAACATTCATCGAGAGGGAAAAGCTGATAAGCGACCACATGATAGTCTAGATGTACGAGATGGATGCCGGTCACATAGGCATCTCCCCCATTGTTTCCTTTTCCTGCTAAGATTAATACATCGCGGTCGATCCCAAATCGTTCCACAAAATCTTGCACAATCAAAGCGGTGCCACTTCCCGCTTCTTCCATAAATTCGATAGCAGAAGAGCCTCCGGCAACGGCTTGTTTTTCGAGATGGGCCATCTGTTCAGCGCTAATGATTTTCACAGATGCTCCTCCTTCACTTCCCGCTGCATGAGACGTTGTAGGGCCTCTTCCACCCCCCACTTCTCATAGAGGATGTGATGGACAGCTTCCGTGATAGGGGGAGTCGGGAGTTGCATCTGTTGGGCCAGTTGTAAAGCGGATATACATGTATAAGCTCCTTCGACTACCATCCCAATCTGCTCCCTTGCTTCTTGAGGTGTTTTACCTTGTGCCAACATATACCCAAAACGGCAATTACGGCTAATCAAAGAACTACACGTCAAACAGAGATCTCCCATCCCTGAAAGGCCATTTAAAGTGGCCGCATCACATCCATTCGCGATTGCCAACTTTCGGATTTCATGCAGTCCACGTGTCATCAGAGCGGCCAGAGCGCTGTAACCTAATTGCAATCCCATCGCAATCCCGCAGGCAATGGCAATTACATTTTTAAGGGCGCCTCCAAAAGCGACTCCCCGCAAATCACTGTTGGGGTATACCCGAAAACGGGGTGTGGTAAACAAATCACAGATAAATTTACTGTCTTCTGTGGCATAGGCTGCTGCCACGACGGAAGTGGGAAGTCCCTGAATCACTTCAGAGGCAAAACTGGGACCACTTAACATCCCGATCAGATGTTTCCGCTCGTCACCTAAAACTTCCACAGCGACATCAGGCAGAATGAGACCCGTATTTTGTTCGATGCCCTTGGATGTAATCACCAACGGAATGGGAGGAAAATCGTGTGTATGGAGCTCTTTCAAAACAGAACGGAGTCCGGCACTCGTCACCGATTCGATCACCACATCGGCTCCTTGTAGGGCTTCTCCCATCTTGGTGGTAAAATGCATATTAGGCAGAGCAGGATGGCCGGGGAGATGGGGATGTTCTTGGCCCCCATTCAAGCGATGGGCTAAATTGTCTTTGGTCGTCCAGATCGAAACATGGTGTCCTTTCGAGGCTAATAAGTGAGCCAGACAGTAACCCCAAACTCCTGCCCCTAAGTAACAAATTTTCATAAAATCATTCTAAATGAAATTTCTATAGAAGAATAGGGGCATCCCAATACTCAGATTTTATTCAAGAGGCGGCGGGCGGCTTGTTGAACGGCGGGGAGGTCAGTGGGAGTTTTGAGGGGGCAAAAAGAGGTTTCGCGTGTGGCCTGTTGCAATCCAACACGTGAGGCGTAAGGAAGAAGATCGAAGATGTAATACTCGCATTTCCATCCGCTTAATGAGGTGCCGGGGATTTTTTTCCAGACGTAATGAAGAGGGAGGGAGAGAGCCGCCGCTTTTTGAATGAAAGACATCGAGAAGCAAAAGAAGCTGATGCTGGCATAAAGGTACTGGGTTAGATCTTTTTCTTGGGCGGTGAGCTCGGTGTATTCTTTGATATGCCAATGCCCCTCTTCACCGACAATGACCCCCACATTTTCTTGAGGATTTTGACGTGGAATCACCCGCATGACGGCCTCATTCCCTTCAGCTTGTGCAAGAGCTGCCAAGGAGGTGTCAGTAGGATCCGCCAAGATATTATCGACATTGAGAACGTTGACATACTCGATCCCGGCTTGCTTCCACGTATCCCAGATCCCTTTTTCGACAAGGTGTTTTAAGGCACATCCATTGCCTGCAGGAGCTGAAAAAGGAAGCGGATTTTTAGCGGCATCGAGAAAAGGGAGTTCACTTTGCATGAAGCATGTGGCTTTCCCTGCCAATGCTTGAGAAAGTAACGTGTGGTTGGAAGGAGAGGTCATCACCGCCGCCAGGGGATGATGGCGCAGAAGTAAGTCAAGGAGTGTGAGACCAGGAAGCACCTCAAAAAGCCCTTTAGGACCTTCAAAACCTAGGCGCGTCCCCTGTCCCCCCGCAAGAATGATCGAGGAGATGTTCGATTTCTTCATAAACCTCTTGAGATGTGATCCGTTTCATACAGCGAAAATCGCGGTCGCAGACCCTTTTGTAACAAGGAGAACATTCCACATGTTTGTGAATCACTTTTCCAAAGGCATAGGGTCCCGTTTTCGCATCACTTGTGGAACCAAATAAAGCGAGCAAAGGAATCTGGAACGCGGCCGCAATGTGCATAGGGCCACTGTCATTGGTTAAAAAGACATCGCAACATTGGATAAGTGCCAAAAGCTGGCGGAGATTTGTTTTCCCAGCAAGGTTAATCACGCGGGAAGGGAGACCCTCACAAATTTGGTGCACAAGAGAAAAGGTGGTGGGATCGCCAAAGAAAACAATATAGCGATTCGGTTGTTCTAACAACTTTAAGGCCACTTCTCGAAATCTTTCGGGAAGCCAACATTTGGCACTTCCGTAGGCCGCTCCCGGATTGATACCAATGATGGAACATGCGGGTTCTAAGCCTTCATTGCGCAGTTGTTCTCGAGCGTGCCTTTGCTCTTGAGGAGTGACGTATAGCGTGGGAGACGTGTCGGAACGCGCGATACCAAGCGGCTCTAACAAATTTTTGTAAGTATCGACAAGATGTTGCGTTTCGATCTCTTTAGGTAAAGGCACAGCACGAGTCAGTAACAAACGACGCCAGTGACCTGGAAAGCCGATCCTTTCTTCCACTCCCGCACGCCAAAACCAGCATGCAGACGAGAAGGAATTGGGAAGAAGAATTCCGAGATCGTAATCTCCCTGCTTTAAAGGGTCGGTAAGTCTTTTATGCGTGAGGTGATGAATCCAGCCACTGACCCTTTTAAAGGTAAAAATTTCGTTGAGATGGGGATCATGTGTGAGCAGTTGACCTACGGAGCCCTGACACATGGCTGTGATTTTGGCATCGGGATAGAAAAGACGGAGATCAGTCAGGATAGGAGTGGCCATGACAGCATCGCCGAGCCAATTAGGCATTCGCACAATAATGTTTTTATACATGAGGGAATTATATATAATGAGATCAAATTCAACAACGGAGCTTCTATGTTGCAGCCAGGCGACGCCTTTCCTGCCTTCAATTCGGTGGATTTTGAAGGGGAACCCCTCACTCTTGACGATCTTTTAGGCAGTCCTTTTGTGATTTATTTTTACCCAAAAGATGATACGCCCATCTGTACGACACAAGCGTGTTCGTTTCGGGATGCCTACGATGCCTTTGATGATGTCGATATCTTAGTCGTGGGTGTCAGTCCCGATAGTCCAGAATCGCATCGGAAATTTATGGAAAAACACGATTTAAATTTCCCTTTAATTTCCGATCAAAATTTGGACTTTTCTAAAAAATGTGGAGTGGAAAAAGAGGGAAAAATCGTACGTACGACTTTTCTTTGTGATGAAGAAGGGGTGGTGCAGTGGGTGGAATCACCCGTCAATGTGGACGGACATGTGGAGCGCGTCATGGACGCTATTGAAGATGCATTTGCATGATCTCCGTTACCATTTTAACCCAAAACAGCGCACGGCATTTAAACCGTGTGCTGCAAGCGCTCTCCTCATTTAAAGAAGTATTGATTTACGATAATGGATCGACAGATGAAACACTCGATATCGCGCGCCGTTTTCCGAATGTCAAAATAGAAAAAGGGCCTTTTTTAGGTTTCGGAGAGACCCATAATTTAGCTTCAGGATTAGCGAAGCATGATTGGATCCTTTCGATTGATAGCGATGAAGTCGCCACAGCAGCTCTTGTGAACGAGATTCGCCAATTGCAACTTGATCTTCAAACGGTGTATTCCTTTCCGCGTCACAATTTCTACCGAGGAAAATGGATCCGGTGGTGCGGGTGGTACCCTGATCGTGTCATTCGACTCTACAACCGTAGAAATACCCGTTTTACAGATGCCAAAGTGCATGAAGGTGTTAAAACCGAAGGAATGCAAGTGGCGCCCCTCCAATCTCCCGTGAAACATTATCCTTACGAAACGGTGCATGATTTTCTCACCAAAATGCAAACATATTCCTCTCTTTTTGCTGCACAAAATCGAGGAAAAAAACGGTCCTCTCCTTGGAAGGCCCTCGTGCATGGAGCCGCCGCTTTTTGGAAAAGTTATTTAATTAAAAGAGGCTTTCTCGGTGGGTATGAAGGGTTTTTGATTTCGGCTTATAATGGGCATACCGCGTTTTATAAATATCTGAAACTCTACGAAGAAAACCGTATTAGCCTAGTCTCTAACGAGCCTTAAGAGCTAGATATTTATGACGAGCAGCTCAAACACCCTTCTTCTAAGTTCCAAAGGGATTTTTCCACAGTAAATTTGATCGCTTCGGTCGCCGCTTTAATCCGGAGATAGTACACGCCTGTTTTAAGCCCTTTTTTCCATCCATAGAAATGCATTGATGTGAGTTTGGAAAAACTGGCATTTCCCACAAAGAGATGGAATGGGATTGGCAAATAAAGGCAATTCTCTCAGCCACCATATCCAGAAGAGTTTTTTGTTTGATTTCCCATACGGTTTTATAGAGAGCTTTGAGAGAAGAAGAGATCTCCGGAAACTGTTGAATGGAACCTCCAGCCGCAATGAGACGTTGTTTCATCTGTTCGTTCCAAAGGCCGAGATCGATTAAGTCACGCATCAAGTGTTTATTGATGACGATAAATTCTCCCGAAAGGACGCGACGTGTATAAATATTGGTGGTGTAGGGTTCAAAACATTCATTGTATCCGAGAATTTGAGACGTGGAAGCGGTGGGCATGGGAGCTAAAAGAAGAGAATTGTGTGCCCCATATTTTAAAACCTCTTGGCGTAGACTTTCCCAATCCCAACGTGTGGAAGGGTTGATATTCCAGAGATCAAATTGAAACATCCCGTGAAAGAGAGGGGACCCAACAAAAGATGAATAAGGCCCTTCCTCTTTCGCCAATCCAATGGAAGCTTTCATCGCGGCGAAATAGAGAGTTTCAAAAATGCCCCGATTGAGTGCTTGAGCTTCTTCCGAATCAAAGGGTAAACGGAGTTGTAAAAGAGATCAGCCAGCCCTTGTACTCCGATTCCAAGAGGACGATGTCGAAAGTTGGAGCGACGTGCTTCCACTAGGGCATAATAATTAATGTCGATGATCTTATTGAGATTACGTGTGACCACTTAGGTAATAGCGTAGAGTTGGGAATGATCAAAGACTCCCTCCTTTATAAATGCGGGCAAAGCGATCGAGGCTAAATTACAAACCGCAATTTCATCAGGTGCCGTATACTCGACAATTTCTGTGCAAAGATTGCTGGATTGAATCGTTCCTAAATGTTGCTGATTGGATTTGCTGTTACACGCATCCTTGTAAACGAGGTAGGGATTTCCGGTTTCGATTTGGGATTCCAAGATTTTAAACCACAATTCCCGCGCGGGTATTTGCTTGCGATATCGTTCCTCCTCTTCATATTGTGCGCAGAGAGATTCAAAAGCCTTACCCCATACAGCAGCTAACCCAGGCGCTTCATCGGGACTAAACAGAGACCAGACGCCATTGGATTCAACACGCTGCATAAAAAGATCCGGGACCCAGAGGGCCGTATAGAGATCGTGTGCACGCACTTCTTCTTTTCCATGATTTTTTCGTAAATCGAGAAATTCTTCGATGTCGGCATGCCAAGGTTCCAGATAAACCGCGATCACTCCATTCCGTTTACCTCCCCCTTGGTCGATATAACGGGCTGTATTGTTGAAGACGCGCAGCATCGGAACAATGCCGTTTGAAAAACCGCCTGTTCCCCTTATGTAGGAACCGGTTGCTCTCACATTGTGGATGCTCAGACCAATTCCCCCCGCTGTTTGCGAGATTTTAGCGCACTGCTTCAATGTGTCAAAAATCCCTTCAATACTATCTTCTTTTATCTGTAACAGAAAGCCGGAGGAGAGTTGAGGGTGTGGTGTCCCTGCATTAAAGAGAGTGGGAGTCGCATGTGTAAACCATTTTTCACTGAGCAAGTGGTATGTTTCAAATGCTCTTTTTAAGTCGCTCCCATGAATTCCCAACGCGACGCGCATTAATAGGTATTGAGGACGCTCCACGACTTGCTTGTCGATTTTTAAAAGATAAGCATGTTCGGGTGTCTTAAATCCAAAATAATCGTAACCAGATCCCGTTCTAATTGAATTTCGGCATCGATCCGATCTCCCCATTGTTCAGCAAGACTATAGAGTTCATGACTGACTTGTTGGGTAGGATGAAGATAGAGTTTTTTAACAGCCTCGGAAAAAGAAGAAGGGGTTGTTTTATGTAGATTGGAAAGTGCTAATCGTCCTGCCAGGATGGCATAATCGGGGTGACGGGAAGTGAGTATAGCGGCAATTTCTGCCGCTAAACGATCTAAGGCTTCTGTTGTCACTCCATCAAAAAGGTCTTCAATCACACGATGGGCGACAAAAGTGGAATCCACAAACCGCTCATCTAAGCCATAGGTCATTTTTTGAATGCGTGCTGTGATTTTATCAAACACCACTTGCTCTTGTTTTCCGTCCCGTTTGATCACAAACATGTTAGAATTCCTCCACAAGGGAAAAACTTTGAGAGGTAGCGCTATTCATCACGCCTACCTTTTGATATTCAGCCACTCGCTTTTCAAAAAAATTAGTTTTTCCTTGTAAAGAGATCAATTCCATAAAATCAAAAGGATTTTTGGTGGCGTAGAGTTTGGGCACTCCAAGCGTTATTAAGAGGCGGTCGGCGACAAATTCAATGTACTGACACATCAAATCGGCATTCATGCCGATCAACTTCACAGGTAATGCATCTGAAACAAATTCTTTTTCAATTTTCACGGCATTTTGAATAATGTGATGGACTGTGTCTACAGACAAAGGATGTTGTAATTGCGTATAAAGAAGACAAGCAAAGTCACAATGAAGCCCTTCATCCCTTGAGATCAACTCATTCGCAAAGCTTAATCCTGGCATGAGACTCCGTTTTTTCAACCAAAAGATCGAACAAAAGCTTCCGGAAAAGAAAATCCCTTCTAAAGCTGCAAAAGCGACCAACCGTTCCGCAAACGATCCTTGAGAGATCCAACGGAGTGCCCATTCGGCTTTTTTGCTCACACAAGGAATGGTGTCAATGGCATGAAAAAGATGTTTTTTTTCAGCGGGATTTTTGATGTAGGTGTCAATTAAAAGCGAGTAAGTTTCCGAGTGGATATTTTCGATCATAATCTGAAATCCATAAAAACAACGGGCTTCGGGATATTACACTTCATTCATGAAATTAACAGCTAAATTTTCATTGACAATTCCATCACTGGCTGCAAAGAACGCCAACACATGTTTCACAAAGTGTTGCTCCCCTTCATTCAATTTTTTCCAATCATTTAAATCAGGAGATAAATCAATTTCTTCAGCTGTCCAAAAACTGGCTTCAGCTTGTTTATACATCTTCCAAATATCGGGATGGTTGATGGGAAATAGGACAAATCGATCCTTATTTTCTTCTAAAATAGGTTCACGCATGGGAGCTCCCTTTTAAAACGTGTTGATAGGCTTTAGAAGAGGAAAAAGGAATTGTCCGATTTCCTATCCTGTTTTTAACGAAACAGTTACTCTTTCTTACGAAAGAGCGGATGAGTCCGGATAAAGCAGGTCTACTGACTTCGAGATCACCCTACTTGCGTCACCTTCCCGTCCTTTCGGACAGTGGCTTTGTTCGCGTTCGTCACTCGTTACAGCGGCGTCACCGCACGGGATTTACACCCGTTTCCCTATTCTCTCCATGCCGTAGCAAGGAGCACTTTATCGTCGTTCATTGTTGAAGCGTGTTGTCCCTATTTTGGTCAATTCCGTTTGCAGAAGACAACTTGCCACAGAAATAAAAGATGCAAAGGCTTAAAGAGGAAGGGAAATAGAAAAGGAGGTGCCAGTGGGATGGCGATTGTGCACGTCGATTTGTCCCTGATGAATGTCAACAACGGCACGAACGACCGCTAAACCAAGCCCCATCCCAATAGAAGATGTTCCGGGAATTTGGAAAATTTTTCGAAAATTGTAAAAAAAAAGCTCTTCAAGGATACCAGGGCCCTCATCGAGAATTGTCAAAACAAACTGTTGATTATGAACTTCACCTGTAAGATGGATAGGTTTTTCAGAATATTCAAAGGCATTCATCTTTCTTTGCGTTTAAGGCTTTTTCTGTAACAAATCAGAGCGTTTGAAGAATTTTTCGATGACCTGAAGAAAAGGGAAGGTTTTTCACGTGATCCTGTTCTATCCACCGGTAGCCGTCAATGGCGGGATGTGTAGCGGTTTCAAAATGGAAGGGGTAAAGGGTGGCACTGTATTTCGTAAATCCATGTTTTTGGATTGGAAGTGTTTTTATAAGTTGGAGCTGGAGATTGCCTTTCGTTTCGAAGTGTTGCTGAAGGGTTTGAGAGGTCAGTCCTTGGGGTGTGGTTTCAACAAAAGGAAACTCATAAAGATCGTACATGATATCCCCCTTTTCTCCTTTTTTAAGGAGAAGATGTGTGGGACTTTGAATGACAGCGACAAACCGATGGAGGGGGATGTTTGCCGATTTTTTAGAATTGAGGGGAAGCTTATCGGCTACTCCATCACGACGTGCGGCACACACATGACGTAAAGGGCATTGGGAACACTGAGGCTCTTTTTTGCATAGGGTGGCGCCAAGTTCAATCAAAGCTTCTGCAATAATCCACGGTTCATTGTTGGGTAGAAGTGTTTCGGCTTGTTGACGTATGTGGAGAACCGTTTTGGGTTTGGCAATATCCTCTTCTATTTTAAGCACGCGGCTGAGCACGCGGAGCACATTTCCATCGACCGCCGCTGCTTTTTGGTGGAAGGCAAAACTGCGGATGGCTCCCAACGTATAAGGTCCGATGCCAGGAATGGTGGCAAGCGCCTCGGGATCAGAGGGAAGCTCTCCCCCAAAATGGGCGACGATA
>Ga0105046_10009974_pt1 | contig 14809 bp, 10 predicted proteins | sample MAT03_FD_78385 | JGI IMG/M metagenome (GOLD analysis project Ga0105046, IMG submission 78385) | Freshwater microbial communities from Lake Fryxell liftoff mats and glacier meltwater in Antarctica - MAT-03 (megahit assembly) | ecosystem: Environmental > Aquatic > Freshwater > Ice > Liftoff... | reverse complement strand
CCAGTTGTGAGCAGAATCAGCATGGATGGAACCATGATCGGTCGGATTACAAACGTATCCAACAACACACCAACAGCCAGCGCCAACCCCAATTGATCCATGCCGACAAGGCTTCCTGCCATTAGTGAACAAAATGTACCTGCCATAATAATTCCGCAACTGGAAATAATGCTTCCGGTGCGTTCGAGTGCCACCGTGATGCCCTTGACCGGCCCGTGGATCTTCTGTTCTTCGTCAATTCGAGCCATGAGAAAAATATTGTAATCTTCCCCGACGGCGATCAGGATAGTGAACAGAAACATCGGAACTTTCCAGTCGAGGCCAGCAAACTCCGACGGATTCGGTGCAGTCAACCAGAAAACGATGTACGTGAAGCCCAGGGTCGCAAGGTAACTGTAGAAGACAGTAAACATTAAGTAGGCACAGACACCAGGTCGCTTCAGCAACAGCACCAGAATGATGTAGACGCTTGCCAGTACCAGGGCATCAATACGGATTTGGTCGGAGTCGGTGACGGCTTTCAAGTCGCTGATTTGTGGAATAGAACCCTTGAAGTAGAACTTTGCGTTCTTCAGACCTTCGGGGAGATGGTCGTGCAGTCGATCACGAAGATTGTGGTAATCACTGATGCTGCTGCGTGAAAACGGATCGTTTTTGAAGACTAAGTCAATTCGCATGATCGAGCTGTCGGTCGAACTCACGAACTCTCTGCGAACAAAATTTTTGAACTGTACGATCTCTTTCGATTTCAAAGGTGGCATCGGGCGCTGACCCTTGGGGGCTGCCAATGATCGAACGGAGTTCAGTCCCAGTGCATCCTTTTGTCGAACGAGGTTATTTGTAAACTGTTCAACCAGGTCTTTGGGTTCTCCCTGAATCAGGCTGAAGTCCATGCCTTTGACTTCAAGCAAAACTTTCAGTGGTGCAACTTCGCCAGCCGGGAAATGCCGTTGTGCAGCCTGAGCGCCATAAACGCTGGCGGCCGTTTCAGGTAGTTCTGACAGAAGTCCGTAGCTAAGATTACCAAAGAAGACAACACCTGCGACGGCAAATGGAAGCATCAAAACAATGCTTAGGGACCATGCTGTCCAAGCGCGGCGTTCGATGATATGGCCAATCCATTGCCAACCTTGAGTCAATAGGTTGGCACGTTGAATTCGCGATGTCAGGTCGGTGCTGGATAAAAAGCCTGTGTCGCTGCGAGACGTCTGCCGAGGAGCATTGGGCCAGAAGGCAAAACGTCCGGCAAGCCGCAGAATTGCTGGTGTCAGCGTGAGTGATGCACACAGGCAAACGGTCAGGCCGAAGGAAATTGCAAGGCCAGCTTCGCGGAACTTTCCGAACTCAGCAAAGATCATCATCCCGATGCCGCAAACGACTGTTCCGGCGCTCGCTGTCAGGGCGGCTCCAATGCGTTCCAGCGTTCCGGAAACCGCGTCTTCGATTGTCAGGCCGCTGTCGAGTTCTTCTCGGTAGCGGGCCACCAGGAACAGACAATAATCGACTCCAGCTCCGTAGACCAAAACCGTCACGTAAGTTTCTATCCCATTGAACAGCGTGATCCATTGCGCTTGGGCCATGAGGATGAGCAATTTCATGGATATGATTGTTGATACGGCAACTGTCACCAGTGGTATTATCGCCAACGCTGGCGCGCGATAGATAATGATCAACAAGCCAACGACCAGCAATACTGTCCATTTTTCCGTGGATTTCGCGCTGTTACGCGACTCTTCGATCATGTCACGGCCGAATGTGGCTGTGCCGCTCAGGGAGATTTCCATTCCCGCTGGAAGCGAAGGTTCGCTGGATTCCTTGGGAGTATGTTTCAGTTTATTAACGAACGCTTCAATCTCATCCACGATCTTTGTGTTGGACTGATCAAGAAATTCCGTGCGCAGCCAAATGACAATCGATGTTGCCTGCCGATCATCGCTGACGAACATCTCGCCAACCTTCTTGTCTTCAAACGAGATGATTTCCTGAGCCACGCGTTCTTTTGCGGCCAGTTCAAACGCCTTCAGATTTTCTTCGCTTTCGTCGCGCAACTGATCGGGCGTCGGCAATCCCGTGATTCGATAGATTTCGGGCACAACGGACTTTGAAAGGAAGTCGTAGTCTTCTGGCGACAGGCCGTCTGGGTCCTCGCGTCGAACCACTAGTACAACGTTGCTCTCACGCAAGTCCGTGGGGAAGGCTTCTTTGGATTTAAGTTCTGCAACGCGACTTTCCGCGTCTTCAGGCAGAAACGCAAATTCACCGTTCTGTGCAACAGCGCTCAGGTCTGGTGCGGCCCAAATGCAGACTGCAAGCAGTGCGCCCCAGCTCAGCAGAATCAAGACGGCTTTGTGAGCGGCAAGTTCGCCGAGACTTTTGAACAGCATGGATTGGCCTGAATTGCAGGTCAGAGAATGGAAACGAACCAAAGGCGTTCAAGGGAGACGGCCCTGAAAATTGCCGCCCATTGTCACCCTTTGGCGACAGAAGATTTGATTCTGCTGCAACGCAATTGATGAGTTCTAAACACTGCAAAGTATCGGGTTTACGCAAACAATTCAATCCGAAGGTGAATGCAGAATGTTCAATCCCGCGAAGTGTGAAACTTTCTCGTCAGGTTGCGGAGTTACGGTGCTTTCGCGATACAGGGTGGACTTTGACAAATGTCGGCAATGTTCTGAATGCTGCTCAGATGTGTTCCCTGCAATCCTTTGCTCATACTGTTAAGATCGCGGTTTCGTATTTGCAGATACAAAGGCGTCACTCACATTCATTGTTATATTTCCGCCAATTCGGTCAGGCGGGCTTGTGGTCAGCACCACAGGAAATCTGAAAGCGTATCCACCCATGGTCCGTTATTTTCCAGAAGTCGATAAAATTCAGTTTGAAGGACCACAGTCCAAAAATCCGCTCGCATTTCGCCATTACGACCCTGCTGAACTGGTGGAAGGTCGGTCAATGAAAGACTGGCTGCGTTTTGCGGTCTGCTACTGGCATACATTTCGAGGCAATGGTAGCGATCCTTTCGGAGCGCCGACTCTGAAACGTCCATGGGACGACGGCACGGATTCTTTGGATAACGCATTGCGTCGTGTTGACGTGGCGTTTGAATTCATGACGAAGCTTGGTGTTCCGTATTACTGCTTCCATGATCGCGACGTTGCTCCGGAAGGTGCGACTCTGCGAGAAAGCCACGCTAATCTGGACAAAGTTGCCGCCAAGCTCAAGGAAGCTCAAAAGAGCAGTGGAATCAAGTTGTTGTGGGGAACAGCAAACCTGTTTTCGAATCCTCGCTTTATGCATGGAGCAGCGACCAGCCCTAACGCTGACGTGTTTGCCTATGCGGCGGGACAGGTCAGAAAAGCGATTGAGGTCACTCATGACCTTGGCGGCGAAAACTATGTGTTCTGGGGTGGCCGCGAAGGTTACATGTCGTCGTACAATACGGATATGAAACGCGAACTGGATCATCTTGCGCGGTTCATGCATCTGGCAAACGACTACGCTCAGTCGATCGGTTTCAAAGGACAGTTCCTGTTTGAACCAAAGCCAAAGGAGCCGACAAAGCATCAGTACGATTTTGATGCGGCTGCATGTCTGAATTTCATTCGGCAGTACGGATTGCTCGATGTGGTGAAGTTGAATATCGAAACGAACCACGCAACTCTGGCTGGTCATTCGATGATGCACGAACTGGAATACGCTTCGATTCAGGGTGTGCTGGGCAGCATTGATGCCAATACCGGAGACCTGCTTTTGGGATGGGATACGGATCAGTTTCCGACAGACATTTATTTGACAACTCAGGTGATGCTGGTCATCATGAAGCAGGGTGGCTTGTCACCGGGTGGCACCAACTTTGACGCGAAGGTTCGACGCGAAAGCATCGATCCGATCGATCTGTTTCACGCTCACATTGGTGGCATGGATGCATTCGCTCGCGGCTTGAAGATCGCAGCAGCAATTCGAGCGGATGGAATCCTGACAGACTTTGTTAAAGAGCGTTACCAAAGCTACGACAGCGGCATCGGCCGGAAAATCGAAAATGGTCTGACAAATATGAATGAACTGGAACAGTACATTCTCCAAAAAGGCGAAGCTGCGGCAAACACCAGCGGTCGGCAGGAGATGCTGGAAAATTTGATCAATCGCTACATTTAGGTGTGTCTCCACTTCAAGTTTACAAGTCAAAATCGGTAGCGAAAGTCGTCAAGACTTTCGACGATTCAAGGCGTATCCGAAAGTCTTGACGACTTTCGCTACGATTGAACTCAACTAATCAGGATTCTGTCGGACTAATGCGTTGTCGAAGTAGTTGACGCCCATGCCGGCGTCGATGACAAGTCCTTGTGCGTTGATGCCTGATGATCGCGGACTTAACAGGAACGCGATTGTCGCTGCCACTTCTTCGGTCTGAACTGCCTGTTTGCGGAGAGTTGCTTTTTCTGCAAAAAGGTAGCTATCCACGTATCCCGGAATTCCAGCGGAGGCGGATGTTTTCAACAGCCCCGGACAGACCGCGTTGAAGCGAATTTTCGAAAACTGCGAGAATGATTTTGCAAGGAAGCAGACGGATGAATCGAGGGCCGCTTTGATGGGGGCCATATAGCCGTAGTTTTCAGCCGCCATGCGTGTCGTCGAAATTGAAATTGTGACGACACTGCCGCTGGCTGGGTCAAGCATCGATCTGAAGCTCTCCGCCAAGGCGATCAGAGAAAAGCACGAGATATTGGCGGCTTGCAAAAATGCAGATCGCGGAGTCTGGTGGAACGGCAACCAGCCTGCGGAAAAATCCGCAAATGCGATGGAATGGACGATTCCATGCAGAGTGTCTGTCGTTGCTGCAACCGCGTCACGCAGCGCGTCAATCTGATCCTGGTGTTCAACATCGCAGACGATGATCGTTGCGTCTGGAAAGAGCTTCTTCACCGAATCCGCGCGGGCTTGAGAGCGGACGGACAGCACGATCTTTGCTCCGGCGTCCTGCAGAAGTTTTGCCGTATGGAACGCCACGCTCTTTCGATTTGCGACTCCGGCCACAAGAATCGTTTTGCCTGTGAGTTGCAGGAAATCCATTTTTCGGAACCTTGAATACTAAATTTTGGTACTTGCGAAGTACAGCGTCTTGCCATCCGGCGACCAATCGTTGCCGTGGTTGTGGCGGTCCGAGGGCTGGCCTTCCAGTAGAGTCGGCTCGCCTTTGGTTTCGAAATCATAGACGTACAACTGAGCGGGCCTGCCGACCGCGGCACCGCGGGGAATAATCAGCCTGCGTCCATCCTTTGACCAGCCGATGTCCGGGTTGAAACCTTCGGCATTGCAGCATATCTGCAGATCCGGCTCGGGGCCGTCCGCCGAGACTGTAGTGAATTCAGTCTTGCCGTTTGGCCGTCTTCCGAGCACACAAATGCGGCTGTCGTCCGGAGACCATTCCGGGTTGTGCATGATGTGAATATACGGTGATTTACCGTCGCCGAAGACTTCGCGGCGAACTCCTGAACGGACATCCTGCACAATTAGATCTCTACCTTTGACGAAAGCGAGGCTTTGTCCATCGGGAGACCATGTAATCGCCCATCCGTTGGGTTCAATCTGACGTTCGCGTTCCTCGTTCACTCTCCCGATGAAGCATCCTCCACTATAGCGAGAGAAGGCAATCCAGCGGCCATCTGCGGACCATGTCGGCATCGCTCCCGTGCCAAGGTCCGATACGATACCGGTCTTCAGGTGAATCAACAACAAGTGAGCATCGACATTGGTTTGGCCATGCTTCCAGCCATCAACGCCGATCCATTCTCCGTCCGGCGAAACTTCCGGAGAATTAATGATGGGGAAATGCGGAACCGATGCCACCGTTCGCAGATTTGTACCGTCACCATCGATCGCCATGATCACTGTCGCCGGTCCGTCGTCCACTGACAGAGGCACATCGGCTTCAACCTGCCGAAACTGTTTTCCAAGAACCCCCGCCGGTTCTTGGGCGGGCAACGAACCGGTCGCTGCGATCAGACCGATCCATGTGAGCGTGGAAGCGAGAGACATTCGCATGGTTGATTTCGTTGTCGAAAGCCCAAGCATGATTACGAAGATAACTCCGGAACTGATCTTCATGGGATACCTTAGAGCGTGCCGAATACAAAACACAAGACCCACTGACAGCGAGAAACTGCACAGTGCATTTTATCGAGTTAGAGTCCGCATCACAACTAATTCAATTCGTCGGTGGAATCATCGATCCCGTGTCGATTCCTACTATTCCCGCAGCCTGGGCATGTGCCAGTCGATGCAAAGCACAGAAGTCCGTGAAAATGAAGATCGCCAGCATGCCGACAATGAACCACGCCCGAAACACTCGATAAGACTCGCCTTGTTCGGCAAAGACCAGTGTAATCAATGCAGCGCTTACGATAACAATTGGCAGCAAGACAGCAAAGACTTTTAGATGGTACAGGAAAGGTGTTCGGCCGATCCTCGTTGTAATGGTATTCTGGTCTGAGGTCATCTTTCGTTCCTTAGGAATAGTCCCGATAGAATCCGGCTTTCAATTGGATTGTGGGACAGCAGTATAGTTCCATTTGGGGAGCAGTTCATCAAACTGGATGGCCAAAATTTGCTTGAGGCCGACGGCCTTGACTATTGGAACGAATGGACCGTTGGGCCGGAATGGCAGGGAGTCGCCACGTTGTCGTTTCTTTTCATTTTGAATCCGCTCAATTTCACAACCGTTTTAGGAGCGAAATTCCTTCGCGACACCCGACAGCCAGTCGCGCGTCGTGTTAAGGTTCGCCTCGCCACATGACGGGCATGGTTGCTTCGAGATCAAAGGCGGGCCAGTTTTGTTCGATCCATGCGGATGCGTCATGGATGGTGTGGAATCGGCGAGGTGGCGGTTCCGGTTTTACAGGCGAGCGGCTGGGTGTCAGCCCACCGGTACGTTGCGATTCAACACGTCGAGGCATAAACACGAAACGCAGGAATCGCAGGAGTACCGGGAAGCTGACGCATCCCGCTCGCCGAGCAACTGAACGGTAGCCTCTGAAAACATAGATCACAGTCAACGAAAAGAACCCGGCAAGTACAAAGACTTGCCGGGCTCTCAAGGAGGAAGGTTAAGTTGTCTTCTGTTAGTCGAAGACTTCCGTCATTGACGTCAGGCGGAAGCCGCCGAGAAGTCCTTGTTTCTGAGGAACGCTACGGACGACCTGGTGACCGGCAGGCGAAGTGTACTTTGGACCTGAATAGGAATACCCGCTGTTGCAGCTTCGGCAGGATGATGGTGCCGGAGCGTATGATGCTCCGTGATACGCTTGGTAACCGTGTCCTCCCGGCGGGCAGACACGCGAGTGGAAATTGCCTGGCACCGGAACTGGTGGCATCAAGTCATTGCGAGTTTGCCATGTTGGCACTTTGTTGTAGTAGTAACCCAACTGAGTTGTGTCGGTTGGTTGATAGACCGTTGGGTAGTTGGCGACGAATCCGCCGCCCGGAGTTCCGTAGGCATGCTGTGGAAGATAGGAGCCGTACCAGGCTCCATCGTAGTTGACGGGGTAGTGAGCCGGAGGAGCCCAGCCAGCGTCAGGAAAGGCTTTTGTGGCACAGCATTGAGCTGCACAGGATCGTGGGAAGAGTGGTCGAGTCCACATGGATGCGCAACGAGAACCATGCGGTTCGCGGCATTGTTGAACCGACTGAGATGATTGTCGGCGGCCACCTCGATGGTTACCGGACTGGCAACTATTCCACTCGGCTGGCTGGTAAATCCCTTCCGATTGGTAGCCGCCTTGATTGCAGTCGCAACCCTGTGACTGGCCGAGTGAATAGCTGGCCGTTGTCATGCAGGATGCGACTGCCAGAAGACCAAGAGCAAAATGTTTCATAATGTTTCTCCGAAAGTCCAGAGCAATAAATTGACAGCAACTGGCTTTTCAACGACGTGATTGAGAGTCTGAATCGACTTACCAGGTCTGATGTGGCAGCCGTTGCGGTGATGTCTGTGGATTGTAATTCCCGATCGTTGTGATTCGGCTGGCTGGAATGCCCGAACTGTAGTTGTAAGTATGGTTTACATTTGGTGCCAAAGGTACAGTAATAGGCATTCCGTATCCCTGGGCCGCATAGATCTGAGTATCATTCGGGTTCACATAGTCGGGTTGATTTGCATAGGTCATGTGATACGTGCCAATTGGAGGACATCCCTGGCCACAGCAGCCCGATGGAATCATCCAGCCGAATAGCTTGTCGGCCAGTCGAGCATTCTTGTTGTGGAAGCTCATGGCGTGACCGCGATGAAGGTCGCGACACGCCGATCCCGTACCGGAATCCACTGAATGAGCGAAGACTGTTGTTCCATCATCGCAACCTGTGGCTCCCCTGCGACCATTGCGTCGTCTTCGTCCAGATCGATCACGACACTGGCAAGGCGAATTATGACAATCCTGACACCAGCAAGCTGGCATACCATTTGAGTCGCATGATCCAAAGATTGTGTTGCAGTCAGTCGCCACATAGCAGCCACCACCATTATCGCAGCAGCGGCCTTCGGGAGCGATACAGTCGGGATTGACTTGTTGCGGGCAATAGCCGCAACCCATCTGGCCCTCTCCGTAGGTAGCACCGCAACCGGGCTGAAAGTAGCCCACTTGTCGTACATTCGGGCCCGCTTGCTGGCCTCGCATTTGAACGACGCCATCGGTGGCCGACGGCTTGTTTGACCGATCCGACATCCGAACGACGCCGTCCTGTCCGACGGCAAACCCCGCCGTCAAGATCGTACACAGCAGCGCTGAAGTACGAATGGTTTTTGAATAGGAGATCATTTTGACTTCTACCTGATCAAAAAGACTGAGTAATTCTGTTGGCGTCGGCGAGCAGACAAATGAACGCCGTCCGAAGATGTTGTTTTTGAAGACACAAGGTGTATTTGCTGGAGGCACTTTTCAGTTGTCTCAAACGCAATGACATAAAGGGCAACGATCAGTGATGATTTGGAACGTGAAACAATGTGAAAGGACTGATGTGTGAGTTGTATTTTACATCAACCTGTGTGCCCTGCAGTTTCCAGTTCTCATGTGACCACACGCCAAATGGCGTTAGCATAAATCCACCATTCACCTTGTAGTAATATGGCGGATACATAGCATGGTACTCATGCGGATAGAGCATCTCGTGTGGGTGAAACGCTTGATTCATGATGGCAGCACCGCCGATTTGAGACGGTATACCTGGCACAGGTGCTGGATACAGCGCAGCTCCGGGTTGCGGATAAGTGCCTCCCGATGACATCGGGTAATATCCGCCCTGTGGTTGTGGAGTCATCATACCGCGGCCATGATATGCAGGTCCGGCGGGGCTCGTGGAGCTTGCCGGATACTTATAAACTCCCTGCGAGACATTCTGAATCTGCATCGGAGCCTGATACGTTTGCCAATTGCCGCCGGGATGGACGGGAATCACATTTGATGATCCGCCAGGCATTGCACTGAAGTATTGTGGGCCCGCAACGGTTGAAATGTTCGGAAGTACCGGAGCATTTTCAACCGGCACCGGCTGCAGTGCATTCTGTGGTGGAACAACTCCCTGATTGTCAGCCTGCGAGTCTTGCGGACTACCGGATGTCTGACGAACGACCACAGCCTGTCGCTCGGCATCCTTTACGACCGCTCGTTCGATTCCGCCCGGTTTCAGTTTTGAATTCGACCGAGCTGCCGTTGGATGAGCAGGGTTCGAAACCTGAGAAGCAGATGGGCTTCCCGACTTCTTGCCTTTCAGCCAACCAACCAGACCTGTTGGCGCTGGATTCGGCTTTCTTGCTGCCGAATCGGCGGCAACCGCGCTGCCTGCGCAAATGACGCCCATCATCAGCGCTACTAACCCCTTGCGTAGCATTTCAGCCCCCTCCATGGAATCCGCGGATCGTCCGATTTTCCGGTGGTCCGCATTGGCGGCAGGTCAAAAACGACCTGATCACGCCTGTTTGTTCTGATTTCAGATGCAGCAATCAGATTCACACTGAATCCGTCTGCGTTTTTGCCAGTTTTCAGCCTTGTTTCGCGTTTGGCCCAATCGCCATCCGTTGCTCGTAGCAGAAGATATTCCCGACACTCTTGATGTTCGGCCAGTATCGGTCGTACGGATGAATCATTCCGTACCGGTCGAATCAATGAAATCGGCATCAGAACAGGTGCGCTCGGTTGAGTCTTCTCAATCAGGAAAAACAACGCGATCCGTATTTTTTACCCCTTTTACCTATCATCAATCCCTGCCACGTCTGGCTGTTGTTCATTACACTGCTTTCCCCGCGTTCCGGGACTCGCCGTGATTCGCTCAGGTTCTGTCGGACGCCGAACCGAATTGTGCGTAGACCTCGCTTCCCCGAGGAATGATAAGGATGCTCTTACGGCAAAGGACGCCCGAGTGGCTCAGAGGAAATCTTCGAACCGGAAAAACAGCTCACTGTTTGATGAAAACGCACTCCCGGACGCGAACGTGCAGTTTGTGCCGATCAGTGAAGAGACGCGACGACGTTATCTAAACTATGCCTTGTCTGTCATTACGTCGCGAGCCCTGCCCGACGTTCGTGACGGCTTGAAGCCTGTGCAACGTCGCATCTTATACGTGATGTACGACCGCTTGAGACTGACAGCAGACGGCAAGACGCGAAAGTGTGCGAAGATCTGCGGTGATACAACCGGTTCATTTCATCCGCACGGTGACGTCGCCGTCTATGAAGCTTTGGTTCGCCTGGCTCAAGATTTTACGTTGCGATATCCGCTGGTGATTGGGCAAGGAAACTTCGGTTCAGTTATGGGGCTGCGTGCTGCGGCCGCGCGATACACTGAAGCGAAGGTGTCGCGACTTGCCGAAAATCTGATGACGGAATTGCGATACCAAACCGTTGAGATGCGTCCAACATACGACGCCGCCGATGAAGAACCGGTTGTCGTTCCTGCTCGCTATCCCGCGCTGCTGGTGAATGGATCATCGGGTATTGCTGTCGGTATGGCGACGAATATGCCGCCACACAATCTTGGCGAAGTCATTAAAGCCTGTGTGCATCTGATCGAAAACCCCGACGCTTCAGTCGCTCAACTGATGCGTTACATCAAAGGCCCCGATTTTCCTTTGGGCGGGCGCATTATGACCGACCGCGCTGCTTTGAAAGATATGTATGAAACCGGCCGAGGTTCAATCAAAGTTCGCGGCGAATGGCGATTTGATCAGCAAGGAAAGAAACAAGATACCAGTCGGATTATCATCTATACAATACCTTACGGAGCGACAACCGGACCGCTGATGGCGGAAATCGGCGAATTAATTGCCGCTCGCAAGCTGCCTCAACTGGAAGGCGTCAACGACGAAACGAACGAAGAAAACGGGCTGCGAATCGCCATCGATTTGAAGTCCGGAGCGGACTCAGCCGCCGTGATGGCGTATCTGTTTAAGCACACTTCGTTGGAGGAAAACTTCGGCTACAACGCAACGTGCCTGATTCCAGCCGATCGCGGTTCAACCGTACCGCGAGTACTGGATCTTAGGCAACTGCTCCAATACTTTCTGGACTTCCGCCACGAAACTGTGCGACGTCGGCTTGAGTACCAACTCGCGCAACTTCGCAAGCGGATTCACATTCTGGAAGGCTTTGCCATTGTCTTCGATGGCCTCGATCGCGCGCTCAAGATCATTCGCGCCAGCGATGGCAAGAAGGACGCTGCCAAACGCTTGATGGTCGAATTTCCACTGGATGAAATTCAGACCGATGCAATTCTGGAATTGCAGTTGTATCGGATTTCAAAATTAGAGATCGACGACATTCGCGAAGAGCTGGCTGCGAAGCAGGCCGAAGCGGCCGCGATTGAAGCGGTCCTGAAGTCCAAAGTCAGAATGTGGAAGCTGATTACCACCGAGCTGGAACAGATCGCCACTGATTTCGCAGACACTCGCCGCAGCGAACTGGGTTCAGCGGAAGAAATCGTCGAGTACGATCCGCAGGCTTACATCGTCAAAGAAAATACAAACGTCGTCGTTACAAAAGACGGCTGGATCAAACGCGTTGGTCAGATGAGTAGTGTTGCCAAGACTCGCGTCCGTGAAGGCGATTCTGTGCTCACCGTTGTTCCAGGCAGCACGCTCTACAACGTCGTGTTTTTCTGTAACGACGGAATCGCCTATACCCTGCCGATTGATCAATTGCCGGTATCTTCCGGTTATGGCGAACCGTTGGCAAAACGCGCAAAGATGAAAGACGGCGTCAGTGTGGTCGGCGCACTCACAACTGATACTCGCTTTGTTTCGAGCCTTGAAGAGATTGGTGATGAAGTGGGCCTGACACTGCTGATTGCGACAAAAAGCGGACAGGTGATGCGTCTTCCGTTTGAATTGTTTCGTACTCCGTCCACAAAATCCGGACGTAAGTTCTGTCGACTCGGTAAGACTGATCAAGTTGCGTATGTTGATCTGGTGCGCGAAGCCGAGACCATGTTTATGGCTTCAAAGAAAGCCAGGATTCTGCATTTTTCAATCGAAGACGTGCCGGTTCTCGGCAATGCCGGCAAGGGTGTTCGGGGTATCAAGCTGGAGGCTGGCGATGAGTTGCTGGGTGTTATGCAACTGACTCGCCCCAGCGACGCACTGCGTGTTCGCAATGACAACGATAGTGTGCTGAGTTTCGGTCAAACGAAATATCAGGTGACATCCCGAGGCGGACGCGGAATCAAGACCAGTTCGCGAACGGGGTTTCTGGAGATTATTCAACCCGATATTCAACTGGTTGATTGGAGCGAACTAGGCGGCGTTGAGGGCGGTTAAGCATTGGTCGGACGTACAGACAGTTGCCCTCTGGACTCTAAATTATTCATCCTACAAGGATTGTCAGGACACACTTAAATGGCAGCACCAGTCAAGTCAAGTTCTACCTATACCGGCGAAGACATCGAAGTCCTCGAAGGTCTTGAGCCCGTTCGCCGTCGGCCTTCCATGTACATTGGTGGAGTCGATTCGCGTGGCTTGCATCATCTGCTTTGGGAAATCGTTGACAACTCCGTCGATGAATTTCTGGCAGGCGAGTGTGATCGAATCACAGTCACGTTGCACAAGGACGGAAGTTCCTGCACCGTCCACGACAATGGTCGCGGTATCCCTGTCGATAAACATCCGAAGATGAAAAAATCGACTCTGGAAGTCATCCTCACAACGTTGCACGCCGGTGGGAAATTCAGCGACAAAAACTACACCCGCAGTGGCGGTTTGCACGGCGTTGGTTCCTCTGTCGTTAATGCGTTGTCGTCGGAAATGATCGCGACTGTGCAACGTGATGGCTTCGAATGGGAGCAGACTTTTAATCGAGGCAAGCCTATTGGTCCGGTTGCTAAGGTGAAACCATTCCGTGGCCACGGCACATCGATTTTCTTTCGACCCGACGACGATATTTTTCGCCGCACGCTCTTCAACGGCGAAACCATACGCCAGCATCTGGAAGACATCTCCTACATTCATGGTGGTTTGACGATCGTCTTTCATGATGAAGTTAAGAAGGAAACTCACGAACTGCATCATCCGGATGGAATCGTTGCTTACATCGCAAAGATCACCACGGACGCCGGGAAAAAGCCAGCACACGAGCAACTGTTTTTCGCCTCGAAAGACGACAAAGACGCCAAGGTTGAAGTCGTCTTACGCTGGACTGATTCGACAGAAGAAAACATTCGTAGTTATGTGAACGGCATTCGTACTCATGCTGGCGGGACGCATGAAAATGGTCTGAAGGCGGGCGTCGTTAAAGCCGTGCGTAACTACATGGACGTACACGGCTTCAAGCCGCGCGGCGTCACCATTTCAGCCGAAGACATTCGCGAAGGTCTTGTGTGTGTCCTGAGCGTGTTTATCGGCGACCCGATGTTTCAGGGGCAGACAAAAGAGCGTCTTAATAACCCTGAGACGTCTTCGGTGGTCGATGGCGTTGTCCGTGCAGCTTTAGAAAACTGGCTCAACAACAATCCATCGCTCGCCGACGTAATTCTTGGCCGTATGGTTCTGGCCGCTCGCGCCAGACAAGCCAGTCGTGAAGCAGTCTCCGAAGTGCGACGCAAGACGGTCGGCGGCCGCAAGACGAATCTGCCGGGGAAGCTGGTGGATTGTCAGTCAAAGAATCCGGCAGAATCAGAACTGTTCATTGTGGAAGGAGATTCGGCCGGCGGCACGGCGGTGATGGGACGCAAAGCGGGAACTCAAGCCGTGCTGCCACTGCGCGGCAAAATCCTGAATACCGAATCACTCACCATGTCAAAGATCATGGAGAGTAATGAAATACGTGACATCGTCGAAACCCTCGGCGCAGGAGTTGGCACAAATTTCGATGTCGGGCAGTTGCGATATGCAAAAATTATTTTACTCATGGACGCCGATAGTGACGGATATCACATCTCCACATTGTTGTTGACGTTCTTCTTCCGTCACATGCCGGAATTGATTCGTCAGGGCAAACTCTTCATCGCTCAGCCGCCGCTGTATCGCATCGAAGTTGGCAAGGAAGTCATGTATGCTCGCCACGACGTGGAGAAAGAGGAGATTCTCGCGTCACTGCCCGCCAACCGGACAGCTGTCGTCCTTCGCTTCAAGGGCTTGGGTGAAATGAACGCCGCCCAGTTACGAGATACGACACTTGATCCCCGTGCCCGAGTACTTCTGAAGGTCAACATTGAAAGTCAGTTAGAGGCTGATGCGACGTTCCATCAACTCCTCGGCAAAGACGCCAGCGAGCGTTACCGCATCATCATGGAAGACGCCAGTTTCGCAGATGATGTTGATTTGTGATGTG
>Ga0105046_10009971_pt1 | contig 14811 bp, 10 predicted proteins | sample MAT03_FD_78385 | JGI IMG/M metagenome (GOLD analysis project Ga0105046, IMG submission 78385) | Freshwater microbial communities from Lake Fryxell liftoff mats and glacier meltwater in Antarctica - MAT-03 (megahit assembly) | ecosystem: Environmental > Aquatic > Freshwater > Ice > Liftoff... | reverse complement strand
GGCGTCCATCGTCATGCTGGTTGCCACCACGTCGGCGCTGGTGGTGCCATAGGTCAGCAACCGCTGGCCGCGGCTGCGGGCGGTTTCGATCATGCTCTGCCCGAACGGGTCATCCGCGTTGATCACCACGCAGGTGAGGCCAGGCCACGTGAAGAGCCGCGCCTTGGCGGCGCCGTAGGCGGCCATCGTCCCGTGATAGTCGAGATGGTCGCGCGTCAGGTTGGTGAAGAGCGCGACATCGAACTTGACGCCATTGACGCGGCCCTGCTCGAGACCGTGCGACGACACTTCCATCGCCACCGATGTCGCGCCGGCGGCACGGAATTGCGCCAGCATTTCATGCAGCACCGTGACATCGGGCGTCGTTTGCGTCGACGGAGCGAGTGCGCCGACGAGCCCGTTGCCGAGCGTTCCCAGCACCGCCGTGCGGCGGCCGCAGGACTCGAACGCATGGGCGATCCAATGCGCGCAGGAGGTCTTGCCGTTGGTGCCGGTCACAGCCGTCATCCACAACGACCGCGACGGGCTGCCATTGATGAAATCGGCGATGCCGCCCAGACGCTGCTGCAGCCGCTCGACGCCCACGTTGGGCGCCTGCCACTCCTGTCGCCACTGGAAGCCCTGCGCGTCCCACAGCACCGCGCTGGCGCCGCGAGCCAGCGCATCGGGGATGTAGATGCGGCCATCGAAGCGCAAGCCCGGATACGCGGCAAACGCGACACCCGGCTCCACGCGCCGGCTGTCCGCCGTGATCCGGCGCGGGAAGGCCGCGAGGCGCGCCAGCAAGCCCGGCACGTCATGCACGTCGGACGAATCGGCCAAGGCGGCAACCATCAGGTTTCCTCCCGGATCTCGACGGTGTCGGGCGGCAGGATCACGTTGTTGACCGGCGCATCGGTGGGCACGCCCAGCGCGCGCAACGCGGCGCCGGTGACGTTGGAGAACACGGGGGCCGCTACCGCGCCGCCGTAATACTGCCCGGCGGACGGTTCGTCGATCATCACCGCCACCACCAGCCGCGGATTGGACACCGGCGCGAAGCCGACGAACGACGAGATGTACTTGTTGGTGTAGCCGCGGCCCTCCAACTTGTGCGCGGTGCCGGTCTTGCCCGCCACGCGATAGCCGACCACCTGGGCCTTCGGCGCAGTGCCGCCGGGTTGCGTTGCCGCTTCGAGCATGGCGCGGACGGAGCGCGCCGTCTCGGGCCGCAACGCCTGCCGACCGGCGACGTGGCCCTCGGTCTTGAACAACGTGGCCTGCTTGACTTCACCATCGGTCGCGAACATCGTGTAGGCACGCGCCAGTTGCACCAGGTTGACCGAGATGCCGTGGCCGTACGACATCGTGGCCTGCTCGATGGGCTTCCATGTCCTGGCGGCGCGCAGACGCCCGCCCACTTCGCCGGGGAAGCCCGTCTTCGGCGTGGTTCCGAAGCCGGCCTCGGAGAACATCGTCCACAGTGTTTCCGGCGGCAGCCCCAGCGCGATCTTGGCCGCGCCCACGTTCGACGACTTCTGGATCACCTGCGCGACCGTCAGCGCGCCTTCCGCGTGGGCATCGTGGATCGTGTGCGCGCCGATGGTCAATGTCCCCGGCGCCGTCTGGATGATCGTGTCGGGACGCACCTTGCCGGCATCGAGTGCGGCGGCGATCGTGAACGGCTTCAGCGTCGAGCCCGGCTCGAACACGTCGGTCAGCGCACGATTTCGCATCCGCTCGCGCGCGACCTTGTCGCGGCGGTTGGGGTTATAGGTGGGCCAGTTGGCCAGCGCCAGGATTTCGCCCGTCGCGACATCGAGGATCACGACGCCGCCGGCCTTGGCCTTGTGCAGTTCCACAGCGGCCTTCAGTTCGCGAAACGCGAGGTACTGCAACCGCGTGTCGATCGCCAGCGCCAGGTCGCGCCCGGCCTGCGGGGGCTTGACGGCAGCAACGTCTTCCACCGCCTCGCTGCGCCGATTGATGATGACGCGGCGGCTGCCCGGCACGCCGGCCAGCCAGGGCTGCTGCGAAAGCTCGATGCCTTCCTGCCCGGCATCCTGGTCGCCCGTGAAGCCGATGATGTGCGCGGTGACTTCGCCCCCCGGGTAGTAGCGCCGATATTCATTCTGGTCATGCAGGCCGCGGATGCGTAGCGCCATTGCGCGTGCCGCCGCTTCCGGCGCGATCTGCCGCGCGAGGAATGCGAAGTCCTCGTTCGCATCGAGCCGCGCGCGCAGCTTCTGCGGCGTCGTATCGAGAATGCGCGCCAGCTCGGCCATCGCCTCGGGCGGCGCCACGAACTTGTCGGGGAAGGCCCACAGCGACTTGACGGGCGTGGACAGCGCCAGCGCCTCACCGAAACGATCGACGATACGGCCGCGATGCGCTGGCAATTCCAGCTCGCGCGAGTGCCGCGCGCTTCCCTGCGATTGCAGGAACTCGTTGTCGATCCACCCCAGGTAAATCGAACGCGTCGCCAACCCAACCAGCACCAGGGCCAGCATGCCGAACACCAGCGGCGAACGCAGGCGCGGCAGCACCAGCGGTGCGGGCTCGGTGTGGCGCAGCGTGGCGCCGCGGGGGGCGGCCTTCTTCACCGCGTGGCCTCCAGCCGCGGGGTGAGGCCGACGACTTCCGTGCGCGCGCTCGTGGGCAGCTGCATCCGCAATGTGTCGCGCGCCACCTTCTCGATGCGCGCTGGCATGCCCCAGGTCGATTGCTCGAGTTGCAACTGGCCATGCTCGGTGTCGTAGTTGCGCGCTGCTGCCTGCGCGCGTTCCAGCTCGACGAAGAGCCGCCGCGATTGGTGGCGCGAGGTGACGAGCGACAACGCGCAGACGAGCAGCAGCGCCAGCAGAAAGAGATTGATCCGCGTCATGCCGCGATGTCCTCGGCCACGCCTCGCGGCCAGTCGGCCGGCAGCGGATGCGCGGTGCGTTGCGCCACCCGCAAGACGGCGCTGCGCGCGCGCGGATTGCGCGCCACCTCGTCGGCGCTGGCCTTGATCGCGCGCCCGACCGGCAACAGCGTCACGGGCGGCAATTGCGCCGTGGCAATGGCGAGCCGCGACGCGGCAGCATCGCCACCAAAGGGCTGCGATGCCCGCGCGATGAAGCGCTTGACGATGCGATCTTCGAGCGAGTGAAAACTGATCACGGCGAGCCGTCCTTCGGTGCGCAGCAGCGACACCGCCCGCGGCAGCGTCGCCTGCAACTCGGACAACTCGCGGTTCACGAAAATCCGAAGGGCCTGGAAGGTCCGCGTGGCCGGATCCTGACTCCAATCACCCCGCGCGCGCGCGCCGAGGGCTTCGGCCACGATATGCGCGAGCTGGCGTGTCCGGAGGATGGGGTCGCGCGCGCGCGCCGCCGCAATTGCTCTTGCAATCGATTGAGCAAACCGTTCTTCACCATAATCCCGTATCACCTCCATCAATTCGCGCGGCGTGGCGCGGGCGACGAACTCGGCCGCGGACTCGCCCCGCGCCGGATCCATCCGCATGTCGAGCGGTCCATCCTGGCGAAAGGAGAAGCCGCGCTCGGCGTCGTCGATCTGCGGGGAGGAGATCCCGAGGTCGAGGAGCACGCCGTCGACCTGTGCAGGCGCTACGGCCTGCAACACCGCAGGCGTGAGCGACTGCAGGACTTCCGGCAGCTCCGAAAACCAGGCGCGGTGAAAAGAGAATCGAGTGTCGAGCGCGGCAAGTTCGCGCGCGGCCGCTTCGGCCGCCGGGTCGCGGTCGATGGCAATCAGCCGTCCCGATGCTGCTAGTTTGGCGAGAATCGCGCGGGTGTGGCCGCCGCGACCGAAGGTGGCATCGACATAGACACCATCCGGCTTGACCGCCAGCGCCGCCACGGCTTCTTCGAGCAGGACGGGGATATGGTGGCCGGCGTCCATCAGAGGGAAAAGCCGTCGAGCTCGGGCGGCAGCCCGTTGGCCGGGAAGGCGATGGCCTGGGCCGTTTGCGCCTGCCAGCGCGCCTCGTCCCACAGTTCGAATTTCTGGCCCTGTCCCACCAGCACGACGTGCTTGTCGAGCGACGCGTAGCGGCGCAATGCCGGCGGCACGAGAATGCGGCCGGCCGCATCGATCTCGACGTCGTCGGCATGGCCGACCAGCAGTCGTTGCAGGCCGCGAATCTGTTCGTTGAACGAAGACAGCGCCATCAGCCGGGCCTGAATCGGTTCCCATGCTGCGAGCGGATATAGGAGCAGGCAGCGCGACGGATCAGCGGTCAGCACCAGCCGACCCTCGCCGCGGGGGGACAAGCCGTCCCGATGCCGCGCAGGCACCACAAGCCGCCCTTTGGCATCGAGGACGAGTTGCGTGACGCCACGAAACACCGCCGGCGCGGGTCCCGCGCTGCCGTTGTCTCCCGGCGTTGCCCCGGCAATGCCCATTTCCGCCACTACCCGCTCTCCTCATTCGCGTGGCATTTAAAGCAAGGTCGGCAAAGGTCGCGGATCACCCACCGCAACCTCCGACGCCCCACTTTCACCCACTTTTTACCACCTGACCGAACTATACGCAGGTAGATTGCGACGGGTCAATCGTTTTCCGGTTTCTGAACAATGACTTAGCGTCGAATTCGCAACAAAACTCTTTTTTCAGCATAAATAGACACTTAGCACTCAAAGCAGAAGTAGTTTAAGAAGTGTGCCTGCACCAATTTCCCACCCGGAACGAACGTTCGACGGCATCCGGCCAGGACGCGAATTAAAGTGCATTTCGAGGGTGCGCTGGCGACGGCGACGGCAAGCGGGCTTCGGGCAGGTTGATGCCGGCGGCATGAGTCAATGCGCGAATGCCAGGGGAGCGTCGGGCTTGTTCTATCGACGGCGATGCAACAAGCCAATACTCTTCGGGTCTATCCTTTCTTTGGTGCTCCCATGCGAGTTCGCCTGCTGTACTCCGCTTTGCCTGCCCTGGTATTCACCGCTGTCCACGCGCAATCGCTGCCCCCGGGTACCACCGTGGGCTCGGCCTCGCTGGCCGGGGGTGCGCAGTTCGACACCGACTTCGACAGCGGCGGCAATTTTCGCCGCGCCGAGCTGGCCGCCAGTGGTGAAATCCTGCGGCAGTGGACCCCGCAGCTCGCCGCGGGACTGACTGTTCGCTATCAGTTCGATCAATGGAATTTCGACCAGCCCAAGGCGTTTGGCGGCCGGGCGCCGTGGGGGGATGTCCAGGCCCCGCAACTGGGCGCCTCGCTCATCTACGCCCCTGCTGCGGATTGGCGCATCGTGATCGCCCCGTCGATCCAGTGGTCGTATGAGGACGGCGCAAGCGCAAGCGACGCGCAGATCTACGGCGCGGTGGCCATCGCCACCAAGGTGTTTTCACCGACCCTGACACTGGGCATCGGTGCAGCGGCGTATCGGGAGCTCTCCGAGACCAAGGTATTTCCCTTCATCGCCGTCAATTGGAAGATCAATGACCAATGGCGGCTCTCCAATCCCCTGCCGGCGGGTCCGGCCGGGGGTGCCGGCCTCGAACTGACCTATAGGCCAGTCGAGGGATGGGAGTTAGGCGGGGGTGGGGCTTATCGCTCGACGGCATTTCGCCTCAACAACGACGGCCCGGTACCAGGCGGCATCGGCGAGGCCACTTCCATCCCGTTGTTCCTGCGCATCAGTAAGGACATCACCCCGAAAACGCGCCTCGATTTCTATGCGCTTGCACTGGTCAACGGTAAACTCACGTTGAAGTCGCCAGGTGGGGACGATATCGTTTCCGAGGATTACAAGACCGCACCAGCGTTGGCGCTGTCGTTGCGGCATCGCTTTTGACCCTTTCAGGGGAGTGGCCCATGCATCCCGTCCTCCGTCGTCTGACTTGGCGTACCACCATGGCGGTGGGTGTGCTTGTCTTGCTGGCCGGTTGCGCCACCAAGTTTGACTCCAACGGCAATCCGGTCTACTTGTTGCAATTCGGCCAGCAATGGGACAACGCGGTCGACTATTCGAATCCCCGCCTTCCCATCCTGCCCCGCGGGCGACCGGTGGAACCGCTGTGGACCATCCCCAGCCCCTACGAATTCAACGACCTGTCGCGCTTTTCGCAGTTGCAGAATCCGTTGCCCGACACGGTGATCGCACGGGTCGGCGATAATGTGGACTGTGCTGCTGCCTCCTGCGCCTCGAACGCGAACGGCTTGCGCCTGGTGGCTCGCGCTGACGTTCGCGACACTGGCCGCCAGTCCGTCATCCGCTGACGCCCAAATCCCCGCCACCGCGGGGGCGGTCGTGGCGCGCCCGCGCGCCGACGATATCGTCCGTTTCCTTGTCCGTGTCGTCGCGCCCAGCGAGGTTGCCGCTGCGGTGACGAGCGGGGTCGACCTCATCCGCTGGCAGGATTTCGCGGAGATGACGGAAGGCCTCTTCGATCGATTGGCCGCACAGGCGGTACCGCAAGCCGCCGAGGCCGCAGCGACTCAGGGCTATTTTTCGGCCGAGGTCGACGTGGCCGTCGATCGCGGCAAGCAGCCGGTGGAAGTCACGATCACCGTGTCGCCCGGCCTGCAGACCGCGATTTCCGATGTCCGCATCAACGTCACTGGCGCGGCCACGGCCACGGTGGAGGGGCACGCCGTGATCGCGCGCATGCGCGAGGACTGGCTGCTGCCGCGCGGCGACGCCTTCAACCAGCGCACGTGGACCGCCGCCAAGGATGCCACCGTCAGGACGATGGCGGCCAATTCTTATGCGGCCGCCCGAATGACCGAAAGCGAAGCCAAGGTGGACCCCGAGGCTCGCAGCGCCGACCTGTCGGTGACGCTCGACAGCGGCCCGGCGTTTCACTTCGGCAGGTTCGACTTCAACGGGTTGAACCGTTACACGCCGGAGATGGTGAACAACTTCTCGTCGATCCAGCCGGGCAGCCGCTACAACGAGCAAGTGCTCGATGACTTCGTCCGCCGTCTGCTGGGCTCAGGCTACTTCGCCAGCGTGCAGGCGACGATCGATGCCGATCCTGCCAATGCGAAGGCTGCCCCGGTGACGTTCGCGTTCATCGAGGCGCCCACCCGTCGGCTGGAGGCGGGCCTCGGCTATTCAACGGACACGCAGTACCGGATCAGCGCCAACTACGTCAACCTCGACACCTTCGGCTCCGCGCTGCAGTTCTACGCGGATGCTCGCATTGAGACGAAGATCCAGCAAGCCAGCGTGCGCTTGGTGCGGCCGCCCACCGCGGGCGGATGGATCGACACCTATGGCATGCAGCTGACCGGCACCGACATCGAAAACCTGCAGACGACGACGGCGTCGATCTCGGGCCGCCGCCGCGGCCTTGACGAACGTCGCACCCCTGCCTTCGGCCTCGGTTTCTACATCGACGAGCAGACACCCTTCGGCTTCGACACGATCCGTTCGCACGCGCTGTATGTCGATGGGGAATACACGTGGCGCAACGTCGACAGCCTGCTCGAACCCACGCGCGGCTGGATGGCCAACGTCAAGGTGGGCGCCGGCATCCCGGGCGCCTCCACCGAGCAGTTCGGGCGCGTGATCGCGCGCGCGGTGGCGTGGTACCCGCTGTCGAAGTCCAACAGTCTGTCGGCGCGTGTCGAAGTAGGCGCGGTGATCGCCGACACGCGCGAGGGCATTCCGTCGAACTTCCTGTTCCGCACCGGCGGCGATACCACGGTCCGCGGCTATGCCTTCGAAAGCCTGGGCGTAGCGCAGGGTGCTGCGATCGTCGGCGGACGCTACCTGGCGGTGGCCAGCGTCGAGGCCGTGCACTGGGTCACGCCCGCATGGGGCATTGCCGCCTTTGTCGATGCAGGCAACGCCGCCGATACGCCTTCGGCAGCGCTTCTACCGGCACTGGGCTACGGCCTCGGCGCGCGCCTGCGCACGCCGATCGGCCCGTTCCGGCTCGATCTTGCTTACGGGCAGGAATCGAAAGGCGTGCGCTTGCATTTCTCCGTCGGCCTCTCGTTCTGATGCCGGGTCCCTCGCGATGACCGACACCGATATCTCCACGCCTGCGCCGGCACCGCCGGTGCGGCGGCAGCGTCGCTGGCCGCGCGTCATCGCGGGTTTGGTCCTGGGCGTGTTGCTGCTGGGCGGCGCGTTCTACGCGTGGCTTGGAACCGAGACCGCTTTGCGCACCGTGCTCGACCGCGTGGTGGCCGCCAGCGAAGGCCGCCTGACGATCGAGGGCGCGCAGGGTTCGCTGCTGTCGCTCGTGCGCGTCGAACGCCTGGCGTGGAACGGCGACGACGTCGATGTCGAGGCACGCGAGTTGGCGATGGCGTGGAGCCCCTTCGATCTCATTTCGCGGCGCTTCAGCGTCAGTGGACTGGGTGCCAAGCACCTCGCGATCACGATCCGCGAATCGGCGGACACGAAGACCGGGCTCCCGGCCACGCTGGCGCTGCCGCTCGAGGTCGCGATCCGCAACGTCGGCGTGCAGTCACTGACGTGGGCCACACCGAAAGGCAGCGGCGCCCTCACCGGCATCACGTTCGGCTACGCAGGGGGCGCCACGGCCCATGCGTTGACGAACATGCGCTTCGTCACGCCGGACGGCACGCTCACTGGCGGGGTGACGATCGGCGCGAATGCGCCGTTCGCGTTGCGCGGCGAGATCGAGTTCGCCGGCGAGGGCGAGTGGCAGGGATTGCGCGCGGCCGCCAAGGCGGCGGGCCCACTCGAGCGGCTGGACCTCGACGCCACCGGCACATTCCGCGAGGCGAAGATCGCGGCGCGGCTCGTCGCCACGCCCTTTGCCGCAGTGCCGATCGTAGCGGCGGACATCGACGCCAGCGCGGTGGATGTATCGCAGTGGGATGCGTCGTGGCCGGCGACGAACCTGTCGCTGAAACTGGTCGCGCGTCCGGCGGGTGCGGGCTTCGCGGGCACGATCGATGCGCGTAACGCCGACGCCGGGCCGCTCGACCGGTCGCGCATTCCCGCACAAAGCCTGACCGCCCAATTCGCCTGGCTCGACAACACGCTCACGCTGACGGAGGCGGTCGTCAACATCGCCGGGGGTGGCGTCGCCTCGGGAAACATCACGATTCCCACTCGCGGCGGCGCCAGCACCTTCGCGTTGCAGCTACGTAACGTCGACCTGGCGCGGATCCAGTCCACGTTGCTGGTCACCCGGCTTTCGGGGACGCTCAACGCGGACGTCACGGGCGCCCGCCAAAGCGTGCGCGGCGATCTGCGCGAAGACGCGCGCGCGCTCGCGTTTGCCGCCGTGGTCGAGGGGAAGCGCGTGCGCATCGACAGCTTCCGCGCCTCGGCCGCCGGCGGCGAGCTTGCCGGCCAGGGCACCGTGTCGCTCGATGGCGCGCGGGCGTTCAGCGTCAATGCCCGCGCGCGCAATTTCGATCCATCGCGCTTCGCGGATGTTCCCGGCAGCGTCCTGAAGGGCACGATCGAGGCCAGCGGCACACTGGCGCCGACCTGGGATGTGATGGCCAAGGTGGCGCTCGACGCTGGCAGCCAGATCGCGGATACCAAACTGTCCGGCACCGCGCGCGGGCGCTTCACCGCGCAGCGCGCCGTGGATGTCGATGCCAACGTGCAGGCGTCCAGCGCGACCATCGTGCTGAAGGGCGCCTTCGGTACCGCAGGCGACAAGCTCAATTTCTCGCTGGATGCGCCGCGCGTGGCGGACCTGCGGCCCATGCTGGTGCGCGTCACGCCGGATTGGCCCGAAGGATTGGCTGGATCATTGAAGATGTCCGGCGTGCTGGCCGGGACGCCACGCAATCCCGGATTGACCGTCAATGCGCAGGGCAAGGCGTTGCAATGGGGCACGGCCATCCGCGCGGCCACGCTCGAGATCATCGGCAGTGTCGCCCCGGGATCGGAAACCACGGCGGCATTCGACAGCCGTGCGCTGCAGATTGCGGTGACCGGCACCGGCCTCGGCGTGCCGCAGGGCGAATTGAGATCCACGCAGATCAGGGTGATCGGCACGCTGGCGCGACACGAAGGCTCGATCGCCGCAACCGGCGACGGCTTCGCGATCGGCGCCGGGTTCGCCGGCGGACTCGAGGACCGCAAGGCTGCGGGTAGCACACGCGATCTTGCGTGGTCGGGCACCGTGTCGCGCCTCACCAATACCGGCAGCGTGCCGCTGACGCTGGCCGCACCCGCCACGCTCTCAATCTCGCGCGACCGCGTGGCCATCGGCACGGCGCGCATCGCCATCGCCGACGGCCGCGCCGATATCGAGCGCTTCGTCATCGATACCGGCCGCATCGACACCATGGGTTCGTTCACGGGCGTTCCGGTCACGGCACTGGCGCGACTTGCCGGCACCACGTTCCCGCTCGTTTCGACCCTGGTGATCGGCGGCGATTGGGCACTAACCGCGGCGCCCAAGTTGAACGGCAGGCTCAACGTCAAGCGCGAGAGCGGCGACTGGTACGCGGCTGAAAGCACGACGCTCGATGCGGCCGAGCTGGCGCTCGGAATTTCGGCATTCGACGTGGCCGCGCGATTCGTCGACGACGCGCTCGACGCCAGCGCGCGCTTTCGCTCGTCGCGTGCCGGTACCGCCGACGCCACGCTCAAGATCGCCGCTGGTGCGGCACCGGGGCAATTTTCGTCTACTGCAGCGATGCAGGGCACGTTGCAGGCTGACATGGCCACGCTGCGGCCGCTGCAGCCGTGGCTGGGCACATCCGCAGTCCTCGATGGCCGCGCGCACGCCGACATCGATGCGCGCGGCACGTTGGCGAAGCCGATCTTCACCGGTACGCTGACTGGCGATGCGCTGAGCGTGGCCGTTCCGCAGTACGGCGTGGCGCTTAAGGACGGGCGGTTGCGCGCGCGCCTCGCCGATCGTTCCATCGTGCTCGACGAACTCTCTTTACAGGGCGGTGAAGGCCGATTCGTCGCCGAAGGCACCGTGGCGCACGCACGCAACGAAGCTGCCGAGCCCGTCGCCAATCGCGCCAATGTCGAAGTGCGCTGGCGCGCCGAGAAGTTCACCGTCGTGAACCGCCCTGACCTCCGCATTGTCTCCGACGGCAACGGCACGCTGGCGCTGAAGGACCACCGGTTGGCGTTGACGGGAAAGCTCGACATCGTCGAAGGCGCGGTGGTGTATGCACCCACGGTCGCCGGCCGGCTGTCGAGCGACGTGGTCATCGTCGGGCGCCCGCGCGCGACGCCGGACAGCGGCGGGATGGGCGACGTACCGCTCTCGCTCAATCTCGACGTCGGGTTCGGTTCCAACTTCCGCTTCAGGGGCGACGGCCTCGAAACGCGCCTCGAAGGCCGCGTGCAGGTGACCAACAATGCTGCCGGCGTGCTGTTCGCCAACGGCACGATCCGCGCGGTGGAAGGCACCTACTACGTGTTCGGGCAACGCCTCGTCATCGACCGCGGCAACCTCATCTTCAACGGGCGCGCCGACAATCCGGGCCTCGATGTCGTCGCGCTGCGGAAGAACCTCGCGGTGGAGGCCGGCGTGGAAGTGCAGGGCACCGTGCGTGTCCCGCGCGTGCGCCTTGTCTCCAATCCGCCGGTGCCCGATGGCGAAAAGCTGTCGTGGCTGATCACCGGACAAGGACTCGCTCGCGCGTCGGGCGCGGATCTTGCCGCGCTATCCGCGGCATCGGCATCGCTGCTGACGGGCGGACAACGTCCGCTGACCGCGCAGATTGCCAATCGCCTCGGTCTCGATGACATTTCGTTCCGCGAGTCCGGCGCATCCGCCACCGGCGGCACCTCCGGTCAGGTGGTGGCGCTGGGCAAGCGCATCTCCGATCGCCTGACGATCGTCTATGAGCAGGGTCTCACGGTGGCCACCAATGCGTTGCGTATCGAATACGCGCTGTCGCAGACGCTGACGCTGCGCGCGGAAGCAGGGACGATCAGCAGCGTGGGCATCTTTTTCCGGCGGGTCTACCAATGACGCAGGCGGACTGCCGCTTTCCTTCGATTGCAGATTGGACTAGGCTTCCGACCATCGGCGAGGTGGCCGCTGGACGCCTGCTGACCTGACTATCCTACAAGACGAGGAGCGACCATGCCCAAAACCAAACGGTACCTGCTGATCTGCGCCATGGCGGCCGTGCTGCCCCATGCCATCCTGAATGTGCACGCCGCGGCCATCGCTGCGGACACCACTGCAACGTTGATGCGCGATAGCACGCCCATCGACTGGGTGATCGATCTTGCGGTCAGCCAGCGGGCCGCAACGGGCAACCTGACGACGAGGGAACGCCTGGTCGCGCGGGAGCAAATGCAGATCCAGTTTCGTGCATTGCCCGCCGACAAGCAACGACAGATCATTGCCGCAACGAACAACATGACCGGCGAAGAATCCATACAACGCGTGACCGGAGCGCTTACCGCCGCAGTTCGTGCGGATGCCGAGGCCGCACTGGCCAGCTCCCGCGTAGCCGCCCCGACCGGCGATCAGAACTCCGGCAGCCGCACCAAGCTCGGACTCTCCGGCAGCGACCTGGTGTTCGTGCCAACAGTCGGTCCTTGCCGCGTCGCCGATACGCGCTTCGGCATTAACAGCGCCTGGCCCGGCCCCATCGCTGCGTTTGGCGCCCGGCAGATCTGGGGATTCGCTAGCTCCAACGGGTACGACTACAGCGGTTTTCAGGGTGGCACCGGTATTGCGGGCTCCGGGAATTGCGCCGGTACGGAGTTTCTGGGCGGAGGCACCGACCCGGTCAGTGTCGTGATTACACTGACCGTCGTCGACACGGGGGCGACCGGCGCCTTGCGCGCGTGGGACGGCAGCCCTGCGTTGACGGTAGGCAGCGTTCTGGCGTGGAATGCCGGCGATCGCATGGCCAACACCACGGTGGTACCGATGGACCGGGGAGCGGCGCAGTATCCGGGCAGCGGGCCCTACAAGCGCGACTTCGCGGTGTACAACAATTCCGGAGGGACCATCAACGTGGTCGCGGACGTGGTGGGCTATTTCATCCGGAATGAAGCCACCGCCCTGCAATGCCAGGTAATCAACGGCACCAACGCAGTATTGGCCTCAGGCACATCGCAGTTGATCTTCGCACCAAGCTGCCCGACCGGCTACACGGCGATGACGGCGCGACCGGGGACCGGCGTCTTCGGTGTCTACACCGGGACGCTCTTCGCGAGCAGCTGCCGCATCTCCAACACGACCGGCGCACCCGTCAACGTCTCTTGCGACGCATTCTGCTGCCGCCTTCCCGGCCGTTGATGCGCTGACCACCGCAGCACGCTGTTCACAACGCCCGGCCCGGGGCTACCCGGCCCGGGCGTTGTCATTGTCGGACGCCACGCCGGTTGGCGAGAACGATCAACACTGGCACCGCCAGCGCGAAAGCAACCTGCGCGAAGAAGACCGCGCCGTAGGCTCCATCGGCGCCAATGCCCGCGGTGCCCGTCAGCGCGAACACGAGCTGCAGCAACTCCAGGCCGAACTCGGTGCCCAGCATGATCGCGATCGACGGCAGCGCCGCCAGCAACGGGTAGCGACTTGCGTCGCGCACGACTGCCAGGCACACCAATACCGTCACGCCGGCAGCACCAAAGCCTTCCACCGCGGGCGTCCACAGGTAATACAGCGGATGCGTGATCCACGGGTATGCCGCGATGGCGCCGAGACCCGCCAGCGCAATGACGGCGAAGCCGAGCAGCAGCGCGTGCTGCGCGGCAGGCCGTCGATGCACGAGAACACCGGCGGCGAGCGTGCCGAGGATCTGTGCCGCGGCCGCAAGCGTCGCCCGGTCGGCGATGAACGCCTGCGCGAACTGATGTTGCGCCAGGAAGGCCGTGTCGAAAAAGCCAGTGGTCGGAAACTGCAACACGAATAACGCCAGCAGCAGTCCCCCGGTGACACCGGTCAATTCCGGCGGGAACGTATAGCGCTTGACTTCACGCGCAAGGTCGAGGCCCGTTGCGGCGAAGGCGGCCAGACCCAGCAGCGTCGCCGGCGCGACATAGCTTCCTACCGACCCGGAGGTCGTCCAGACCTCGAATGCAATCACCGTGGCGACGAATGCCAGCAACATCCGTCGCGGCAACGCGGACACCGCAACCCCAGCATGGCGGACCGCGGGCAACGCGAACCCGAGCAGGCCAAGCAACGCCATCATCACGAGCGGCAACGCCGAGAACCCGAGGAAATAGAAACCGATACCCATTACCGGCAACATGACTTTGACCAGTTGCGGTGCCACCAGGAATCCGGCGGGCGCGGCACCGGTCCACATCGACGTGAGCGTTGTGCGCATCGCAGGTGTCGGTGCCAGCGCCACCAGCACCTGCGCCGCCGGTGCCAGGAGCGCGAGCGCACCGGCACCGATGGCAAAACAGCCGAAGGCGGACAATTCCCGTACCCACGCTGCCGAATCCGAGAGGTCGACGAATGCAAACGTGGCGAATGCCACCGTTGCCGCGACGCAGGCGACGATGCCGAGCGCCCGTGCGGTCAACCGCTGCAGCAGCAGCGGACATGTCGCCAGTGCCACCACCATGCCCGCGATGATCGATTCGAGCAGCAACGCGACGTGTACCGTGCTGATGCCAAGAAGGGCCGCGAACTGCGCCTCGCTGACCAGCACGGAACTGCTGACGATCGATTTGAGCCCGTTGCCGAGCAGCGCGATCCCGGCCAACAACGCAAACGCGGACACCCCTGGGGAGGGCTGCTGCTGGCTGGTCGAGCGGGGGGCGGCGGCAGTGCGGACTCGCACCGGGACCGTGCGGGAAGCGGCCGGCATGTCCGCATAGTGCCTCAAGTGGCGCGCCCGACAGGATTCGAACCTGTGACCCTTGGCTTCGGAAACCAATACTCTATCCAACTGAGCTACGGGCGCGTGAACCCGGCATTGTAGCCGCCCGCGCTTCG
>Ga0105046_10009967_pt1 | contig 14813 bp, 11 predicted proteins | sample MAT03_FD_78385 | JGI IMG/M metagenome (GOLD analysis project Ga0105046, IMG submission 78385) | Freshwater microbial communities from Lake Fryxell liftoff mats and glacier meltwater in Antarctica - MAT-03 (megahit assembly) | ecosystem: Environmental > Aquatic > Freshwater > Ice > Liftoff... | reverse complement strand
TGCTTGCTCTGCGAGGTAGCGATAATTCTGCCTTGCGCGGCCGGACACTTCGCGCCATTGCTCACCGGGCTTGCCCGCCAGACGGAGCAACCTTGCGCCGTAGTAGAGCGCGGTCGCGAGTTCCTCGCGTGCTTCGAGCCCCAAGGGTGAGTCGGCCTCGCCGCTCTCACCCAGCGAGGTCAGCAGCGATTCAAGATCGTCCGCGCCGCCACCGACATCGCCCGCGCGCACCAACGCCCGCGCCCGCGCGAGGCGCACGCGATTGCGCAGGTCCGAGTCGCTCTCTTGGATGAGGTCCTGCGCCTCTCCAAGTTCGTCGGCGGTGCGTTGCCACTTCTCACCCGCGACCGCGTACGCGGCGTCTTCGGCTTCGCCAGCGGCTTTCGCGGCGGCGATGAGGTCTGGGTCTTCCTTGCCAAAGGCCGCGCGTCGCGCGGCGATTGCCGCGAGGTGCTTCGCGTACGCCGCGTCCTGGGCCTCGACGGCCTCGGACTGCAAGGTCTGGGCGTGAGCGATCATTCCCGATGCGATGTCCTCTTTGAGAGCCTGCTGGCCGGGCCCGAAGTGGTACGCAAGGGCCAGGACGGGCACGACAGCCCAGAGCGTCCAGCTGGCGCGCGAGCCGATGGTCCGCATCATGCTTGGAGGTCCGTTCATGCCGCCCGCCTTTCGCCGATTGCGAGTGCCGCGACCCTGCCGCGCTCGGCGGCGCTGCGGCGCCCGCGGCGGAAGGCGGCTGGAACACCGAATATCGCGAGCGCAGGCCCGATGAGGCCAACCATTGCTGCGCCGGTGCCCATCGCCATCAACCCCGCCTCACGCAGGCCCACAACATCCGAGACTCGAGGGGAGATCATGCTGAGCCGCTCCACAATTTCCGTGGGAAGGTGGCGTGTATTTCCCTCGTGGAAATAACCGCCGAGGCGTGCCGCGAGCGTCTTGAGAAGCCACGGATCCTGGCGAGAGCTGTGCCCTGAGATCAGCGTCGGCTTTGTTGGATCGCCCACGCCGATCACGATCGTGTCTGCGATGGACAGGGGCGGTGCAGATGGAGATGGCGCGACCTTGAGGTCACCATCGCTGATGATCACGAGCGTCGTGGACTTTCGCGCCCAGCCCTTGGCCATGCGGAAGGCCTCGTCGATTCCGTCCTGCATGTCGGTCTCGCCAGCGGTGAAGGCCACGTAAAGGGGGAGGCCGCCCATGACGCTGCTGACGACATTCTTGTCTGTCGTGTCCTGGAGCAGCGGCAGCGCCTTGGTGTAGAAGACGACCATCGAGATCCGCGTGTCCTTCATGTCGAGCCGATCCAGAATCCCCTGGACGAGCCTTCCCCCCCACTGCCCGCGCGTCATCTTCTCGGGCCCGGGCCCCGCGTCCTTCAGGTTCATGCTGGGTGAAACATCAAGCACGATCAGCAACTGTCGCGAGGCACGCGGATCGGGCTCGGACTGCACTTCAACCGGGTCATGGGCCATCAGGACCAGAGCGCCCCACACCGCGAGGGCCATCCCGATAGCGCGGACGACGGGCGCGCTGCGTGCCCACCACGCGGGGCGGCCCGATGGGCCAAACGCGAGCCGCGCGACGCGCGAGACGCGGCGCGCGTGCTGCCACTCAGCGAGCGCCGCGAGGGCGAGCACCACGAGGGCAAGCAGTGTGATCAGCGGCACATTCAGCACATTGAGCAGGTTCACCATGGTGTGTATCTCACTCCCATGAGGCCTATGCCGTGCAGGCCGAGCAATGCCAGCACCGCGATCGCGAACGGACGGAAGTGGTCCATCGGCACGGTTCCCACGCTCGCGTATCGCGCGGGCTTCATGCGATCGATGTGCGCGAAGACGGTGCGGAGGCTCGCGGCGTCGCTGGCGTGGAATCCATCGCCGCCCGTGCCCCGCGCCAGCTCCACAACCTCGGAGGGAATGTCCGACTGGTCAACGTGGATGTGGTACAGCGTGATTCCGGCGGCTTTAAGCTCGTCGGCGACCTCGTACTCCTCGCCATTGCCGAGATCGCTGCTGAATCCATCGGAGACGAGCACGATGAGGCGGTCGCCCTCGGTCGCCTCGATTTCCATGTTGGACTTGCAGAAGCGAAGTGCCGCGGCGATCGCGGTGCCGCTCATGTGGCGCGGCTGGTTATCCGGATTGGCGAACGGCATGGCGTTGCGCATCACCTGCAGGTCCTTGGTCAGCGGCAGCCACCGGATCTGCGCCACGCCGAAGAGCGTCAGGCCGAATGCGTCGCCCTCGCGCGCCCGCGTGAAGTCCTCGATTGCTTGGCTTGCGATCTGGTAGTTTCGCCCGCTCATGCTGCCCGAGACGTCCATGCAGATCTGGATGTTGGTCAGGAGCCGCTCGCGCTTGGGCTGCTTCAGTATCTGCGGGCCAGCGATGATCAGGATCGCGCCCGCCAACACGAGCAGCGGAACCGCGTCGAAGGCGCCTAGCAGCCAACCAAGCGCGCGCTGCCTCCGTCCGCCCGCGTTTGCTTCACTTTGGTGATCAAGCGGCATCACAAGGCCCGCGCCACGAGAGACGACCGTCCAGGCCAGCGCCACCGGCACGACGAGCAAGAGCAGCACCCAAGGATGAGTGAAGGTCATGGCCGGGCTTCCGCGTTGGCGATGGAACCGCGTCCGTAGTCGTCGAGTGCGGTTATCGCAGCGACGCCGCGATCACTCCCAGTGCCAGACTTCGCGGCGTGCAGCCACGCCTCGACGCCCCTCACCAGAGGCTCCGTTCGTGCATCGGACCTGAGTTCGGCGATGGCTCGCGCGAGCGCCGGAGGCGAGCTGGCGTTCTCGTCCTCCGCCGCGGTGCCCGAATCCTCCCGGAGTGCCCGCAGCAGCAGCAGTTCCAGCCGCCCCCGCTCTGCGAGAGTGAGGTCTCGCGTGCGTGCGGCCTCAACGAGGCCGATGAGCAGCTCGCGCGCCGTTGGGTCCGGCACGATCGCCTTCGTGCCATCCGCGCGAGGCCGGTTGAGCAGCCGGCGCGTGATCGCGGCCGCCGGGATGAGCAGCCACGCCGCCGCGCCGAGCACGAGCAGCGTGCGATAGTGGGCCGAGAAGCCCAGGCTCGGCACCTCCAGGCCAAAGACATCGGTCCCGTGGTTCGGCGGCAGCTGCGTCTGGATGCGGACGGGGATGACGCCAAGCCCCGCAGCGGGACGCCCATCATCGCGCTCGATCAGCTCTGCAAGGTTGTACTCGCCGCTGACCAGCCCGAGATACTCGACCCGAAAGCGCTCCGGGTCAAACTGCGTCACGCGGACGAGCATCGGAGCCATCGCATCTTGCACGGGCTTGGCCCGCAGCACACCGCCGGAGTAGGTGACCTCCACGACGCCCGCGACGCCGCGCGCGGACCCGGCGGCGCTCGGGCCAGATCGCTCGGCTGCGCTTGGTACTACCTGCGCCGTGGCGTGCATCGTCGAGACCAGCATGAGCAGCGTTAGCAACACTGTCGCGGCTCGATGAGATCTGAGCTTTGGTCCGGTACTTCGAGTCATCCGCGACCTCGCATTGCCGCGCCGCGCGACGCCAGGAAGTGACGAAGCGGTCCGATGAACGACTCGTCCGTCCGCACCGCGAGATAATCGACGCCGCAGCGGAGAAGGTCCGTGCGCGTCTCTGCCACGCGCTCTGCGTGAACGGCAGCGCGCCGTCCCCAGCCGAGGAAGCCCCGTCCAGTCTCGGCTTCCTGCCCGCGGTAGAACCCAGCCCGAAGCGCGGTGATCTCGGCCGGGTCCTGCGTGTGGATGACCATGCAGTCGTGCTTCTGTGCCGCGTGGCGCAGGGCGCTCATGGCGCTGGGATCGTGCAGATCGCTGATCACGATGAAGACACTTCGCCTCCCCGCGCGCATCGTGAGGCGCTCCAGCCGCTCACCGAGATGCGTCTGCTCCGAAACATCACCGAGGCGGAGCGGCTCGATGGCCCGCCAGAGATCGTTGCGAACCAGGCTCGGCGTGATGGGCACCGTGCGCTCGCCTGCGCCGACGATCGCAACCGGGCTCATTCGCCGCTGCGCAATCAGCCCGAGCGCCGAGGCCATCCAGACCGCGATGTCGTGCTTGCTTTGCGGCATCGAGCCCACAGACATCGAGGCCGATGTGTCGACGACGATATAGACCGCGATCCGCTTGAGCGCTTCGTACTGCCGCACGTACGGCCGTCCCGTCCGCGCCGTGAGACGCCAGTTGAGCAGCCGCACGGAGTCGCCGATCTGGTATGGGCGCGAGCTCGCGTACTCCAGACCGCCGCCGACAAAGAGCGAGGCGTCGGTGCCGAAGACCATGTCGTCTGCGAGCCGCCGCACCACAAGATCAAAGTCGCCCCGCGCCAGCCCTTCGGGCGGCGGGAGTGCCAGGTCTTGTTTCGATTCGATGTCGATCATCGAGTTCTTTGCCCCTGTTCGCCACTCGTCGTGCAATGTTCATGCACTCGTCATGCACTCGTTGGTTCACTCACGCCATCGTCGCGAGGATCTGCGCAAGCACCTCGGAGGCTCGCCGGCCTTCCGCCAGCGCCTCGTACTTCAGCCGCACTCGGTGGAGCACCACGTCCTCCGCGAGCGCGAAGAGGTCCTCGGGGATCACGTACTCGCGCCCGTGGATGAAGGCTCGTGCGCGTGAGGCGTGCACCATCGCCAGCGCCGCGCGCGGGCTGCACCCAAGCTCGATGTCCTTGTGGTTGCGCGTCAGGTTGACGAGCTCGACACAGTCGCGGACGAAGACATCGCTGACGTGCACCCCCTGCACGCTCGACATCGCCGCGGTGAGGTCCTTGACCTGCATGCGCTGGGCGCCATCGATCGCGTCGAAGGCCGACATCGGCACCGCGCCGTCGCCCTGCCGCTTGAGCTTGAGCTGAAGGCTGCGCCGGACCACCTCGGCCTCGTCGGTCGGTGACGGATACGTCAGCCGATGGCGGAGCATGAACCGATCAAGCTGGGCTTCGGGCAGCTCGAACGTTCCCGCCTGTTCCACAGGATTCTGAGTCGCGATCACCAGGAAGGGAGCGGGCAGGTCGTGCGTCGTGTCGCCGATCGACACGCGCCGCTCCTGCATCGCCTCAAGCAGCGCCGACTGCACCTTCGGCGAGGCGCGGTTGATCTCGTCGGCGAGGAGCAGGTTCGTGAAGATGGGGCCCTTGTGGATCCGGAACTCGCTCGAGCGCTGGTCCAGAATCTCAGACCCCACGATGTCGCTGGGCAGTAGATCGATCGTGAACTGAACGCGCGCGAACTTCAGGTCGATGGCCTTCGCCACGGCCTGCACGAGCAGCGTCTTGGCGATGCCCGGCACGCCTTCAAGCAGCAGGTGTCCGCCGGTGAGCAGCGCAATCAGCACGCGCTCGACCACCACCTCCTGCCCCACGACCGTTCGCGCGACTTGCACGCGCACCTGATCGGCAAAGGCGCAGCGCCCAAGCCCGGAAGCGGCTCCATTCAACGCGGCCCCCCCGCCCCCTCCACCACCCCCACCACCCCCACCCCCGCTCGCTACCGCCACGCTCGCCATGTCATGCTCCTGGGTGGCACACCGCTTTGTGTGTGCCGCCGCCGCAATCCCCTCACTCAGCCAGCAACGCCTCAACCACTTCCTTCACCTTGTCCGGCTTGACGCCCGCCGCACGGACCACGCCCTTGCGATCTACCACCACCGTCGCTGGGAAGAATTTCACGCCAAACGCTGCGGCGTTGACACCCGTCACCCGCGCCGCCGCGGCTTCGGGCTTGGCAGTTCCGTCACCCTTCGTCGCCACCTTCACCGGCACATCCTGCATGAACGGCATCTGGACCTTTGCCCCCTTCACCATCGCTTCCACCTCGTCCCATGGTCCGGCGGCGTCGCAGACACCGACAAAGACCACGCCGCGATTCGCGAACTCCTTCTCGAGCTCAGCGAATCCAGCGATCGACTTCTTCGACGCCGCGCTGGCCGGGTTTGCAAAGTGCAGCACCAGGACCGACCCTTTGAGCGCCTCGCTCGCGGCTGGCTTCCCGAGCCACGTCTCACCCGCGAGCGTCGGTGCCGCCTTCCCCTCCACGGCCTTCAGCGTCGCGGGGCGGTTCGCCCCGCCGAGGTAGATCTCCGGCCCAAACCCACGTTCCACCTCTGCCGCGCTCGGCCCATCCTCGGCGAGGAGGAGCTTCACCACGTCCTCGACACGGTTCGGCAACAGGCCCGCCGCTCTAACCACGCCCTTGCGATCGATCGCGACGTACGTTGGCCAGAACTGAACCTGGTACGCCTTCGCGGATGCGCCGCCCTTGTCCTTCGCGACGGGATAGTTGATCTTCTGCTGCTTCACGACTCCCGCAGCCTCATCCCAACCGCTGTTGGCATCGTGCACGCCCACGAAGACCAGCCCCTTTTCACCGTACTTCTTCACCATCTCCACGTTCTTGGGGATCGCCGCCATGCACGGCCCGCACCATGTAGCCCAGAAGTCCACGATCACCACCTTGCCGCGCTGGTCCTTGAGCGACATCTCGCTCCCGATCCAGGGATCGAGCGCGAGCGCGGGCGCGGCTTTGCCCTCGAGGCCCTTGAGCACCGCGGGACGCTTGGCCCCGTCAAAGAACCACTCGTCGGGAATGCTCGGTTCTGCCATGGCGGCGGCGGTCGGCACTGATGCCATCGTGAGCGCCACCGTGATCGCGATGCTCGCGACCGCGGCCCGAATCAAACCCACGCCCATGTACGTTGCAATCTTCATGATGCCGAGTGTACCGATAAGTGGTGCCGCGAGTCGCAGGCAAGTTTCCGATTGCGCGCGGCCAACACGCGCAATCGCCCCCGGCTCCGAGCCTTACGCGCCGCCATCTTCGTCGCCACGATTCTGCACACGGGCACGGGGCACGAGGGCCACCACAGACAATCCAAACTTTCTCCAACCAACCGACGGGTCGGTCTTGAAACCGACCGGCTGGTCGGTATAGTTGCGGATGCCGACGCCCGCCCCCGGTTCCCAGTTCAACAACGCGCTCCTCGACGCCGCCGAGGCGGTCATCGTCCGCGATGGAATTGGCAGCTTCACGCTCGACGCCGTCGCGGCCGAGGCCAGACTCTCAAAGGGCGGACTGCTCCACCACTTTCCCAGCAAGCACAAGCTTCTCGAATCGCTGGTCGCGCGAACTGTCTCCCGCTGGCGGACCGACGTTGACCAGGCCATCGCCTCCGCTCCCGACGGTCCCGGGCGCGTGGCGCGGGGGCTCCTCAACGGCTGCATCAACACCCCCGACTCCTGGACTGAACACATGCGTCGCTCGGGCATGGTCCTCGTCGCCGCCATGATCAGCAGCAACGAGCTCGTCCACCCGGTCCGGCAGATGCACCTGTATCTCCGAGGCCTTCTCGAGTCCGACGGCCTCGCTCCGGGCACCGGCGACAGCATCGCTCTCGCCATGGACGGCCTGTGGCTTGGCTGGATCTTCGGGCTGCACGAAGTCTCCGAGCAGCGACTCGCCGACATCCGAGCATCACTCACCCGCACGCTCGAGGCCGGGCTTGGCAAGCCGGGCACGCGCGCCTCTTCGCTTGAGAAGCTGGTCGCCTCGAAGAAGCCTCTTTCACGACCCAAGCCAACGCGGACCACACGCAAGAAGGCCGCGGCCAGCACGCGTCGGGCCACTGCCTCCAAGGCCCGCTAATTCCCACCCTCACTCACGCACCCTCCCTCGTACGCACGGGTCCCTTCACGACTTGTCACCACTCGTCCAAACACGTCCCAGGACGCTCTCAAAGGAATTATCCGTGAAACGCAGCGCCGTCATCGCGACCACGCTCATCGTCCTTACTCTCGGCGGCGTGGGCTTGGGCCTCTACCGCTGGAAGATGGCCAGCTTCGCCGCGGCCGCCAACATGCCGAACTTCGAACCTCCCGAGGCGGTCGATGCCGTCTCCGTTGGCACCATCTCCTTCCAGCCCACCGCCGACCTTGTCGGCACCGCCCTCGCCATGCGGTCGGTGACGCTTGGTGCCGAGGTCCCCGGCACCATCAGCACCGTGGGATTCGAATCGGGAACCATCGTTGAGGCTGGCCAGATACTCGTCACGCTCGACGACAGCACCGAGCGCGCCGACCTTGTGGCCGCACGGTCCAGCGTGCCAGTCGCCGAATCCAGCGTGATGGCCTCCGAGTCTTCACTCCAATGGAGCAGCGCGACGCTCGAACGCCTGGAAAAGGCCATCGCCTCCGGCGCCACGTCAAGGGCCGATCTTGACGATTCCCGCGCCGCCGTCGATGCCGCGACCGCTTCACTCCAGCGCGCCAATGCGGAGGTCATCCTCGCCCACGCTCGCGTTGATCAGATCAAGGCCCTTATCAACCGCAAGACCCTTCGCGCACCGTTCCGCGCCGTCGCGGGCCTGCGGAACGTACATGCCGGCCAGTTCCTCGCCGAGGGTGCGCCGATCGTCATGCTCCAGGAAGCCACCGATGACATCTACGTCGACTTCGCTCTCCCCCAGCAGCACATCGCCCGTATCAAGGTCGGTGATGCGTTCATGGCCACCTCCAGCGTCTTCGGACCCGAGCCGCGCCGCATCGAGGTTGTCGCTATCGACGCCGCAGCCAACGCCACCACGCGCAACGTCCGCATCCGCTCGATCGTCGACAACCGCGACAAGCGGCTCCGCCCTGGAATGTTCGTCGACGTCCGGGTGCCCGTCGGCCCGGCTCAGGACTTTGTTGCCATCCCCAACACCGCCGTCCGGCGCGCTTCGTATGGTGACCACGTCTTCGTGATCGCCCCCACGCCAAGTGCCGCCGACAAGTCCGTGATGGAGACGCGCGCCACGCAGCGCTTCATCAAGCTGGGCACCGCTGTCGGCACAAGCGTCATCGTTCTGGAGGGTCTCAAGCAGGGCGAACAGATCGCTTCCACCGGCTCCTTCAAGCTCCGCGAGGGTGCGCTCGTGGCGGTGGTTCCTCCGCCCTTGCCTCCGGCCGCTCCTTCGGCGGTTCCCGCGGCCGCACCCAACGCCCCAACCGCTACTAACCCAACGCAGACGAGCGCCACAAACCCTGGCTAATTCTCGCCGCGCCTGCCGCCAGCCAAACCAACGTCTCGCCAGCACGCTCCGCGCCCAGCCCTTCGCCTGCCGTAAAGGTCCACGCCCATGTCAACCACGCCCTCGCTCGAGCCGCGCTCTCGCGGGTTCATCACCGACCTCTTCATCAAGAAGCCGGTCCTCGCGATCGTCATCAATCTCATCATCCTCGCCGTTGGCTGGCGCGCGATCTCGAGCCTGCCAGTGGGGCAGTTCCCGCGCATCGAGTCCAGCTCGGTCATCATCACCACTGCGTACATCGGCGCCTCCGCCGAGACAGTCCGCGGCTTCATCACCACGCCCATCGAGCGCGCCGTCTCGGCCATCGATGGCATCGACTACATCGAATCCACCAGCACCGCTGGCGTCAGCCGCATCACCGTGCGCCTGCGCCTCAACCACAGCTCCAACGACGCGCTCGCGGAGATCTCGGCGCGACTCAACCAGGTCCGGAGCGAGCTGCCTCAGGAGTCCGAATCGCCCGTCATCGACATCCAGCGCACCGACCGTCCGTTCGCGACGTTCTACCTCAGCTTCACGGCGCAGAACATGGATCTCTCGCAGCTCACGGACTATCTCGCCCGCGAGATCCAGCCCGAGCTTGCGACGATCCCCGGCGTCCAGCGCGTCGGCGTCGAGGGCGCCCACCAGCTTGCGATGCGCATCTGGCTCGATCCCGCGCGCATGGAATCGCTTGATGTCACGCCCTTCGACGTGCAGCAGGCCCTGACCCGCAACAACTTCCTCGCGGCCGTCGGACGCACGCGCGCCGACGATGTGCAGATCGATCTTCTCACCAACACCGACCTGCGCTCCGCCGAGGAGTTCGCGCAGCTCATCGTCCTCGAGCGCGAGGGCACCATGGTCCGCCTGCGCGACATCGCCCGCGTCGAGCTCGGCCACGAGGAGCCCGACGCCGAGGCGGGAATGAATGGCAAGCCCGCGGTGTATCTCTCCGTGTGGCCCCTGCCTCGCGCCAATGAGCTCGAGGTCGCTGCCAGCCTGCGCGAGACAATGGAGCGCCTGCGGCCGACGCTCCCCGCGCGGGTCGAGATGAGCTTGGCGTACGACGGCACTTTCTACATGGCCAACGCTATCGAGGAGATCACCAAGACCCTTGCCGAGACCGTGCTCATCGTCGCGATCGTCGTCTTCCTCTTCATGGGTTCGCTGCGCACCGCGCTGGTCCCGCTCATCGCGATCCCGATCTCCCTCGTGGGCGCGTGCATCGCCATGCTCCTCATGGGCTTCTCACTCAACCTCCTCACGATCCTTGCGATCGTGCTCGCGGTGGGACTTGTCGTTGACGATGCGATCGTGATGGTCGAGAACGTCGAGCGTCACGTGCGCGAGGGGATGACGCGCTTCAACGCCGCGATCACCGGCGCGCGAGAGCTCGTCTCGCCCATCATCGCGATGACAATCACCCTCGCGGCCGTCTACGCACCCATCGGCTTCCAGGGTGGCCTCACCGGCGTGCTCTTCAAGGAGTTTGCATTCACCCTCGCTGCGGCGGTCGTCGTTTCCGGCATCGTCGCCATCACGCTCTCACCCGTCATGAGTTCGTGGCTCGTCCCCGCCAGCGGCAAAGAGGGCTTCCTCACCCGGCTCGTCAACCGAATCTTTGACTTCATGCGGCGAGCCTATGGCCGCGCGCTCGATGTCACGCTCAGCATCCGCTGGGTCATGGCCGGGGCCGCGCTCGTCATCACCGCCGCGGCCGTTCCGCTCTACGCACTCTCCAGCAAGGAACTCGCGCCAACGGAGGATGAGGGCGGGCTCTTCGTGATCCTCCAGACCTCGCCCGACGGCTCGCTCGACGCCGCGCGCAAGGGCGCTCGCGCCGTGGCCGAGTCCATGAAGCACTTCCCCGAGACGAGCTATGTCTGGAACATCGCCCAGGTCGGCGGCGGGTTTGGCGGCATGCAGGCCACACGCTGGGCCGAGCGAGACCGCCGCATGCACGAGCTTCTTCCTGAGGCTTTCGGAATCGTCGGCGCCATCCCCGGCGTCCGCGCCATCCCCGTCATGCCCGCGCCGCTTCCGGGCGCTGGCCAGTTCGATGTCGAGATGATCATCACCAGCTCAGACGAGGCCGAGGAGATGGTCGGCTACGCGGGGCAGCTCGTGGGTGCCGCGTTCCAGAGTGGCAAGTTCCTCTACGCGGATTCTGATCTCAAGCTCGATCTGCCGCAGACGCGCATCATCATCGACCGCGAGAAGGTCGCGGACCTCGGGCTCGACATGGCCAGCATCGGGCAGGACCTCTCGGTCCTTCTCTCCGGCGGCTACGTCAACCGCTTCAACTACGACGGGCGCAGTTATAAGGTCATTCCGCAGGTCGAGGACTCGGGCCGGGTCACCGCCGACAGCCTGCTGCAGCTCAAGGTTCGCGCGGCGGACGGCGGCCTGGTCCCCATCGCCTCGTTCGTCACGCTCGAGACCATCGCCGCGCCTCGTGCGCTCAACCGCTTCCAGCAGCGCAACAGCGCGAAGATATACGGCGTGGTCGCGCCCGGCGTCACGAAGGGCGAGGCACTTGCCACACTCGAAGAGGCCGCGAAAACGATCCTCCCGCGCGGCTACGGCGTTGACTACGCCGGCGAGAGCCGCCAGCTCCGGACCGAGGGGTCCTCGCTCACCGTGACGCTCGGCTTTGCACTCCTGCTCATCTACCTCGTCCTCGCTGCGCAGTTCAGCAGCTTCCGCGATCCGCTCATCGTGCTGCTCGGCTCGGTCCCCCTCGCCATCAGCGGTGCACTCATGTTCACCTTCGCCGACCTCACGACCATCAACATCTACTCGCAGGTCGGACTCATCACGCTCGTCGGGCTGGTTGCAAAGAACGGCATCCTGATCGTCGAGTTCGCGAACCACCTGCAGGAAACGGGCCTCAGCAAGTTCGCCGCGGTGCGCGAGGCCTCCCTCACGCGCCTGCGCCCCATCCTCATGACCTCGGTCGCCACCGTCTTCGGCCACTTCCCCCTCGTGCTCGTCACCGGGCCCGGCGCCGAGAGCCGCAACAGCATCGGCATCGTGCTCGTCACGGGCATGACCATCAGCACCGTCTTCACGCTCTTTGTAGTGCCAGCGATCTACACGATTATCTCCGCCTCGAAGACTCGTCCGGCCGAGGAGCCCGACGCGGCCGCCCGACCATCCTCCACCTCCGCCTCCACCTCCGCCCCCACTTCCACTTCCACGCCGTCTTCTACCCCGGCCCCCAGCCTCGCGTAGTCCACGCCCTACACTGACCGCGTCCAGGGTGTAGCTCAGCTTGGTAGAGCGCGTGGTTTGGGTCCACGAGGCCGCAGGTTCGAATCCTGTCACCCTGATTCGCAAGCAACAACTCACGAGATCGCCGCGGCCTCATCGGCGCAGTCCACCACACCCGCGGCCAGATCGCGAGGTTCGGTTCGGTCTCGGCTCCGAGTCGAAGCTCTTCATAACTTCCGCGTCCGCACGCTTCGGGGTCCCGCCGCCTCACCCGTTGGCACACTCCGCACGCCCGTTGGATCGGAGAGACGCGGCCGATCTACTGGCAGCTTGACCGTTTGACCATCGAGCGCTGTGCAAGGCGGCGACCGGCGCCTTCGCGATCTCCGGCCACGGCCCCTTCTCGCTGCCATTCGCGTTGATGCCGCCGAACTGCCGCTCGCATCGGACTGCATGTTGTCCCCGCCATCCGCTTCAATCATCGAACGACCATGATCTCCTCGACGGTCTTGCGATGGATGTCTGGAACGACGCACAGATCAGCCGGGTACCCCACCGGGATCAGCACAAAGGCACGCTCGAAGTCCGGACGGCCGAGCACCGTGCTCAGAAACCTCATCGGGCTGGGCGTGTGGGTCAGGGCGGCCAGGCCAGCGTGGTGTATCGCCGCCAGGAACAGCCCCACGGCAATACCAACCGACTCGTTCGCGTAGTACACCTGCTCTGATCCCTGCCCGGGGTCTGCCTTCATGCACTTGAACACGATCACCAGCCACGGCGCAGCGTCAAGAAACGCTTTGTCTGCCGTCGTCTCCAGCGGGGCAAGATCGGCGAGCCATTCCGGGCTTGCCCGCCGAGCATAAAACTCGCGTTCCTCACTCTCTGCCGCGACCCGGATCTCGTGCTTGAGCCCGGGGTCACGAACGCACACGAACCGCCACGGTTGCTTGTTCGCGCCGCTCGGCGCCGTTCCTGCTGCGGCGACGCACCAGCGGATGGTCTCCTCGCTCACCGCGCGCTGAGAGAAGAAACGCACGCTCCGCCGAGTTCGAACACGTTCATAGAAGTCCCGTGCGGCAGACTCCGGAGTCTGCGTCGGGGGTAAGGCGGGGAGGGTGTGCGCAATAAATGGATGGGGCATGAGCGAACTCGCTATTGAAACCACAGTGCGGGCCGCGCTACTTGCTCGTCCTTCCATCCACGCTCGACGCCCCACCGCCGCGCCAGAGCACGTAGAGCGACGCGGCGAGTACAGCGATGGACAGGATGATCGGCGGCTCGTGGTACCAGTCGGCGTTCAGGTGCACGTAGATCGCAACCCCCATCGACCCGCACGCGATTAGCGCGCCAATCCTCGCGAACGCAGCGCTCAGCAGCATCAGCCCGGCCAGCACGCCAAGGATCGGCGCGACGACGGCACCAACACCGGACATGGGAACCCTTGCGGCTTCGAGTCTCGGCCTCAGCGGTGACACTCCCACCAGGCGCAGCATGCTGATCCTCGCCAACGGGATGCCCGAGATCAGCCGGGCAATCAAGACGTGCTTCAAGGGCCGCGTGCGGCGAACGGGTTCAAGGAAGGTGGACATGCAGAAGCTCCTTGGACGCGGGAGTGCCGCAGTCAATAGTACGGACCCACGTTCGCTTGTGTTTACCTACGCCGCCACCGTCGCGATCTGCGACCACGGCCGCTTCTCCTCTCCTGCATGCCACGGCCGCGGGCGTATACGCGCTGGCACCTGCGCACGCTTCAGATCGCGCGCCTGTACGACGGCAGCCGCCGCAGCAGTGGGCCGATCACGTGCTTCTTCAACGGGGTCGCCGCCGCGCCGACCGCGAGCCCCGCCAGTCCTGCCAGAGCTGCGGCAACAATCCAAGCGACGAGGCCGCCGCCCCACGGCAGCATCGATCCTGCCGACGCACCGACCCGCTTGATCCAGTTCTCCGGACCGCTGAGCCCGTACTCGGCCAGACCGTGCAGGATGATGCCGCCGCCGACCCACAGCATGGCCAGCGTGCCTATTAGGGTGAGCGCCGACAACACCGACGGCATCGCGCGAACCAGGCCTCGGCCGATCGCCGACAATGGCGGATTGCGACGGGTCAACGCGACGCCGATGTCATCGGCTTTCACGATCAAGGCCACTGTGCCGTAGACCGCGATCGTGATGCCCAGCCCGACCACCGCTAAAACCGTCGCCTTCACGGCAAGGGACGCCTCTCCCACGGTCGACAGCGTGATTGCCATGATCTCGGCAGACAGGATGAAGTCGGTGCGGATCGCGCTGGCGATCTTCTGCCGCTCAAGCGCCGTGGCGTCGCTGGCCTGCATGGCCTCGGCAGGCGTTGGGGGTGCGGCCACCACAATCAGCTCGCGCACCTTGCCAAAGCCTTCATAGCAGAGATACGCACCACCCAGAATGAGCAGCGGCATGATCGACCAAGGCGCCACAGTCGAGAGCAACAATGCGCCGGGCAGCAGGAATACGAGCTTGTTACGCGTGGATCCCCATGCGATCCTGCCGATGATCGGC
>Ga0105046_10009966_pt1 | contig 14815 bp, 13 predicted proteins | sample MAT03_FD_78385 | JGI IMG/M metagenome (GOLD analysis project Ga0105046, IMG submission 78385) | Freshwater microbial communities from Lake Fryxell liftoff mats and glacier meltwater in Antarctica - MAT-03 (megahit assembly) | ecosystem: Environmental > Aquatic > Freshwater > Ice > Liftoff... | reverse complement strand
TGCCGCTTGTTCCCTTCGTGCTGATGCTAGCCACGAACTTCGACGTCGGGGTCGAGGACTCGCAGCCCCAGCTGTCATCGGCAGTCGGCAGGCTAGGCGCAGTCTGAACCGCTTCAGTGATGGCGGTGCGGCACGAAGACGCTGCCAACACCACTTCCGACACCTTGGCCTTCACCGTGTAGTCCTGATACGCCGGCAGCGCCACCGCTGCCAAGATGCCGATGATGGCGACGACGATCATCAGTTCGATAAGTGTGAAACCTTGCTGTACGCGCTTCATGGTGAAAGCTCCTGGTAACGGGATTGAGAAGAAGTTGCGGCTGGGATCTGTAACCGGCCCCGTGGAAATCCGCGCGGCTTGAATCAACTGAACGCAGGGGTCGTGCCAACCTCTGAACCCCCCGTTTCGGGTGGGTTTGACCACCCCGATTGACACTTTTTGGCAGACGCAAGCAGTTGCAAGGGCCGATATGGGCCTGTGCTGACAAAAACCGTCAGTTCAACAACCGTTCGGGGTCCAGTTCGAGCCGCTGATTTGTAACCAGCGCCTGGATGCGATGATGGCTGCCTTGCGCGGCGATTTCGGTCATCACGGCGTCGACTTCACCGGGCTTGATGTGGGTGATGTACACGTCTGCAGGCTCGGCCAGATGCTGCAGTTCGCGCTGCAGTTCGGCGGGGCACAAGTGCTGGCTGATGGTGGCCAGCGCATGTTCATCGTCGCGGAAGGCGGTTTCGATGATCAGCATGGCCACCGGCAGGCTTTTCAGGCGCTCCCACAGCGCGGGGTTCGGGCCGGTGTCGCCAGTGAAGACCCACGCACCGCGGCTGCCGTGCACGGCATAGCCCACAGCGGGCACGGTGTGGCTGGCGGGCAAGGCTTCGATGCGGCGCGCACCCACGCGCACGATCTGTCCGGTGTGCAGGGGCTCGAAGCGCAGCACCGGGCACTCGGCGGTGGGCAGGCGTGTGAAGTCGGGCCAGATCACGCCGTTGAAGATGTGCTTTCGCAAGGCTTCCAGCGTCTCGGGCAGGGCGTGCACGACCACCGGCGGGCGTTGCGCGGCACTGCGGCGACGGGTGACGCTGTCGGCCAGCAAGCCGATGGACAGCACGTGGTCGAGGTGCGAATGCGTGATGAAGATGTGGTTGATGCGCGCCAGCTCGTCCAGCGTCAGGTCACCGACGCCGGTGCCGGCGTCGATGAGCACATCGTCATCCAGCAGAAAAGACGTGGTTCGATTGCCGTGGGCAATGGAACCGGAACAGCCAAGAACGCGAATCTGCATGAGAGGCCAATGCGTGGAGCTGCCGCAAAACGGCGGGCAGGGCCTGATGCTGAAACGGAAGGCAGCTCGGGGCAAGGCACAGAGCCTCGTTTGTGACGGCACCACGAGTGCAGGAATGCAGGTGATGTGAAGCCCTTCACGGCCGTGGTGAGGGCTTGGCTGGCCGTGGGGCTCAAGCTTGGCCTTGGAAGGGCCCTGAGTAGGCCCTGACTCGGCCTCAGCGGTAGATGAATTGCATCTGCGTGCCGGCGAGTTCGATGACGTCGCCATTGCGCAGCGGCACCGAGTCGCCCACCAGGGTCACGCCGTTGATGCTGGGCCGGGTTGCGCCTTCGACGTGCGAGAAAGCGTAGCCGTTGGGTCGCTTGGTGATGGACGCGACTTGCACGCCAGGCTTGCCTACCGTGGTGACCACCTTGGTGAGGGTTACTTCACGTCCGGCGGCCGCGCCATTCAGCACCTTGATGGACGCCGGCTGCATCGGTGCAGCACCGCCCAGTGGGCCGAAATTCGAGTCGGCACCCGCCGCAGCGGAAGCCATGCCGGGCTGCTGCGAGCCACCCAGCATGGGGGCCGAACTGCCGGGCCGCATGATCATGGTTTTCTCGTAGTCGGTCGACTCGTCGACAAGGTACTTGATCTTGTACTTGCCGATCTCAACGGTGTCGTTGTGCGACAGCAGTTGCTTCTTGATCGCCTTGCCGTTGATGTAGGTGCCGTTGGTGCTGTTCAGGTCTTCGATGAAGACATCGGCACCCACCATCTGCATCACCGCGTGCTCGCCGCTGACGGCAAGGTTGTCGATGACGATGTCGTTGTACGGACGGCGGCCAAGTGTTGTCTTGTCCTTGGTGATCTGGACTTCCTTGATGACCACACCGTCGAGCGAAACCACCAGCTTGCCCATGCCTGCCCTCGATTCGTTGCGCTGCCTCGTGCAGCGTTCGCGTCTTCAGAATTTTTTTTCGTTCGGCTCGGCAAACCGGGCTTGCCAGAGAGCCGAAACCACCGGTTCAGCGCCAGAAGGGCCACCAAGATCGGGCCGACGCATCAGAGCCGCCGGTCGTTCGTATGAGTATCACGGAAATATTATCTTTGCCGCCTGCGTCATTGGCTGCGTCGACAAGCGCCCGCGTGCGCGCTTCCATCGAGTCGTGCGCCAGCAACACCTGCAGGATGCTGTCGTCATCCAGCATGTCCGACAAGCCGTCGGAACACATCAGGTAGACGTCGCCGGCTTGAACGTCGTGCAAGTGCGTTTCGAGCAGCACGGTGTCTTCGACGCCCACGGCGCGCGTGACCAAGTTCTTGTTCGACGAGAACGCTGCTTGTTCGGGCGTGATGAGGCCGGCGTCGATTTGCTCTTGCAACAGCGAGTGGTCGCGTGTGATCTGTTGCAGGATGCCGGCGCGCAGGCGGTAGCAGCGTGAATCGCCGACGTGGCCGACCAGCACGCGGGCGTCGCGGAACACGGCCGCCACCAGCGTGGTACCCATGCCGGCGTACTGCGGATTGGCGTTCGACGCCTTGAAGATGGCGCGGTTGGCGTTTTCCACGCAGATGTCCATGGCGCGGCGCACTTCGGCGTCGCTGGCCTGGCTGCTGGCTTCACGCAACCAGCGCCCGAGTTCGGCGTGGATGAAACTGGTGGCCATGCCGCTGGCAACTTCGCCGGCGTTGTAGCCGCCCATGCCGTCGGCCAATATGGCCAAGGCCACGCCGTTGTCGGTTGCGACGGCGTCCTCGTTGTTGCTGCGCGCCCGGCCAGGGTCCACCGCAGCATGAATCTCGATGGTCATGGGCGCAGTCAGGGTCACAGGCAATTCATACAGTGTCAGGTCGGAAACCATTGTGCCTTGGATACAAGCGGATTCCGTCCCATGAAAGCCCGTACCACCCTGCACAAGTCGACTCCAGCCCGCACAAGCCGGGACAAGCGCGCGCTCAAAGGCTTGGTGGCCACGATGCCGCTGCGTCCAGCAACTGCCGCGCGGCTTCTTCGCCGTCGAGCGGACGCTGACCCGCAAGCTTGGCCATCAGCTTGATGACGACCTGCGCCGCAGCGGGATGCAGCTCGGGGCGCAACAGGCGCGCATCTGGCGGCGGATCTTCAGCAACGCGGCGCAGCAGTTCGCCCATGGAAGCACCCGCGTAAGGCAGCTGACCGGTCAGCAGATGGAACAGCGTCGCACCCAGGGCGTAGAGGTCGCTGCGTGGCGTGGGCAGTGCGCCTGCGAGCAATTCTGGCGGCATGTAGGAAGGCGATCCCAGCACGATGCCGGTGCCGGTCTGCACGCCGTCGTCAGCGCGGGCCAGGCCGAAATCGGCCAGCTTGATGGTGTCGCTGGCCCAATCGCACAGGATGTTGGCCGGCTTCACGTCGCGATGCACCACGCCTTGGCGGTGTGCGTAGGCCAGCGCCAGGGCCATGCGCTGGCCCAACTTCAACACCAGAGCTTCGGGCAACAAACGTTGGGGCTGGGTGTAGCGGCCGAGGTCGCCGCCTGGCACCACTTCCATAGCCAGCCAGGCGATGGGCGGTTGCAGGCCGTGGTGCAGCACCGCCACGATGCCGGGGTGGCGCAGTCGTGCCGCACGCTGGGCGGCAGCGGTGAACGCGGCGGCAGCACGTTCGCCGTCAGGCCCAGTGGGCAATTCAATGAGTTTCAGCGCCATCGGCTCGCCGCTGGATTCGTGCAAGGCCAGGTGCACCGTGGCGTGGCCACCTCGCCCCAGCACACGCAACAGGCGGTACCCCGCCAGCGGCTGCGCTGCGCTGGGTTTGGCTGGCACGGGGGCGGCGGTCAAGGTGGGGCGACTGCGATGCCCGTCAACCGGCGGCGGCCGTTGCAGCCCGGCGCCTTTGCCAGAAACCGATGGCCAGCACCAGCAAGGCACCGGCTGCGCTGGCCCCGTACTTGACGGCGTCGAGCACCTCGGGCGCTGCACCCGGCTTGGCTGCCGACGTGGTGGGCACATAAGCCAACAGACCCGGATCGGTAACGGCCATGCCGCCTGCAATCCAACCCAGCAACATGCCACCCACGGTGATGATCATCGGGAAGCGGTCCATCAGCTTAAGCACGATCTGGCTGCCCCAGACGATGATGGGAACCGACACCAACAAGCCGAAGATGACCAGCGGCATCTTGTGGTCGCCGCCGATGTTTTCGGCTGCCCCGGCAATGGCAACGACGTTGTCGATGCTCATCACCAAGTCGGCCACCACCACCGTTTTCACTGCCGCCCAGAGCTTGTCATAGCCCTGGATGTTGCCATGCGCATCGTCGTCATCCGGTGCCAGGAGCTTCACGCCGATCCACATCAGCAGCACGGCACCCACCAGTTTCAGATACGGAACGGACAGCAGCGTCAGCGCAAAGAAGATCAGGATGACGCGCAGGACGATAGCGCCCGCGGTACCCCAGAAAATGCCCTTGTTGCGCAGCTCGGGCGGCAGTTGGCGGCAGGCCAGCGCAATCACGACCGCGTTGTCACCGCCCAGCAGGATGTCGATCAGGATGATCTGCCCGACGGCGATCCAGAACTCGACATGCATGAAGGTTTCCATAGGCGGGCGCGCTCTCTCGGCTGCTTGCAAACAACCAACGAGTGTAGGGTTTTATCTCCCAAGCCGAGTTGTGGGCATTACGGATGCGCTGCACCAAAACGGCGAAAGCCGCCCGAAGGCGGCTCGCTGAAAAGACCGATGCGCCGACCCTGCGAGGACCGCGCAGCAGACGATTCAAGCCTGCGTGTTTACAAGAGGCCCTTCAGCAAGCGTCCCATTTCCGAGGGGTTGCGAGTGATCGTGAAGCCGCAGGCTTCCATGATGGCCAGCTTGGCGTCGGCCGTGTCGGCACCCCCGCTGATGAGGGCACCGGCGTGGCCCATGCGCTTGCCAGCCGGCGCGGTGACGCCAGCGATGAAGCCGACGATCGGCTTCTTCATGTGGGCCTTGCACCATTCGGCGGCTTCGGCCTCATCGGGGCCACCAATCTCGCCGATCATGATGACGGCATCGGTGTCGGGGTCGTCGTTGAAGGCGCGCATCACGTCGATGTGCTTCAAGCCGTTGATGGGGTCGCCACCAATGCCCACGGCGGTGGACTGTCCCAGACCGATTTCAGTCAGCTGCGCGACGGCTTCGTAGGTCAGCGTGCCCGAGCGCGACACCACACCGATGCGGCCCTTGCGGTGAATGTGGCCCGGCATGATGCCGATCTTGATTTCTTCCGGCGTGATCAGACCCGGGCAGTTCGGTCCCAGCAGCAGCGTCTTCTTGCCACCGGCGGCTTCCTTGGCCTTCATCTTGTTACGAACTTCCAGCATGTCCCGAACGGGAATGCCTTCGGTGATGCAGATGGCCAGGTCCAGGTCGGCCTCGACCGCTTCCCAGATGGCGGCAGCCGCGTTGGCGGGCGGCACGTAGATCACGCTGACCGTGGCACCCGTGGCGCTGGCCGCCTCCCTCACACCCGCGAAGATGGGAATGCCTTCGAAGCTCTCACCGGCCTTCTTGGGGTTCACACCGGCCACGAAGGCGTTCTTGCCGTTTGCGTAGGCCTGGCAGCCCCGGGTGTGGAACTGACCGGTCTTGCCCGTGATGCCCTGGGTGATGACCTTGGTGTCTTTGTTGATGAAGATGGACATGTTGGTTTTCCTTGGCTCAGGGCTTACTTGACGGCTGCCACGATGGCGGTGGCGGCTTCGGCCATGGTGTTGGCCGCGATGATGGGCAGGCCGGATTCGGCCAGCATCTTCTTGCCCAGGTCTTCGTTGGTGCCCTTCATGCGCACCACCAGCGGCACGCCCAGGTTGACCGCCTTGCAGGCCGTGATCACGCCCTCGGCGATGGTGTCGCACTTCATGATGCCGCCGAAGATGTTGACCAGGATGCCTTTGACAGCCTTATTGGCCAGCATGATCTTGAAGGCTTCGGTGACCTTTTCGGCCGTGGCACCGCCGCCGACGTCCAGGAAGTTGGCCGGCTCTCCGCCGAACAGCTTGATGGTGTCCATGGTGGCCATGGCCAGACCGGCACCGTTGACCAGACAACCGATGTTGCCGTCCAGGCTGATGTAGGCCAGGTCGAACTTGCTGGCTTCCACTTCGGCGGGGTCTTCTTCGTCCAGATCGCGGTAGGCGACGATGTCCGGGTGGCGGAACAACGCGTTGGGGTCGAAGTTGAACTTGGCGTCCAGGGCGATCAGGTTGCCCTTGCTGTCACGGTTCAGCGGGTTGATTTCGACCAGCGAAGCGTCTGTCGCCATGTAGCAGGCATACAGCTTCTGGAAGATGTCGATGGCTTGCGCGGTTGAATTGGCGGGCAGGCCGATGGCGTCGGCGATCTTCTTGGCCTGTTCGTCGCCCAGGCCTGTCAGCGGGTCGATGAACTCGGTGATGATCTTCTCGGGCGTGCTGTGGGCCACTTCCTCGATGTCCATGCCACCTTCGCTGGAAGCGATGAAGGCCACCTTCTGCGTGCCGCGGTCGGTGACCAGCGACACGTAGTACTCCTTGTGAATGTCAGCGCCCTCTTCGATGTACAGGCGGCGCACCTTCTGGCCCCCGGGGCCGGTCTGGTGGGTCTTGAGCTGCATGCCCAGAATCTGCGTGGCCAGGGTTTCCAGATCAGCCGGGGTGCGGGCCAGCTTCACGCCGCCGCCCTTGCCGCGGCCACCCGCGTGAATCTGCGCCTTGACGACCCAGACGCTGCCGCCCAGTTTCTGCGCGGCCTCTTGAGCCTCGCGCACGGTGAACGCGGGGTAGCCGCGCGGCACTGGCACGCCAGCGGCGCGCAACAGTTCCTTGGCCTGGTATTCGTGGATCTTCATGGGTCTTCCTCGCTCAGTGATCGGCTTCGGGGTTGGAGGCGGCTGCGGCCGGACGGTGCCAGCGCGGATAGTGCAGGCGCACGACTTCGCCATCACTGCGCAAGGCGTGACAGCGGTCGATCTGGAATGGGCGGCTGGCGCCCTCGGTATTGCCGCGGGTGTCGATCACCTCGCCGGCAAAGGCCTGAACAACGGCCGTAGGCAAGGTTTGCGCCAACTCGGTGATATGCGTGCAGGCCAGCACGCCGCCCAAGCGGGCACGCAGCTCTTTGCGGAAGTTCTGCAGCAGATTCAAGCCGACCAGTTGGGCATAGGCGTCACCGTGCGCGTCGCAATGGCCGGTGTAGGGCATCCATCGGGTTTCGGATCCGGCCTCGAGGATATTGAGCTTCTCGTCGACCACCAGTCGCAGCAGCATGTCGTGAATGGGCACACCGGGTTGGCGCGGACCATCGACCATGTTCGCGATGCGGGTCTCGGTGTCGGCGAGTGTGGCATCCACTTCCCAGAGGCCATTGCCTCGCGAAAACACCTGCACGTCAATTTGACGGCGGTGTTTGAGCTGGCGTTGTGCCGCCGCTTGGGGAAGGGTCATCTCAGATAGGTTCGGGCGGGCGCTGACTCAGCGCGGCGCGAAATTTAGCATGCTGCTCTGCAGCACAAACTTACAAACCAGCATTGAATGCTGTGGTTGGTGCCCAGGTTCGTGCCTAGTGCACTGCAGGCTTCCTTGTCTGTGGACGTTTGCGGGTGTGGCCGCAGCTCAATCCAAGATTTCGCCAGCCCCGCGCACGACACGGCGGATCACGTCGCCTTCGAACCCGCGACCGGCCAGAAAACGCATCTGCTTGGCTCGGCCGGCGGGATCGGTTGCGGGCTCGCCGAATCGACGCCGCCAGACTTCGCGGGCCCGCTCGAGCTCGGTGCCGCGCGCCTGCTGCAGGGTTTGCGCCACGAGTTCAGGTGCCAGACCCTTAGCCTGCAGCGTCTGCTTCAGCCGCCGACTGCCGTAGCGCTGGCCCTGACTTCGAAGGACCGATTCAGCGGTTCGTGCCTCGCTGAGTAAACCCTTGGCAGCCAAGTCGTCAAGGGCCGTGGCTATCTGGTCCTGAGCCAGCGCGTCCGGCAGGTCTTCGACATGCCGACTGAGTTTTCGCTCCAATTCCAGCCGAGAATGCTCGCGCTGCGCCAAGTAGCGCAGCGCCCTGCCTTTTACCGATAGGGCGGCGAAGCTCAATCGCCCGTGACCTCAGCGGCCAGCAAGGGTATGCCCATGGACTCGCGCACCTTGTTCTCGATTTCGCGGGCCACTTCGGGGTTCTCGCGCAGGAATTCGCGGGCGTTGTCCTTGCCCTGGCCGATCTTCTCGCCGTTATAGGCGTACCAGGCCCCGCTCTTTTCAAGGATGCGCGCGGCAACGCCCATGTCGATGATTTCGCCTTCACGGCTGATGCCCTCGCCGTACAAGATGTCGAACTCAGCCGTCTTGAACGGCGGTGCGACCTTGTTCTTGACGACCTTGACCTTGGTTTCGCTGCCGATGACTTCTTCGCCCTTCTTGATGTTGCCGGTGCGGCGGATATCAAGGCGAACCGAGGCGTAGAACTTCAAGGCGTTGCCGCCCGTGGTGGTTTCGGGGTTGCCGAACATCACACCGATCTTCATGCGGATCTGGTTGATGAAGATGACCATGGTGTTGGTCTTCTTGATGGTGGCTGTGAGCTTGCGCAGCGCCTGGCTCATCAGGCGGGCTTGCAGGCCGGGCAGGCTGTCGCCCATTTCGCCTTCAAGTTCGGCCTTGGGCGTGAGCGCCGCCACGGAGTCGATCACGATCAGGTCGATGGAGCCTGAACGCACCAGGGCGTCGACGATTTCCAGCGCTTGTTCGCCGGTATCGGGCTGGCTGATGAGCAGCTCTTGCAGGTTCACACCCAGCTTCTGGGCGTACTGGATGTCGAGCGCATGTTCGGCATCGATGAATGCACAGGTACCCGCTTGTTTCTGCATCTCGGCAATGACTTGCAGCGTCAGCGTGGTCTTGCCCGAAGACTCAGGGCCATAGATCTCGACGACACGGCCGCGAGGCAATCCACCCACACCCAGGGCAATGTCCAGGCCCAGCGAGCCTGTGGAAACCACCTGGATGTCCTCAATGACTTCGCCTTCGCCCAGGCGCATGATGGAGCCCTTGCCGAATTGCTTTTCGATTTGGGCAAGTGCGGCCTGCAGGGCCTTGGCTTTTTCGGTGTTCAGCGCTTTGACGGGTGCATCCATGTGAATCTCCTTGGTTGCCACGATTATGTCGCAGGGACTGGATATTCGTACAGCTCTTTTGGGGTAACTCCTTGGGGCTACCTCGGCAGCACCCAAGCAGGGGATGTCCAGCGCAAACGCCAGTCTGAACAGCCTCAACGCAGGCATGACATCTCTAGAATCGTCCTATAAACAAACACGGTTGGCGCGGCTTTGGCTGCGACCTTCAGGAGACAAATCGATGCGAATTCTTATCGCCGAAGACGACCAGGTGCTCGCCGATGGGCTGCTGCGATCACTGCGCGCTGGCGGCTATGCCGTCGACCATGTGGGCACCGGCAGCGAAGCCGACGCGGCTCTTTCGGCCCACGAGTTCGATCTCGTGATCCTGGATCTGGGCCTGCCCAAGCTGCACGGCTTCGAGGTGCTGCGCAAGCTGCGCGCCCGTGGCAACAGCGTACCGGTGCTGATCCTGACTGCCGCCGACAGCGTCGAGCAACGCGTGAAAGGCCTGGATTTGGGTGCCGACGACTACATGGCCAAGCCCTTCTCGCTGCAAGAGTTGGAGGCCCGCGTGCGGGCCTTGACGCGCCGAGGTCTGGGAACAGCGTCCAATTTGCTGAAACACGGACCGCTGACCTTCGACGCCACCGGGCGCGTGGCCTACCTGAACGACCAGCTGGTCGATCTGAGCGCGCGAGAACTCAGTCTGCTGGAGGTTCTGCTTCAACGCGCCGGTCGCCTGGTCAGCAAGGATCAGTTGGTTGAACGGCTGTGTGAATGGGGCGAGGAGGTCAGCAACAACGCCATCGAGGTGTACATCCACCGACTGCGCAAGAAGATCGAACAAGGGCCCGTGCGCATCGCCACCGTGCGCGGGCTGGGATACTGTCTCGAGAAGATCGCAGCCTGAAAACTGTCTCCGCTTTGGGGCGCGGGTAGCTGAACGACATGCCAGTTTCACATGCGAAAGTCGTCTCAACCGGCCCAGCCGTCCCGGCCGCTCCAGCGGCCTCAGCCACGCCAGAGACCTCACCCAACGAACAGCGCTCCCTCTTCGGCGAGATCCTCGACTGGATGCTCGCGCCACTGCTGTTGCTGTGGCCGATGAGCCTGGGGCTGACTTGGGTGGTCGCGCAAACCATCGCGAACAAGCCGTACGACCGGGAATTGGGCGATCTGGCGCGCGCCCTGGCCCGGCAGGCTTCGGTGCAGATGGCCGCGGGGGCGGTGCGGTCGCCGGCGCAGATTCGCGCTGAGCTCGAGCAGACCGCGGCGATGTTGACCCGTGACGACGACGAAGACCGCACTTATTACCAAGTGCTCGGCCGTCGCGGCGAGTTGCTGGTGGGCGAAGCAGGCTTGGCGGTGCCGAGCGATGAGCTGAACACGGGCAACGAGACGAAAGTGCGCTTTCGTGACGACGTCATCGGCGACGAGCCGGTGCGGGTGGCTTACCTGTGGATGGCGCGCGCTGCGGCGCAGCAGGGCCGTGGGCAGGCCAACGAATCCTTGGTGCAGGTCGCCGAGACGCTCGGCAAACGCTCTCAACTCGCCACCGAAATCATCAAGGGCGTGATCCTGCCGCAGTTCGTGATCTTGCCGCTGGCGGTGATGCTGGTCTGGTTTGCGCTGGCGCGCGGCATCAGGCCTTTGGCCGAACTGCAGCAACGCATCCGCCTTCGAGAAAGCACCGACCTGAGTCCGATTGCCGAGGGCAACGTGCCCGACGAGGTCGCCCCGCTGGTACGCGCCATCAACGATCTGCTGCAGCGGCTGGACAAGACCATTGCGTCGCAGCGCCATTTTCTGGCGGACGCCGCTCATCAATTGAAGACGCCCCTGGCCGGCCTGCGCATGCAGGCCGAGCTGGCCACGCGAGAAATCGACAGCGGCCGCGGTGATCCGGCGTCGATGAAGCACACCTTGCGTCAGATTGCCTTGTCCACGCAGCGTGCCTCGCACATGGTGAATCAGTTGCTGGCCATGGCCCGTGCCGAAGACGCAGGCCAAGCCGCTCGTCACCAACGCGTCGACATCGCTGCCATCACGCGGGCGGTGGTGCAGGACTTCGTGCCACGCGCCATCGAGAAGCGAATCGACTTGGGCTATGAAGGTCCCGAGGCCTCCGACCGATACGAAGACACCTGCCTGCTCGGCGAACCGGTGCTGCTGGGCGAGATGATTCGCAACCTGGTCGACAACGCGCTGCAGTACACCCCGCAGGGTGGCACCGTGACTGCGAGGGTGATGCCCGATCCGCTCGATCGGTGTGTTGTGGTGCAGGTAGAAGACACCGGCCCGGGTATTGCGCCAGCCGAGCGCGAGGCGGTTTTCCGCCCCTTCTACCGGGCACTGGGCACCCAGGTGGATGGCAGCGGCCTGGGTTTGGCCATTGTTCAGGAAGTGGCACAGCGACACGGCGCGGAAGTCGTGATCAGCGATACCCGCCAGCGGGATGGCGAGCCGACACCGGGCACGGTCTTCACGGTACGCCTGCCGCTGGGGCGGGTGGATGGGGCCGTGGCGCCCGATTGAAAACTCGGGCTGCGCAGGCAAGCGGCCAGGCGGAGTTAGAGCAGGCGGAGTTGAAGCCTGCTTGTGCAGGCGAGCGACTGCGTCGGGGCTTTCTGATCAGGACTGCATCAGCCTGCGGCTGCGCGCAATCGACATCAAGATGCCCAGCCCGAGCCCCAGCGAAACCATGGCGGTACCGCCATAACTGACGAAGGGCAGCGGCACGCCCACCACCGGCAGGATGCCGCTGACCATGCCCATATTGACGAAGGCGTAGGTGAAAAAGCTCATGGTCACGGCACCGGCCAGCAGCCGCGTGAAGAGCGTGGGTGCCTCGGCGGCGATGACCAGCCCGCGGAAGATCAGGAAGCTGAACGCCAGCAACAAGGTCAAGACACCGGCCAGACCAAATTCTTCACTGAAGGCGGCGAAGATGAAGTCGGTGGTGCGCTCGGGAATGAACTCCAGGTGCGTTTGCGTGCCCTGCATGAAGCCCTTGCCCGACAGCCCGCCGGAACCGATGGCGATCATTCCCTGGATGATGTGAAAGCCCTTGCCGAGTGGATCTCGGGTCGGGTCGAGCAGTGTGCAAACGCGGTTTTGCTGGTATTCGCGCAGTACCACCCAACGCACACCAGGCTCGCAGATGTGATCGGCCGACAGCACGATGGCCAAGATGGCCAGTGCACCAATTACAAAAACCGGCACCACCAGTTTCCAAGACACTCCCGCAAAGAAGATCACATACAGGCCGCCTGCCAGGATCAACAAAGAAGTGCCCAGATCGGGCTGCCTCATCACCAGAACCACCGGCACCATCAACAACAAGGCAGCGATGATGAAGTCCGGCACACGCAACTGACCTTCTCGTTTCTGGAACCACCAGGCCAGCATGATGGGCATGGCGATCTTCAGGATCTCGCTGGGCTGGATGACGATGCCCACATTCAGCCAGCGCATGGCGCCTTTGCGGGAGATGCCGACACCGGGCAGCGCCGTCACGATCAACAGCATCACGCCCACCACGTACAGCGGCACCGCCAGTTGCTGCAGCTTCTGGGGCGGCACCTGGGCGACGACAAACAGAACCGCCAGCGCCAACAGCATGTTGCGCCCGTGATCGACGAATCGGGTGCCATGGTCATAACCAGCGGAATACATGGCCACCAGACCGATGGCTGCCAGGAACAGCAAGGCGGCCATCAGCGGGCCATCGAAGCCACTGAGAACCTGACGCCAGCGCAGGCCGGGCGGCGGGCGGTCGAACACCGCGCTCATCGCGCAGGCACCGGTGCGCCGCCCGCGGCAGCCAGCTTCTGCGGCGCAATGGCCGTGGCAGATGCTGCGGGCGCAGCGGGCATTGCCGGCGCAACCGCAGCAGCAGAAGCAGAGGCGGCAAGAGACGGCGACAGCGCCTGGCCCGGCAGCGGCACATCCACAGCGCGCCTGGGCGTGCCGATGGGCAGCTTGGACTTCCCCTCACGCGTGGCCGCTATGTCTTCTTCACTGGGGTACTGGCCCAGCAGCAGATAGTCGAACACCCGGCGGGCGATGGGCGCAGCGGAATCGGCACCCCAGCCCGCGTTTTCCACGATGACGGCCAGCGCCACGGTGGGCGCATCCATCGGCGCGGCTGCCACGTACAAAGCGTGGTCGCGCTTGTGTTCTTCCAGCTTGGCGGCGTTGTATTTTTCGTTGGCCCGTGTACCCACCGCCTGCGCCGTGCCGGTCTTGCCGCCGCTGACGTAGCCGGCGCCGGCGAACACCGTGCGTGAAGTGCCCTCGACCGCCACGCCTTGCAAGGCCTTGCGGAGGGTTTCCACATGCTCGAGCCGGTAGGGCAGTGGCTCCAGCGCATCGTTGGCCAAGCGCTTGCGCTGGCCGCTGATGACGTCTTCGATCTCGCGCACCACCCGTGGTTTGAACCGATGGCCGCCAGATACCAGCGTGGCCGTGGCGGTGGCCATCTGCAGCATCGTGAAGTTGTTGTAGCCCTGGCCGATGCCCAGCGAGATGGTCTCCCCGGCGTACCAGCGCTGCTGCTCGGGCTTCTTGAAACGCTTCTTCTTCCAGTCGGTGGAAGGCAGGTCGCCAGTGACTTCGCCCTCCACGTCGATCCCCGTCTTGCGGCCAAAACCCATGGGCTTGAGCTGATCGTGCATCAGGTCGACGCCCATTTCATCGGCCAATGTGTAGAAGTAAACGTTGCTGGACTGCACGATGGCGCGGTTCATGTCCATCAGGCCACCACGCTCGTTCTCCGGGCTGCCAAAGCGGCGACCGCCAAAGGTGAAAACCAGCGTGTCGTTGATGACCGTGCTGGCAGCGCGCTTGCCACTGTTCAAGGCGGCCATGGCCATGAAAGGCTTATAGGTCGAACCCGGCGGGTAAGTGCCGCGCAAGGCGCGATTGAACAGCGGCTTGTCGATGCTTTCATTCAGCTCGCGCCAGCTTTCGACGTCGATGCCGTCGACAAACAGGTTCGGATCGAAGGTAGGTTTGCTGACGAAGGCCAGCACTTCCCCACTGCGCGGGTCCAACGCAACCAAAGCACCACGCCGGTCGCCGAACAGGTCTTCCACCAGTGCTTGCAACTTGATGTCGATGGACAGCACCAGTTTGTCGCCGGGCGTGGCCGGGTGGCTGTTCAAGCGCCTGACGGCCCGGCCGCCCGCGCTGGTTTCCACCTCTTCAAAGCCGGCGGTGCCGTGCAGCACTTTTTCGTAACTCTGCTCAAGGCCCAGCTTGCCGATGTACTCGGTGCCCTTGTAGTTGCCCTGCTCGGCGTCGTCCCACTCTTCCATGGCCGCCTTCTCAGCCTGGTTGATGCGGCCGATGTAGCCCAACAAGTGCGCGCCGGTTTCGCCGAGCGGGTACTGGCGGAACAGCCGCGCCTTCACGTCCACCCCGGGGAAGCGG